>Ga0308159_1000204_pt1 | contig 187004 bp, 140 predicted proteins | sample PhyCR1_FD_201040 | JGI IMG/M metagenome (GOLD analysis project Ga0308159, IMG submission 201040) | Phyllosphere microbial communities from UC Gill Tract Community Farm, Albany, California, United States - DLSLC.R1 | ecosystem: Host-associated > Plants > Phyllosphere > Unclassified | place...
CAGTGAAATGTCCTTAACTTTGTAAGGGATATAAGTTGTCTCTACTGATGACATAATTATTTGTTTTTAAATGTAATGCAAAGTTACGGCATCCCTTTGTGAAAGCCAAATATTTAAAAGAGCAACCCGGTTTGTTGAATGTCAAATAGTTTTAGTTCTAATCAACCAGGATTTTATTTAAGTTTCAATAGATCTCTTTAAGTTAATTTAGCTTATCTATCAAATATTTAGAATTTTATTTCCACCTCCACTCGCCTGCAATGCTTAAAGGCTCTTTTAAGTTTTGCGATTCCAGGAAAGTTTTCAATTCTTCTTCGCCCTGCACACTTACAGGAATTTTTGGTGTATTAGCTAATGCATAAGTAAGCATCGCACTGTAGCGAACTGTATTCTTTAATTCCTGTTCATCAACTAAATTGAATGAATCGCCATCAGAATGATAAAATGGTCCGGAATTGTTTGATAATTTTCCACCGAAGCCGCCACCAGTAGGAATTCCCTCCAGCATAAATGGCTGATGATCGCTATGCAAACCAGCGCCTGCGTTAAACAAGTTTTTAAACCCGGTGTCGATTTTTACGATGTCGGCTCCCCAGGCAGTGAACAGCTCTTTCATTTCCCCGCGAGAAGTGGAGAAACCTTTAGGATCATTTGTCATATCATAATTTAGCATGAACTTCACCTGATTCAGACTTTTATCTTTTTTAGCCTGCTCAATGTAAGCTTTTGAGCCCAGCAAACCTTGTTCCTCACCCATAAACAACACAAATTCTACCGTACGCTTTGTCTTCAGGTTCAGTTTTTTAAACGTTCGGGCCATATCCATAATTGCGAAAGAGCCAATTCCGTTGTCAATAGCACCCGTTGCCAAATCCCAGCTATCTAAATGCCCGCCGACTACAATTTTATCTTTCTGTAATTCCGCTCCTTTAAATGTAGCCACAACATTTCTGGCTTTAATTAATCCAGAGAAATTTGTCATGGCAACATGTGCTATTTGCGTTTGACTTTTCAATTTCTCCTTCAATGCCATCCCATCTTCCAATCCAATACATATTGCTGGAATTGGAATTAGCTTCCCGGTTACTGATGCAGTACCTGTTAACAGAACGCCGTTCTTAACTGTGTTAATGATGATTGCGCCTGTTGCACCATATTTTGTTGCAATCGCAGTTTTCTCAGAACGGTGGAGTGATTTTGTTCCGGCAGGTGAACCTGGCAAAACGCCTAGATAGATTAACGCAATTTTCCCTTTAAACTTAGCAGGATCTGCCTGATAGTCGGCTTCCATACCATTACCTGCATCTACGATCTCACCAATAAGATCTGCATTAACTGGTGAATGTGCCAATGTCACAGCCTTCATCTTTGCTAAATTACTTTTATCGGCTCCTATTTCTACAAGTATCGTTTTTCTTGCCCAGCTCTCCACTTCAAAGGGCTGAAATTTAACTTCGCAGCCATAAGACTTTAATAAATCATATGCATATTGTTCGGCCTTTGCACCATTGGACGAACCAGTTAACCGATGGCCGATGGTTTCGGTTTCATATTTAAGGGTTTGATATGCTTTAGAATTTTGTTGCACATCGTTATTGATGTTCTTGAAGACATTCCCAAATTGATCTTGAGCATTAGCAAATAGGGCACTACAAATAAGTGCGGTGGAAAAAATGTATTTCATTTAATTGGTTTGTGCGCTGAAATTACAAATTTACAAGGTAGTTTTTATGCTGTAACGTAGATTTTGCTTAGCTAGCATTGAAGACTATAGATCATAGTTTTTAAAAACTTTCACCACCTAAGACACCTTAGAAAATATAAGCAAAACAACCGACAATGCCTTAGGTGTTTAAGATGGCTTATACATTAATTTACTGGGTTGAGTACGACTAGGAGGAAGATCTTCGAAAAAAATTACACCACCTAACACACCTTAGAAAATGTAAGCTAAAAGCATCGGCCGTTAATCGCCTTAGGTGCCTAAGGTGGTAATATATTATTTATGCAAAACCTTTTTCGGAAAAACCAACGAAGCCACTACACTAATCACCAAAATACTAACAATGATAATCAGCGAATGCTGCGTAGTAAATCCTAGCTTTTCAAGGTAAACATGACCTAACATTTTCACGCCGATAAAAGCAAGTAGCACGGCCAAACCGGTCTTTAAGTAATGGAATTTATGGATGATATTAACCAGTAAGAAGAACATCGAACGCAAACCCATAATGGCAAAAATATTCGAAAAGAATACGATATATGGATCTTTTGTAACCGCAAAAATAGCCGGAATAGAATCTACTGCAAATAATAAATCTGTAAACTCAACAATCAACAAAACCAAAAAAAGCGGCGTTACGAGTGTTTTATGATCAATCTTAACAAAGAAATTTTTCCCTTCATAACGGGGGTGTATAGAGAATATCTTCGACGCCCATTTCACTACAGGATGATTTTCCGGATCAATTTTATCATCTTCATCCTTGCTGAAAAACATTTTTACTCCTGTAAAAACAAGGAAGGCACCAAAAATATAAAGAATCCAGGCAAATTTTGTAATCAATGCCGCGCCAACAAAAATAAAGATGAAACGCATGATGATCGCGCCTAAAATCCCCCAGAAAAGCACTCTGTGATAGTATTTTTCTTCTACTGCAAATGCAGAAAAAATCAATACGATCACAAAGATATTATCAACAGATAGTGCATATTCAATTACGTATCCCGTAAGAAACTCTAAGCCTAAATTCTTTTTATAAATGCCCAGACTGGCTTCAAAGTCATTTGGAATCAGCTTGATATGGTGCTGGTGTTTCGTAACGATTTCCTGAAGATGGGCAAAGTCTGTAATCCCATGGAGCTGATGTCCTTCGGTAAGTAGCACAAAGTAAAAGCCAATGGCAAAACCCACCATGATCAAACTCATGATTCCAGCCTGTTTCAGACTTACCACATGTTCTTTACGACTAAAAAGCCCCAGATCTAAAGCCAGAATGATGACAATAAATAGTAGAAAACCAATACTAAAAAGCAGCTCGTTACTCATTATTTTTTACGTTCGGTAGTATAAAGTACGAGTTGTTCCAAACCTGTTCTGGCCTCTCCTGCATCAAACTGATTCAGGATATCAAAAGCCTCATTCTGGTATTGTAACATTTTCTCGTTTGCATAATAAACACCTTTGTGCCCATTTACAAAATCTATAATTTGTTGAATTTTTACCGGATCATCCTGATGGTTCTTCACCAAATTGATGATTCGTTTTCTCTCCGGTTTTTCAGCACTGTTTAAAGCGTAAATCAACGGGAGTGTTACCTTTTTCTCTTTAATATCTATCCCTAAGGGTTTCCCTACATCATCAGTTCCAAAATCGAAAGTATCATCCTTAATCTGAAAAGCTATTCCAACTTTCTCGCCAAATAAGCGCATTTTTTCAATCACCGTGTCATCAGCACCCGCAGATGCCGCACCCGCAGCGCAACACGAAGCAATTAAAGATGCCGTTTTCTGACGGATAACATCGAAATAAAGTTCCTCGGAAATATCCATTTTCCGCACCTTTTCAATCTGCAACAGTTCACCCTCACTCATCTGTTTAACCGCCTCAGATACAATTTGTAACAATCTGTATTCGTTATTGTTTACCGAAAGTAGTAATCCTTTTGCGAGTAAAAAATCACCAACCAATACCGCAATCTTATTTTTCCAAAGGGCATTGATAGAGAAAAATCCGCGGCGCTCATAAGCATTATCCACTACATCGTCGTGCACCAGCGTAGCCGTATGCAACAACTCCACCAAAGCAGCCCCGCGATGGGTTGATTCTGTAATGCCACCACATAACTTCGCCGCAAAAAACACGAACATTGGTCGCATTTGTTTGCCTTTTTGCTTCACTATATAGTGGGTAATCCTATCGAGCAACGGCGCGTCGCTATGCATAGACTCCTTGAACGTTTTTTCAAACGCTTTAATATCAGCTGCTATAGGTTTTTTTATCTGTTCGATTCCCGGCATTAAGTCGAAAAATTTTGATTGCAAACTTAAGCTAATTTCCCATAAAAAGGTAATGTATTATAAAGCATTATAAGGGGTTGGAAAGCAACGGCAGGAATCTTTAACAACTTCCCTCCTGCTTTTGCTTATAGTCCTCGCCCTCATGCTTCAGGCTGCGGGCTATTTAGCGCAATCAGGTTTAAAATGAAAGTTGCTGCCAGTAATTTCCCCCTCAGATGGTAAACAAGATGTTCAAAAATTTACTTTAATCATTCAAAAGTTCACTTGTAAACCAATAATTTAGATCGATGAAAAAGCGCTACAAAGTATTAATCGGTTTTTCGGCATTCCTAATCACCGGCTATCTGCTTGGCCCAAAGCCAAAGAAACCCATGTATGATACATCGCTTGCTGCTGTTCCTGAAATTCAGGATCTGGATGGCTATGTAACTGCAATGGAAAGCGCCAACAAACTTAAGCCTGGAAATGAGGCGGAAATCGTGTGGGCAGATTCCAGTCGTCAACAAACAGAATATGCAATAGTTTATCTACACGGCTTTTCTGCCTCCAAAACAGAAGGGAATCCCGTTCACCTGAATTTAGCAAAAGCATTAAACGCCAATTTATACCTGTCCAGGTTAGCAGATCATGGGATTGATACTGTAGCACCCATGCAATATTTTACTGCCGACAGGCTTTGGGAAACCAGCAAACAAGCTTATGCAATTGGTCAGAAATTAGGCAAAAAAGTAATCTTAATTGGCACTTCCACTGGTGGTACCGCAGCCTTAAAACTGGCCGCTACTTATCCAAAAATCAATAGCCTGATTTTGATGTCGCCGAATGTTGCCATTAATGATAAAAAAGCCTGGCTGTTGAACGATCCCTGGGGATTGCAAATCGCCCGCCGTGTTCTGGGTAGCGACGAAAGAAAAGTTGATGGGAGAACAGCAGAATACCAAAAGTATTGGTATACCAGTTATAGAATCGAATCTTTGGTAGAACTGCAGGAGTTTGTGGAAAGCACCATGAACAAATCTGTTTTCGAAAAAGTTAAACAGCCGGTTTTAATGCTTTATTATTATAAGAATGAATTGGAACAAGATCCGGTAGTGCGGGTAGATGCAATGCTTAAAATGTTTAGTGATTTAGGAACTCCTGAGGATTTAAAACGAAAAGTTGCTATTCCTAATGCCGGAAATCATGTAATGGGTTCCTATTTAACCTCGAAAGATTTGCCGAGTGTAGAAATTGCCATTAATAGTTTTGTAGAAAGTGTTCTGAAAATTCACTTCTGAAGTCTCAAAAGGCTGTAAGCACGGAAGAATTTGAAAGTTTGCCCACATAGGTTTCTGCTAAACTTCGGAAGCCAGTGAATCCAACCAAGCTTCCGAAGGTGGATTCACAATATTCTTTACAATTATTTCCGCATGAACACGGGAATTTTCTATAAAAAGCTTGTGCGTATCCAATCCACCACAAACAACACCCGCCAGATATAAACCTTTAACATTGGTTTCCATGGTTTCTTCATTGTAAACCGGGCAAAGTGTTTCTGGCAAATCAATCCCGAATTTTCTCAACATAGAAAAATCAGGTTGATAACCTGTCATGGCAATCACGAAATCGTTGGGGATGGTTTTGATACCCTCGGGAGTTTTAATATCTACCTCACCTGCTCTTATTTCAACAAGCTCTGAATTGAAAAGTGCAGTTACTTCTCCTTCTTTTATCCGGTTTTGAATATCCGGACGAACCCAGTATTTTACATGCGGACCGAGATCTCCGCTGCGGACAACCATGGTTACATTTGCTCCCTTACGGTAGGTTTCCAATGCAGCATCCACCCCAGAATTGTTTGCCCCAACAACCACTACGTTTTGAAAAGCATATAAGTGTGGGTCTTTATAATAATGCGTTACTTTCGGTAAATCTTCCCCAGGGATATTCATCAGTAATGGAACATCATAAAACCCGGTAGCAACAATTACATTGCTGGCTGTGTAATTCCCTTTAACCGTTTGAACCTCAAAAATTTCTTCCTCGTTTTTTTGAATCTGATTTACCCTTTCAAATAAATTGATTTTCAAGTCAAACTTCTCCGCAACCCTGCGATAGTATTCAACCGCCTCATTGCGATTGGGTTTTGGATTAATGGTGACGAAAGGCGCGCCTCCAATTTCCAGTTTCTGTGAAGTGGAAAAAAAAGTCATAAAAACCGGATAGTTAAATAAACTATTTACTAGGGCGCCTTTCTCAATGATAAGGTAACTTAAGCCTGCCTGTTTCGCTTCTATTGCGCAAGCCATACCAATCGGACCGGCGCCGATGATCATGATATCGTAATGGTTGGATTTTGTCAATTTTTGTTATTTAAATTAGATACTGGAGATTGGGAAACAGGAAATGGACAGAGTGGATTTATCAGTTAAATTAACGCATGAAAATAGAGATTTGGGAATAGAAAGGATGCTTATATCAGTTGTATTCATATGAAATATGTTCAACTCCTTCATGCATTTTTTCTATTCTTAACTGTCTATTCTCTATTTTCTTCTCTCTATTTCTGATACTAAACTTTCATTGCCTTGCTTGGGCATGCAAAGTCGGTCCTTTTCAAACCTGTATTTTTGATCGCTCCGTAACCGCCTGCAATATCGACTACATTTTCTACTCCACGCGATTTTAAAATAGAAGCTGCAATCATCGAACGGTAACCGCCTGCACAATGCACATAATATGTCGCTTTAGGATTTATCTCTCCCATCCAATCGTTAATAAAATCGAGTGGGCGACTTAAAGTAAAATCTAAATGCTCTGATTCATACTCGCCGGGTTTACGCACATCAAGGGTGGTTACTTCCCCCGCGGCAGCCACCGCTTCAAAGGCTTCAGCAGATATAGATTCGATGGTATCAATTTCTTTTCCGGCAGCTGTCCATCGCTCTAAACCACCCTCCAAATAACCGATAGTGCTGTCGTAGCCTACACGGGTTAACCGGGTAATGGTTTCCTCTTCCTTGCCTTCATCTGTGATTAGCAGAATCGGTTGCTGCAGATCGGTAATTAATGCACCAACCCAAGGCGCAAATTGTCCGTTTAAGCCAATGTTGATAGAATTTGGTATAAATCCTTTTGCAAAAAGCTGTGGATCTCGTGTATCCAGCATGATCGCGCCGGTATGGTTAGCTGTATCTTCAAAAGCCTGCGGCGTCAAGGCATTTAAGCCTTTCTCATATACATCGTCAATACTTTCTACCCCACCTTTATTTATGGCAGCATTTTTAGCAAAATATTGTGGTGGTGGCATAATGCCCTCCGTAACTTCTTTTATAAATTGCTCTTTTGTCTCGGCTTTTAGCGCATAATTAACCTGCTTTTGATGCCCTAAAGAATCGAAAGTTTCTTTACTCATGCTTTTTCCACATGCTGAACCTGCACCGTGAGCCGGATAAACAATTACGTCATCAGCCAATGGCTTGATCTTTTCATTTAATGAATCGTAAAGCATTCCTGCTAAATCTTCCATGGTTAAATTACCTTTCTGTGCTAAATCCGGCCGACCGACATCACCAATAAAAAGCGTATCACCACTAAAAATACAGTGATCTTTTCCGTTCTCATCGGTTAATAAGTAAGTGGTCGATTCTAAGGTATGGCCGGGTGTATGTAAGGCTGTGATGGTTAGTGCACCGATTTTAAACTGTTCGCCATCTGATGCAATATGAGATTCAAATGCCGTTTTCGCTGTTGGTCCATAAATAATTTTGGCACCAGATTTTTCAGCTAAATCTACATGCCCGGAAACAAAATCTGCATGAAAATGAGTTTCAAAAATATATTTAATGGTTGCGCCAGCTTTTTCTGCTTGTTTTAAATAGGTTGCTACTTCTCTCAAAGGATCTATAATCGCAGCTTCGCCATTACTTTCAATGTAATAAGCGGCCTCTGCTAAACAACCGGTATATATTTGTTCTATTTTCATTTACTGCAGTATCAAGTAGTGAATATCAGGCATTGAGAAAACCCATTAACAAGTATCCTGCATCAAAAATAGCGCTAAAAAATTATAACCGAAATGATAACAGTCATAATTGCAGAAGTTTTACTTACTTACACGAAGCTGGCTGGCTTTGTACGATAAACTTCGCAAGTTTAAAAGCCTATAGGATTTGGATATTAGTCTTTCGTTAATTCTCCGCGTAAAGATTCGTCCATTAGCTTGCGACTTTCTTCGAGTGGTAAACTAAGCCCAAGAACGAACATCAATTTAGTAACTGCAGATTCGAAGGTTAAATCGTAGCCACTGATAATTCCCATTTTCAGCAATTCTCTACTGGTTTCATACCTCCCTAAATGAACAGATCCTTTTTTACATTGAGAAATATCGATAATAATTTTACCGCTTAGAATAGCCTGGCGAAGCGCATCCAGAAACCATTGAGCCGTTGTTGTATTACCAGAGCCAAATGCTTCCAGAATAATGGCATCAACCTTTGAATCTGTTATGGCGGTTACCGCTTGTGGCGTAATGCCGGGATACAACTTAAGCACCCCTATATTGGAGTTGAACCTGGTATGTAAGGTCAATTTATCTTTTGGTGCTTTCATCACATAGTTTGTATTAAACTGCATGTGTACACCCGCTTCAGCCAGTACGGGATAATTTGGCGAGCGGAAAGCCTCAAATTTTTCGCTATTATATTTTATGGATCTGTTCCCACGAAACAACTGCGAATCAAAATAGATACAAACTTCCGGAAAAAGGGATTTACCATTTTCTTTCGTCGCGGCTATTTCCAAAGCGGTAATTAAATTCTCTTTGGCATCCGTTCTGATTTCGCCAATGGGTAGCTGGGAGCCTGTTAGTACGACAGCTTTACCTAGATTTTCGAGCATAAAGCTTAATGCAGAAGCCGTAAACGCCATAGTATCGGATCCATGAAGAATGACAAAACCATCATAAAGATCATATTGATTGTAGACCAACTCTGCCAATGTTTTCCAAATCTCCGGGTCCATGTTTGAAGAATCTAAAACCGGATTGAAGGAATGAACATCCAGTTGATAATCCAGCCGGCTTAGTTCAGGCACATTTTCTTTAATCTGCTCAAAATTGAAAGGAATTAACATTCCATTACTAGGATCATTCACCATACCGATGGTTCCACCGGTATAAATTATTAGAATTTTAGTCATTTGGTTGGTTTGGTTGCTCCTCACAAAGAAACTAAAAGAATTTCATTTTACGGGGCTAATAAATGATAAAAATCAGGTAAAACGGCTATTTCGATTTAGTTAATTACCATTTTGATAATAAATGTAGAAATAACGTTTAAGGCCATATTCGGATTCCCCTATCGCCGCTTCGCTGTTGACACTCGAAAAAAGCAATCAATGAAGTCTTAAACGCCAAATACTATTTTAGAATTCTCGGTGGTCACATTTGCAACTTCTTCTACTGAAACACCATAAATTTCTGACAACTTTTGAGCAATATAAATTAAATAACTGCTTTCATTTGGTTTTCCACGAAAGGGTACTGGTGCCAGGTAGGGTGAATCTGTTTCCAGAACCAGGTTTTGCAAAGGTATTTCACTCAAAACTACATCCAAACCTGCTTTCTTATAGGTAACCACACCACCAATCCCTAAATAAAAATTAAGATCAATAGCCTGTTTAGCCTGCTCAACGTTTCCGGTAAAGCAATGGAAAATCCCATGTAGCTTTTCATCTCTTTCACTTTCTAATACTTCAAACACTTCATCAAAAGCCTCGCGACAATGAATTACTATTGGCAAACCCAGATCTTTTGCCCAGCCAATTTGCTTACGGAAGGCATCCTGCTGAAATGCTAATGTGGTTTTATCCCAATATAAATCAATTCCGATCTCACCAATGGCATAGATATGTCTTCCTGATATACTTTTATAAATCTCATCTAATACAGCAAGATAATCTTCCTTTACATCGCATGGATGCAAGCCTGCCATCGCGAAACAATTTTCCGGATACTTTTTCACCAGATCATCAATCATGGCAATTGATTTTACATCAACATTGGGCAGGAACAAACGGGTAACGTCATTTTCAAAACAACGTTCCACTAACTGCGCCTGCTTTTCAGCATCTTGCTCGTAATATAAATGAGTGTGGGTATCAGTAAAAATCATTTTTAGTAGTAAGTATTAGTGTCAAGTAGTAAGTACCAGGTATCAAGACTATAGTTCAACTATTTCTTTGTTGTTTTTGAAATTTTAGGTTTTATGGTTTTAGGTTTTAGGTTTTTTGACTTCAGACTCCTGACTATCGACTTCGGACTTTTGACTACCTACCTCAGACTCAAAAGCCATTTCCTTTTTTAAGAATTTCCCGGTTAAGCTAATTGGATTTTGAATTAGCCCTTCAGGTGTTCCTTCAAAAAGGATTCTTCCGCCGCCGGCTCCACCTTCTTCACCTAAATCAATTACCCAGTCGGCCACTTTTACCACATCTAAATTGTGTTCGATCACCAGTATCGTATTTCCTTTTTCCACCAGCTCCTGTAACACACCTAAAAGCACGTTAATGTCTTCAAAATGAAGTCCGGTAGTTGGTTCATCTAAAATATAAAAGGTTTTTCCGGTATCTTTTTTCGAAAGCTCGGTAGCCAGCTTTACACGCTGTGCCTCTCCGCCTGATAAAGTAACAGACGACTGGCCTAACGTGATATAACCTAAACCAACGTCTTTCAACGTTTTAATTTTCCGGTAAATGATTGGAATGTTTTCGAAGAAAACGCAGGCATCTTCGATACTCATATCCAACACATCACTGATGGATTTTCCGCGGAAGCGAACTTCCAAAGTTTCTCGGTTATATCTTTTACCGCCACATTCTTCGCAAGGTACCTGAACATCTGGCAAGAAATTCATTTCAATTACCTTCAAACCTGCTCCCTGACACGTTTCACACCTTCCTCCTTTAACATTAAAAGAGAAGCGGCCTGGTTTGTATCCTCGAATCTTCGCCTCGGGCAACTGTACAAATAAGTTTCTAATGTCTGAAAAAACACCGGTATAGGTTGATGGATTGGAACGTGGTGTCCTTCCAATTGGTGCCTGATCAATTTCAATAACCTTATCAATTTCCTTTAAACCACTTATCCTTTCATATGGAAGCGGCGTCTTTTTCGCCCTGAAAAAATGATGATTTAAGATAGGATACAAAGTCTCTGTAATTAAACTCGATTTTCCAGACCCTGAAACGCCAGTAACAGCGATGAATTTTCCCAAAGGAAAATCTACGGAAACTTCTTTCAAGTTATGGCCTGAAGCTTTAATGATCGAAAGTTTATGTCCGTTTCCAGGTCTACGCACCTTTGGTGTTTCAATCTTTTTATCTCCGTTTAAATAGGCAGCAGTTAAGGTTTTCGATTTTAATATCTGTGCTGCGGTTCCTTCAGCAACCACCATTCCGCCATGAATACCTGCTCCGGGACCAACATCTATTACCCAATCGGCTTCCAAAATCATGTCTTTATCGTGCTCCACTACCAAAACGGTATTACCTAAATCTCTCAGATTTTTCAGAGCGTTGATTAATCGTTCGTTATCACGTTGGTGCAAACCAATACTAGGCTCATCCAGAATGTACATTACGTTCATCAGCTGAGAACCAATTTGAGTGGCCAAACGAATCCTTTGCGCCTCACCACCGGAAAGTGTTCTTGCCGTTCTATCCAGCGTTAAATACGTTAAGCCTACATCAGTTAAGAAACCTATTCTCGCTTTAATTTCCTTTAGAATCTCTTTTGCAATAATGTTCTGTCGATCTGAAAGACGTTCATCAACATGTTCGAACCACTTAAACAGGTTGTTGATGTCCATTGAGGAAAGCTCGTAAATATTTTTTCCATCCACTTTAAAATGAAGACTTTCTTTTTTCAAACGGGCACCATGGCACTCCGGACAAGTTTTTAATTTACGGAAAGCATCCATATCATCAGTTGCAGATTCGCTTCTTTTTTCATTCTGCTCTTCCAACATCTTGATAATTCCATCAAAAGTGATATTATAATTCTGAACATTCCATTTATTATATTCTACCTCTACCTTAATCAGATCAGGAGAACCGTTTAAAATGATGTTAATTACCTCATCACTTAACTTCTCTATTGGTGTAGAAAGGGAGAAAGCATATTTTTTTGCCATCGACTTTAATACCTGGAACATCCAGATATCCCGATACTCACCCAATGGCGCTAAGCCACCATTTAAAATACTCAGCTTAGGGTTCGGAATAACGGATTCTTTATCGACCACGAAAATATAACCTAAACCATCGCAACGTTCGCATGCGCCATAAGGCGAATTAAACGAAAAGCTATTGGGTTGTGGTTCATCATAAGAAATCCCTGTAGTCGGGCACATTAAAAACTTACTGAAATGCGCAACATGGTTATCCTTATCACTGATTTTGATTACGCCCTTACCCATTTTCATGGCTGTTTGAACAGAATCCAAAAGGCGTTTCCGATCTTTATCATCCACAATCAGGCGATCAATGACTACCTCAATATCGTGGATTTTATAACGATCAACCTGCATTTTGGCGGTGATGTCTTTAATCTCGCCATCCACACGAACCTTTACATAACCTTGCTTACGGATTTGCTCAAACAACTCGCGATAATGCCCTTTTCTACCTTTAACAACCGGCGCCAGAATATTTACCGCCATGCCATCAAATTTATTGAAGATATTTTGTAAAATCTGATCTTCGCTCATCCGTTCCATTTTCTCTCCGGTATTGTAGGAAAAGGCATCAGCCACACGGGCGTAAAGCAAACGCATAAAATCGTAAATCTCGGTGATGGTACCTACCGTAGAGCGGGGATTTTTGCTAGTTGTTTTTTGTTCAATGGCAATTACCGGACTTAAACCCGAAACCTTATCCACATCCGGGCGTTCCATGCCCCCCATAAACTGGCGGCTGTAAGCACTAAAAGTTTCCATGTAGCGTCGCTGCCCTTCCGCATAAATGGTATCGAAAGCCAGGGAAGATTTCCCGCTACCACTTAAACCAGTAATCACTACCAGTTGGTTTCGGGGGAAACTCACATCAATATTTTTTAAATTATGTACCCTCGCTCCGTAAACTTCTACTTCTTTCTGCTCGCCAAGGTCGATAGATTTGTTGCTCATATATTATTGAAAATTGGATGGAATTTTGGCAAAAAACAAGGCTGAATTCCAATCTGCAAAATTGCTAAAAATTTTATCAAAAAGAAAGTGTAATCCAATCTGTATTAAGGATTAATTGTCATAATGTCGGCGCCGATTTCTAAGGAAACCCGAAGAAAAACCAAAACGCATATAACCATAATGATCCTGAAAATAGATATTATAATTATCCTCTCCATAATAGCCAACTGCGGCCATTAAAAACACATTATTCATAAATGGGAAGCTATAATTAAAGTTTATCTCTGCATTCAACCGCTTCCCAACATTTATAAGATTCTTCGTCGGGATTTTATTCACCGCATAAGAAACTTCAGTATTTAAACGCCAGGTTTCTTTCTCGGTTTTAACTTTCGATTTATTTGTTGCATTTCTTTCCATCTGATCATATTTCCGCCAGGAGAAATTATAAAGTATTCTGGTAAAACCAAAGCCCAAATCTAATGCCGGCTCATATCTGAAAAACTTATGCCATTGCAAGCCTACCCGGTGATTGAACGAATAATAGCTTTCATCTGCAGCCATAGGCGATAAGTGACCAAACCGATAGGAGGCCGTTAAATAGTTTGCATTGAAGTTCCCTGTTAACGTATTCACCGCTCCATCCTGATTAACTGCACTTTGATCCTGTCCGTTAGAATGATGTGTAAATGCCAGTTCTCCGTATTGATAATGATCCGGATCTGGATTTAACCGGGCATACACAGCAAAACCTAATCGATAACTTGGAGTGCGAACACCAGCCGAAACTTCGTTCCGAACCCGAACCGTAAAATCGGGAATGATGGCAAATGCCATAGGAGATTTATAACTTCCCAATAACATATAAGTAGTGGTTAGGCGGCCGTTGATGACATATTTTGAAGGTGCCCCCAACTCTCCGGCTGGTGCAGTATATGAAAAATCTGAATTTTCTTTATATAGATTGACGTATTGTTTATTGGCGTATTCTCTTTTGATGATAAGCGAATCTTGCGCAAAAAGATGAAAACCAAGAACTGAGAAGGCAAGCGTTAAAAAAGTTTTCATCATACGGTTATAAACGTTTGTTGAGCCGTGATGGTTTTGTAATTAAATATTATAGAAAAGGAAAAACATAAAAAAAACAAAAACTATGTCAACAAATAAGTAAACATAAATTAATAAATTACGTCCTAAATTTATATATTTGTACGTACAATTTTTTAGTTATGGATACGAAACTAACATTAAAACTCAATCAGGAAATTATTGAGCGGGCCAAGTTATATGCTTCTGAAAAAAAATTAAGTTTATCCAGGTTAATAGAAAATTATCTAAATTCTTTAACAGCTGAACAAAATAACGACGAATTATATATTTCGCCTTTTGTTAAAAGTTTGACATCCGGCATTAAAATTCCAGCAGATTACGACTACAAAACAGATCGTGCAAATTATTTAGATGAAAAACACAAATGATCAATCTGTTTTTGGATACTAACGTTATACTGGATTTGCTTGGCGAAAGGATCCCTTTTTTTGATTCAATTGCAAAAGTGGCAACATTAGCCGATCAGAAAAAAATTACAGTAACGGTATCGCCCTTATCTTTCACGACAGTTGAGTATGTTTTAAACAAGTATGAGTCTTCAGAATCTGTGCTAAATAAGTTAAGGAAATTTAAAATCCTTTGTAAAGTATGCGAGGTTAACGAAGAAATAATAGAAAAAGGATTAAATTCTAATTTCAAAGACTTTGAAGATGCAGTCCAATATTTCACAGCGATGCAGTCTAATTGCAATATCATCATAACCAGAAACGGAAAAGATTTTAAACATTCAACAATCCCAATTATGACTGCTGATGAATATTTAAGCAGCAGATATTAGTCGATAGTTGCTAACTATTGATTCAGGACAAACATCAAACTTTAATGCTACCACTCAATAGTTGTCCCATTTTCCGTAGGACGGCCAGTACAAACTAACACCCTTCCTCTTTCAATTTCATCATCAGTAAGGACTTCATTATAATCCATACGCACATTACCTTTCGTACAGTTGGCCACACAGGTACTACAAACCCCTCCCCTACAACTGTAAGGTAATTTGATTTTGTTCTCGAGCGCAACATCTAAAATTCGTTTTGGCCAGGGAACTGCCAGATTATAAACCGCTCCATTAAAATTCAGAATCACAGAATAAGTATTTTTATCCACTACTTTTTCTGAGCTATCATCTTCATCTACCTCATCTTCGGGTAACACAAAAGTTTCTCTCTTAATCTGTTTTAAATCGAATCCCATTCCTAACAAAGTGATCCTACATAAATCCATATATATAATAGGTCCGCAGGTATAGAATAGTGCATTTTCGCGATTGAAATGTAAATTTTCTTTCAGCAACTTTTCGATATAGAACTTATTCAGCCTGGCAGTCATCAGGTTTTTGCTGTTGCTAAAGATCCAAATTATTTTTAATCGTTCCGGATACCGTGCCTGCCATTCCAAAAGCTCATCATAAAACAAAGCGTCCTCCACCGACCGATTGCTATAAACCAGTGTGATTATCGATTTCTGCTCACGAACCAAAGCTGTTTTCAAAATGGAAAATAACGGTGTGATGCCTACGCCAGCAGCGAAAAGAAAAAGGTCTCTCTCTAAATGTTCTTCAGGCGAATAGCTAAATAAGCCTTGCGGCTCCTGCGCCAATAAAACATCGCCTGTTGCTGTTTTATGATGAAGGAACCTGGAAATCTCTCCATTTTCTACCCGCTTAACCGTAATGGCTAAAGGCTCATCCACATCCGGCGAACTGTTAAATGAATATGACCTCCGCACCTCTCTATTCTTGCCTTCAAAAACCAGGGAAACAAACTGACCTGCCAAATAAGTGGGGTATTTTTCTCCAACCTCTTCAAACTGAAAAGTAATATTATCTCCCGGCTGACTGATAATCTTGTTGATACGAAGTTTGAACATATTGCAAAGAAAAGAATTTGAGTTGAAAAGTCGTTAGTCGCTAGTCGTTAGTCGTTAGTCGTTAGTCGTTAGTCGTTAGTCGTTAGTCGTTAGTCGTTAGTCGTTAGTCGTTAGTCGTTAGTCGTTAGTCGTTAGTCGTTAGTCGTTAGGAGAAACAACTGCTAACCAAGTGGTGTTTTACTAATGAAAAATATTTTTTAATTGTGAAGGGTTTAGAGATTAAGGGCAACAGTTCTTGCTGGAAGTAATTGTTTCATTAGCCAGTAGATGATTAGTTAGTTACAAAGTCCATTGGGTCAATAGTTCATTCGTTAGCGATTGGCCAAGGCATGAAGTAGTTATGGCAAAATAATTCCAACAGATGAATCCGTCACTGTTGGCGATAAAGAGAGCCATTCAAAGCCTTAAGCTTTCAGCTTTTAGCTTCAGCTATAAATTATCTTCCAAAAAAAACGCTCCGATTCGAGAATCGGAGCGTCTTACCAAATGCCTGTTTTTATCTTAACTTATATTATTCGCCGTTGTAAGCCAATAACACACGCTTCTTTTCATATCCGTAGCGTTTCGGATGTTCTACAATCTGTTTCATGGAGATCACCTTATAAACGTAGCGGCCAGTTTCCTGGTTCAGCTTCATCTTATAATAATTATCCTGGTTTTGATTGGTGATTTGTTTGCGTAAACGGCCATCGCCCACATTGTATGCCGCAGCTACAAGGGTCCAGCTTTCTAAGCCTTTATACATCTCTTTAATGTATTTGCAGGCCGCAACAGTAGATTTGCTTAAATTATAGCGCTCATCAACTTTTCCGTTTACCTTCAAACCGTAAGAGCGCGCAGTACCAGGCATAAACTGCCAGATTCCGGCTGCACCCTTTGGAGAAACTCCACCAGCCATTCCAGATTCAACCAAAGCCAAATACTTGAAATCATTGGGAATTCCATAAGCGGCAAGGATCGGCTCTATAACAGGAAACCATTCCTTCGCTTTTTTATGCAAACGATTTGTTTGCGTAATGCCATAGCGGTGAGCGGCAAGGATTTTTTTCATTTTGCGTTCCACTTTTTTATCGCCCAGAGGCAAAGTTTCATCGGCAAAATTTAACTGAGCCATTAAAGATTGAGGTTTCTCCTCTTTTTCAACTTTCGGGCGATCAGTTGGGGTAATTATAGTGTGTAATTTTTTGTCTTTTAACGGACTTTTTTGTGCTAAGGGCATTTGGTAAGCGAACACTTTTGCCAAGATAAATAGTGTTACCACTACCGCAAATGGTACGATGTGTTTCTTTAACATCTTCCTCCTTTTTTTGGTGAACTTATATAAAAACGTGGGCAAAGCTAAAAAATAATAAGCACATTATCAAATAGTTACACATTTACCCGCCAAAAACAGCCCCTAAACCGCTTAAAACGTGGATTTTAAATTTCCAAAATCGATTCATTTTTCCTATATTAGAGGCTATTTTTTTAATATACTTTTCCGCTCTCTAACATTGTAATATTCACCAATTTTACATAAATTTGCAGCCCGCATTTCAGGATGCGGTTAAAAGCGTATCATGATAAATAAAAACAACAGGAACAGTCGGGATGACAAGTCCAAACCGGGTAGCCGGAACACTGATGGCAGAAGTAGTTCAGCCGGATCTGACAGGAAAAGATCAGACGACAGAGACAACAAATTCAACAAATCATCCGATGCTAAAGACAACTTCAGACCTAGAAGTTCAGAGGGTAAAGATTTTAAATCAAAATCATTTAGCGACAGAAAAGATTCAAGACCAAGAACAGGTGGACGCGATTTCAAATCGAAAGATTCGGAACCACAAAGTTTCAAATTTGGCGATCGTGAGTTCAAATCCAAAGATACCGGCGCTAAAGAAGAACGCAGCTACAAACCTAGAGAAGGCGGATCGAGAGATTATAAACCCAGAACAGGAGACCGTGATTTCAAATCAAAAGATGGCGGATCAAGAGACTATAAACCTAGAACCGGCGACAGAGATTACAAATCTAAAGACGGTGGATCAAGAGATTTTAAACCCAGAACAGGAGACCGTGATTTCAAATCGAAAGACGGTGGATCGAGAGATTTTAAACCTAGAACCGGAGACAGAGATTTTAAACCTAGAGAAGGTGGAGCAAGAGATTATAAACCAAGGACAGGAGAACGCGATTTCAAGTCTAAGGATGGAGATTCGAGAGATTTTAAACCGAGAGAAGGCGGATATAAAGATTATAAATCAAGAGGTGGCAGAACAGACGATTTCAAGCCAAGTGCTGGAAGTTCAAGAGATGTAAAACCGAGAGAACCCAGAGAAGGAGATTCCCGTCCGTTTAGAAAACGCGAGGAAACGCAACAGCCAAGAGACACAGAATTTAACCGTCCGGAGCGAACTGTTATCGCCCCTGCCCGTAAATCAAACGAAGACAAAGGACTAATTCGCCTGAACAGATATATTTCAAATGCAGGAATTTGTTCTCGCCGTAAAGCTGATGAGTTAATTGCAGCAGGCGTAGTTTCGGTAAATGGTGAGGCCGTTACTGAATTGGGACACAAAGTAGATCCATCAAAAGATTTGGTTCGCTATAATGGCGAGTTGCTTAAGCGCGAGAAAAAAGTTTATGTGCTGCTAAACAAACCAAAAGATTATATTACCACCACTGATGATCCACAGGAACGTCGTACGGTAATGCAATTGGTTGATAAAGCTAGTCGCGAGCGTATTTATCCGGTTGGCCGCTTAGATCGCAATACAACAGGTTTGTTATTGATGACAAATGACGGTGACCTTGCAGACAAACTTTCCCACCCAAAAAATGGGATTACAAAAATTTACAACGTTGAACTGGATAAATCTTTATCACAGGGTGATTTGAATAAAATTGCTTTTGGTTTAGAGTTAGAAGATGGATTGATTAAACCAGATAACATTTCTTATGTATCCGGCGGAACTAAAAAAGAAATTGGTATTCAGATTCACAGTGGTAAAAACAGAATCGTTCGTCGTATTTTTGAACATTTAGGTTATAGTGTAGAAAAATTAGACAGGGTTGTTTATGGCAATTTAACCAAAAAAGATTTGCCTCGCGGCAGATGGCGTTATCTGGAAGAGCATGAATTGATTCAGATCAAACATTTAATAAAATAATGACAAAGGCAATCGAAAGGTTGCCTTTTTTGTTTCCAGATAAAGGCAATCAGCAGCAGAAAACTTAGGTTTTTCCCCTTTATTTTGCATGTCCAATTGCTGCGAAAGTTACTTTTCCAGAAAATATTTAACAATTGCCTCAACAAATTTTTCTCATCTTTGTTCCAAAAGAAGATCATCATATGAAAAAATATATTGGAATATTCTTAATGACACTATTATCCACAATCTCAGTCGCCCAAAAAAATTTTAACCTCGTAGTCGGCACGTACACCGCGCCAGGTAAAAGTGAAGGAATCTACACTTACGATTTTGATGTTATTACTGGCAACACCAGCTTAAAAAATATTGCTAAAGGCATTCCAAACCCAAGTTATCTGGCCATTTCTCTAGACAAGAAATATGCTTACGCGGTGAATGAAACAGGTGATAAAAGCGCAGTAACTGCATTTAAATACGATTCGAAATCCGGGGCATTAACATTTTTGAACAAAGTTGACAGTCATGGTGCCGATCCATGCTTCATCATCGTAGACGATCAAAATGTTTTGGTAGCGAATTACTCTGGTGGCAGCTTAGCTGTGTTTTCGCGCAATGCCGACGGATCTTTAAGTGAAGCAGTTCAAGTGATCAAACATACCGGAAAAAGCATTGATCCTAAGGGCAGGCAGGAAAGCGCTCACGTACACATGGTGAAGTTTACACCAGACCACAAATATTTGGTTGTTAATGATTTAGGAGAAGATAATACCTATATCTATAATTATAATCCAGTAGGAAAAGATCAAACATTGACAGATAAATCTGTTATCAAAACCAATGCAGGCACTGGCCCGAGACATATCGTTTTCAGTCCGAATGGAAAGTTTGCCTACCTGGTTCATGAATTTAATGGCAGTATCACCGCCTTTAGCTACAAAAATGGCGAACTGACAAAACTACAGGAAATAGGCACAACCGCTAAAGATTTTAATGGAGCAGTAGATGCGGCTGATATTCATGTTTCTGACGATGGAAAGTTCCTTTATGGAACCAACCGAGGAGATGCAAACAGCATTTCTACCTTTGCAATCCTCCCTAATGGTAAGCTACAATTTATAGAGACCCTAAGCACATTGGGTAAAGGGCCGAGAAACTTTACGATAGATCCGAGCGGCAAATTTCTTTTGGTTGCCCACCAGTACACTAATAATGTGGTGATATTTAACAGGGATATTAAAACAGGTAAATTAACAGATAGCGAAAAAAGAATTGATGTTGGCGCGCCTGTTTGTTTGGTATTCGATAAATAAGGGACTTAAAAACAGATCCTGAGTCAAGCTCAGAAAGACGACCGTTCATTGTTGGTGTATTAGAACTACTAGTCAATAGATGATCCCAATGCCCTTTTAACAAAAAAGACCCGCTTTTCAGCGAGCCTTTCATTTTATTTAATGTTAAACTATGCAGGTTCTGCAACTTTAACTACGTTACGATACGGGAAAGAATTACAAATATGGCGGCGTGCAAAACGACCTGGAGAATCTGCATTCACCAATTTGATATAAATCGCTCTTGGCACATCAAAGTACTCATAGGCACTTCCATCAAAAAACTGGATGTTTAAAACAGATTGCTTGTATTCAAAATCTAAAATATTAGAATTTGTAATCGTTTGTGTGTAAGTCTCGATGTTTTGCTCACGCGTTTCTGGTGCAATACTAACCAGGAAATGGTAAGCTTCTATAATTTCTTTACTTCTTGCCTCTGCCGCTAATTTCTCCTCTTCAACCTGGAACTTATCAGGATGGAACTCTTTCATCATCGTGCGGTAAACCGACTTAAGCGCTGCAAGCTCGGCCGTTTTATCTACGTTCAAAAGCTTTCTGTAATCTACTATCTTTTTCATTTGGCGCAAAGGTACGATTTATAATGATTTGATTTAGAGAAAGTTTAATTTCATAACGATTTCTTTATAAGAATCTTACATCATGAATATAACGCCTAAATAAATTTATCCCTGTATTGAATAGATATAAGGAAAAACCAGCAACACGAGGTTTAAAAAACACACTTCATAAAAAAGTCGTGTGGTAAACCAAACGACTTTTAACTGTTTTGTGATAACGGTGTTATTATTTTGCTTGTAAGGAGTTTTCGATTACTTCTTTATAAAAATCAACATAAGACGGTAAGATTTTTTTCAAATCGAAATCCTGAGCTCTTGTAAAAGCATTTTCCTTAAACTGCTTTAATGTTTCATCATCTTTCAAAATAGATATCGCATTTGCTGCCATGGCATCCACATCACCAACGTTACTCATGTAACCGCAAAAACCATCTACATTCAACTCTGGTAAACCGCCGGCATTGGTCGTAATCGCAGGCACCTTACAGGCCATCGCTTCTAATGCAGCCAAGCCGAAACTTTCAGACTCTGAAGGCATTAAAAACAGATCAGAAACCGATAGAATTTCTTCTACCGCATCTTGTTTCCCAAGGAAACGAACATTTTCTCCGATATTCAAGCTGCGACAAAGCTGCTCATCGTATGCACGTTCTGGTCCATCACCCACCATCAATAATTTAGAAGGAATTACAGCCTGTACCTTTTCAAAAATCTTGATCACATCCGAAGTCCGTTTTACTTTTCTAAAATTAGAGGTATGAATTAAAATCCGTTCGTTATTTGGTGCAATCGCTTTTTTGAAATGATCTTTAGCCTGCAAACTGAATCGGCTAAAATCTATGAAATTTGGAATCACCTTAATGTCTTTGGTGATCTCAAAATGGTTGTATGTATCTTCCCTTAAATCATCAGAAACAGTTGTTACCCCATCACTTTGATTAATGGAAAAGGTTACTACAGGCTTATAGGTTGGATCTTTACCAACAAGGGTAATATCTGTTCCATGCAAAGTAGTCACCACGGGAATATGAATACCGTAACTGGCTAAAATCTGCTTGGCCATAAAAGCTGCTGAAGCATGTGGAATAGCATAGTGTACATGAAGAACATCTAACTGCTCAAAACGAACCACATCAACCAGTTTACTGGCTAAAGCCGATTCATAGGGTGCATAGTCGAAAAGCGGGTAATCTCTTACCGAAACTTCGTGATAAAATAAATTTGCTGAGAAAAAATCCAGTCTGGCTGGCTGGCTGTATGTGATAAAATGAACCTGGTGCCCTTCATTTGCGAGTGCTTTTCCAAGCTCCGTTGCAACTACTCCACTACCTCCAAAGGTTGGGTAGCAAACAATTCCTATCTTCATTTATAAATGCGTTGTTGTTATACAAATGTAGCCCAATTTAATCTATAATGTGTGTCGGGGTATTGCAATAAAAACTTTGGAAAGTTAAGCCGCAGATTCGCAGATTAAGTTTTCTAAAAATAAGTTATAGCGTAAGTTGAATCAAGCATTTTATTTCAAATTATAAAAGCCAAAGTGTATACTTATGAAAAGTTAGGCCGCAGATTTCAAATTGTAAATAGCTAAAATGTATACTTATTTTGTTTTCACAATGCGTTTATACTGTAATGATTTATCATCGAAATTAGTGATTAGCCCAACTTTAAGCTTTGATATGGTGAGATAATTCAAAACCTGGGCAAAATAAGCATCTACGATTCCATTGCTGGATTTGATTTCAAGAATTATTTTATTATCAATTACAAAATCGGCATAGAATTGATGCTTAAGGACAATGCCTTTGTAATTGACTACGAATCTCTTTTCCCTTTCATAACCAATATCTCTGGAAGTTAATTCATATTCAAAAGCATCTTTATAAACAATTTCTGAAAAACCCTTCCCTAAAATCCTATGAATTTCCATTGCTATACCAATTATTGTGTAACACTCTTCCTGAAAAGGATAGTCATCTACATTGAAGTGATTACTCATATTAAATTCACTCATTAATCTGCTAATTTACGGCTAAATCTACAGCAGGTTAGACACCTCTTATAGACCACAATAACAATTCAATTTAGATGCCACAATAAAATAATACCTTGCAGCGCAAAAAAAAACATAATTATAAAGCAACAATGGGGAAAACAATAGAATATCGGGCAAATAATGCCTCAATTAATTATTTCAAATTCCTCATTTCTTCCTTAATCACCAGAAAGAGTTCATTCGGCCTTTGCGTACCGATGAAATATTCTAATCCATCACGGTCAGTTAATACCACCGCGTCCTTACCCGAAGAATAGAAGCGAATAGTACCTTTCGTGTGAAGATTATATACAGGATTGTTGAAAAAATAACGGCTATAAGTGGCTTTACGAACATCGACAATACTGTTCAAATCGATTTTCACACGTTTGGTGGTCCACAAACCATCCAGTATCATGCTTCCGTTATCTACAATAATTTTATATTGAATGAGGAAAAGCAAGAGCATGGAAACGCCAATGATTCCAAAACCGACGACCAGAAAAAGATCTTGAGTATTGTCGCGATCGCGCTCGTAAACGTAAGCTGCAAAACAGAACGCAGCCATAATCAATCTGATGAAAATGCGAACATAATCCCGGCCAATGTATTGTTTTTCTATATAGGCGTATCTGCTTTCCACTTAGTTATTTTCGAGTTCGAATATAGCAACTTTTTTTGTTGCAGTAGTTAATTTATATCGATTATCCTGTCGCATGCCTGCAATCCAAATTATCTCACCGTTTCCATTTACCAGGATCGGTGTATGATGTTTTAGATGTAGCGGAACTTTTTCATCAATAAAGAAATCACTCACTTTCTTCGGCTGGCGCATACCAAGCGGAATAAATTTATCCCCGTTTTGCCATTTCCGCAACACCAAAGGAAAGATCAGTTTATCAGCGTTCACAAATGCTTTTGCAGCATCAATTTCAAACTTTATTTCTGTAGAGAAACGCAAAGAAATGCTATAATCTCCAAAATCAGTCTTTGCTGTTGAAGGGTGAATAAATTGATTGAAGAGCGTAGCTGCATTCTTCTCTACGATTACCAAATTATTTCTATTAATAATGGCCTGATGGCTTAAACTAAAAAAATGCGTGCCACTTATAGCACTTAAGCTATTCAAAATCTCTTCGACCATAGGTGCGGTAAAATGAAAAGGTTTAAGCAACTCATACAATAGAAACTGCTGAGGATTGAGCTTTGCGATCTCTGCTAATGACAAATACCAGCCATCAGACTTTCGAATAATCATTTCTTTACGAAGCTGCGCAACCTGCAAGTCCACAAAGTTTTCGAGAGACGCAAAACGAGCAATATTTTCTGCAAAAGTTTTTTCGAGGTGTGGATTAATTTCACGCAGATGCGGAATCACCTGTAACCTCAATTTATTACGGGTGTAGTTGGTACTAGAATTCGAACTGTCTTCTACAAATGCAATATTTTCTTCTTCTATAATGTGGTTAATTTGCTCACGGTTTAAAAAAAGCATGGGCCTGATCAATCGGTCTCTTTTAGGTAAAATCCCGTGCAAACCACTAATGCCCGTACCGCGGGTGAGGTTAATTAATACGGTTTCGATGGCATCGCTCTGGTGTTGTGCCAAGGCGATATAATCATAACCATTTGCCAGCCGAATCTCTTCGAACCAGGCATAACGCAGAGTACGCGCTGCCATTTGCATAGAAATTTTATTTTCAGCAGCATATTTTTTCGTTTCGAAATGCGTTACATAAAATGGAAGGTCGAGCGCATCAGCAAGTATCCTGACAAAATTTTCGTCGCGCTGCGCTTCATCTGCCCGCAAACCAAAATTACAATGTGCCACACCAATATCAACGCCTAGTGCCTTAAACAAATGCAACATCAAAACTGAATCTTTTCCACCGCTAACGGCTAAAAGAATCTTGTTACCGCTGCTGAACAACTCGTTTTTCTTTATAAAATCCTGAAATTGAGATAAGGGTAACATTCACCAAAAATATTTAATTTTAACTGGTATTCCGAACGTTCGGAACAAAAAACTAACTTTGTAGGGTGCAAAAAATATTTGTTTTTCTATTTCTTTTAATAAGTCCTTTTTTTCTATTCGGCCAAAAGCAGATTAAGATAGTTTCATACTCCAAAATTAGCGGGGATTTAAAAAACAGCGTCACTTATCTAAGAAATCCGGTTTTTCAACAGGATAACGCCACGCTTACTTGCGACAGTGCCGTTTTCTACAACAAACGGAATTATTTCGAGGCCTATAGAAATGTGCACATCAATCAGCTTACCACCGATATTTATTCTGAACAACTGCAATACGACGGGAATAAAAAGCAGGCCCATTTAACCGGAAACGTTAGAATGACAGATCCTACATCAGTTTTGACGACCGATATTTTAGACTATAATACCGTAAGCAAAATAGGAACCTATACCAGCGGTGGTAAAATTGTGAATCAGCAGGTTACCCTCACCAGCAAAAACGGGTACTATTTTAGTGGGAGTAATGATGCTTATTTCAGGTACAATGTGGTGGTGGTTACGCCCCAGGTGACCATTAAATCTGATACTTTGCGGTATAATACCCAATCAAAATGGACTTACTTTTACGGTCCAACCAATATAAAAGGTAAAGACGATAATTTATACACTGAAAATGGCGCTTATAATACAGCAACCGAAGATGCTTATTTTGGAAAGAAGAACCTTTACACGCAGGGAACGCGATCTTTGAAGGGTGATAGTTTATATTATTTCGGGAAAATTGGCTACGGTAAAGCGGTAAAAAACATTGTATTCTCTGATACGAAGGACAAAATGAAGATGTTTGGCGATTTGGGTTATTACTATAAAATCGATCAGCGCACATTGGTAACCCGAAATGCATATTTGGGCATTGGTACGGAAGATTCAGTATTGGTGAAAGGCAAGAAGCGCCCTGATAGTTTGTGGATGGGTGCAGATACCTTAGAAACGCAGATGGTGTTACAAAAAAACCTGAAACTCATTCCAAAAATTTCAATCAAAGCAGATAATGAGGTGGGCGAGGACGATGAAGAAAGCGCAAAAGACGGTGCCGAATCGCCCGAGAAAACTTCAGCAGAGAATACTGAGAGCAACACAAAAGATAAGCGAACTTTTACAGGCAAAAATGAAAAGGGCACTAAAAATAAACCGAAAGAGGATCAAAAAAACAATGGTCTACCTAGCCCACTTCCTAAATTACCAATAGATTCAACTAAAATAGATTCCCTGGCTAACCAATTGCCAAAGTTGAATACTGATAGTTTGAAAAAGGGCAACATTATAAAAGCGAAAGCAGATTCTATCGTTAAAAATTTTCCGAAAATTAAGTCAGATAGTCTGACACAAAAGGCAATCAAAAAGAGTTCAGCAATTGGAAAAGAGGCTGTTGCTAATGCAGATAGCCTAACGAAAAAAGTGGGCAAAACAGACCTAAAAAATCTTGGCAAAGGTGTGATCTCAGCACTGAAGCCTGGCATCGCCAAAAATGATACTACTAAGTTTAACCCCGCCGATACTGTTCAGGCAAGGATAATAAAAGCTTATCACGGTGTTAAAATTTTCAAAACCAATATCCAGGCTAAAACTGATAGTTTGTTTTACACCAGTGCCGATTCTACCTTGAGGTGTTTCGTCAATCCAATTATTTGGTCTGAAGGCTCACAGCAGATAGCTGATACCATTTATGTGCAGTTCAAAAATAAAAAGCTGAATAACTTACAAGCCATTAGAAATGCATTTTTAGTAAATACACCTAAAGATTCGCTACGGTTTAACCAGATTAAAGGCCGGCTGATGACGGGTTTCTTTAATAATGGAAAACTTAAAACCATGTACGTAGATGGCAATGCAGAAAGTATCTATTATACTCAGGATGACAGCACTAAAGTGTATAAGGAAATGAATCAGACCCTGAGCAGCAGGATTAAATTTGTTTTCCAGGACAATGAAAATGATATTGAAGACATTGTGTACATTAAAGGGGTTGAAGGTGCTTTGAATCCAGAAACCAAAATTTCTAAAGATAATGTGTTGAAAGGATTTTCATGGAAGCCTAAAGAACGGCCAAAGGCTAAAAAAGATGCTATAGGCTCATCAGGAAAAGCTAAACCTAAACCGAAAGGTAAAACTGTTATTGCTAATAAATCCGGCACGAAACCTGCCATTAACATAAAGCCAGCTGTAACTCCTGATAAAAGTGCTATCAAAATAGTAGATCAGTCAAAAGTGAAGGCTGTTAAAGATACAGTAAATACAAAAAGAAATCTGTTTCAGGCGAAACCTGCTGACACAAGTAATTTCGGTATCAAACCCATTTTACCTAAAAAAAGCAATTAAAAAGAGAATTCCAGCCTGATCTGTTAAAAAGGTATAAGAAATTATAGTTTGCTTTTAAGCTATTAATGCTTAAATTTAAATATGGATATACAATCAGAAAAACTAAGTTTACTCCAAGACATTATTAATACCGATGATGCGGGTTTAATTAAGGATCTAAAATTTCTGATTTCTTCAAGGGATTTTGATTGGTTTAATGATTTAGATAAAAATCAACAAAAGGATGTTAAGGAGGGAATCAGACAACTTGATCAAGGCGAAAACTTCAGTCATGAGGACGCAAAAAAAAGGTTTAATGCATAATGACAATTGTCTGGTCTAAAAAAGCAGGAGAAACCTTTCAAAAAAACATTGATTATCTTAGGGAACACTGGACTGAGGTTGAGGTAAAGAAATTTACAACAAGGGTGTTTAAATATCTTGATACTTTAGCTGAAGAACCTCTAATTTCAAGAAAAACATATCAAAACAAGCATACACACATTGTATCAATTATTCCACATATTTCGGTTGTGTATCCGCATTAGGTCCAGAAAAGATACACTGGAAATTGTAACTTTTATTGATAACAGGCAGCATATAAGGAATAAGAAAACTTTTCTATAACCCTTCAGCCTTCAAAAAATCCAACATCTTTTTCAATGCCTGCGCCCTATGGCTAATGGCATTTTTTTGTGCCATATCCATCTCTGCAAAAGTAATGTCATAGCCATCCGGCTGAAAAATCGGGTCATAACCAAAGCCCTTCAAACCCGACAGGTCTTCTCTGATGGTGCCCTTGATTGTGCCTTCAAAAATATGGTTTTCTCCATTCTTCAGTAATGAAATAACCGTTTTAAATCTTGCCTTCCTATTGGAAATTCCTTCCAGCTTTTTTAAAACCAGGTTGATATTTGCTTCATTATCCCGGCTTCCAGCATATCTTGCAGAGTAAACTCCTGGCTCATTATTGAGCGCTTCCACTTCTAATCCGCTATCATCTGCAAAACAATCCAGCTGAAAATTTTCGTACACATAAGTGCTTTTCAAAGTTGCATTGCCTTCAAAAGTATCAGCCGTTTCAGGGATATCTTCTTCACAACCAATATCACTTAAATTCAAAACTTCATACAGACCATTAAGCGCTAAACGAATTTCATCGGTTTTATGCTGATTGTTGGTTGCGAAGACGAGTTTTTTCATAAAGTGGTTAGGTGGTTAGGTGGTTAGGTGGTTAGGTGGTTAGGTGGTTAGGTGGTTAGGTGGTTAGGGTTTGAAAATAATGTTGAATTTATGTTACAATACTAATAGATTTTATTTTGCTAATTTTTTCCGAAACGCTGATCTTGATACTCAAATCTTATATCTCAAATCTCACACCTATTTAATCTTCTGAAGGTGACCCCAAAGCATTTTTTTAGCGGTTAAATCGCTATCAAGCCGATGTAAATTTGGTGCAAAGATAATTCTGGTAGATTCATGTACAATGATTTCGTTTTGCCAAACATAATTCAATTGTAAGTCTGAAATTTCAACACCAAAGGAAAGCATAATTACCGGTTTGAAGAATTGATGAAAAGCCGCAAAGTTAACTCCTGAATGATGGGCGTAATTTAACAGTGCAAAATCTGCTGTCCCTAAATCTACCGCCTTTACAATTTTTCGAAGTAACTCCCTACCCTGTTCCGTACTTACATCATGCTGAGGATCATTTACTAAAATCAAGACAGACTTCTTATTCCCACCTAAAAATTTGAATGATTTTTCTTGCGCTGGAGAGGCAATAACAGGCGGAACTTTGACAATTTCCTGAGGAGCCTGTAGTACTTCTACAACTTCTGGCGATGAAGATGTACTGTTTAGGGCCAATGTAACCGAATTATCTACGGGTTTAATCTCCAATTTATGAGGAGGCAAAACAGGCTCTGCAGCAACAAGATGCGCGATTTCTACGCTTTCATCTTCCACCAAAAATACTTCTTCGGTAAAAAATAAACGTAAAGCGTTCGCATTGTTGGTAACCTGGTTTTCCATTCGTATTTTTGTAGGATAATAATTTCTGTTAAAATTAGTTAAATATCTTATAATAGCGCCGCTAATTGTTACTTTTATCCCTTAAAATTTATAGAGTGCTCCCTGTAAAGAAGGCTTATTCCTTGTTAGTTTTTAGCTTTATTTGCAGCTATTCGTTTGCTCAGAACGTAGCTGTTATAAATGGCAAACCCATAAGTACCAAAGAATTTATTTGGTCGTACAAGAAAAGCCATAACGGAAGTGTAAGCACGGATTATGCAGATTTGGAATCCTATCTTAATTTATATTTAAATTTTAAACTGAAAGTTTTAGATGCCCGTGAGATGGGCCTGGATAAAAATCCGGTGTATGAGGAAGAAATTAAAACTTATGAAACAGCATTAGAAACACATAAAAAAACGACTGTAAATAGTAAAAATCACGATTTTTTGCTGAACGAATATCGTGAAGGTGTTTTGATGTTTAACGTTTCTGAACAGAAAATCTGGAGTAGAGCCCAAGATGATGAGGAGGCGATAAAAGATTTTTACCGCAGTAATAAAAAGGATTATAAGGAACCGTTAAGTGAAATTAAAGGGTTGGTAATTGCAGATTACCAGCAAAGCTTAGAAGAAAACTGGCTGAAAGGCCTTAAACAAAAATATCAGATCAAGGTGAATGAAAACGAGTTAAAAAAACTTGCCAAACCTTAATACTGGTTACCGATTAATAATAATTGCAAAATATAAATAATAGAATGAAAAAAGTTTTTTTAGTGGCAATCGCATTTGTTTGCTTGTTTTTAAATAGTTATGCTCAAACAAAAAAACATAACATTGATAAAGTTGCTGCTGTTGTAGGAAATAACATTGTACTGCTTTCTGATTTAAACCAACAATACACGCAATATCTTTATCAGGGAAACCCTGCTAATGAAGATATTAAATGCAAGATTTTACAAAATACACTCACGCAAAAGCTATTGAAACAGCAGGCAGAAATCGATTCTGTAATGGTTGAAGATGCACAGGTGGATGATGAGGTAAATAAACGAATGCGCTACAGCATGCAACGTGCAGGTGGACAAGAACGCCTGGAGCAATTCTTAAATAAATCCGTTCTTCAGTATAAGGACGAGATCAGACCATCGGTAAAAGATGAATTGATTGCCCAGAAAATGCAGGCGAAAATTACTGAAAACATTAACGTTACACCGATGGAAGTAGAAAAATACTTCAAAACTTTAGGAGATAGTATTCCCGAGTTTAACACGGAGGTTGAAGTTGGTGAGATTATTTTAGATCCAAAACTAACCAAGGCAGAGAAACAAAGGTTTCATGATAAAATTGAAGCCCTTCGCTTAAGGGTAAAAAGTGGCGATGATTTCGGAGTATTGGCTAAAACTTATTCTGAAGATCCGGGATCCTCTGCTGATGGCGGCGACTTAGGTTTCTTTGATAGAAGTACCATGGCAAAAGAATTTACAGCCTGGGCATTTAAGCTTAAAGCTGGTGAAATGTCTCCGGTATTCGAAACTGAATTTGGGTTCCATATTTTACAGGTAATCGAGCGTCGTGGCGAGCAGGTTCATGCCCGTCACATTTTGGTAAGACCAGCAACTACACCTGAAAGCTTAACCCGTTTACAACTGCATGCTGATAGTATCTACAACAATATCTCTTCAAAAAAGATCACTTTTGCTGCCGCTGCGAGTTTATTTTCTGATAACAAAGAGTCGAAATTTAATGGTGGTATGATGCTAAATGCAGAAAATTTGCAGGCCAGAAGTACTTTCATCCCAATTGATAAATTAGATCCATCAGTATTTTTAGTGATTGACACCATGAAAATTGGTGCAGTTTCCAAACCGAATTTATTTACTGCTGCCGATGGAAAACAAGGGTACCGTATTTTATATTTGAAGTCGAAAATTCCACCTCATAAAGCCAATATGGCACAAGATTTTCCAAAAATCAGAGATGCTGCCCAAAGTGATAAAATAAATCGTACTTTAAGCGAATGGTTTGAGAAACGTCGTGAAAGCACTTATATTAAAATTGACGACGAATTTAACACCTGTGACGAATTAAAAATCTGGACTAAAACGTCCACAGCCGCAAAATAATACGAATGCAGTACAAAAACGAAGTAGAAGCTGTCAACGCACTTCACCAGGCTTTTAACAACATTAAAGCTGAAATTGGTAAAGTTGTCGTGGGACAAGATGAGATCATCAAATCTGTATTAATCGCCATTTTTAGCAACGGACATTGTTTGTTAGTAGGCGTACCCGGATTAGCTAAAACTTTACTCGTTCAAACTGTAGCTGGTGTGCTGGATCTGGATTTTAACCGCATTCAGTTTACACCAGATTTGATGCCCAGCGATATCATTGGCGCAGAGATACTTGGAGAAGACAGGCATTTTAAATTTATAAAAGGGCCTGTTTTCTCTAATATTATCCTGGCAGATGAAATTAACAGAACGCCTCCAAAAACACAGGCTGCTTTACTGGAAGCCATGCAGGAAAAATCAGTTACCGCTGCCGGCCAAACCCACACTTTACCAAAACCCTTCTTTGTTTTGGCTACTCAGAATCCAATTGAACAGGAAGGAACCTATCCCCTGCCCGAAGCGCAACTGGATCGTTTCATGTTTAATATTCAGTTAAATTATCCTGCTTTTGCAGATGAATTAAACATCGTTCGCAACACCACAAGTAACAAAACTGTTCAGTTACAGAAAATTATTCATGCGGATGATATCCAATATTTTCAACAATTGATCAGGAATATCCCGGTTACGGATAACGTACTGGAATATGCTGTCAAATTAGCTTCAAAAACCCGCCCGAATAGTGAATTTTCTACTGAAGCCGTGAATAAATACATCAGCTGGGGTGCAGGCCCGAGAGCTTCACAATTCCTGGTTTTAGGTGCAAAATGCCATGCTGCAGTAACAGGTAAATATGCACCGGATATTGAAGACGTTCAGGCTGTAGCTGAGCCCATTCTTCGCCACCGGATTGTCCGGAATTACCGCGCAGAAGCCGAAGGCCTATCGATCGAAAAAATTATTAAAGATCTATTATAGTAGCATTAAGCTAGTGAGGGATTACATACCCCAATCAACATAAAATCATCCCAAACAATTATATTTGTTTTATGATGGGTGCCAATAAACTTACCGGTGCTATAGCTGCACTGATGGATGAATATAAAAAGGCAATTGACGAACTTATTGCGGTAATCGAACCAGTTAGTCCACATCAACTGATTAGAACCATTGAGCCAGAAAGTTTAAACCCAGATTGCATTTCTATTCAGACTATCTTAACGCATGTAACTGCTTCGATGTTTAGTTATGCGGTGTATATCGAAAATTCTATTGGATTGAAAACAGTCAGGCCGGAACGATTGCAGTTTGACCACATCACACCTTATATCTTAGGGCTCCGGGAAGCGCTTAAATATAACGAGGACTTTTTCAGCAGAAACCCCAACATCACCATGGAAGAGTTCGATCAATCGAAAAAGATAAATACAAGATGGGGACAGCAATACGATGTAGAACAGATGCTCGAACATGCCATTGTTCATATTTTAAGGCACAGGCGACAGATTAAAAATGTGCTTGTTAATATGAAAAGCTGATCAATCGAAAAAAATAATCTGCAATCCACTGAAAATAAATATTTTTGCATCAAAATTTACAGAAATGCTACGTCAACTACATATCCAACCAGCAAACTTTAGCCCGTCTTGTGGCATAAAGGGTTTGGGTATTGGCTTAAATTTTCTTCCCAACCCTTAATGCGGTTTTAAGTTTCAACAAACAAAACCCAAATTTAGAAATCAATTTATTACCCATTTGATAAGCATTTAACCGCTTATCAAAATTAATTATATCCGTCATGGACATTTTTACAACTGTAGAAGAAAAATATCTACAGGCCATTGAAGAATTAAACTGGGGCGAGCTCCCTAAAGCGCATCAATATTTTAATGAACTCATTGCATTCGATCCTGAATATGCCAGGGCTTATTACCAGTTAGGAAACTTTAATCATTATCATTTTAAGAATTACCAAAGTGCAGGTTACTATTACAAAAGATGTATTGAAATTGAAGCTGATTTTCTGGAGGTATACGAACCTTACTTGAAATTGGTTATCACACTGAATATGCACAAATTAGTTAAGCAGGTTGCGGAACAGGCATTAGCCATACCCGGTGTTTGTGAAGCAAACATATATGAAAGTTTAGGCTTGTATGCAGAGCAACAGCAGGATTTTAAATCAGCAGAAAACTATTTTAAGAAAGCAGAAATGCGCAATGCTATTCAGGATAAGCATAGTATTTTCAAGGACCATCAAAATAGGATTAAAAGCAAAATAAACAGTACTAAAAAGATGATTTATGATCTGCAGGCATAACTGGAAACACCCTATACGTTATTAATTTATCTGCTTTACAAATAGCACTTTGAATCTTTATTTTCTATTTTTGTTACTATATTTACCTATCAATAACAAAGCAAAAATTTAATAATCAAAAATATTCGATATGTCAGCTCACGATTCACACGCTCCGGTTCAGGAAACAAAAGGCATTTGGACACTCCCTTTAGCCGCATGGATTCTTACCTTAATCCTTCTTATAGCATTTACCCGCCCTATTTTCGTGCATAATGCAGCAGGTTCTGGCCACGAAAACACAGAAGCTAAGCCGCATTCGAAAGCAGAAGAGGCAGAGACATCACACCACTAAAAAATTATTTCCATAAAAAAAGCGATGTTAACATCGCTTTTTTTATGGGTGGCTATTTTATTTGATCCATAAGATTTGGGAAATCGGTAATCACGCCGTCTACCCCCAGGCTCATAAAATATTTTAGGTCTTTCACCGTGTTCACTGTCCATGGAATAATTTTAATGTCCATTTCATGACAACGATCTACCAGGCCTTTTCCAACAAGTACAGAATAAGGACTATAAATAGTGGGTTTAAATCCTAATTGAGCAATGTAATCTTCGAACGGCTCTTTTTCATCAATCAGTAATGAAGTTTGAATTTTGGGATATTTCTCATGTAAATACTGAAGCGTTCTCATATCGAAAGATTCGATAATCACACGCTTTGAAATCTTTTTTGCATTCACCACTTCCATAATCAACTCTATAAACTCTGCAGGTTCCGGATGAAATTCATTGTCGCCATTTTTGATGGTTTTGGTTTCAATATTATACACTGGCCTGGCTAATCTGTTTTCTTTAACATAAACTTCAACCGCATCAATCGTTTCAGAAAGCAGCGGTTTATAGGCTTTAAACTTCATTTGTCCTGGAAACCGCGCATGAACTTTACTGCCAACATCAAACCTCTTCACCTGTTTGTAATCCATCTTGTAGATGTTGTAATTTTTCTGATCTTTAAAAGTAATGGGCTTTCCGTTAGGCATCAAAGAGATCTCATTATTAAAATAAGGCTCCTGAGATAAAACTACTTGTTTATCTTTAGAGATGACTGCGTCCATTTCCAGGGTATTAACGCCCAAATCGAGCGCCTTTAACATTCCTTCAATGGTATTTTCCGGCATAACACCTCTTGCACCAGCTTTACCCTGAAGATCAAACTTACGTTTCTGGGCAGAAGCATTAAAAAATAACGAGATGGCAACGGAAAGAATAAGGAGTTTTTTATGCATAAATTTCGTTTTTAGGGTAAACGTAAAACCCGGGTTTAAGTTGTTAAAAATGATTAGATAGCGGCTAGCATTTCTTTGACCGTTAGAAACAAAAAAAGCTTCCCTTTAACAGGAAGCTCATTTAATTCACATTTTGATAATTATCTTTCTGCCGGTACAAATGCCTGTACAATTAGATTCCAGCTGGCATCAGCAGCTTTTTCATACACAAACACATAGTTAAAACTTTCGCGTAAATCTGCTTTATAATCAATGGTTGCAACGCCGAAAGTATAAGCCAGATCACTACCCAATGCCTTATCTACGCCAGTGGTTTTCAAGTTAATTTTACTGATCATTCCATTGTAAAACGAAAGGATTTTTCCTTTACCGGTAATCTGCTCATTACCAGGAAATAACAATCTCGAATCATCTGTCATAAACCCACCAAATGCACCGATACCATGCGTTTTTAGAAATGTATTTAATGTTTTCTCAGTAGTTAAAATAATTTCACGCCCGGCTTTAATCTCTCTTTCATTTAAGAATTTTGGTGCAACATGGTCTTTTGGCTCAACAAATTTAGGAGCAGTTTGATCCAGTGGCTTATTACTTGAAGTTTCTAAATCAATTGCGAGTTTCCATTTACCGTTTTCCGTTTTCCAGATGGATAGGTATTGACCATACTGTTTTTCTTCGCCATTAACCGCATAAGGACCGGTTGTAAAACCTAAATCACCACTGCGGGATACTTTGGCCAGATTTGGTTCCCAGGTAACAGATTTTTCACCTTTGGTTTGTGCATTATAAAAAGTTTTAACGTTTACCGGATTTGGACGAAACACCAATGCACTTGCCAATGAATACTCCAGATAAGCTTCTTTGTCACCATTTTTCGCAATAGATTTTGCAAAATCTTTTTCGGCATTAACAAGGGATTTTGTCGTTCCGTCATTTTTTTGTGCGAAGGCACTCAATGCTAAAAGGGATGCAATTGCAGTTGTAAATATTTGTTTCATTATATGTTTAAGTATAGTTGTGGGCGAATATAAAATTTTATCCGCTGGCTACCTTCAAAAGTAATTAACAATTACACATTTTATTTTTCGCGGTAGATCGTTTCCAGTACGGTTTGGCCGGTAGCTTTTAGTGTATTTCTGTCAATGTTGGCAAGATTATCCAATTGCGTATGCCAGTTAATATAGAAGCCACTATTGTCGTTATAGTGAATAATATCTATCGAGGGAACGCCTGCCTTATTCATCCAGAAATGATCATCAACCAATTTTCCACTCGGCAAATTTACAAAATATGAGCTGTAACCAATTTCATTGCCAATTGCCCACACATTGCTCACAACATCTGGCGCGGCCTGGCGGGAAATCTCATCTTGCGTAAATTGCGCATTACCGCCACCAACCATATCGAGGTTAATACCATATCGGGCTTTATAACCTTTAGCTACTGCAGTTTTAGCCCAATATTGTGAACCCAGGCACCAGGTAACCTCATCAGGCGTTTCATCATTTGCCTTTCCGTAATCTTCCAGATCCCAGAGAATAAAGTCTACGCCTACATTGGGCTGCTGTTTTTGTACCTGACGGGCCATTTCTAAAATTACTGCAACACCGCTTGCTCCATCGTTTGCAGCATCAAACGGCTTGTTATGATTTGATGGATCAGTATCCTGATCAGAAAATGGCCGTGCATCCCAGTGGGCTGTAATTAATACCCGCTCCTTTTTCTCCGGATTGAAGCTGGCTTCAATATTTTTCAACTGAAAGCTTTTTCCATCGTAAGTTTTGGTTTTTTCGCCGTTAACCTCCACCGCAGCACCGAATGATTTTAATTTGGCAACCAGATAATCAGCACATTGCTGATGCGCTTTTGTACCTGGAATACGAGGCCCAAAATCTACCTGTGCTTTGGTATAGACGTAGGCACTATCCGCATTAAATTCTGGTGAAACCAATTTGATCTCTTCAGTGGAAGTTTCAGCAGTTTCTGTTTTTAATTTATTTTTACATCCCTGAAACGCAATAAATCCGATTAATGGAATGATTAAAAGTTTTCTATTCATTGTTTAATCTAAATTGATTTTTATGAAAGCATATAATCTACAATAGCCTGGCAGTGAATCTTGGTTGTATCAAATACCGGAAATTCAAAATCATCCTGACTGATCAATAATGGAATTTCCGTACAGCCTAAAATGATTCCCTCGGCTCCTTCCGCTTTCAAATCATTAATTATTTTAATATACTGTTGCTTGGTTTCTTCCAATACTAAATTCCTGCCCAATTCTTCTTTAAGTGTGAACTGAACATAATCTCTGGTTTCTTTCAATTTAGGCACGTATACATTTAACCCATGTTCCTCAAGCTTTCTTAGGTAAAAGTCCTTTTCCATGGTAAAGATTGTGCCCAATAGTCCTATATTTTTGATTCCGGCAGATTTTACGGCTTTTGCGGTTTCGTCCCCGATATGGATTAAAGGTAAGTTAAGCGCTGCCTGAAGCTGATCGGCAAAAAGATGCGCGGTATTGGCACATAATGCAATCGCTTCAACTCCACTTTGCTTTAATTTCTCGCAGGCATTAAGCAGGATTTCAAAGGATCCTTCCCATGTTTTCGCCTGGACATCACCAAAATTAAGTGAGTAAATTAAGCATTCTGCGAAATTTAATCCACCTAACCGTTCGTTTATTCCCTGGTTAATGAATCGATAATAATCCATTGTAGATACCCAACTAATCCCTCCGATTAAACCAACTTTTTTCATATCTAATTAGTCGTTAATATGGCCAAAACAGCACACCTGTTAGGCCTTACTCCAGGTAGTTCCTTCTTTACTGTCTTTTAACTGAATACCCAGCTCCTGTAAACCAATCCTGATTTTATCAGATGTGGCATAATCTTTATTTGCTTTTGCCTCCGTACGAAGATCGATTACCATATCCAACACACCGTTCAAATCGTTGCTTCCGGCGTCTTCATCTTTCAGTCCGAGGATATCAAAAACAAAATCGTTGATTAATTTCTTCAGTTTTTCGAGTTCCGCTGCCGAAATCTTTGCTTTGCCATCGTAAACTGTATTGATAATTCTTACGGCTTCGAATAGTTCGGCAATCAAAATCGGACTATTGAAATCATCGTTCATAGCCGCAATACATTTCTCTCTTATCGCCTCCATGTCGAAGTCACTTTCTGTAGAAATGGTAAGTTTATCCAGCAGGCTAATCGCCGCCATTAAACGCCTGAAGCCTTTTTCCGAAGCATCCAGTGCATCATTTGAAAAATCTAATGTACTGCGATAATGCGCCTGCAACATGAAGAACTTCACCGTCATCGGACTATACCCTTTCTTCAAAAGCGGATGAGCACCAGTAAACAACTCTAAAGGAAGAAATCCATTACCCGCAGATTTTGACATCCGCGTACCATTTACCGTAAGCATATTGGTGTGCATCCAGTAACGGGCCGGCTGTTTGTGACTGCAAGCTTCGGACTGTGCAATTTCGTTGGTATGGTGCGTGGCCGCAAGGTCCATTCCGCCACCGTGGATATCAAATTCATCTCCCAGGTATTTAGCGCTCATGGCTGAACATTCAATGTGCCAGCCTGGGAAACCTAAACCCCACGGAGATTGCCATTGCATTAATGTTTCTGGCTTAGCCTTAATCCAGAGTGCAAAATCTAAACGACCACGTTTTTCATCCTGACCGCCCAGTTCTCTCGTATTATTAAGCATATCTTCGAGATTCCGGTTAGTCAGAATGGTATAGTTGTATTCTTTGCTATATTTTTCTACATCGAAATAAACATTTCCGCCGATTTCGTAACCATATCCATTGGCAATAATTACTTTGATCATTTCGATCTGCTCAATGATATGGCCGGTAGCTGTTGGCTCTATACTTGGTGGCTGCGTATTAAACATGCGCATAACATCATGGAAACCCAACGTATATTTCTGTACAATCTCCATTGGCTCAAGCTGCTCCAGTTTTGCACGTTTTGCAAACTTATCATCACCTTCATCCCGATCTCCTTCCAGGTGACCAGCGTCGGTAATGTTTCGAACATACCGAACCTTGAAGCCTAAAAACTTCAGGTATCTAAAGATTAAATCGAAAGATAAAAAGGTGCGGCAGTTACCCAGATGTACATCGCTGTAAACCGTTGGACCACAAACGTACATCCCAACGTGATTTGGATTTAGCGGTTGAAAAAGTTCTTTCTTACGTGAAAGCGTATTGTAAAGCTGTAAGCCAGTATTCATATTGCAAATGTAATATTTACCAGCGTAAAGTTTGAGGAATGGAGAATTGTTTAATCGTGAGAGCTGTTTATTGACAATTCTTGAATGAAATATATCTAAAAGTTACTAACGCTGGTCTTCGCCATGCTACTTGAGAAAAAAGTTACTAACCCTAATTAGCGTGATGCTTGTCAGGGTTAGCAACTTTGAAACTGTGATTATTTCTTCAGCTTCAATTTAAAAATCTTTTCTAGCTTTTCAATCTTCGGCTGGATGACTAACCTGCAGTAAGATTCGCTACTGTTTTTGTTAAAATAATTTTGATGATAGCTTTCGGCCACATAAAACGGCTTTGCTGCCTCAATCGCAGTAACTACCTTTTTACCATAGGCATTGGTCTTGTTCAGTTCTGCTTTGTACTGATCTGCTATTGCTTTTTGTTGTGGCGTATGATAAAAAATAACTGAACGGTATTGTGTTCCGGTATCTGCTCCCTGACGATTCAAGGTGGTAGGATCATGACTTTTCCAGAAAACTTCGAGTAATTCATCGTAAGAAATCTCCATCGGATTATAAGTGATCTGCAAAACTTCGGCATGACCAGTATTACCACTGCAGACCTCTTCGTAAGTTGGGTTAGGCAGCTGACCACCTTCATATCCGGATTTCACTGCTGTTACTCCTTTGAGCCTTTGAAAGATCGCTTCTGTACACCAAAAACAGCCCATTCCAAAAGTCGCCTTCTCTGTTTTTTTGGCCTGTGCATTTGCCTGGCTGATACTCAAAACTGTTAATAAAACTAAAATTATCCTCTTCATACGATCTTTTTCTTTTACTATTTAGGGTTTCATTTGTTATGCTATATTACGAAAATACCAGCAGCATAGTTTCTGTTAAAATTATAATGGATTTGGAATGACAATCGCCGGAAACAGCCATTTACAATGCTATTGTTAATAACTTAACAAACTGAATTATAGATTTGTACCTTGATTTTAAATACCGAAATCTCACTTATTAACAATTCTTTTTTAAATTCGTAATACATTAAATTAAAAATCATGTCTACACCGTATATTCCTTGTTTAGATTTAGGTTCATATATCAATGGAACTGAAGAAGAACGCAAAAAATTTTCTGATGAGTTGGGCCGTGCCTTTAACGATTCAGGCTTCGTAACCATTACTAACCATGGTTTAAGCCAGGAATTAATTGATAAACTTTACGAAAACATTCGCTCTGCTTTTACTTTACCAGTAGAAACCAAGCGCAAATATGAGAAACCAGAACTCGCTGGTCAACGTGGTTACACCAGCGCAGGAAAAGAAACTGCTAAAGGTGCCAAAACCCCTGACTTAAAAGAATTCTGGCAAATTGGGCAGGAGGTTACCGATGGCGACCCGGTGAAAGACCAGTATCCAGATAATGAAGTGCTGGAGGAATTGCCTGAATTTAATAAAGTTACAGGCGATATCTATAAGAAACTGGAAGAAAACGGTACACATCTTTTACGTGCGATTGCAACTTACCTGGAATTGCCAATTGATTATTTCGATAAACATGTTCATAATGGCAACTCCATTTTAAGAGGCATCCATTATTTCCCGATCGAAAATCCTGAAGTTATTCCTGATGATGCTGTTCGCGCTGGCGCACATGAAGATATTAACCTGATTACTTTATTGATTGGTGCAAGTGCCGATGGTTTAGAGGTATTAACCAGAAGCAATGAGTGGTTGCCAATTAAAGCACACCATACGGATATTGTGGTAAACGTTGGCGATATGTTGCAACGCCTAACCAACAATAAATTAAAATCGACTACTCACCGGGTGGTAAATCCCCCTCGCGAACTGATGAAAACTTCCCGTTTTTCGGTTCCATTTTTCCTGCATCCGCGGAGCGATATGGATTTAACCAGTTTACCATCTACAATAGATGCTGAACATCCAAAAGCCTATAGCGACATGAATGCCGGTGAATACCTGGATGAACGATTGAGAGAAATTGGATTGAAGAAATAGTAGGGAGTCTTTAGTCGGAAGTCTAAAGTCTAAAGAAAAACAAAGAAAGCATCGGCTAAAGTCGGTGCTTTTTTGTTATCTTATCATATGTATTCTACCGACTTAGAAATTTTTAAACAGATAAAAGGCATAGGATCCGCTTCCGGTATATTTTCAGATGCGGAACAACTTTACATCGTTGGTGATAATAGTGCTTTTTTGAATAAATATAATGTCAATACCGATGTTTTAACAAAGATTGAAATCCTATTCGACAAAAATATTACCCGAAAAGAAAACATTCCGAAACCGCTGAAGCCGGATTTTGAAGTCCTTTGCCACAGCAGGGAAAATCTCTATATCCTAGGTTCTGGATCAACTCCAGCGAGAAGCATCTTGATTCAATACGACCTCTTAAACCAAAAGGTTAGTCAGCAGAGTTTAAGCAAAACTTATGCAAAAATGAAAGCGGTTTCCGGCATCAATAACGATAACTTTAATATTGAAGGGGCAGTATTTAGCGAGACAAACTGGTTACTTTTTAACCGTGGAAATGGAGACGAGGCAAAAAATGGCATTTTTACCTTATCAGGAAACGACTTAACTCAAGTGTCGGAGATAAAGTTTAATACCCTGCAACTACCCAACATCAATCACGTCGAATCGTCATTTACCGATGCTACATTAATAGGCAATGATATCTTTTTCATCTCTACTGCTGAAGATACCAAATCTACTTACCATGATGGTGAAATTCTGGGCAGTTTTATCGGAAGCATTGATGTGAACACTTTAAAACTGAATTTCAGTTATAAAATTCCGGGACAACATAAGTTTGAAGGCCTCACACTATATAAACAGGCGAAGAATAAAATCGAGTTTTTGCTCTGCGAAGACCGCGATACTGATGAATTGAATACCACTATTTACAAGTTGAGCTTACACCAGTAGAATTGGCAAAACGTCGCAGGCTTTGAAACCTGCAACGTTTGATCGGACAACAACTCCATTTTTTATTTTTTCGCGTCATCAATTGCCTTATTCACCACATCCTGAATTCTGCCTCTTATTTTTAAATTAGAAAGCCTGTCGCTCACCGTTGGATTTACCCTGTTTGAGAGGAAAATGTAAACCAAACCGCGAGACGGATCTACCCAAACGCAAGTTCCGGTATATCCGGTATGTCCATAAGTTTGTGGCGATGCTAAATTTGATGGATAATGTTTTGTAGTATCGGGATCCCAACGATCAAAACCTAAACCCCTACGACTCACATTTGATTGCTTCGCCGTAAATGTATCTACGGTTTGCGGTTTAAAATATTCCGTACCACCATAGGTACCACGATTCAACATCATTTGATAAAGAATCGCCAGGTCGTTTGCACTGGCAAATAAACCTGCGTGACCAGAGATTCCGCCGGCCAAAGCAGCACCCTGATCATGAACATAACCAACTAATAAGGTTTTTCTGAAATAAGTATCCAGTTCTGTTGGAATAATCTGCTCTTTGCTAAATCTGTTTCTAGGTAAAAAGCCCGCTGTTTGCATCCCAAGCGGTTTATAGAAATTTTCGTAGGCATATTGATTAAGCGGCTCCTGACTGATGTGCTCCACAATATCCTTCATCACATACATGCTGATATCGCTATACACGTATTTTCCACGGGTTCTGATTGGCGAATTAAGCATTTTCGGCCACATAAAGTCTTTAAAGAATCCTTTTTTGATAAAATAGTTATCAGCAACTTTAGTGGGATAAGCCGTTGAAGAGTCCCTGCTGTAATCGCCGGTTTTTACGTAATCATGGAACGGGATATAGGGAATAAAGCCCGCCTGGTGCAACATTACTTCCCTTACCGGAATATTATTCATCGGCGAAGTTCTGGCTTTTGCAATGTAAGTGCCAATGGTGGTATCCAGTTTCAACTTTCCTTCTTCAACCAAACGCATTACTGCTGGTGTTGTCGCGGCGATTTTTGTTACTGATGCCAAATCAAAAATATCAGTGGTGCGATCAGGCACATTCGTATCATAGGTATGTGTTCCGTATGCTTTATTAAAAATCACTTTGCCGTCTTTAGCCACTAAAACCACCAAACCCGGTGTAGCCTTCTGACTAATGGCTTCTGCAGCGATGGCATCAATTTCAGTTAAAGCGTTTGAGTTTAATCCGGCATCTTCTGGCACGGTATATTTCAACCTGGTTTTAGGTGTAATGAACCCAGACCCTAAAGTAAAACGCGCAGAAAAAGCAGTGGTGAGTTTGTTTTCGGCCGCAATACCCCCAAAAATATATTGCGGAACCAGCGCCGCAGCATCGGCATTATTCTGTGTCGTATAAACAATTGGAGAATTTAAGGAATCAAATGCCTTTAACCCTATTCCATTTCCAAAGTAGGCTAAAATCAACTTCTTCGTTTTACTGATGTTGTTGATAAAATTGATGTATTTAGCTTTCGAAATATTCTGATCATCAATAGAAACCAGCACCGTGTTATAATACTTCAAATCGTCCTCCAAGTCGTTAAGCGTAACACTATCGCGATAGCTATCCGCAGAAAACGATGTCACCTTATCATATTTATTCGCAAGGCTATCAAAAACCATACTGTAAGCAAAACTCAAACTTACCGAAGCAATCGTCTTTTTTTCAAGCGATTTTAATGGAATAATCGTATCCTGATTATTCAACACCACCGTTGTTTTGGAAATGGTATTGGCAATGGTGAGCATCCTTTCGTTATTGGTATGTTCCTGTGCGCAAGCCATTAAACACAGGATATTTAAAAAACTCGCCGCAGCCAAAATCACTAATCTATTTCGCTTCATATACTTTCTCTCCGTTCAGGTAGGTTTTTAATACTTTAGTTTTTAATATGTTTTGTGGTGAAGATTTTAAAATATCATGATCCAGGATGACGAAATCGGCAAGTTTTCCTTTTTCCAGACTTCCTTTTTCATGTTCTTCAAAGTTCGCTTTCGCGGCCCAGATGGTCATTCCCTTTAGTGCTTCCTCGGGCGTTAGGGCATTTTCCATCTGGAAACCTCCTTTCGGAAAACCTTTAGCATCTTCCCTCACCGTTGCAGCATAGAACGTCAATAATGGATTAATGTTTTCTACCGGAAAATCTGTTCCCAATGGGATCCAGCCATTTTGTTTCAGCAATTGCCGGTAAGCATAGGCTCCTTTTATTCTGGTTGCGCCTAAACGTTGTCCGGCCCAATACATATCTGAAGTGGCATGGGTTGGCTGCACAGATGGGACAATACTGGTGCTGCCAAACAAGTTAAAATCATCCGGATTTACAATTTGTGCATGTTCAATGCGCCAGCGTTTATCATTTTTACCTTTCAAAATTTTGTTGTAGATTTTCAGCATCACGCGGTTAGCCGAGTCGCCAATGGCATGAGTACACATCTGGAATCCCTTAGCTGCAATTTTCTCTGCAACCTCTTCGAAATGCTTTTGATCGCTCAATAAAAAACCAGTTTTAGCCGGCATATCTGCATAAGGATGAAGTAAACACGCACCCCTTGAACCGAGGGCACCATCCGCGTAAACTTTAAATGAACGCACATTTAAGCGTTCCGTTTTAATGGCGCCGCGTTTAAAAAGGTAATCATAATTTTGAGGTGCATCAGCCAGCATCACATACAAACGCATTTTCAGCTTATTTTCCTGTTGAAGTTTCTGAATCAGGTCTACCGTTTGATAAGGTAAGCCGCAATCGTCTATTGTGGTTAAACCAGCAGCAAAACAGTTTTTTTGTGCATCAGTTAAAATCTTTTCTGCCAGTTTTGAATCAGGTGCGGGGATTTTACTTTCTACTAAACCTACAGCATTATCAATTAATACGCCAGTGAGTTTTCCGTTTTCGGTGAGCATATCGCCACCTGTTAATTTCTGTTCTCCGGTAATGCCTGCTTCATTAAATGCTTTTTGATTCACGATAGCTGCATGGCCATCAACCCTGTTAAGGAAAACAGGTCGGTTAGGAAATAGCTTAGAGAGTTCTTTATTATTCGGGAAAGCCTTATTTTCCCAATCATTCTGGTCCCAGCCATTGCCTATTAACCAGCCATCGGGGTGTGTTTTAGCAAAGTCTGTTAGTCTTTGCAAAATTTCTAACCAGGATTTGGTATCGCGTAAGTCTACCGCCTGCAAACTTTGCCCGTAGCCAAAAAAGTGCGCATGAGCATCGATAAAGCCAGGATAAATGGCCTTTCCATTTGCATTTACTTCATTTTCAGCACTAAATTTGGATCGAATATCTTTACTCGAACCTAAATCAAGGATTTTTCCATCCTTCACCGCAAAAGCTTCAACGGTATCAAATTGCTCATTAACCGTATAAACCTTTGCATTATAAACAATTACATCAGCCTGCTCTTTTTGACTGCAAGCGGAGAAAATAGCCGAAAAAAGAAGCGCGTATAAGATGGATTTCATATCGATAAAGATAGAAAAATGAAACCAATCAGCTTTGTAAATTCAGCTTTACACTGGAAAATGAAGTTTTGAGTTAGAATAGCTTGAAATGGTGTTTCGTTAAGAAATCATTTTAAGTAAAACTTAGCAGCTTCATTTCTACGACAATCAATTGTCGGACTTTGTTCATCGTCATTTACATGTTGAGTTTTAAACAAATCCCCTTATTTAAGCTTATTTTGCATAATTTAGCGAATTCACTTTGCCATAATACATGACTGATATTATCCACTTATTGCCTGATGCTGTTGCGAATCAAATTGCTGCCGGAGAAGTTGTTCAACGGCCGGCTTCGGCGGTAAAAGAGCTGCTCGAAAATTCTATTGATGCCGGCGCAGACAAAATACAGCTGGTTGTTAAAGATGCGGGAAAAGGATTGATTCAGATTGTTGATAATGGTTGTGGAATGAGCGTGACCGATGCAAGAATGTGTTTCGAAAGACATGCAACTTCCAAAGTAAAAAAAGCCGAAGATTTATTTGCCATTCGTACCATGGGTTTTCGTGGTGAGGCCATGGCTTCTATCGCGGCAATTGCGCAGGTGGAAATGAAAACACGCCGCCATGAAGACGAAATTGGCACCTGCATTTCAATAGAAGGCGCTCAGGTGATTGCGCAGGAACCTATTGCAACCACGGCAGGCACCCAGATATCCATTAAAAACCTTTTTTTTAATACACCAGCCAGAAGAAACTTCCTAAAAAGCAATCCGGTAGAAATGCGTCATATTATCGATGAATTTCAGCGTATTGCATTGGCACATCCCAGTGTATTTTTTAGCTTACACCACGATGGAACGGAGATTTTTAACCTTCCGAAGGGAAATTTAAAACAAAGGATTGTTCATATATTTGGCAATAACTATAACGAAAGGTTGGTACCTGTAGAAGAGGAAACCACTATTATTAATCTGAAAGGGTATATAGGGAAACCTGCTTTTGCGAAGAAAACCCGTGGAGAGCAGTTCTTTTTTGTGAATAACCGTTTTATCAAAGATCCCTATTTAAATCATGCCGTAAGTTCTGCTTTTGAAGATCTTTTACCTGACGATAGCTATCCGCTGTATGTCTTATTTATTGAAATCGACCCGGCAAAAATTGATGTAAACGTTCACCCTACTAAAACAGAAATTAAATACCTGGATGAAAAATCCATTTATGCCATCTTGAAATCGGCTGTTAAACGTTCGATAGGAAGGTACAACATTGCGCCTACTCTAGATTTTGATCAGGAAACTGGTTTCAGCAACATGATTACGCACAAAGCGGTAGAAGATATTGTTCCACCGAGCATTAACTTCAATCCGGATTTTAATCCTTTCGCGAGTGATAGCAGTTCTGTTTCTGGGTATGCATCTTCGCCAAGAAATTACGATGCAAAACCAAGTGCTAAAAACTGGGGATCATTGTATGAGATTACAGATCAACCAATTATTGAACAAACTTCTATTTATGCGGAAGATACCAATGAGCTGGAAGCGCCGAAGAAACAATACATGCAATTGCACAATCGCTATATTGTTTCGCAGATCAAATCTGGCTTAATGGTAATTGATCAGCAAATGGCACACGAACGAATCCTTTACGAGCGTTTTCTCGTACATCTCGATGACCGAAAAGGGGCTTCGCAACAAAGCTTGTTCCCACAAACGATTACTTTAAATGCCAATGATTTTGAACTGGCTAAAAGTTTACTCGATGATATAAAAAGTTTAGGCTTCGATGTACGCGAATTTGGTAAAAATACGTTGGTGGTAGAAGGGATTCCTGTTGACTTAGGCAGTAGCAGCATTAACGAGACGCAATTGTTTGAACAATTAATTGAGGGTTTCAAAAACACTCAGCAAGAATTGAAGTTAAGTAAGCGCGATCGCCTCGCCAGAAGCTTAGCCAAAAACAGCGCCATTAAAGCCGGCACCGCTTTGGCACAGGAAGAAATGAATACGTTAATTGATGAACTTTTTGCCTGTAAAACGCCTAACTTTAGCGTGAGCGGAAAACCGGTCATCCAAACCATTACGCTTGGAGAACTGGACAAGAAGTTTGAGAAGTAAAGTAGCGGAAAGAGTAAAGCTGAAAGACTAAAGCGAAAAGACCAAAGCGGACAATGAAAGACGAGCAACGATAAACGACCAACGATAAATGAACAAAGGTTGTAAGTTATAAGTGCAAAGCGGAAAGCGGAAAGATTAAAGCGAAAAGACCAAAACGGACAACGAAAGACGAGCAACGATAAACGACCAACGAAACCCCATAAATGAACAATATATATATCCCGCCAGTAGTAAAAAATCTGCTGATCATTAATATTCTATTCTTCCTTGCAACGTTATATTTCGAAACTAAAGGAATTAACCTTGGCTTTAGTTTGGGTGCTTTTTATTTCGATTCACCTTTAGCAAAACCATGGCAACCCCTCACCTATATGTTTATGCATGGTGGCTGGGCTCACATTTTTTTTAATATGTTTGCTTTGTACTCTTTTGGCACTTTATTAGAAAGCCGTTGGGGAGCTAAGAAATTTTTAACCTTTTATTTAATCACCGGACTTGGTGCATTGGCATTGCAGTTGGGGGTACAGGCATATGAAACTTATCAGTTAACAGGCGCGGTGGTAAATCCCGGTGCAGTTACTGTAGATTTTGCTTCAAACATGATTCAATCGAATGTGAAGGGATTAAATAACGATCAATTAGGCAAATTAATAGAAATCTACACTACACCAATGGTTGGCGCATCTGGTGCAATATTTGGGTTATTGGTAGCGTTTGGTATGCTCTATCCAAATGCAGAATTGATGATTATGTTCATTCCGGTTCCGGTTAAAGCAAAATATATCATCCCGTTTTATATTCTGGTGGAATTATTTCTGGGTGTAGGTCAGTTTGAAGGCGATTCTATTGCGCATTACGCCCACCTTGGCGGGGCCTTAATCGGCTTTATTCTTGTTAAAATATGGAAGGATAAAAACACAAATTTTTATAATTATTATGAATAATACTTTTAAAGATTTAAAGTATAAGATATTTCAATCTGGCAATCCATTGTTTTTTTACATTGGTATTAACGCCATCATCTTCCTGGCAACGGCTGTGATCTCGGTAGTTTTGTTTCTAGGCAAAAGCGACTTTATTGCTAGTGAATGGATCAGAGACTATTTTGGTGTTCCGGCAGCAGTTTCTGCATTGCCAACCCGCTTCTATACCTTACTCACCTACATGTTTTTTCATGACGGATTTCTTCACCTTTTGTTCAATATGCTTGGACTATTTTGGTTTGGAAACATCTTTATGAATTTTTTAAAAAGCAGACAGTTCCATTTCGTTTATCTTGCAGGAGGCTTTGCCGGGGCTTTAATTTATATTGCCGGTTTAAATATTTTCCCAGCTTATGCGGGCGGTATTATCGGTCAAACCGTTATTGGTTCCTCTGCAGCTGTAATGGCCATTATTGTGGCTACCGCAACCCTGGTTCCAAACTATACCATTATGATGATGCTCATAGGTGAGGTAAAGATTAAATGGGTGGCAATCGCGTATTTTCTGATTTCCTTTATCGGGTTATCATCTGCCAATGCAGGAGGCAACCTGGCCCATATCGGCGGTGCAATTCTGGGTTTTGCCTTTATGAGAAGTTTGCAAAGCGGTAGTGACTGGAGTAAATTATTCGAGCGTAAGCCAAAACTGCGTGTCGTTAAAAATGAAAAGCCACCAGTTAAAAAGCCTGTTTTCAAAGATGTTTCGCAAAAGGAAATTGATGAAATCTTAGATAAGATTTCATCTTCGGGTTATGATAAACTTACTGCGACAGAAAAAGAAAAATTGTTCAAAGCAAGCAAAGATTAATGGCAAATAAGAAGTATAATTTACTGGATAAAATTTTATTACCAATTGCAATTATATTAGTAATAGCATTGATACTGGGAACGGTTGCGGGCAATATGGATCCGCGTCAACACCCTATTATCGCTTTTTTTGGTTTAGCTTATCCATATATTTTATTCCTTCATCTCATCTTTATTGCCTGGTGGTGCATCAGCAAAAAGTGGATTTTTGCAGTGGTAAGTATATTGGTCATCGCCTATGGTTTTAAAACATTAAGGGCTACTTTCTCTATAAGCGGCGACCAGGGGCCTATCGTAAAATCAGAAAACAGCATCAGAATGATGACTTACAACGTTCATAATTTTAAGTTGTACGGCGGTGAAAATGATGAATCAGTTAAAGAAAAAATACTTCAGGTCGTAAACGAACAAAGCCCTGATATTATTTGCTTCCAGGAGTTTTACACCCGTTACAAAGGAAATTTTGATACTATAGACAGTCTTAAAACAATTTTAAAAACCAAACATTTTTATTTCGTACCCACAAATAAAAACGATTATGAGGCCATTGGTTTGGCCATTTTCTCAAAATTCCCTATTAAACATGCTGATAAAATTCCTTTTGCTGAAGGTTTCCCGGGCAACTTGTGTATCTACACTGATCTGGATATTAAAGGGCAAACTTTAAGGGTGTATAATGTACATTTCCAATCCATCTCTTTCGAGAAACAAGATTATGAATACCTCGACAAAGTGAAGGAAATGAATACCCAGCTACAGCCTTCAAAGCGAATTTTAAGAATGCTAAAAAGTGCATTTTTGAAAAGGAGCAGTCAGGTTGATGAAATGAAAAAGGAGATGGACAGATGCAAAACGCCATACCTCATTGCCGGCGATTTTAATGATACCCCAGCTTCTTATGTAGTGACACAAATTACAGAAAAACTGAACAACGCCTTCATTAAAAAAGGATCTGGTTTCGGCACTACATACAATGGAAAATTTCCAAACTTCCAGATTGACTATATTGCTACATCAAAGGATTTGGAAGTGCTTAATTATAAAATTGAAAAGGCTAAACTCTCCGATCATTTCCCCGTAAGAAGCGACTTAAAGCTGGTTACAAAAAAATTATCCAGGTAATACTCACTAACACAAGCACTTAAATAGCCCGTTTTTCTTATCATACATCAATCATAACAGGCATATCAATGTGGATATTTGACCTGTAAATTTTAAAATCCATGAGCACAATAGACGCATTGAACTGGCGCTACGCCGTTAAAAAAATGAATGGCCAACCAGTAGAACAAGAAAATGTTGATAAAATTATAGGAGCTGCGCACCTGGCCCCGACATCTTCAGGTTTGCAACCATTTAGAGTGATCGTCATTACGAATCAGGAATTGAAAGAAAAAATTGCACCTATTGCTTATAATCAATCGCAGGTGATAGATTCTTCTCATCTATTGGTTTTTGCTGCACAAGAAAAATATACAGACGAAGGCATTGACAAAGTATTTGACAGAATGAATACGGAACGTGGTTTGCCTTTGGATACCACTGATGCCTATAAAACACAATTAAAAGGAATGTTGCTGTCTAAATCTGCGGAAGAAAACTTCCAGCATGCGGCCAAACAAGCCTACCTGGCTTTCGGAGCAGCAATTGTGGAAGCCGCAGTATTAAAGGTAGATGCCACGCCAATGGAAGGTTTTGATGCACCTGCACTGGATGAACTTCTAGGATTGAAAGAAAAAGGCTTAAAAAGCGTAACCCTATTGCCACTTGGTTATAGAGATGAAAATGGCGATTGGTTGGCTAATCTCAAAAAAGTCCGTACACCGAAAGATGAATTCTTAATCGAATTTAAATAGGACTTAGCCTAGCTATAGTTTATTACGGGTAATTGTCAACTTCACTAACGATCTGGTTAGAAAGTTGACAATTCTGCTTTGCAACAGCAATTCGTTTTTATGTAAAAAAATGTTAAACATGATGACAATTTAGGTGCTCTATTTTTAATTGGATATATTTACAACCTAAGTATTTAATTTCCAATTCATGAAAATTGTTAGACTATCCTTTTTAATACTCTCCGTTCTCTTCACTATAAACTTCTCCTCTTCGGCACAAACCGATACCGTTAGTATCAATACCCTGATCAGTAAAACCAGTAAAGCCCTGAATGATTATCCAACGGAAAAAATCTACCTCCATTTTGATAAACCTTATTACGCTATAGCAGATACGGTTTGGTTCAAAGCTTACGTTACGGAGAATCAAAACCTGCTTTCTGGCATTAGTAAGATCGTTTATGTTGATGTTATTAATCAGAAAGATTCGCTCATTCAAACCATCAAATTACCAATTACCGGTGGCGTAGCGAATGGTAACTTTCCGCTCGACCAGGTAAACTACAAACAGGGAAATTACCATGTTAGGGCTTACACCATGTGGATGCTGAATTTTGATAGTCCGGCATATTTTAACAAAACTTTTTTTGTCGGTGAAGCTATTGATAAAGAGGTAAAAACACACATTACTTATAAAAATACATCGAACGATAAACAGGAAAAAATTGATGCCCGCGTGCAATTCAAAGACCCAAATAATAAACCTTATGCCAATAAAAATGTGAGCTGGCAGGTGGTTACCAGTTACACAGTAATTGCAAAAGGAAGAGGTACAACTGATGGCAATGGCTATCTAACCATTGCCATGAGTGCCAATCAAAAAGCAGAATATCAGTTAAAAAAAGGCGAACTGATTACCAGCATCAATACTACCGATAAAGATGTGGCGAGCAACAGTTTTAGTTTGGCCAATGCCATTTTAAGTAAAGATTTTCAATTTTTCCCTGAGGGAGGAAACCTCATTGCGGGTTTAACCAATAAAGTTGCCATTAAGGCCATTAAGAGCGACGGTTTAGGAATTAATTCGAAAGGAACAATTACTGATAATAGTGGTAAACAAGTGTCTACATTTAACGCACAACATGTGGGGATGGGAAGCTTCGATTTATTGCCCGAAAGTGGAAAGACCTATAAAGCTAATGTAACTTATGATGATGGAACAACTGCTAACTATGATCTCCCGGCAGTAAGTGAAAAAGGTATAAAAGTTTCCGTTAATAACAGTGATCCGGAAAACATTCAGGTAAAAATTCTTTCCAATGATACTTTCTTCGAGGAGAATAAAGGAAAAAAATTCTACCTGGTGGCGCAAAGTAAAGGCGTAATTTGTTATGGTGCACAAACTGCTTTATCCAATAAAGAATACAGCTCAACAATTCTGAAATCAAAATTCCCATCGGGAATTGCCCAGTTTACCTTATTTACCGATGCAGGTAAACCGCTAAGCGAACGACTGGCATTCATTCAACATAAAAACAACATGGCCGTAGCCTTAACTACCGCAGCACCATCTTACGGAGTGAAGAAAAAGGTTAAGGTGAACGTTGCTGCGAAAAAGGATGGTGCGCCAGTAGAAGGAAATTTTTCGGTCACCGTGGTTGATGAAACTAAAGTTCCGGCAAATGAGGATGCTGCCAGCACCATTTTAACAGGACTACTGTTAAGCAGTGATCTTAAAGGCTATGTAGAAAAAGCCAATTACTACTTCAATGCTCCTGATGCAAAGAAAAATGATGACCTGGATATCCTGTTACTTACCCAGGGCTATCGCACTTTTAAATACAGTAATATTCTTGCGGGCAGCTTGCCAAAAATCAGCTTCCTGCCTGAGCAAGGCATTGAAGTTTCAGGAATCTTAAGAATGAGTAACGGGATTCCGGTAAGAAAGGGCCAGTTATTATTAACCATTCCTGATAAACGTTTTAACCTGGAAGGCACTACCGATCCGGTGGGAAACTTCAAGTTCCAGAATCTGGTTTTAAACGACTCTTCTAAGGTAACCATTACTGCAAAATACAATCCAAACTACAGGGCCATGGCCATTAGCTTAAACGGCTCTCCAATACCAAGCTTAACGCGAAATTTTAGCGCAGCTGAAGAAGTTTTAAATATTGATAGCGCCCTCACCACTTATCTGGATAATAGTAAAAGACAATATTCCTATTTACATACGTTAAAAGATGTTACCATCAAGGGAGCCGTGATTGCGAAGGTGAGTCATAAAGATTATCCTGCATTAACCGGTTTGAGTCAGATGGCCGACCATGAGGTTACCGGCGACCGTTTACAGGGTTGTGCTCTATTGATTAACTGTTTACAGGGCATGTTGGCGGGTGTTACCTTTCAGGATAATAACTTTTACGTAACCAGAGATTTCAATGCCGGAAAACGCATTCCGATGGGGATTTTTATTAATGGAATGAGCGTAGATGTAAATCAGATCAACACCTTAAATCCAAATAATATCGAATCTATTGAGGTATTTTTAAGGGATGAACTGGGCTTGGTAAACCGTGCCAATAATGTGAATGGAGTAATTGTATTCAACCAGAAAAAAGCACCCAAAGGAACCAAAATTTCGAAAGCACAATTACTGGATATGATTCCAAAAAACTACGAAGTCACTTTCTCTCCACAAGGTTACAATAAGGAAAAACAATTTTATTCGCCGAAATATGATGTTCCGGCCAATATGAATAGAAATGATTTGCGTACTACGATTTACTGGAACCCGAAAGTAATTACCGATGCTACTGGAAATTCATCTTTCGAATTCTATAACGCAGATGGTAAAGGGCAATACAAAGTCATTATTGAGGGAATAGATGCCAATGGAAACTTAGGCAGATCCATACTTCGATACACGGTTAAATAGCTCAATTTCTGCGCGTTTCATCACTGTAATCTGCGTGGGGAAATTTCGGCAACTTAAGCCGAAGGGTTTCCCGCTGATTACGGAGACCTCGCAGATTTTATTAAATAAATGAGGACGGAGCTCGCAAAGATGCTTTCTGTAGAAAATGCCTTAACCGATTTGTCATGCTGAATTTAGTTCAGCACCTATTTTGGTAAGATCCTGAATCAAGTTCAGCAGGACGACCACTTTAACCCACTGTTCATGGAATGACGCAATAAAAAAGGTTCGATGCTGATTGAAGGCAGTAGACAAAAACGCAGGGATTCTTCGCTGCGCTCTGAATGACAATATCGCTATGGCCACCCTGCTACCGGCCTCGGAAATGATGGAAGGAGAAAACGTTTAAAGCTTCAGCCACAATCTTTCATACCCCAAAGCCCAAGGCAGCGCGTTTTGCCCGATTCTTCATCGGGTGCTTGTGCTGCCGAAATAAAGCTTTAACGATTTTATCCGACATCAGTTCCAAGCCTTGATTTTTTTGTTACTTTTTTGATCAAGCAAAAAAGTAAAACCCCTTCGGCGGCCAGCCCAGCCAAGCCAGCGCAGCGGGAAAGTTTTCGGCGGGTGGTGACACCAGCCGATACATAAACGTAATCTTAAGAGTTTCCTGCTGATTACAGAAATCTCGCAGATTTTTATTCGAGAAAATGACGAATCTTTGCGTGAGCGATTCTTCATAAAAGGGATTTCTCGATAGGATGCCTTAACCGAATCGTCATGCTGAATTTAGTTCAGCACCTATCCTGGTAAGATCCTGAATCAAGTTCAGGAGGACGATTCTATTAGGCATGACGAAGCCATCTCCCTTGCAGATTCTTCGATGGAGATTGCTTCAGCAGATGAAAAATCTGCTTCGCAAAGACGGACTTTCTGAGGGGCTGTACTAACCGAATCGTCATACTGAATTCAGTTCAGCACCTATTTTGGTAAGATCCTGAATCAAGTTCAGCAGGACGACCGCTTTAACCCACCGTTCATGGAATGACGCAACAAAAAGGTTCGGTGTTAAATGAAGGCAGTAGACAAAAACGCAGGGATTCTTCGCTGCGCTCTGAATGACAATATCGCTATGGCCACCCCGTTACCCGGCCTAGGAAATGATGGGAGGAGAAAACGTTTAAAGCTTCAACCGCAATTTTTCAAACCACCACTATCCAAGGCAGCGCATTTTGCCCGATCCTTCATCGGGTGCTTGTGCTGCCGAAATAAAGCTTTAACGATTTTATCCGACATCAGTTCCAAGCCTTGATTTTTGGCTACCTTTTTATCAAGAAAAAGGTAGAAGCCCTTGGGCGGCCAGCCGAGCCAAGCCAGCGCAGCGGGAAAGTTTTCGGCGGGTGGTGACACCAGCCGATACATAAACGTAATCTTAAGAGTTGCCCGCAGATTACAGAGATCTCGCAAATTTTATTAATGAGGACGGAGCATCGCAAAGGTGCTTTCTGGAGAAAATGCATTAACCGAATCGTCTTGCTGAATTCAGTTCAGCACCTATTTTGGTAAGATCCTGAATCAAGTTCAGGAGGACGATTCTATTAGGCACGACGAAGCAATCTCCCTTGCAGATTCTTTGATGGAAATTGCTTCTGCAGATGAAAAATCTGCGATGATTATTTGAATCTGCTCCTTTATCTTTTTTGATCAGAGGAAATTTTAATCCTATATCATTCCCAAATTGGATAAGGTAACTTCTCACCTTCCAATCCGGCGATTATATTTTCAGCAATGAGTCTTGACATTTCGTCCCTGGTTTCCTCGGTTGCAGAACCTATATGTGGCAATATCGCAACGTTATCCATGTTTAGCAAAGGATTATCTTTTTCCATTGGCTCCGGGTTGGTCACGTCCAAACCTGCACCCCAGATGATCTTTTCTTCCAATGCCTGAATCAGGTGTTTTTCGTTATGAATCCCTCCCCTGGCCGTATTGATAAAAATCGACCTGGGCTTCATTTTTTTGAAGGCTTCCATCGAGAATTTATCTTTGGTTTCATCCGTTAATGCAGTGTGTACAGAAATCACATCACTCTGTTCGAGTAGTTCATCGAAAGAAACGTATTTTGCATTAATCTCTTTCTCTGCATCGTCGTTACGAGATCTGTTATGGTAAATTACAGGCATCTGGAAAGCACCTGCACATTTCTTCGCCATTTCCAGTCCTATTTTCCCCAAGCCGAAAACACCTAAGGTTTTTCCATTTAGTTCAATGCCTAATTCTGGTGTAGGCTCGTAATTGTGCCAGTCGCCATTAATAATTTTTTTATGCAGAAAAAATGCTTTTCTGGAAACAGCCAGCATCAATAGAAATGCAGTATCAGCTGTGGCGCCACTTAACACACCGGGTGTATTGCCCACAGGGATGTTTAACTTTTTAGCTTCCTCCACATCAACCTGATCAAAACCAACAGAATGAAGTGCAATTACTTTCAAATGTTTACAAGCATTCAGAAAATTTGCATCAATTTTATTAGGTCCAACACTCACTAAGGCATCCTGATCCTGACAGGCCTCGATTAGTTCATCAGCAGAAATTTGCCGATCTTCATCCCACTGAGTGATTTCAATATTTTTTTCTTTTAGCTTATTTAAGCCAAATGCTGCAATATTACCGCTTACAAATACTTTCATATATAGAAAACAATGATCTTTTTAAGGAGTTTTAATATTCTAAAATCATTACTTTACGGTAGCGTTCATCTTTTGAAAAGTATTCGCACTGAAATATCCTAAAGCACCATTTGAGATATTTGACGGGGGGTTTGATGGCGTTGTGCCCTGATTCGGCCCTCTTCCATCTTGCTGACTTAGCGTATACCAGTAATCGAAAACATTGGAATCAATTCCTTCCATTTCAACACTAAAGCTGTCGCCGCTTTTTAAGCCTTCGTCATCATCATCATTGGCTTCATAAAACAATTGAATCCGCAGATTATTGCCGTTAGTTAAACGATCATTCTGAACATAAATCCGATCAGAAAATAAACCATTCACATAGAGATTGAAGCGATAAAAATTACTTTCATTTGCCGGATCGGATAAGAAAGCCGCAGCCGTTTTACGTTCATTTCCAAAGAAAGAATTTGTTACTACGCCGATCGAATCCAGTTTCACAAAATTTGGGATTTTAGAACTTGCCTGATAATTTTTACCATCTGCGGTTACCGCTAAATTGTAAGTTACACCGGCCACGCCACGCATTCTGTTTACATAAACACCTGGCGTTTTTTCGGTAAACACATAATTATTTCCCCTGCTGTCACTCATGCTAACTGTTGCTCCAGTTACCTTCGGATAGATTCCCTGCTCATCATAACCCACCGTTTTAGTGATGATAATCTGTTGTTCGATCAACCTGTCCACAATTTTCCCTTCAATTACAATTTGAGGTTCGGCATTATTAGTATCTATTTCTATAATTTTCTTACAAGAAGTTAAACTAAAAAAGGCCAATACTAAGTATATGATATTTTTTTTCATGAGTTAAAATTTGAAATTCCAGGTTACCGAAGGAATCATTCCAAAAAGAGAAGTTTGTTCTGCAACCGTTTTACCCGGATCCGTAGGATCGTTAATAAACTCAATCGAATAAGGATTTTTTCTAGCTAAAGCATTGTAAACCCCGAAATTCCAGCTAGATTGGAACCGGCCTTTACGCTTTCCTTCAAGCGTTGCGCTCAAATCCAAACGCATGTTATAAGGCATTCTTCCGGCATTTCTTTCGGTATAATAATAAGTGGTTTGGCCACCAACAATATATTTACCTGCCGGAAAAGTAACTGCATTCCCCGTGCTGTAGATAAAGCTTGAGGAGAATGTCCACCGTTTATTAAGGTTATAAATACCAACAACAGATAAGTCGTGCGTGCGATCTTGCCTTGCAGGGAAATAGTTTCCATTATTTAACTGTGAAAATTTACGTTCGGTTCTGGATAAAGTATAACCTACCCATCCATTTAACTTCCCAAATTTCTTTTTAAAGAATAACTCTAAACCGTAGGCCCTGCCTGTTCCATAAAGTAATTCTGATTCTACATTTGAATTGGCCAATAACTGCGCTGCATTTTTATAATCAATTTGATTTTGCATCCATTTATAGTAAACCTCTCCCGAAATTTCATAATTATTCTCATTCAGATTTTTGAAGTATCCGAACGCTACCTGATCTGCAATTTCTGGTTTGATATTGTTGCTGCTTAATACATACTGATCTGTTGGCGAACTTGAAGTAGCATTGGTTAAGATATGAATATTTTGAGTGTTCCGGTTATAGGAAGCCTTGATGGAATTCTGATCATTAAATAGATAACTTACTGAAAAGCGAGGTTCGAGATTTAGGTAATTTTTATAAAACTTTCCACTGCTCACGGTTTTTGTATTGATAATGTTCCCTGCAGCATCGTAATTACTGAAATTGCCCGGGCCTAAAAGTGAAAAAGCCGCCAATCGTACACCATATAAAAAATTAAGCTTCTCATTCACTGCCCATTCATCAGAAACATACGCTGCACTTTCCAAACCATAACGTTTTTCTTGTGTGAGCGGATTTACCTGGGATGCCTGACTGGTGGTAATATCAATTGGCGAGATGCGGTGATGCGTAGCATTTAAACCAAACCGCAGCGTATGTTTATTACTGAAATACTGAAAATCTTCCTTAAAGTTGAAATCGCGAACCAGCGAAGTAGCCTTAAAATTGGTTACATCATTAAGCAACCTAACCGTATAATTATAATTGTTGTAAATGAGGGAAGTATTCGAAAAAAGGCGGTCGTTAAAAATATGATTCAAGCGAATGGTAGTGGTTACGTTGCCCCAGTTGTTTTCAAAAAGATCTTTAACTCCGATATTGTCCTTACCGAAATAACCAGAAATATAAATGGTATTCTTATCGTTAATTTTGTAGTTTGCTTTGGCATTGATATCATAGAAATTCAGTTTACTTCCATTAATCGAAGAATCGGGAGACGCCTGTAAGAAGAGATCAATATAGGTTCGCCTGAAACTGACCATGAAAGAACCTCTGTCTTTTACAATTGGCCCTTCCGCTTTTAAGCGCGAAGCAATTAATCCAATTCCACCCTGAAATTTAAATTCTTTATTGTTCCCATCATCCATTTTCACATCTAAAACAGAAGATAAACGACCGCCATATTGCGCCGGCATTCCGCCTTTGTAAAGACTTACATCTTTAATCGCGTCTGCGTTAAAGGTCGAAAAGAAACCCAATAAGTGAGAGGAGTTGTAAACCACAGCTTCATCCAAAATGATTAGATTTTGATCGGCTGCCCCGCCCCGGACGTAAAAACCTGTATTGCCCTCACCGCCAGATTTAACACCTGGCAGCAACTGAATTGTTTTCAAGATATCTTTTTCACCCAGTAAAACTGGAATGGAATTTAAAGATTTCATATCAATCTTTTCCAAACCCATCTGGGCGCTTTTAACATTTTCGTTTTTTCGATTGTTGGCATTTATCGTTACTTCGGCTAAATCATTTGTGCTTTTCAGCTCTTCATTTAGCTTAGTATCTTTATTTAAATTGATACTTTTAGTAACAGGCGCATAGCCTGTATAACTGATGGTTACGCTATAAACACCTTCAACTTGTGTAACGGCAAAATAACCATAAGCATTGGTTAAGGTGCCGGCACTTGCAGTACCTGTGATTTTAACTGTTGCACCGATAAGGGTTTCGCCAGAACCGGCATCGCGAATGGTACCACTTAGTGTAAATTTATTCTGTGCAAAAACGGACGAACCAATTAGAAATATAAAGAGAACGGAAAAGTAAAATTTTATCGACATATAAACTGTAACGTTTGATAGATGGAGAATCAAATGTACGAATTACCAGGTGATGTAAACGTGACGGATTTGTTTAACTAAATCATGTCCATTATATGGATCAAACGCCATCCAGATCATTTACACCTATTTTTTCAGCAGATGCGGTTCAACGGCCTTTCTCCAAATGGCATAACCAGCCGCGTTCATGTGCAACATATCTTCTACAAATAGCTCCGGACGAAGTTTTCCATCTTTGGTGAGCATCAGGCTGTATACATCAACATATTTTGTATTGGCTTCTTTGGCCAGGAAAGCTTTAATTAAAGCAGTGGAAGCAATTGCTTTTGCTTTAAAGGCATCTCTGCTGGGACTTGGCTTGATGGAAATATAAACGATAGGGACATCTGGCAATTTAGCCCGGATGGCTTTATAAAGATTAACTGTTCTATTCAATACTGAATCTGGTGTGGTTTGTGCATTTGGCAAATCATTCTCTCCAATGTAAAGTACAATCTGACGGGGTTGATAAGGAAAAACCACATCATTTAAATAGAAAGTTATATCGTTAGTCACGGCACCTCCGATTCCTCGGTTCAGGGCATTGTATTTTGCAAAAACCTGCGTTAAATCATCCCACTTACGAATGGAAGAGCTTCCAATAAATAAAACTGGGTTTACCGGCGGTTTGTATTGCTGATCGTATTTTTTAATCGTTTGCACATCATCCCAGAACGCGGGTTTATTCTGACCAAAAGCAATGATGATCATGAATTGTGATAAGAGCAGAGACAGGAGTAATTTTTTCATGTTGGATGTTTTTAAAAGCACACAAGTTAGCAATCATCACTAAAAATGCCTAAAAAAGTCTGTAACGGATTGAATAGTTATTGAATACCACCTGTTCCCTCAAATTTCAAAACAAAAAAATCGGTTGATTATACACCAACCGATTTCCATTTTAAACAATCTTTTAAATTACTTTACATCAAACCATAATCTGGTGGTGAGCAAATCTGTTCCCTGGCTGGCTACAGCATTTCTGTAACTCTGCCCGTTTAAAGATTGTTCTGTGCCTGGATAGATAAAACGAACTGGAATCTGCCCGTTTAATACGGTGTTTACAGACGGAGTAAGTTCAGGATAATCCAACCTGCGTCTTTCTGCCCAGGCTTCTAAACCCTGACCGAAAAGTGCCAGCCATTTTTGTTCGCCAATTGATTTTTTGTAATTCGATGCATCATATTGAACACCTCCCTGAGCGGTATAGTTAGCAACCATTGCATCCGCAACGCCAAATTGTTTCAATGACGCAACGATTCCCTGATTGTATAAATCAGCAGCATTTTCTGTCGTTAAACCACGGGCTGCAGCCTCTGCCCGATCAAATAATAATTCTGCATAACTAAAAATTACTGCGGGTGATTGCGGGGTAAGGAAGTAAGCACCTGGTCTTGATGTTCTGGCAAAGCCAAGATTACTGGCTTCTGAATTGGTTAAGCCATTTGGTAAACCTACATATCCTTCTGGTGTAGCATTTTGGGTTTTGCTTGCATAAATTGGTAAGCGTGGATCATTTAAACTAAATAATTTATCTACAATGGTTTTGCTAATCCGGTAATCATCCCGCGTATCAAACTGTGCACTCACCGGGTTCTGCTGTGGAGAAACCTGATAGATCAATTGAGCGATCTCTGCATTTGAACTAATATAACTGCCACCCTCACTTTTGATCTCATCCAAAACCTGTTGCGCTTTCGCTGGCTCTCTATCCGCAATTCGAAGTGCAATTCTCAGGCGTAGTGAATTCGCGAATTTTTTCCATTTGGTAATATCACCGTTATAGATAATATCGCCATTGATGGCTGTTCCGGCAGGGTTCAAAATACCATTAGCAGTTTTCAAATCTTCCAGTATGCCATAATAAACGTCTTTTTGTTTATCGTAAGCAGGCGTAATAAATTCATTAATTTTTCCAGCCTGACTGTAAGGGACATCTCCATAAGCATCTGTTAGCAATAAAAACGACCATGATCTTAATGTTAATGCCACGCCTCTGTAATTCGGATTATTAGTGTTATTGCCGATTTCAATTACTTTATTTAATCCGGTAATCGTTGTAGAATATAACGTTGACCAAAGTGAGGTAAAGCTGCTATTGGAATAGATAAAACGATCTTCTTCGGTATACTGTACCTTAGCCCACTGCTGCACAAAAAGCAAACTGGAGTTCATGTTATTTGTAGTACCCCAATACGCATCGGCCGTGTTTTTAATTGCCGCGGTTAACAGGTAATCTGGCTGTGCATTCTCCGTAGCATTGGGATTGACATTTACATCATCCAGTTCTTTATGGCAAGAAGCAGTAAACAGCGAGATTAAAATAAGGGTATATATGATATTATTTTTCATGAGGTGAAGATTAAAATTTGATGTTCAAGTTAATTCCGTAAGTACGTGTTGTTGGGTTTGATAAACTTTCTAAACCTTGTCCGTTTCCGGTATTAAAGGCTACTTCCGGATCAATATCTTCGGTATTGCGGTGCAAAATGGCCAGGTTTCTACCCACCAACGCAACTGAAACACCTTGTAAATTCAGAGAACGAATCCATTTTGCAGGCAAATTGTAGGTAAGTTTTATTTCACGAAGTTTTACATAAGAAGCATCGAAAATATTAGCCTCATCGATCGTACGGAAAGACTTATAATACGTTTGTGCAGAAAGAACCTTTTCATTTTGCTTGCCATCAGCAGTTACACCATCGAAAACCATCCCATCATCATAAACTGTAGTTCCAGCCGGCGCACTTGCATTATTGGCTAGCCTAACCGTTCCGTTTTCCTTTTTGTTATCCGGATAATAGTACGAAATCCCGCCAAATTCTGCGCCTCTTCCCGGTAAAGTAGATGCCAAAACACCTGTGTAAGTTCCTGTAGCGTAAGTGCCATTATAGATTGAACCACCAAAGCTCGCATCAACTAATACACCCAAGCTAAAGCCTTTGTAATTAAAGGTGTTGTAAATTCCACCAATCCAATCTGGTGTGTATTTCCCTAAAACTCTTTTGGTTGGATCAGTTTGTGGTGCGCCTGTTGCATTTACCACAATGTTTCCATTGCCATCTCTTAAGAAAGCATTACCAAATAAAGTTCCATAAGGTTGGCCAACAGCGGCAATTACCTGTGCTGAATTGGTAGCCACCACATAATTCTGTAGTAAACCTTCCTGATCTAATTCGACTACCTTGCTTCTGTTTGCCGCATAGTTTACATCAATATCCCAGGTAAACTGCTTTTTAATCGGCGTAATGCCCAACTGCACTTCAATACCTTTATTATTGATTTTACCTGCGTTCAGTAATTTTGATCTGTAACCGGTACTCTGGCTTACGTCAACACTTAGAATCTGATCATAGCTATTGGTATTGTATAAACTTAAATCGAAACGTAATCGCTTGTTAAATAAAACGGCCTCTGCCCCTAACTCAGACGAGGTAGTGGTTTCTGGTTTCAGGTTCGGATTTAAATCTGTAATAGATGGTGTAAGTTGAGGACTTGATCCAAATGGTGCGCCGGAGGTATAGGTATTTAGCAAACGATATGGATCTGCGTCTTTCCCCACCTTAGACCAGCCTCCGCGGATTTTTGCATAATCCAATACTTCACTTTTAATGTCGAAAGCTTCGGTAAGCACAAAACTTCCGTTAAAAGATGGATAGAAATAGGAACGGTTTTGTGCTGGCAAAGTAGACGACCAATCGTTACGTGCCGTGATATTGGCGAACAAATAATTTCTAAAACCAATTTGCGCAGACACATAACCGCTGTAAGATTTTAATTCGCTGTAGTTGTTAGAGGAAGTTAAAGGGTCTCTGGAATTACTTAAAGTGTATAAGCCTGCAACCGCTAAACGTGGCGCACTTTGATCATTCTGTTCAATGTACCTGGAACGAATATTTCCACCTAACAATGCTTCCAGACTGAAATCATCGTTTAATTGCTTGTTATAACTTAAAGTTGCATCAGTATTGTTTTCATTTACAGTGAAAGCACTTTCGGTATAAGAACCAAATGGTGTCCCATTCGTACCATAAGCAATTTTAATCTTCCGGCGATCATTATAATAATCTGTTCCCGAACGGAAATTGAAGTTTAATCCATCAATAATTTTATAGTTCAAGCCAACGCTTCCAATAATCCTGTTTCTGTTTTGAGCTACTGTATTTTCATAAGCTACCCAGTATGGATTGCTATAGTAGCTATTGTTCCAATTGAAGGTATTTCCATTTTCATCCAAATAATCTTTCAATCGGTTAATATCTACCTGTCTACCAAACCAGGCAAACTGGAGCATGGTACTGGTTGACCTTGAACCGCCAGTTCCTGGCAGGTTATCAGAACCCAGTTTGCTGTAATTAGCATTTGCAGTAATGGTTAATTTCGGTGTTAACCTCAACGTAGTGTTTAATGCAAAAGAGTTTTTACCCTGACCAGAGTTGGGCACAATACTTACTTGTTTCAGGTTATTGTATGATAAACGGTAATCAAATTTATCGCTTGCGTCTTCTATTGATAAACCATTTGCCAGAGAATATCCGGTTTCGAAGAAATCTCTCACATTATCAGGATGGGCTACAAACGGAACGGCCACGCCTTTAGAAAAGAATTGAGGGATTAAACGTCCATCCATCCTAGGGCCCCAGCTTTCATCTACCCCATCATTTATACCTGCACCTTTCCCATCCACATAACTAAATTTCCCTTCCGATCCTTGTCCGAATACATCTTGGTATTTCGGTAAGGTTAACAAACTTTCGATTACTGCATTGGAATTAAAAGAAATCCCTAAGCCTTTTTTGGATTTTCCTGTTTTAGTTTTAATAATGATGACACCTGCAGCAGCTCGTGATCCGTATAATGCTGCAGCATTTGGACCTTTTAACACACTGATTGATTCAATATCATTTGGGTTGATATCAGAAATGGCGTTAGCATAATCTCTCGCGCCAGCAGAGTTCAGTTGTGAGTTATCTACCGGGATTCCATCCACTACAAACAATGGCTGATTGTTTCCGGAGATCGATGTCTCACCCCGAATCACCACGCGGGAAGATCCCATATCGCCCTGGCTATTGGTTACCCTAACCCCGGCCACTTTGCCGGCAAGTGCGTTAACCAGGTTGGATTCCCGTGCTTCGGTTAAACTTTCGCCTTTTAATTCCTGTACCGCATAACCCAGAGATTTCTTTTGTCTGGAAATACCTAAAGCCGTAACAACCACTTCATCCAGCGCATTATCAGCGTCGTTAAGGGTTACTGCCAAAGTTTTTGTGGCTTCGGTTACTTCAATTTCGCGGGTAGCAAAACCAATATAAGAGAAAACCAATGTGCTTTTTCCTGCAACTGAAATACTGAAAGCACCATTATTATCGGTGGTTACGGCTTGTTTAGTTCCTTTTACAAATACTGAAACGCCGGGAAGTGTCTCTCCCGTGGCGCCTTTTACCGTTCCGGAAATTGCGATAGTTTGCGCCTGAACGAAGTTGGAAAGCAAGAGCAAAAATAATATTGCCGGGAGCTTTATTTTCTTAAACATAATAGGTGTAATTAATGATCTTTAGTATGTCGACTGTAAAAAATCAAGGCAAAGCGATTCCATTTCGCTTCATGCGATTTTTTTTACCGTCGTTAAAATTTATTTAATTGATATGATTGGCAGGTATTTATTAGCCACTACAGCAACAAATACCCTTGCACATTCGAAGGCTTAACAAGGTGCCTGAATTTACTTTTTGAATCGATTCTTTTTTGTTAGTTTTTTCCATCAAATTTCCTTTAACTCTAAATCAATACTTATCAGGTTTGCGAAACTGGCTTATAAAAAAAGCACGCCCATAAAATCAGGAGTGCTCTCATATATTATTATTAATAATTTGCATTCAACTGACTTAACTCACCCAAATTGCTTTGGGATGGAATTAGCACCATATCTATTCAAAGCTGGTTGCTAAGGTTTCTTAGGGCCATTCCCTCCACCTTTCTTGATAAGTATTTCAAAATAACTGGCGCAAAGATAATATAAAAATCATAATGACTACAAATTCTATAGATTTTATTGAAAATATTTTTTCCATGCTCATTTCATGCTTACCTTTGACTCATTATTATTAGATCGAAAACACCTTATGAATATAAAATCTTCTTTATTTCTGCTATTTGCATTTACGCTTTCGCAGACTGTACAAGCGCAAACTCAAAAGAAATCTTCTCCTTCACAAAAATTAACAACTGCTTTCGTTGCAAATGGTAAATGGCGTGGAATTTTTGAAATTAAACCAGGCGTAGAAGTTCCATTTAATTTTGAAATAACCAAAGGCACAGATCAACCGCATTTGGTTTTCCTAAATGCTGAAGAACGTTTTGAAGGTGGCATTGTAAAGCAGACTGCAGATTCTATTTTAGTTTCATTGGATCAGTTTGATAATGAACTGGCGTTCAAGATTTCAGGCGATTCGCTTGTTGGAACATTGAGAAAACAAGATAAATCTGGAACACCGCTAGCTGTAAGTGCATCAAAAGGAAGAGATTACCGGTTTAAATCAACTGGTAAAACACCAGCGGGAGATTTTTCCGGCAAGTATGATGTGGCGTTCAAATCTTCTACAGGAAAAGATGAAAATGCAGTTGGCCTCTTCAAACAACAGGGAAATAAAATTTCCGGGACATTTCTACGCGTTACCGGCGACTCGCGTTATCTGGAAGGAATTGTGGAAGGAAATAATTTTTATTTATCAAGTTTCATAGGCTCCGGACCATCCTATTATAAAGGAAGTTTTGGTAAAGATGGAACGATCACTGGTGAAGTGGTAAGTGCCAGGGGGAATACACCACTTAGTGGCAAGCATAATGAAAATGCAGCCTTGCCCGATGCTTATAAACTAACCTACCTGAAAGCGGGTTACAAAACCCTGGACTTCTCTTTTCCTGATGTAAATGGAAAGAAGATCTCGCTGAGCGATGAGAAATTCAAAAACAAAGTAGTGATATTAACCATTACTGGTACCTGGTGCCCGAACTGTGTGGATGAGGCATCTTTCATCGCACCCTGGTATAAAGAAAACCGCGGCCGCGGAGTGGAGGTAGTGGGCATCCACTACGAAAGACAACTTGATTCTGCCTATGTACGCAAAGCACTAAGCAGATTTAGACAAAAATTTGATATTCAGTATGATCAGGTAATTGCAGGAACACCAGATAAAAGAATAGTGGCCGAATCACTACCTGCATTAAGTAATTTTCTTTCCTTCCCCACCACCATTATCATGAATAAAAAAGGCAAGGTAGCGCAAATCCACACCGGTTACAGCGGACCAGCAACCGGAAAATATTATACTGATTTTGTGAAAGCCTTTAATGCGGAGATTGATGCTTTGCTAAAAGAGTAGGAAATCCAACAGGATAGCTAATAATAAGCTACGCTAAACAGCTATCATAAATTTAAGATCTCATCCTGAAGGATAATTTATTGTTTAAAATCAATATTAATGACACGATTTTAAGAAATGAAAATCCTCGGGGTATCGTCATTGCGAGAAGGCTTTTTCAGCCGGCGAAGCAATCTATTTTGCAAGAGAGATTGCTTCGTTCCTCGCAAGGACGGATTTTTGAGATTCTGTCAATGGACTTAAGACTCTAAACTCCATTACCCTCCTGCCCTGTTCTTCATTTCTTCAGTTGCGGTATTCCTTGATCTGGCTGATTTTACATTTTGATTTCCGAAGCTGTAACTGATATTAAAGGAAACCCTTCTGTTGATATAATTATTCTGAACCCGTAAGTTCACATTCTGATAATTCAATGTTCCCTTCCAATAATTTGTTGCAAAAATATCATCGATGTTCAGTTTTAACTTTAAAGATTTGTTCAGGAAACTTTTCTGCAAGCCTGTATTTAAAGCATATTGATAAATTGTAGTTTTTTCCAGGCCCCTCACCCTTGGAGAATTTAGCCAGAAATTAGTTTCGATCGTCCAGTCAGCGGGCAATGTAATTGAACTTGTGATATTAAAATTGTAAGATAGCTTACTCAATTCAAAAGGTGCTCCCTCCAAATTGTTATCATTAAATTTGTTGTAAAAAAGGTTGAAATTATTTTGCAAATTCCACCATTTCGCAACCGCCAAAGGAAAATACAAACCCGCAGAATAATACTCACCGCTTCCAATATTCCCCTGCCCCACGGTTACAATTCTGGTGCTATCATTCTGTGCGGTTTTACTATCCAGGATCAGATCCTTAACCTTCGAATAACCTAAAGAAAGGGATAATCCGCTTTTATAACTATAGCTCACCTCAAAATTATTAGTGAACTGCGGTTTTAAGTAAGGATTTCCTTGTTGTATGGTGTAAGGGTCCATATAAAAATTGAAAGGATTTAACTGTTGATAATTAGGTCTGTCAATGCGTCGTCCGTAGGTATAGCGCAGGTTACTATTTTTAGAAATTTTCTGGTTTATGAATACTGTTGGAAATAAGGAAAGGTATTTTTGATCCGCCTCCGTGTTATTGGTGATCAAAGCTCCTGTAGCATGAGTATGTTCGGCACGCAATCCGGCCTGGATTTGCCATTTACCCAGATCTTTGGACAGATTTGCATAAGCCGCATTTACATTTTCCTTATAAATAAAATGGTTACTTTGGCCGGCAATGTTTTGCCATTCGTTATTTAAAAACGCTGACGAGAGAAAATCATTATCAGTTTTAACGAAGCTGGTTTTTAAGCCTGTTTCCAGTTTAGTCGTTTTAGATATGGGCCAGGTAAAATCAATTTTAGAAGCAAAAATATTGATATCTGTTTTACTGTCATTTCTGATAAATGTTTGATTATTAAGCATCCCGTTTTCATTATAGAAATCAGTGTTGAAATTTTCTACACCAGTGTAATTGAATCCAGAATAATCAGCATCAAAATTCAAGCTTGCACCCTCCTTCTTAAAATCGTGTTTAATGTTGAAGTTTGCACTGTAATTTTTGTTGGGTGTGTTGGCATCTGAATTAAGTTGCAGGGAATTATTACTCGTCACTCCAGATCGAATTTCATTAATAAAGGTTTGAGAAAAATTGTCCAGTTTTCGGGTACTCGTACTGCCATCTACCATGATTCCTATCGTTGTTCGCTCATTGGCATAATAATCGGCGCCCAGTTTAGCCGCTAATCTCGATCCTGTATATATTTTTTGGAAATTTTGATTAAAAGCGCTTTGCAATCCATCAGAACTGGTGGTTCTTTCCAGAAATAAGTTCGAAAAATTATTATTTTTTGAAGCATTTGCATTACTGTAAAAATTCCACTTTTCGTTTCTGTTATTTATATTGAAATTGAGGTCAGAGCCATAAATATTTCTTGGCAAATTTGCCGTTATTGCATTTCTATAGGTTGAAGAAACGCTTCCATTTGTACCAAAAGCCTTATTCTTCTTTAATTTGATGTTGATAATTCCTGCAGTTCCGGCTGCATCATATTTTGAAGAAGGGTTTGTTATAATTTCTATGGTAGCAATCTGGCTACTGTTCAGGTTGCTTAAATAAACCGCCAGATCGGCGCTTGACAGAAAATTATTTTTGCCATCTATCATCACCATCACGCCAGATTTATTGTTCAATAAAATCCGTTCGTTCTGTTTGTCAACCTGCACACCAGGTGCCTTTTCCAATAACTCAAGCGCAGTGCTTCCGGTAGAAACGATACTATTTTCAACATTTAATACCGTTTTGTCGATCTGATGTTCAACATATGGTTTTTTAACAGATACACTTACCTCATTGAGTTGTTTAGCGTTGCTTTCCATTTTTATTGTTGGAAGTTCTAAATCATCATTCAGAACAAAACGTTCCGTTTTTTTAGTTTTGAATCCAACAATAGAGATCGAAAGCGCGTAATTACCATCCTTTACCTGTTCTATCCTATAGCCACCATCAATATCCGCAGCCACCATTTTCACTTTGCTGGTATCCGATATATTTAGCAATTGAACAACTGCGAAAGGTACAACAACTGCCTTTTCATCTACAATTTTTCCGGTAATAGTGTGTAATTTTTGGGCAAAAGATGTCCCCCACACCAAAAGGCATGTCATTAACGTAACTAATATTTTCATGATTTTTTTTTCTTAAGGCGTATATTTAACGGGACATTTTGGCAATTTTAATCGGCATATGATCGAACTCTTTAAGCCTAAATCAGGATCTATTGACCTTCTGTATTTTCCTGCGGATGATCGATTTCATATTTACACTTCAAACCCTCTGCTGTCATCACCCAAACACTGAAGTTATTGTTGTCGTTTTCACGTTCGCTACAGCTCCATCCCCAGGTATTATTGATATAATCATATGCAACGTCTTTCAAAATTAATTTAGTACCTACAGGAACTTCGAGGTCTAAGTGCACCTCCTGATTTCTCCAGATAGCACCCTTTTTTAACTGGAACCGCGGACTGAATACAATTGCAGAATCTTTTACTAAATAAGTATAATTGATGTTTTGAGCGTTTTGCAAAGCGCCTGGAAAAGTTTTCCCCTGAGATTCATTTTTCTGGATTAAACGAGTGGTACCCGTTTCACTTTTATTAATATTGATGCGGATATTATTTGGCGAAACGAAAGGCCCGTTATGAAAATCATCAATAACCACCTGACGTTTATTATTGGCGTCGATGTGGTAAGCAAGGCTATCTTCCTTACTGAAATATTTGCTTTTGTCAATATCAATCACGTAAGTTTTCAATGTTCTTAAATCAACTGTTTGTGTTAATTCTGCATGTTGTTTAAATTCCGAAGAAATTTTTGCCGCCTGGTAACCAGCAGTCGCCACACCAGCCAGCCAGATAATCAGTAAGGCAAATGAAAAGGTTTTATTAATTGCCTGTTTATTAAACGCAACACGAATAGAGAACAATACCAGCGCTAATATTGGTACAAACAATACAATGAATGCACTGAAAAGTATCACGCCCCTATTGCCATCATTGATGATTGAGAAAGGAAAAGAATCATAGATACTTGAATCCCAGAAGCCCTGAAAAGCGGCAGTACCCAGAATAAGCATCAGCAGGCAAAATGCACCGAAAACAATGATCAAACCTGCAATTATTTTGAAGATTACTTTTCCTGTTCCGGAGATAAACCTTCCAACCCATTCAAAAAACTCACCTATAAAGATCCCAAAACGGGCGAATAGCGGCTGCGCTTGTCTGTTAACTTCTCCTAAACGTTCTTTAACTGCCTGCAACTCCTCATCCAGATTCTTTTGAAACCCTTGTAAATTTGCGGGCTCTCCTTTCATTTCCATTTTCTCCACCCGCGATTGTGCCTTAGGCATGATGATCCACAGAATCATGTAAACCAAAATGCCGAAGCCACCTAAAAAGGCCATGAGTAATACAGCAACCCTGATCCATTTCGCCTCAGTGTTAAGAAAATGAGCAATTCCGGAGCAAACACCGGCAACTACACGGTCGTCCAGGTCGCGATATAGTTTCTTCTCTGCGTACTGATGCTGGTAACCAGGTTGAAATGCAGGTTCCTCATCATTTTCTTCAACGGTATCAAAGTCTTTTACACTCCCCATTTGAGCAATAACATGTTGCACATCTGCCGCATCAACAACTTGTTTTTTCTGCGCTTCCATTTGCTCTGTAAATAACTCTGCAATCCGGTTCTCGATATCTGTTATAATTTCTAAATCATCCGCATGGTTGGCAAAATAGAGTTTCACTTCATTCAAATACACTTTTAAAGTATCATAAGCGCTTTCTTCGATGTGAATAATTGTATTTCCTATATTAATGATGATGGTCTTTTCCATTTTTTTTGCGTTAAGAGGTTTTTGAATTGCTGCCGCTTTGCGATATGCCTACAGCATACGCAAGTTCTTGCCAGGTTTGATCTAGTTTGGATAAAATTTCCCGACCAACTTCAGTTAATGTATAATATTTTCTAGGCGGACCTGAGGTAGATTCTACCCAGTTGTAGCTTAATAAACCATTGTTTTTAAGCCTGGTTAATAATGGATAAAGTGTGCCCTCCACCACCAACAGTTTTGCCGAGCGTAATTCAGCAATAATATCGGAAGCATAAATCTCTCCCCGGGAGATAATCGATAAAACACAGTACTCCAGAATTCCTTTCCGCATTTGCGTTTGCGTATTTTCTGCTATCATATTACAAAGATATATGTTTTATATTGTACTATGCAATACATAGTACTAAAATAATCTTTAATTAATTATTAATTATTTGATAATCAGAATATTAATTTTAAATTATTTATTTGGACAACCTTTACAGACCCGGTTTTTTGGTTAATCTTTCAACTGCGAAGTCTTAAAGCGCATGATCTTGACCGAACGTAAGTCAACTTCCGAAGTCTCAAAGGGCATCAGCGTGGAAAGACTTCGCAAGTTTAACCACTAATCTAATTTGTTAATCAGACTGACGAAGTTTCTCTGCCCGCAATTCCAACAAAACTTTGTAAGTCAACTTGCGAAGCCTCAAAGAGCATCAACGTCGAAAGACTTCGCCAGCTGAAAAACGAATCTAAATTCATTATCAGACTGACAAAGTTCCCTGCCCGCAATTCCAACAAAACTTTGTAAGTCAACTTGCGAAATCTCAAAGAGCATAAGCGTCAAAAGACTTCGCAAGTTTAAAAACGAATCTAAATTCATTATCAGACTGACAAAGTTTCCCTGCCCGCAATTCCATCAAAACTTTGTAAGTCAACTTCCGAAGTCTCAAAGGGCATCAGCGTGGAAAGACTTCGCAAGTTGACCATGAATCTAAATTTGTCAATCAGACTTACAAAGTTTCCCCTGCCCGCAATTCCACCAAAACTTTGTAAGTCAACTTCCGAAGTCTCAAAGGCCATGAGCGTGGAACGACTTCGCAAGTTTAAAAACAAATCTAAATTCATTATCAGACTGACAAAGTTTCCCTGCCCGCAATTCCATCAAAACTTTGTAAGTCAACTTGCGAAGCATCTCCTTCCCGCAATCCATCTAAACTTCGGCAATCGAATAGCAAAACAAAGCACTACAATTACGATAGAATTAATATATTTTGATAATTTTGTAACTCTTTAACTTGTTTCATGAAAAAATCAATAGCCAGCATCGTTGCTGAGGCGAATCAAAGCGGCGAGGGTACGCTCAAAAGAACCTTAGGCCCCGTTAATTTAATTTTAATTGGCGTTGGTTTAACGCTTGGTGCAGGTTTATTCTCCATTACCGGTTTAGCAGCAGCGAATCACTCAGGTCCGGCGGTAACGCTTTCTTTTGTAATTGCAGCCCTGGGTTGTGGTTTTGCTGCGCTTTGTTATGCAGAATTTGCCTCCATGATTCCGGTAGCTGGTAGTGCTTACACCTATTCTTATGCCACAATGGGTGAACTTTTCGCCTGGATTATTGGATGGGATCTGGTGTTAGAATATTCCGTTGGCTGTGCTACAGTAGCCATTAGCTGGTCGCAATATTTAACGAGATTTTTGAGCAGTCTGGGTATATTTTTACCTCCGCAACTAACCCTCTCTCCTTTCGAAACAGCAAAACTTGCTGATGGTTCAACCGTGCACGGCATCGTTAATATTCCTGCAGCTTTGGTAGTGGTTTTAATGACCGCTATCTTAATTCGTGGTACTAAGGGATCTGCAATTGTAAATGGCATTATTGTATTTTTAAAAGTTGGTGTAGTCTTGGTTTTCATTGCCTTGGGTTGGCAATATATTGATCCGGCTAACTATCATCCTTACATTCCGGAAAACACAGGTACTTTCGGTCAGTTTGGCTGGAGCGGCGTATTGCGTGGTGCTGGGCTTGTATTTTTTGTATTTATTGGTTTTGATGCGGTCGCTGCTTCTGCACAGGAAACTAAAAATCCTGGCAGAGATTTACCGATCGGAATTATTGGTTCCCTGGTTGTTTGTACCGTACTTTTTGGTTTATTTGGTCATGTGATGACGGGTTTGGCGAATTACAAAGAATTTGCAAATAGTGGGGCCCCGGTAGCTATAGCTATTGAAAAAACGCCTTACGGCTGGTTAAGTCAGGCGATTATTCTGGCCATTCTAATTGGTTATACTTCTGTAATTTTGATCGATTTAATGGCGCAGTCGCGGATGTTTTATTCTATTAGCAAAGATGGGTTACTCCCTAAAATGTTTTCTGATGTACACAGCAAGTTTAAAACACCATGGAAATCGAATATTATTCTTTGCATTTTCATTGGTCTTTTTGCTGCATTTGTACCAATGAATGTGGTTGGAGAGATGACTAGTATCGGAACATTACTGGCCTTTTTGATGGTATGTGTAGGGATTTTAATTTTGAGAAAAACTAATCCGGAGGCAAAAAGACCATTCAGGGTTCCGTTTGTGCCATTGATTCCAATTCTCGGAATCTTAACCTGCATCGCTATGATGGTATTTTTACCTTGGGAAACGTGGCTGCGTTTAGCAGTTTGGTTAGTTATCGGCCTGGCTATTTATTTCTGGTATGGAAAAAAGCATAGCAAACTTAATGCTGGTGGTGAAGAAGAAACGAAAGGTTTTTAAGGTGTCATTCAAAAGCATGTCACAACTCTGCCGTCTATTAATCTGAAACATTAAGGCATTAAGGGTCATTAAGGTAAATTACGAGAATTGAATTCGAGTAAGGGCAATTACTTTCATTCAGAGCGCAAGGTCGCATTACACCACACTTCACAGGAGCATTTTCACTTCCTTTCCCGTCTATTCATCTGAAATATTGAGTCATTAAGATAAAATAGAGGATTGAATTTGGGTAAGGGCAATTGCTTTTTTCAGAGCGCAGTGAAGCGTACGGCCAACCAGGTATTGAAGTTGGAATCACTCACTGTCTAAATAAGTACTGACTTGTTCTGTATTCCAACTTTTCCGTCTATCACTTGCTTTGCAAAGCAAATACTAAAACGTTATTCCAAAAGGTTTTTAGCATTTATTCCTTAAATGCGTGCCTATTTCAAATTAAATTTACGGGAACGATTGCACAGTTTTGAAGGAAATTATAGTTAAGAATTGAAATGGGTTGGCTAAATTGTAAATAAGTAACCAAATATAGTGGTCATCCCAAATGACTATTTTCAATTTTAACCAAATAACCATGAAAAAAACATTACTTTTTTTCGCCATTTTCCTATTGTTTAATACCGTTCTAATGGCCCAAAACCAAAGAATTTCGGGTAAGGTAATAGACGAAAAAGGCGAAACACTCATTGGCGTATCAGTCAAAGTCAAAGGCGCAGCAATTGGCGGCTCCACAGATGTAAATGGTACCTTTTCGTTCGATGCGCCACCCAATTCTACGTTAGTCTTCTCTTTTGTAGGCTATAATAATAAAGAAGTAGCCGTTGCCGGACAAAAATCGCTGACAGTTACCCTCACTGAATCTGCAAGTCAGCTGAATGAGTTGGTTGTAGTTGGGTATGGCACACAACGAAAATCGCAGGTAGCTACTGCAGTGGGAAGCGTACAGGGCGACGCCATCGCAGAACGCGGAACGGTAAGTGCGTTGCAAGCTGTTCAGGGTCAGGTTGCAGGGGTTGATATTTCTGCAGGTTCTGGTCGCGCAGGTGCGAATTTCAATGTACAAATCAGGGGGCAAAATTCCCTGGCAGGTGGTCAGCCGCTTTTCGTAGTGGATGGTGTAATCGTATCAGACATCAACTTCCTCAACCCTCAGGATATTGCCAAAATGGATGTGTTGAAAGATGCCGCATCCACCGCGATTTATGGGTCGAGAGGATCGAACGGAGTTGTTTTAGTGACCACAAAAAACGGCGCAACCAATAAAAGCAGCGGTGCAACAATTTCTTACGATGGTTATGTTGGCGTTCGTAAAGTAGCCAGAATGCCAGATTTTATGACGGGCGAAGAATGGTGGGAATACAGACAAAACACGTTCATTTCACCGGAACTTATTGCCGGAAGAACATTTACAAATACCATCGGAAGTTTAGACAACCCAACAGTATTGCAAACGGTGGCCAATCATGATTATACAGACTGGAAAGACCTCGTCATTCAGGATGGAATTCAGGCCAACCACTGGGTAACGGCATCTGGCCGAAGCAGCAATAATGATATACAATACCTTATCGGGGCAGGTTATCAAAACGAAAAAGGTAATTTTCTCCAGGATAATTTGAGCCGTTATAACTTTAAAATCAATGTTGACGGAAAGATCAACAAAAGTTTTTCTGCCGGGATGAGCATTAACTTCTCTTTTACAGAAACAGAACGTGGAAGTGATGATGCCGTGAGAAATGGTTTTAATATGGCTCCAATTTTCAAACCTTATGATGCTAATGGAAACCTTATTTTCAGACCAGGTCAGATTCCGGTTCCAGGATCGTCAGTTGTTTCGAGTTTTACCAGCGTTGTCAACCCACTTTTAGAGATTACCAATTCGCAAAACAATACCAGAAGACACTTTGGGGTAGGTAATGTTTACCTTCAATACGCACCTGCCAGCTGGATCGATGTAAGATCTACTTTCTCGCCAAGTGTAAACTTTGTTAGAAATGGCAGGTACTGGGGATCTCTAACCGGCGTTGGAGATGGTTTATTACCAGATGCACAACGTGTTAATCAGCAATCGCAATCGTACATTTTTGATAATGTGGTTAATATCCGTAAGAAAATAAAAGAGCATAATTTTGCTTTCACGGGCCTGTATAGTATGCAAGAGGATAGATTTGAAAGCGATACTACGAAAGTAAACGATTTGCCTTTTAACTCTTCTTTCTATAATTTAGGTTCATCAAACAACAGGCAATTATCTTCCAGTAATTTCAATCAGTTCTCGATACTCTCTTTTTTGGCCAGGGTAAATTACTCGTTCAAAGACAAGTATTTTGTAACGCTTGCCAATCGCTGGGATGGTTCATCAAAACTGGCTGAGGGCAATAAATGGTCGTCATTTCCGTCAGCAGCAGTGGCCTGGCAGATTTCAAGAGAATCTTTCATGCAGAACGCCACCTTCGTATCCGATTTAAAACTGAGGTTTAGTGCCGGAGTTGCCGGAAATAATAATAACATCAGGCCGTACGAAACGCAGATGAATTTGAGTTCTCCAACTTATTATGATTTCGGCGGAACACCTGCTTTAGGTTATTCACCCAGCAGGCTTCCCAATTCATCACTCACCTGGGAAAGAACCCGCGAATTCGATTTGGGAGTAGATTTTGGCTTCTTAAAAAACCGAATTTCAGGATCGATCGATTTATATGATAAAAAATCAGAAGGCTTATTGCTCAACAGAGATTTGCCACTTGAAACCGGTTACACCTCCATTAAAGATAACGTAGGTTCGGTAAGTAATAAAGGGATCGAGGTTTCATTAAGAACAGTGAACGTTTCTACTGAAGATTTCACCTGGTCAACATCATTCACTTTCGCACGGAACAAAAATGCGATCATCGATTTGTTAGATAAAAAACAAGATCTGGTAGGAAATTCGTGGTTTATTGGACAACCCATTAATGTGAATTACATCTATGTTTTTGATGGCATCTGGCAGGAAAGCGAACGCGCACAGGCCTTAACTTATGGCCAGCTTCCTGGTCAGGCGAAAGTGAAAGATTTAAATAACGATGGAAAAATCAGCAGCACAAATGACAGGGCAATTATTGGCCAGAAAGATCCGAAATGGACTGGCGGTTTCTCTACACAATTCACCTACAAAGCTTTTGATTTATCAGCTTCGCTATTTGCGAGACAAGGCATGCAGGTTTACAGTGCTTTCCACAGTGTTTTCGCCCGTTACAATGATCGTGGAACAAACAAAATTTATAACGATTATTATATGCCTGCAAATCCCGTAACGCAGGGAAGAAGTTCCAATACCTATCCGCAGCCTAACAACATCGGCCCCTATTGGGATGGCGTTGCCGGAGTGGGTTATTACAAAGACGTTTCATTTGTAAAGATCCAGAACATCTCTCTAGGCTATACTTTGCCAAGCAAGCTGATCGAAAAACTGAAAATCAAAAGTTTAAGGGTGTATGCCAATGTGCTAAATCCTGTAGTATGGACGAATTATGATGGTTTTGACCCTGAAAGTGCAAGCGGAATTGATCCTTCTATCACCTTGGAACAAACAAATACCACTGTAGGAAATATTAACAATACTGGTCCGAGTACAATTACTTACCAACTTGGCGTTAACCTGAAATTTTAAATAAAGGTATCATGAAAAAGCAAATTATACTATCACTTCTCATTCTTGCCTGCTTATTTACAGGTTGTAAGAAGTTTTTAGAAGAAGAAAATAAATCAAATATCGTATCTAATGAATATTATGCAACTGCAGAGGGATATGAGAAATTAATTAACTCCACTTATGCCACATTAAGGCGGGTTTACAGTTCACCATATGTGTTCTGTGCAGGTACGGATATGTACGTGGAAGGCAGAGATGCACAACCGGTAGGCATTAGTGAATATCAAAATTTAAACCCCGATAATGCAGAAGTGACTGCATTTTACACCAATACCTACTCTTCTATTCAACTTTGCAATACGGCGCTATATTTCAATAGCAATACGGCTACTAGCGCTACCTTGCCAATTAGAAAAGGGGAAGTACAATTTATCCGTGCATATTATTATTTCTTATTGGTGCAATCTTTTGGCGGAGTAAGTATCGTAACCGACCGTTTCGATTCGCCAGTTGAACAATTTAAGCGCAATACGGCCCAGGAAACTTACGATTTTATTATCAAAGAAATGACTGAAGCATTGGCATCGGTTCCGGAAACCACCACTGATTTTGGTCGCGTAACCAAAAGAGCTGTTCGCCACTTTCTCGCAAAAGTATATTTGACCAGAGGCTATGAATCTTTTGGTTCTGCGCAGGATTTTGCCACCGCAGCTACTTTTGCTGATGCGGCAATTGCCGGAAGAACCTTAACCACCTCTTTTGAGAATTTATTTTACCCTGGAAATGAGAAAGACCAGGAGGTGCTATTTTCTGTTCAGTTCGATGCTGCTTCGTTACCTACCGCAACCACGGGTGGCAATACTCAAGCTGCATTTTTTGGACCTTATCAGGGTGGATCCGGTGGTGCGCAAGGTTATCCTTACCGGGCATTTGTATTGGTACCAACCTTATATACCTTTAATACTTTTACGGAAAACGATGCCCGCTTTGATGCCACATTTATGATCAACTTGTATCAACGTTATTATGATTATTATGATAGAAGTGCAGAAAGGGCGAGCCTCAACATCAGATTTTATTACAAACCAAAATGGGATACCACAACTGATGCAGCATGGCGCGCAGCAGATCCTACGCGAAGGGCTACCACGACCATCATCCCTTATTCTAATGCATGGCAAGCTTCGAGGAGTACAGTGTTAGATAACGCTACCCCATCTGTTAAGAAATTTGATGATCCAAAATCTCAGTTCGGGGGCGCAACGAGTACCCGCGATTTATTTCTGGCCAGACTGGGCGAAACTTATTTGGTTGCTGCAGAAGCTTACTTCAAATCTGGTAACCTTGCACTTGCAACAGCGCGGATAAATGAAGTAAGGAGAAGAGCGGCGAAACCAGGAAGAACTGCTGAGATGGCTATTACCCCTGCAAATGTTAACATTGATTTTATTCTGGATGAACGTGCAAGAGAAATGGTTGGCGAATATGAAAGATGGTTTGATTTAAAAAGAACCGGAACGCTTGTGGAAAGAACCAGACTTTATAACCGCGATATTAAAACCAATTGGTTTGATAAGGGAATCAATCCTTTTGCCGGCGTTGGCGGACAGCTAAAATTATTAAGACCGATCCCGAGCAGGGCAATTGATCTTAATGGCAGGCCTTTTGCGCAAAACCCTGGTTACTAATTTATTAATTATTATAGCATTAACCTAAAGCGCTTAGGTTAATGCTATGCTATCTTTTAAAGAAAGCACATTTAACTACCTACAAAACAAATACATACAAAATAAAATACTGCACCATATTCTATACACTAATAACAACTCCAAGCCATCAAAAATGACGCAATAAACTTAAAACAAGTGGGTTACTTAACAAAAAAGCTTAAGTTATCCACATTTCAAAAAGCCAAAACTTTTTGGCGTAGGATTTGTCCTAAAAGATATACCTTTTAAAAACATATTCCTATGATTATTAAATTAGACACCTCGATATTCAGGCTGGCAAGACCAAAAGCTGAAACTGTAAGAAAAGTTGAAATTCCTTTAACCAGAGCACAGTGGATAAATGCAGATAGAATTGTAATGGCTGTCATGTTCATCGCTGTAATTATTGGTGCAATTATATTTTAAGTTTCGATGCTCAATCAAAAATCTTCTGAAATTATTCCTCGATTTATCATAATTCCGGCCATCGTTCCTGCAGAATTTATAAAAGATAGTGACCTCATTAGTGTTGTGCAATCTCCTGCTGCATAAATGTCTTTAACAGTTGTTTCATGCTGCTCATTTATTTTTATCGTATTAAACTCTGTTAATTCAAATCCTAGTTGAATATCAAAATCCTTATGCTGGGAAACCTCTGAACGGGCATAAAGTGCTTTCAGGGTTACTTTCTCTCCTGTTGATAAGATCACATTTTTAAGGATTCCATTATTGTGTTCGAGCTCGATAATTTCATCTTCGACAATTTTTATTGATTTTGATCTTAACTGCTCAGTTTGCGCTGTTGTTAATTGTGACTTCCCGTTGGTGAACAGGGTTAAATCACTATTCCACAGGCTAATCATTTTTGCCATCTCAAAGGCATGTTCCCCGTTTATCATCAATCCCACCTTTTCATTTTTCACTTCATAACCGTGGCAATAAGGACAGTGAATAACCGTAATTCCCCAGCATGCCGAAAAGCCTTCTATGCTTGGTAACGTATCTTTCAACCCCGTAGCCAACAATATTTTTCGTGCAAAAAAGATTTCACCTGTTTCAAGGCTTACATCGAACCCTCCTGGCGTTTTACTCGCCTTTTCTACATTACCATCAATAAACCTGACGGTTGGATACTTCAATACATCAGCTTTTGCTTTAGCCGAAATAGCAGCTGGAGTGTCACCATCATGCGTAAGAAAATTGTGAGAATGGGGCGTTTGCCTGTTACAGGGTTTGCCTGAATCTACGATGAGCACTTTTCTGGTTGCTCTACCTAATGCCAAAGCCGCAGACAAACCTGCGTAACTTCCGCCTATTATAATTACATCAAAATCCATATCTAATTTTTGAACAAAAATCAAAATAGATTCTATTAAATGCAATAAAGTTGCACTAATTAATTGTCATTTTATTTTTGATAAACGGTTGCGGAAATGAAACTTCCATAATAAAATTGCTGGTTAACTATCGAATATGCTTCATTTTTAAACCAGGGATGAATATCAATAAGGCTGTTCGTTTCGACAATGCCAATCAATTTAAAGAAAACATACATAGACTTTAATATGAGAAATTTCCACCATTTACCGTTTTTTGGATTTAATGAGAAATCAACAAATAACCACAGGCCGGATTTTTTAAGTCTGCTATCTAAAAAATGGAAAACTTTTTCAGCACGGTTTTTTACGAAATTATCAAATAAAAATGGGGTGAGTATGGCATCAAAAAGCAAATCAGTTTTAAAATCTTCAATTCCGAGATGAACAAACTCCACGTTGTTATTTCCGACATCTCTGGTTTTGGAAAGCGCGATCATTTTTTGTGAAATTTCTACATAAACAATATCCAAACCAGATGGATGAACTTTCGCAAGTTCTTCTAAAATCCATCCGGTACCGCCACCAACAATGAGTATGGAACTCTTCTCTGGGATATATTTTAACTGATCAACCTGCGCCTGTACCTGTGATTTAAAAAACACCACTCTGCTTAAAAAATCATATTGATTAGCTATTTTATCGTAGTTGTTGAGCAAGTGTTTAATAATTTAAGCAGTAAATCACATATGTCCACCATCTTATCTAAAGGCTGGATTGTAATTAATGAACAAATTGCATGCCCATGATTCCACATAATGCTTTAAACAAAATCAAGCCATCAATCACCATTAAATAATACAGAATATTTTTCCTGCGATGCATCGAATACGCGACATAAATGGTTAATATGAAGGGCAGTACATTACATAAAACCTGAGGGAGACCGAACCCCTTATAATCGGCAAAAACACCTAATGAGATCAAACCAACCAGCAACAATGGGATTAAAATACTAAAAATCGTTTTTCGCAATCCATAGCGAACCACGAAGGTGCGCAAGTGCCTGTTTGCATCTGTAGGATAATCTTTAATATCAAAGATGATCGCATTTACGGTACAGAACATCCAGTTCTTAATAAATAACCAGGCCCATAGCACGGAATCGTGGTAACCAATGCCGGTTTCAATCTTGAGCATAATCAAAGGCAATACGTTGGCGCAACAAGCCCAAACAAAGCCAATAACAAAAGCTTTCAGCCAGCCTGTATTTCTCAAATTAAATTTCAAAAATGATCTCGGCAACAGTCCATAATACAATGCTCCTGCAATAACAATAACAATGATTGCCAGCCAGTAAATGACAGGAAGATTTAAGATATGCAGGTAATTTTGATACAGGAGATTGAGCGATAAAAATATGCAGCAAACAAAAAGCAAAAGCTGGCTCCAACCGATAATTTTCTTATGTTCAAAATACCACTGCGTTCTGGGATTGGTTGCTGAAGGCTGATTGGAAACCTTATTGTAAGCGTAGGTGTAATAAATAGTTGGCGCCAAAAAAAGCAACAGGTAATAGTTTAGGGAATTGAAAGGGAGGCGTAACTGATAAGTTGCCTCAATGGTTAAAGCAACAGCTAAAATACCGACAAAATAATTCCCAAAGAATATAAACCGGACTATTTTATTGAACATCAAGGTGTGTCATTTTCAGTTTGCAATTTCGAATATAAAACTGAATAATTGATTGCGAAGTTTGAAATTGGAAGAAATAAAGTAATTGCTGATGGGATTGATTTCGAATCTCACGCTGAAACACCTCCTTGATTGCTATTCAATCAGTCTTCTCTTTTAGAAGCATAATCAAATTGAAAACTAACCCGATTTGATATAAAATAAAAAAGCCTCTCAGTTTCCTGAAAGGCTTAGTGTGGGAAATGAGGGGTTCGAACCCCCGACCCCCTCGGTGTAAACGAGGTGCTCTGAACCAGCTGAGCTAATTTCCCTTTTTGTAAAAGGTCTTTGTTATTTATAATCTTTCAAATCCTTGAAAGTTGTGTGGGAAATGAGGGGTTCGAACCCCCGACCCCCTCGGTGTAAACGAGGTGCTCTGAACCAGCTGAGCTAATTTCCCTTTCCTTTTGGGAATGCAAATATAGCGCTATAATCTTGTTTCGCAAATCTTTTTTATCTTTTTTCAGCTTAATAATGTTTCTAATATTTTATGAGACTGCACTTCACCAAACGAGGCCGTATGTAAGGTATAGAAAACCAATATCTTATCTAACAGAAACCTTCTCCGGGCATTACTCATTTTTATTTCAGAAATTTTTTCAAGAGGGGTATTAAAAAGTGAAATGAAGCTAAGTGAATCTTCAAGTTGAAGATAATTCGAATGAATGGGCACCCGAGACACAAACTCTCCTTCCTGCAAATCGAAATAAACCTGGTCGCTTCGTTTTTTTTCATTTGGAGAAAAGCCCAGGAAACGTGTTAACTTCAATAAAAAAGATAAATGAAAATTTGGATTAATTTCCTCCACCTCATCAAACCAGGCTATAGAATTGAAAATGTAATCGAACAGGCTTTCATCAGCTGATTGCTGCCTGATACTCTTATAAAGCACTTCATTAAGAAAAATAATGATGCTGGTTTTAACAATATCATATGGAATGGTTTTGAAAACGGGTGTTTGCCTCAACTCAGAAACCCGCTGAATATTGGTATTTGCTTTATGATAAACCACCATATCGAGTAAATGCAGAGACTGAAGCATATTCATTTTAATCTTCGCCTTTGGCTTTTTAACGCCGTTTATCAGATAGGATTGCATCCCAAATTTATCGGTAAGCACCTGCGCAATTACGCTGGTTTCGCTATAATTAGTCGTTTTTAAAACAATGCCTTTTACCTTGTGCAACATCCTACAGAAACATTTCTTCAAAAGTATACTATTTGTGCAAATTTAATTGTACCAAAAGTTAACCGGATTTATAAATAAGATTAGTTTTGTCTCTATCATTAAATTTAAATTAAACAACACATGTGGGTAAAGCTATCGAGGTTTATTCTTCAGAATCGTATTGCCATTATTGCTTTTTTTGTATTGGGGACAGTTTTCATGGCTTATCAGGCCAAACATGTAAAGCTATCTTATACAGGGAGTAAAATCCTACCGGTTACCGATAGCGCATTCGTAAAATACAATGCTTTTAAGAAAACTTTTGGTGAAGATGGTAGTGTGATGGTAGTTGGCATTCAGTCGCCGGATATTTTTAAAAAAGAAATTTACAATCAATGGGTGCAGCTTTCTAACGACATCCAAAAATTAAAAGGCATTAAACAAGTGCTCTCTTCTGGCAGAATATTCCAACTACAAAAAGACACCGTTGCGCAAAAATTTATCCTGAAAGCAATTCCAGGCGGCTTGATAAAAACGGATGCTGCAATGGATTCGATAAAAAACACACTTTATAACACGCCATTCTTCGAAGGATTGGTTTACAACAAGCAAAACGCCACCTTAATGGCTATTACTTTTGATACCAAAATTCTAAATTCAGCTGCCCGTAATCCTATTTTAAAACAGATTGAGGAAAAAGCAAAAACCTTCCAGAAAAAAACCAATGTTCAGGTGCACATTTCGGGCCTACCTTATATCCGCACAGCAGTTAGCAAGTTGGTCAGTAATGAGTTTGTATTATTTTTATGTTTATCTATTCTCGTTTCGGCATTAATTCTCCTGTTTTTCTTCAGAAAGTTTTATGCTGTCTTCTTCCCGATTCTGGTCGTAATTATGGGGGTAATCTGGAGCATTGGCACGTTAGTTCTATTTGGATTTGAACTCACCATTTTGACGGGGTTAATTCCACCACTGATTGTAATTATCGGAATTCCCAACAGTATTTTATTACTAAATAAATACCAAAACGAGCTGAGAAAGCACGGTGATAAACAACAAGCTTTAAGCATCACCATTGAAAGGATTGCAGTGACCACGCTAATTGCAAACATTACGGCAGCGATCGGTTTCGGGGTATTATATTTTACCGGAAGTGAATTATTGATGCAGTTTGGTAGTGTTGCTTCTATTAATGTAATGATTACCTGGCTGATGTGTTTGTGTTTAATTCCGATTATTTTCAGTTATCTACCCGCACCAAAGTTGAAGGGACAGACCCACATTGAAGAAGGCTTTTTACATAAAATATTGGTCAAAACAGATCACCTGGTTCAGCACAAAAGCAGTTTAATTTATATAGGTACTATCGTGATATCTATCGTTGCCGTTATTGGTGTAATGAAAATTAATGTAAACGGTTATGTAGTTGATGATCTCCCAAAAAATTCTGGTATTTTAACGGATCTAAAATTCTTCGAGAGAAATTTTGAAGGCATTTTACCCCTGGAGGTAAGTGTTGATACCAAGAAAAAGAATGGTGTTTTCAACCTGACTAACCTGAAGAGAATCGAAAAGCTGGAGAAAATGATCTCGGCTTATCCAGAATTTTCTCGCCCAATTTCAGTAAACATGGGACTAAAATATGCTACTCAGGCTTTTTATAATAATGATTCTACATTTTTCCGCCTGCCGGATAATATGGAAAAGAACTTCATTCTGGCTTACATTGCAAGTGGAGGAAAAGGCAATGCGAGTTTGCTCACCAACTTTGTTAGTAAGGGAAATCAAAGCACCCGAATCAGTTTTCAAATGGCAGATGTTGGCTCAAAGCGCCTGGATGCAATTATGGCGGAATTAAAACCACGCATCGACAGTATTTTACCTCCTGCGAAGTTTGATGTAGAACTTACTGGTTCAAGCGTAATCTTTTCTAAAGGAACAGATTATATGCTCAAACACCTGTTCGAAAGCATTGGCCTGGCCATTATCCTGATTTCACTTTTGCGCCTTGCTCAATTTAAAAGTCTGGGCATTATGTTCATCTCACTCCTACCAAATATAGTTCCGCTCATCATTACCGCAGGGATCATGGGGTACTTCGATATTTCATTAAAACCCTCAACGATTTTAATTTTTACCATTGCTTTTGGTCTGGCTTCAGATCAAACGATCTATTTCCTCACGCGTTATCAGCAAGAATTAAATTTAACCAATTTTTCCGTTCCAAAAGTAGTAACGGATACGATTACAGAAACAGGGGTAAGCATGACGCATATTGCCTTAATCTTATTTTTTGGTTTTGGAATTTTTACTGCATCAACCTTCGGCGGAACGGTAATTTTAGGTCTATTGCTCTCTATTACGCTATTTGTAGCGCTGATTTTTAACTTAACCCTATTGCCTGCCCTGGTTCTATGGTTGGATAAAAAGAAGGTGAGAAAATTTGTTTCTGACGATGAATCAGCAAGAAACGCCGGGGAATTTGATCACTAACACTAGCCCCGGGTTTCAACCCTGGGCTTCCCAATGAAACCGCAATATTAATCGTTTTGGAAATTAAACTTTTCTAACACCATCCTTGGGTTGAAACCCAAGGCTAGAGCACTCGCAATAACCTCAATAAATCGAATACTTAGCCTAAGGTTTCAACCCTGAGCTTCCCGATGAAAACACAATATTAATCGTTTTGGAAATTAGACTTTTCTAACACCATCCTTGGGTTGAAACCCAAGGCTAGAGCACTAGCGATAACCAGAATCGAATACCTAGCCCCGGGTTTCAACCCTGGGCTTCCTAATGAAAACACAATATTTATAGGTCTTGGAAATTAGATTTTTCTAACACCATCCTTGGGTTGAAACCCAAGGCTAGAGCACTCGCAATAAACTCCATAAATCGAATACTTAGCCCCGGGTTTCAACCCCGGGCTCCCAATGAAAACGCATTAATCGGTTTTCGAAAATAGCATTTCTAACACCATCCTTGGGTTGAAACCCAAGGCTAGAGCACTCGCGATAACCATATTTGAATACCTAGCCCCGGGTTTCAACCCTGGGCTTCCCAATGAAAACGCATATTAATCGTTTTGGAAATTAGATTTTTCTAACACCATCCTTGGGTTGAAACCCAAGGCTAGAGCACTCGCGATAACCATAAATCAAATACTTAGCCCAAGGTTTCAACCATGGGCTTCCCGATGAAAACGCAATATTAATAGGTTTTGGAAATTAGATTTTTCTAATACCATCCTGGGTTGAAACCCAATGCGATATAAAATCTATTCTCCTGCAGACTTTTTTTCTTCCTCATCTACCGGGACTTCTACCGTAGGATCGGTAATAATCTCGGCATTTCCCTCATGATCTTTTTTTGCAAAAAGTATAGGGTATAACATCCACAAAGCGCCAACCATTACGAGTATTCCGGCTAAAATTTGCAAATACCTCGCTCCTTCTACCTCAGAAGCATCTAAAACTAAATACAAAATGTAAGCGATTACACCGCCAATAAGAACCAAAACGGCTTTCTGTAATTTCAATAATTTTATCATCGGGGCTTATTTTTTATGGTAATAATATGAATTAAAACACAAACAATTCCCAGAAGTTCTAATAGGCCGCATAAATAAAAGCCATACATCACTATGTTGCGATCTGCAGTTGCTGCTAAAACAAAGATTGGTAAGGCAACCACGGCCAATGCCATAAATGATAAACCTATATTAATTAATTTCAAATCAAAAGTATTTACATCTAAACTACCAAATTTGACCGAAAAATTTTAACTTTGCATCCTTAATTTTTTGAGGTACTTGATTGATGTATAGCGAATTTAAACAATTAGAACTAGCCAAAATAGGGCAGGAAATACTGGATTTTTGGAAAAAGGAAAACATCTTTGAGAAAAGTATTTCTTCCCGTCCGAAATCTAATCCGTTTACTTTTTACGAGGGGCCACCGTCTGCAAATGGCATGCCGGGGATTCACCACGTAATGGCTCGTGCAATTAAAGATATTTTTTGTCGCTATAAAACAATTAAGGGTTATCAGGTCAAAAGAAAAGCTGGCTGGGATACTCATGGCCTCCCTGTTGAGCTTGGAACTGAAAAAGAATTAGGCATTACCAAAGAAGATATCGGTAAAACGATTTCTATAGAAGACTATAACGAAGCCTGTAAAAAAACAGTGATGCGCTACACTGACGTGTGGAACGATTTAACTGAGCAAATGGGTTATTGGGTGGATATGGACGATCCATATATTACCTACAAGTCTAAATACATGGAATCGGTATGGTGGCTTTTGAAGCAAATCTACGATAAAGGCTTAATCTATAAAGGTTATACCATCCAACCTTATTCTCCAAAAGCAGGAACCGGATTAAGTTCTCATGAAGTAAATCAGCCTGGAGCATACCGCGATGTAACGGATACTACAATTGTTGCGCAGTTTAAGGCATTGGCTGCTAAACTACCTGAGTTTTTACAGGGTTTCGGCGATATCTATCTGATGGCATGGACCACCACTCCGTGGACTTTACCATCGAACACAGCTTTAACCGTTGGACCAAAAATCGATTACGTTTTAGTAAAAACTTTTAACCAGTACACCTTCCTTCCAACTAACGTAATTTTAGCGAAAAGCCTCGTTGGAAAACAATTTAACAAGGTTTTCTTTGAAAGCAATCAAGCAGAAGATTTTACCAATTTTAAAGTCGGTGATAAAAAAATACCTTACCAAATCCTGGCAGAATGTAAAGGAACGGCGTTAGTTGGGATCAGATACGAACAGCTGCTCACTTACGCATTGCCATACCAAAACCCTGAAAATGCTTTCAGGGTAATTTCCGGAGACTTTGTTACAACAGAAGATGGTACCGGAATTGTACATACGGCCCCGACTTTCGGTGCAGATGATGCTAAAGTTTCTAAAGAAGCAGTGCCGGAAATTCCACCAATGCTTGTATTAGATGATAATGAAATTCCTGTACCGCTTGTAGATTTACAGGGCAGATTTACTAAACATGTGGGTCCTTTTGCCGGAAAATATGTAAAAAATGAATACTACAACGCCGGCGAAGCGCCTGAAAAATCAGTTGATGTAGAAATTGCCATCTTATTAAAAGAAGAAAACAAAGCTTTTAAAGTAGAAAAATACGTCCACAGTTACCCACACAGCTGGAGAACAGATGAACCACTTTTATATTACCCGTTAGATAGCTGGTTTATTAAAGTTACAGATGTTAAAGACCGTATGTTCGACCTTAACGAAACCATCAACTGGAAACCAAAATCTACAGGTGAAGGTCGTTTTGGAAACTGGTTAAAAAATGCCAACGACTGGAATTTATCCCGATCAAGATATTGGGGAATCCCTTTACCCATCTGGAGAACGGAAGATAAAAAAGAAGAAGTTCTCATTGGTTCTGTTGAAGAGCTTTACCATGCCATCGAAAAGTCGATAGCAGCAGGTTTCCAAAAAGAAAATCCATTTAAAGGATTTGAAATCGGAAACATGTCTGAAGAGAACTATGATTTGGTTGATCTGCATAAAAATGTGGTAGATGAAATTGTTTTGGTATCTCCGTCCGGCAAACCGATGAGTCGCGAAAGCGATTTAATTGATGTTTGGTTTGACTCCGGTTCAATGCCTTATGCACAATGGCATTACCCTTTCGAAAACAAAGAAAAAATCGACGAAAACGAAGATTTCCCGGCAGATTTTATTGCTGAAGGCGTGGATCAGACTCGGGGCTGGTTCTATACCTTACATGCCATCTCTATACTTGTTTTCGATAAGGTAGCCTATAAAAATGTAGTTTCGAACGGATTGGTATTGGACAAAAACGGACAGAAAATGTCTAAACGTTTAGGCAATGCGGCTGATCCTTTCAAAACGATTCAAGAATACGGTGCTGATGCCACACGTTGGTATATGATTTCTAATGCAAATCCCTGGGATAACTTAAAGTTCGATGTTGAAGGAATTGCAGAGGTTCGCCGTAAGTTTTTCGGCACGCTTTATAATACTTATGCATTCTTTGCATTATACGCCAATATTGATAAGTTTGAAATTGATAAAAACAACCTAAGTAAAATTGAAGACCGTACAGAGTTAGACCGTTGGATTTTATCTCTATTGCAAAATCTGATTAATGAGGTTGATGAAAGCTACAATGCTTACGAACCAACGAAAGCAACACGTGCCATTCAGGCTTTTGTAGATGAACATTTGAGTAACTGGTACATCAGGTTGAGTCGTCGCCGTTTTTGGAAAGGCGAAATGACTGATGATAAACGTGCCGCTTACGAAACACTTTATACTTGCTTAGAAACTTTAGCACAGCTGATGAGTCCTGTAGCGCCATTCTTTGCAGATTGGTTATACCAGAACTTAACAGTTACCGATAAAACTGCCGAACAATCCGTTCACTTAACCTTATGGAATGAGGCAAATCAGGATTTAATTGACAATGCTTTGAATGAAAGAATGCTTTATGCGCAAAATATTTCTTCTATGGTTTTGTCCTTAAGGAAAAAATCAAGCATTAATGTTCGTCAGCCACTGGAGAAAATTTTAATTCCATCATTAAATGGCGATTTCGAGCAAAAAATTTCTAAAGTTGCTGATTATATCCTTTCTGAAACAAATGTTAAGCAGATCGAATTCATCACTGATACACAAGGCATCGTAAAGAAAAAACTGAAACCGAACTTCAAATCTTTAGGTAAAAAAGTTGGTAAGGATATGAGCATAGTTAAAGAGGCCTTAGAGAAGATGAATCAGGATGATATCCAACAGTTAGAGACTGATGGCCACCTTAATGTTGTCGGAACTAATGACAATCAGTATGTTATCGATTTAAACGATGATGTAGAAGTTTTCGCAGAGGATATCCCAGGGTGGCAGGTAACTAACTTAGGCAGCCTGACGGTGGCATTAGATGTAACCATTTCAGAAGAATTGAAACAAGAAGGACTATCACGCGAATTGGTTAATAGAATCCAGAATTTACGGAAAGAATTAAACTTCGAAGTGACGGATAGAATTAAAGTGACTTTACAAAATGATAACCTTGTAGCTACAGCAGCTGCAAAAAACAAGGGCTACATTTGCGCAGAAATTCTGGCAGACGAATTAGAATTAACGGATACTGTAATAAACGCAAACAAAATCACGATTGATGATGTTGAGTTAAGCATTTCAGTAACTAAAATATAAATCCATATATTAGAAAACTAAATTAAAAACATGGAAAACAGTAACAAAACACGCTACTCAGACAGTGAACTTCAAGAATTTAAAGAACTTATTCAAGATAAATTACGCAGTTCTAAAGAGGAACTAAATGCATTGACATCTTCATTGAGTAATCCAAATGCAAATGGTACGGAAGATACCTCAGGTGCTTATAAAACTTTGGAAGATGGTTCTGCTACAATGGAAAAAGAGCAAATCAATCAATTGGCTGCTCGTCAGAAAAAGTTCATTGATAACCTTGAAAATGCGTTAGTTCGTATTGAAAACAAAACTTACGGTATTTGTCGCGAAACAGGTAAACTGATTCAGAAAGAACGTTTACGTGCGGTTCCTCACGCAACCTTGAGCATGGAAGCCAAATTAAAGCAAAGTTAATGAAAGGCTATACAAAACCTTTACTTGTTATATTTTTGGTTTTACTTGCTGATCAGGTATTAAAAACCTGGATCAAAACCAACATGTACCTTGGTCAGGAATTCAATATTATTGGAAAGTGGTTTATCATCCATTTTACCGAAAATAATGGAATGGCTTTCGGTATGGAGTTTGGCGGAGAATTTGGCAAGCTGGCTTTATCTTTGTTTCGTATCGCTGCCGTTGCAGGCATTGGTTATGGTTTACACTATTTAATCAAGCATAAATATCACCGCGGATTAATTCTGAATGTTGCACTGATTTTTTCCGGGGCCTTGGGAAATATTATTGATTCGGTATTTTATGGCAAAATATACGGTTATGAAACCTGGTTTCATGGTCGCGTAGTAGATATGCTTTATTTCCCAATTGCAGAAGGCCACTTCCCAAGTTGGATCCCGGTTTGGGGTGGAGACGAATTTGTATTCTTCAGACCCGTTTTTAACCTCGCAGATGCTGCGATTTCTATTGGAGTGATCCTTATCCTCATTTTCCAAAAAAATTACTTCAAAGAAGATGTTAAGGATGAAGTGAGTATCAATAGCGAAATGGTAGAAGATTAAGATAGATTTAAAATCATCGAAAACAATTTAATCATATAAGCCTGTTTCTTAACCGAGACAGGTTTTTTTGTTAATTAAGATTTATAAAACCTAAAAAAGTTGACGACCTTCATATTTTAATCTATAAGAAGTGATCAACTTTGAAAACCCATGATCGATTAATGGTGAATTTTTTGAATCTGGCTTACTTAAAATCAGGAAATCAAAAGCAACAAAGCGCTTATCAGATTTTAAACGAAAATCGTATCATAGAGCAGCTGGCGGAGTTTAAACCTATTTTAGTGGGAACTATCCCAATCAACATCGATATAGATAGCAGTGATTTGGATATCATTTGCTATGTTCAGGATAAGGAAAAATTTAGGCAATCTTTGCTGACTTATTTTCAATATGAGAAAGGCTTTAAAATTTCTGAAAATCAAACCTTAAATGCGCTCAAGGCGAATTTCTTCATAGAAGACTTTGAAATTGAAATCTTTGGTCAAAATATTCCAACTACTGAACAAAATGCCTATCGCCATATGATAATTGAACATCAGTTACTATTAGAAAACGGTGAGGATTTCAGGTTACAAATCATTGAGTTAAAGAAGCAGGGTTATAAAACGGAACCAGCTTTTGCAAAATTGCTGTCTTTAAGTGGAGATGCATATGAGGCACTTTTAGACTTGTGGCAAAAAAGATTTGCACGATTATAAGCAATCTTATTAAAGAGATTGCTTCCGTCCATACCTCCTCGTAAGGGACGACCGTTTATGGTCATTTTAAATACGAATAATAATAAAAAAGCGTGTTTATAATGTCTCGCTACCGCTCAACGCATATTAATACTACTGGTTGGTGTCTCACCAACAAGCCTATGTTTTATGCAATTTCTTTATGCGCATGTGTTTTCGGTTGGTGAGACACCAAACCGATAGGTTATTGTAGATAGCGATCGCATTAAGATTGCTTCCGTCCATACCCCCTCGCAAAGAAGACCGCTATTTGATGGCGTATTAAATAACCCGGCTGCCTCAACAAAAAAGCCTCTGATTGAAAAAATCAGAGGCTCCTCGTATATCAATTCCCCTTTAGGGGATTTAGGGGTTAAACGCCCAATAATAATCTAGCCGGATCTTCTAATAACTGTTTCACACGAACTAAGAAACCTACCGACTCACGTCCGTCGATAATTCTGTGATCATATGATAATGCAACATACATCATCGGACGAATCACTACTTCACCTTTTTCTGCAACAGGGCGCTCAACAATATTGTGCATGCCTAAAATAGCTGATTGTGGCGCATTAATAATCGGTGTTGACATCATTGAACCGAATACTCCACCATTTGTAATGGTAAATGTCCCGCCGGTCATTTCTTCGATTGTTAATTTGCTATCACGTGCTTTCAATGCCAATGTCAATACAGATTTTTCAATTTCAGCAAGTGTCATGCTTTCCGCATTCCTGATTACCGGAACCACTAATCCTTTCGGCGCAGAAACAGCAATAGAGATATCAGCGAAGTCATTATAAATTATTTCTTCACCTTCAATGCGGCCATTTACAGCAGGGAATTCTTTTAATGCAACGGTTACCGCTTTAGTGAAGAAACTCATAAAACCTAAACCAACACCGAATTTTTCTTTAAACTGATCTTTATATTTACCACGTAAATCCATAATCGGCTTCATGTTAACCTCATTAAAGGTAGTTAACATCGCCGTTTCATTTTTTACAGCAACCAAACGTTTTGCAACAGTTCTACGTAAAGGAGACATTTTCTCGCGACGTTCAGCACGTCCACCTACAGCAACTGGAGCAGCAGTCGGTTTCGGCGCCTCCGGTTTTTTAGCAGCTTCCGCTTTTACAGCATCGTCTTTAGTAATGCGTCCATCAACACCTGTTCCTTTTACAGCAGAAGATTCAATACCTTTTTCTGAAAGAATTTTTCCAGCAGCAGGAGAAGGTGTGCCGGTAGCGTAAGAGTCTTTAGCTACCTGTTGTGAGTCTTGAGCCTTTGGCGCTTCAGCAGGTGCTGGTGCATCAGACTTAGGACTTTCAACTTCTGCCTTCGGACTGGCAGCACCGCCACCATCTTCAATATTACAAACTACTGCGCCAATGGCTAATGTATCGCCTTCAGCGGCTATGGTTCTTAAAGTTCCAGCTTGCTCTGCAGTTAATTCAAAAGTAGCCTTGTCTGATTCTAACTCAGCAATCACTTCGTCCATCTCAACTACATCGCCATCTTTTTTTAACCATTGTGATAAAACAACTTCCGTTATCGACTCACCAACTGGTGGAACTTTGATCTCTAAACTCATATTTTTAAAATTGTAATTTTTGTTGTTATATGTTTTAAGATTGAAAGTGATCAGTTTTCAGGCATATTACCTTCAACCTTACATCCCTCAACCTTTAATTAATCTGCTTCTGCTAATTTCTTACTTGCTTTCTTAGCTGCATCTTTTACTTCTTCCTCTTTAATGGAAACTTCCAATGCTTTAGCTAAGATATAAGCTTGTTGATTGGCATGTTGTTTTGCAAAACCTGTAGCCGTACTGCTGCTTTCTTTTCTGGAAATGACATCAATACCTTTTAAGCCTGTTTTATATAATTTGCGGAATAAATATGGCCATGCACCCATGTTTTCCGGCTCTTCCTGAACCCAAAAAATTTCAGCAGCATTTTTGTATTTAGCTTTAACAGCTTCCATCTGATCAACAGGAGTTGGATATAATTGCTCTACACGAACGATGGCAACATGTTTCACCTGGTCTGACTGCTGTTTGTCCAATAACTCGTAATAGATTTTGCCACTACAGAAAACGATCCGGGTTACCTCATCAACGTTAACATTAACATCGTCAATTACCTCTTTGAAACCACCTTCTGTAAATTCTTCTAATTTAGAAACACAGGCAGGGTGACGTAATAAACTTTTCGGTGTAAATACGACCAAAGGCTTACGGAAATCTCGTTTAAACTGGCGACGTAATACATGGAAGAAATTTGCAGGTGTAGTACAGTTTGTAACCTGCATATTATAATCTGCGCAAAGTTCCATAAAACGTTCAATACGTGCTGAAGAGTGTTCTGGTCCCTGGCCTTCATAACCGTGAGGCAGTAACATCACCAAACCGTTTTCACGTTGCCATTTTGTTTCTGCACTTGCAATATATTGATCGACCACAATCTGAGCTCCGTTAAAGAAATCACCAAATTGAGCTTCCCAAATTGTTAAAGCATTCGGATTGGCCATGGCATAACCATATTCGAAACCTAAAACACCATATTCTGATAAATGTGAATTGTAAATATCAAAAGTTGCTTGTTGGTCTGAAATATTAGCTAAAGGCACGTATTCTTCCTCACTATCTTCCAATGTTAAAACAGCATGACGGTGAGAGAAAGTACCACGTTCTACATCCTGGCCACTTAAACGAATTCTTTTACCTTCTGATAACAAAGTACCATAAGCCAGTTGCTCGCCCATTGCCCAATCAAAAACATTGGTTTCGTTTACCATCTTGGTACGCTCAGCAAATAATTTTTCAATTTTCTTGAAAAACTTTTTGTCTGATGGTAAAGTCGTAATACGCTTTCCAATTTCTAGTAAAGTAGATTTTTTAACAGCTGTTACCGGAGAAGTTTCAAAATCTTTTGGAGTCGCCATGCGCAAATCTGCCCAGGCACCACCAAATTTAACTTCATCTTTACTCGCTACAAAATCTTTGGCTTCGTTTAAGCGCTCCTGTAAAATTCCACGGAAATCTTTTTCCATTTCTTTTGCCAGGCCAGCTTCCAATTTACCTTCTTTGGTTAACTGATCGATATATATTTCCCTTGGATTAGGGTGTTTTTCAATAGTTTTATATAATAACGGCTGCGTGAATTTAGGCTCATCAGACTCATTATGACCGAAACGACGGTAACAAAGAATATCAATGAACACATCATTTTTATATTTCTGGCGATATTCCATTGCCAGATTAATTGCATAAACCAAAGCTTCGGGATCATCACCATTTACGTGGAAAACCGGAGATAAAGTTACTTTAGCAATATCCGTACAATAAGTACTGGTACGCGCATCTTTATAGTTGGTAGTGAAACCAATCTGGTTATTGATCACCAGATGGATCGTTCCGCCAGTTTTATAACCTTCAAGGCCTGCCATCTGAATCACTTCATAAACAATCCCCTGACCTGCAACAGATGCATCACCATGAATCAAAATTGGCGCTAAACGACTATTATCGCCACTATATTTAAAATCAATTTTTGAACGGCTCATGCCTTCCACCACGCCATCAACTGTTTCCAGGTGAGACGGATTAGGGCAAAGACTTAAGTGAACACTTTTACCAGCAACAGTAGTTACATCTGTAGAATAGCCTAAGTGATATTTTACGTCACCTCCATAAGGCGTATCAGGATTGTAGCTCTTACCTTCAAACTCTGCAAAAATATCTTTGTAAGTTTTCTGCATGATGTTCGCCAGTACGTTTAAACGACCACGATGTGCCATGCCGATCACAAATTCCTCGATTCCTAGATCAGCACCTTTTTCAATTACTGAATCTAACGCTGGAATTAAGGCCTCTGCACCTTCTAAAGAGAAACGCTTTTGGCCTAAGAATTTCGTACCCAGGAAATTTTCGAAACTTACAGCCTCATTTAATTTTCTAAGAATACGTTTTTTCTCGTCGATAGAAAAATTTGGCGTATTGCGTGTACTCTCCATTTTCTGCTGAATCCAATTCAACACTTCAGGCGTACGTAAAAATTTATATTCTGCTCCGATTGAGCTGGTGTAAGTCTGTTTCAGGAAAGCAACAATATCTTTCAATTTTGCTGCACCAATTCCAGTCTCCACGCCTGAGTTGAAAACAGTTTCTAAATCGGCATCAGAAAGGCCAAAATTTGAAAGGTCTAAACTTGGTAAGTGCTTGCGTCTTTCGCGAACCGGATTGGTGTGTGTAAACAAATGACCGCGGCTTCTATATCCATCAATCAGATTTAAAACACTAACCTCTTTTAAAAATTGTTCCGGGGTTTCCACATTCGCAGCAGAGGTCTCAGAACCTCTTCCAAAATCAAAACCTTCAAAAAACTTTTGCCAACCAAACTCAACTGATTCAGGATCTTGCTGATACGACTGATATAAAGAATCTACATATTCGGCGTTTGCGCCGTTGAGATAAGATAAACTATCCATTATTAACTGTTTACTATAAGCATTACAAAATTAGAATTTTACCTTATATAAATGGCAAAAAACTGGATTAATTGCACAAAAAAATATATTTAGAAACATTCTGACATTCAGCACAGTTCGTGCACAAGCAAATAAAAAAATATTTACTGAACCTTAAAGCAAAACACAGGCCAGTAATTAATAATTAGGCAATGAATAATGAAGTGATGAAGTCATAGCTTGATTAATGAAGAGATCCTAGAATCCTTTCAACAATTTAGCCTGCTTTTACGAGGACCAGATTAAGGCGTAATTCCCCTTCGGATCAAGATTTTTAATGTTTTTATCGATGTCAAAAACACTTTTAGATTTTTGATCATTGCCAACACCTGCAATGTTTGCCCAGTTGCCCCAGGTACTAGCAGGATTGTAATCAATTAATTTCTCTTCGAAATACGCTGCACCAAAAATCCAGCTCACTTCCAGGTTATTAATCAGGTATAGTGCAACGGTTTGTCTTGCTATGTTTGAAATAAATCCGGTTTGGTTCAATTCTGTCATTACCGCATCGACCACGGCAAATCCAGTTTGTCCATTTTTCCACTTATTGAAATTTTCCTGTTCGTTTTCTACATCTACTAAACCCTGGCTACCGAAACCATTAGGATGGAAAAAAGTGTTTCCATATTTCTTAAACATAAAGCGGAAATAATCACGCCAGAGCAAACCCAGCAATATATGATTAAACATGGCTTTCGTATTTGGCATCCCTTCCATTTTCTTAATTTCCCAATATACTTTACGTGGAGAAAGACAGCCCATTGCCAGCCAGGCAGAAAGCTTGGAAACTAAAATTAAATTTTTCGTGGTAGCAGCCTGCTGCATGGCAACAATAACCTTTTGCAAGTGAGCCAGCCCTTCGGCTTCACCGCCCACAAATTCAAAATCTGAACGTTGATCTTTTTGCTGGGGAATGAGATTCAATTCCTCCAGCGTAGGCAAATTCCCCCAATCAATTACTTCGGCCACATTTACGCGATCGGGCGCTGGAAAGCAAGGTTTTATAATAGAATCACGCTCAATCTTTTTCTTAAACTGATTAAAGGCATCTGGGATGTCTTTAATGGGAAACGGGAGGTCTTCCTTATTGTATAAAGTATGGCCAATAAAGTGTTTGAGGTTTACCCGTAATTTCCAAAGTGCATTTTCAACCAAAGTAGAAACATGAGTTTCTTCCCTGGCTACTTCACGATGATGATAGACTTCAGTAATTTCGTATTCCTGAATCAGTTGTGGAATAATCTCTTCCGGACTACCGGTAGATACCAGCAGATTGCCACCAATCTGTTTTAAAGAATTTCTTAACCCCGCAACGCTTTCTAAAATAAACTGCGCTCTGATGCTTCCCGTCTTAAGTGTCCCATATTTCGTTTCCTCAAATTGTTGCGGATCAAAAATATAAACGGGTAAAATCGCGTCAGACTTAGCAATAGCTTCCACTAGCATTTCATTGTCATGCAACCGGAGATCATTTCTAAACCAAACTAAAATTTTTTTGGACATCTTTTATCGGAAAAGGGATTTAAGAGAGTGTATACAAATTTATCTTATTTTTCTTTGGCATCAAAAACTGTAAAAATTCTTGACATACCAGCAACAAATAGAATTTAAATTATGGAAAGCAGCCAAAGCATTCATCCTAAACCAAGATATAACAACCTACGCCTTTAAATAAGATACTATGAAACGAATCCTCATTACTTTATTACTTCCACTACAGCTTTTTGCACAGCAACAGATCAAAAGTAAAGCTTCCCTGGAAAGCGCAACTATTTATAACAATAGTGCGCAACTGATGCACACCGGCAAAGTTAATCTTCCGATTGGAACATCAGAAATAGTGATTAACAATATCTCAGGGCGGGTAAATGAAAATTCAATTCAGATAGGTGTTTCTAACGATGTTACCATTTTGGCCGTTCAATTTAATAGGGATTTTTTAAATAGTGACGCCGCGAATCCAGAAGTAAAAAAACTGAATGATAGCATCAAAATCGTGAGTGCTGAACTGACTAAAACAAAGAACCAAAAGGCGGTGGAAGAACAAACTTTACAATTATTGGATGAAAACAGAAAATCTGGTGGAACAAGCAACGGTACTAATGTTACAGAATTAATTAAACTGGCTGACTACTATAGGTCGAAAAACATGGAGGTGAGGAACACAATTGCCGCGCTAGCACTAACAGAAGAGAAACAAAATCAGAGACTTAGTGCTTTACAACAGCAATTGGCCGAATGGAGAAATAATCCAAATCAGCAACTAGGTCAGCTGGTATTGCAGGTAATGTCAAAAGCGAACATGCTAGCAGACTATACCATCAGTTATATCACACCAAATGCAAGCTGGCTCGCTAGTTACGACATTAAATCTTCGAGCATAACGCAGCCGCTAGGCGTTGTTTACAAGGCCGCAATTACGCAAAGCACTGGCTTAGACTGGAAGAAAGTGAAACTTTCCTTATCTACCGGAAATCCGAATTACAATATTACTGCACCAACTTTAACACCATGGTTTGTTTCCACTTATACACAGGAACAAAATGCATTAGCAGGGCGGGTCTATGGCATGCAATCGGCTGAAAATAAGTTGAATGAAATTGTTATGTTAAGAGGTATCAATACGCAAAGAAAAGCCTCAATGCCTGCTCCATCAACCATAAACAACTACACTTCGGTTAATGAAACACAATTAGGGGTAACTTTTGACATTGATATCCCTTACGATGTGAATAGCGATAATAAACCACATACAATATCTTTTAAAGAATATGAAGTACCAGCGAAATATAGATACTTTGCAGCGCCAAGGTTAACTAAAGACGCTTTCTTATTGGCCGATGTATTAGATTGGGAAAAACTGAATTTACAGGCCGGTAACGCTAACATTATTTTTGAAGGCACTTATACCGGTAAATCTTATATCAATCCAGCCAGTATCCTGGACACCTTAAGCTTAAGCATGGGTAAGGACAAAAAGATTATCATCACTAAAGAGAAACAAGAAGATTTTAGCAGCACTAAGTTAATTGGAAGCAATAAAAAGCAGCTGTTCACCTATCTGATTAAAATTAGAAACACTAAAAAAGAGGCCATAGAATTAACACTTAAGGATCAATATCCAATTTCATCGGAAAGCGATATTGAAATAGATTTATTGGAAAGTAGCGGCGCATCTATTAATAAGGAAAATGGAATGCTTTCATGGCAATTAAAAATAGCTCCTAACGAAACGAAGACGATTAAGTTGAGCTATTCGGTTAAAGCACCAAAAGGTAGAATCATTGCAGGTCTTTAGTTTTTAATTTATCGTCTATCCTTAGTCGTCCTTCGTTTATCGACGCAACTCGCTTTAGTCTTTAGTCTTTAGTCTTTAGTCTTTAGTCTTTAGTCTTTAAAAAAACCCTTTTGTAAGTTATGTGTTTTAAAGGCATGGTGAAAAAGATTCTGATTACGGGCGCGACTGGACTCGTTGGAACTGAACTCAAAAAAAAGTTACTGAACCAGGGATATGATATAAATACGCTATCCCGCAAAAAGAATAGCGATCCTAATAATTTCGTATGGGATGTTTACAAAGGTGAAATTGATGCCGACTGCTTAAATGGTGTTGATGCTGTTATCCATTTAGCTGGCGAAGCTGTAGCAGATAAAAACTGGACCGATGAGCGTAAAAAGCAAATCATTGACAGTCGTGTAAAGTCAACAGCCTTAGTTTTCAAAGCCATTAAATCAAAGCCCGATCATCAGGTCAAATCTTTTATATCCGCTTCTGCAGTAGGCTACTATGGCGATTGTGGAGACGAAATTTTAACAGAAGAAAGCCCAAATGGTTACGGTTTTCTGGCCGAATGCTGCAAACTTTGGGAAGATGCAGTTGACCAGGGAAAAAAGCTGAGTTTGCGTATCGTAAAACTTCGAACCGGTATTGTTTTTAGCACCAAAGGTGGTGCTTTGCCTCAACTGGATAAATCTGTAAGATTGTTTGTTGGCGCACCGATCGGAACAGGAAAGCAATGGACACCATGGCTTCATATTGATGATATGGTTGGGATGTACATTTATGCCTTAGAGAATTCTAGCTTGGAGAATAGCTATAATGCCTGTGCCCCCTTTCCAGTTACGAACGAAGGCTTAACAAAAGCAATAGCAAAGCACTTGCATCGTCCTGTTTGGCCTATTAAAGTACCAAGAAAAGCGATAGAACTGGTAATGGGCGAAAGAGCAGAAGCAGTTTTAATGAGCAACAATACCTCAGCTCAAAAAATTTTAGATGCGGGTTTCAAATTTAAATTCACACATTTGGATGATGCTTTGGCAAGCCTCTATCAAAAGTAAGCCAGCATCACATCCTTATAATTCAAAGAATGAAAAAAACAATTAGTATTTTCTGGTTCCGCCGCGACTTACGCCTTGAAGACAATGCCGCATTATACCATGCATTAAAAGGCGAACATCCGGTTTTACCACTTTTCATTTTTGATCAAAACATTTTAGATAAACTGGCAACTGATGATGCCCGCATAACTTTTATTTATAAAACTGTTGAGGGTTTAAAGACAATACTCCAAAAAGCGGGATCAGATCTGCTGGTTAGATATGGAAAACCAGAACAAATATGGCCGGAAGTATTGAAAGATTACGATGTTGCAGAAGTATATACCAATCATGATTATGAGCCTTATGCCCGGGAACGTGATGATAATATGGCTGAGTTTCTAAGAAGCGAGAACATTGAATTTAAGACTTTCAAAGATCAGGTGATTTTTGAAAAGGGTGAAATTTTAAAAGCAGATAAAACACCATATACTGTCTTCACTCCTTTTTATAAACAATGGCATGCTAAATTGATTGATTTTTACCTCAAACCTTATCCAACAAAAAAATACTTCAAAAATTTTCTGCAGACGATAAACCTGCCTTTACCAACGCTGCAAAATATGGGATTCGAAGCGAGTAAAATCGAATTTCCAGAAATTAGTTACAAGGATAAACTAGACCATTATGCCAAGGAAAGAGATTTTCCTGCATTAGCCGGCACCACGCGAATTGGCTTGCACTTACGTTTCGGAACAATCAGCATCCGTAAGGCAGCAAAAGATGCGATCGATGCAAAATCCACTGTTTGGCTCTCTGAATTGGCATGGCGAGAATTTTACATGATGATTTTGTGGCATTTTCCTTATGCCGCATTGGATTCCTTTAAGAAACAATATGACAAAATAAGTTGGCGTAATAACGAAAAGGAATTTAAGGCCTGGTGTGAGGGGAATACGGGTTATCCAATTGTAGATGCAGGCATGCGCCAGCTTAATGAAACAGGTTGGATGCACAATCGCGTACGCATGATAACCGCAAGTTTTTTATCTAAACACCTGTTGATCGACTGGCGATGGGGCGAAGCCTACTTTGCTAATAAATTGCTCGATTATGAAATGGCCAGCAATGTTGGCGGATGGCAGTGGGCTGCTGGTTCTGGAAATGATGCTGCACCCTATTTCAGGGTTTTTAATCCAGAATTACAAACCAAGCGATTCGATCCTAAATTTGAATATATTAAAAAGTGGGTTCCGGAATTTGACACAAAAAAATATGCCCAACCAATAGTTGAGCATAAATTTGCAAGGGAAAGGGTTTTAAAAGTTTTTAAGGAAGCGTTGGCTAATTCGTAACGCTAACAATTTCAATATCGAAATCAAGAACAGCATTTGGGGGGATAACGACTGCTCCAGTTGTCTGTTCTCGACTTCCTAACTGACCATAACCCAAATCTGAAGGAATGAATAAACGAAGTTTAGTACCAGCTTTAAAATTTTTCAGTATGCTCCAACCCTTTATCGTTTCGGACAATGTAAAAGGTATTGGTGCAGTTGTTGCTGGATTAAAAACCGTTCCAGTTAAAAGTCTTCCAGTATAATTAACAGATATTGTGCTTGATGCTAAGACTTGGTCGCCCGTTCCTTGTTGGGTAACAATATAACGAACACGAGAAGGATCTTTGATAGCAGTAAGATTATTCACTTTTATAAAATTATTAATTTCCAATTCGTTGATATCATGTATTTTTGATTCGGTATATATACCTAACTCAACCAAAATATTCTCATTCGAACCTACATTAATAGCACTTAAACCGTTTTTACCAAAAGCAAGGTTAGATGGTAAAATTAAATTTGCTGTTCCACCTCTGTTAAGCTTAGATAAAACTTCTCTTATAGGTGTGAATAAATAATTTGTTCCGCCAATAGTGAATTGATCAGTATAACCCAAAAAGTTTCCAAGAATAAGGAAATCAGATGTCTGATTTAGTAGTTGTCCATTTAGCGTTTTGAATTTATAAGAGTAAAATACAGAATCTGAATTTTTCACAGCACTACCAGTACCTTGGTTAGTGATGCTATAATAATACCCTTTTGTATCTTTCGTATATTTAACACTGCTGGCTTTTACAAAAGCCTGTATTGCTGCATCATCAATTGTTTCGATTGATTCATATTCTTTTTGGCAGGCACTAAAAAGTACTGTTGCCAATAAACACAAGCAAAGGCTAAGTTTGGTAAATTTGTTCATTTAGTTTGAAACTTCTGTAAGTGTGATATTAAAATCGAGTATAGAATTAGCTGGAATGCTTGCTCCCTGAGCTACATTTCCATAACCATATAATGATGGAATAATCAACCTGATTTTTCCTCCTTTTTGAATTTTTTGAATGCCTATTTGCCAGCCAGTAATTACATTACCCAATAAAAAATTAACTGGGGTGCCTTTAGAACTATCAAATGTATTTCCATTAAGCAATTTACCTTCATAGTCGGCTGTAATCTGTGTATTACGAGAATAAGCAACACTTCCGCTCCCGGGTGCTATGATCTGGTAAAAAAGACCTGACTGATCCTTGATCACATTCTGTATGTTATTACTTTTGATAAATGCCCTAATGGCAGTAGTATCTGCTATAAACTGCGGTGCAGGATCATAAGTCTCAAAAGCCTCGTTCTTCTTACAGGCAGCTAAACTTCCTGTAATGCAAACGAATAGGATTAAATATTTGAATTTGGGCATCATTGGCAAAAATAAGCTTTTAATACGGATGCTCCAATTTTTAACCAATTTTAACATTCCGGATCACTTAAACAGTGGTTTAATTCTATTTAACATCTGATAGTTGAATATTAAAATCAAGCACAGAATTACCTGGAATCGGTCCGGTAGCGCTGCTTCCATAACCAAGGCCAGGTGGGATAATTAATCTGATTTCACCACCTTTTTGAATTTTAGGGATTCCGATTCTCCAGCCCTGGATTAATTGTGCAAGGGGAAAAGTTTGTTCTTTACCACCTCCGTTATCGAACACAGTTCCATCTAATAATTTTCCTTCATATTTAATGGTGATGCTGGTATTGGCAGGATAAGTAAAACTTCCACTACCCGGCTTGATGATTTGATAATATAAACCAGAGGCATCTTTAGTTGCTGCAATATTATTTTTAGCGATGAAATCTGTAATCTGCTTATCTGGATCTTCATCCTTTTTACATGAAGAGATTGCAGTCGTAATAAGCACCAGAAAAAGTGCAAGGTGTTTAATTTTAATCATTTCCAAAAATAGGCTTTCGAATCGCTATTAGCAATTATTTCTCTCGATCATTCGATTTCTAATCTACTGATTTCAAAGCACAAAAAAAGGTTTAAGGTTCTGGCATTTTATCCGGAAACCTTAAACCTAAAATCCTTTATCATTAAGCTTTAAAAAATATATTTATTGGCTTCTATCAATTCTTGTGCTACCCTTTGGCGTGCATCTTTCACATTGAAAGGTTCCACTTTAGTAAATCTGCGTAAGCCAACCAGCATCATGCGCTGTTCATCGCCTTCTGCAAAAGCCCAAAGTGCTTCTTTACCTGCTTTAGCTACTCCGTCAACAGCTTCCACCATATAAATGCGCAACAAATCTAACTGAACAGCTGTTGCAGCCTCTCCTTTCGTAGCAAATAACTTTTCGGTTCTTAACAAAGCTGATTCCAAAACATAAACATAACCAGCCATGTCTGCAATGTTCATTAAAATTTCCTGCTCTTTGCTAAGCGTCATCATCAGTTTTTGAACTGCGGCACCGGCAACCATTAATGTCGCCTTTTTTAAGTTGGCAAGTACTTTTTTCTCAGCGGCAAATGGTGTGGTATCTTCTTCCCCAAAATCTGGAATGCTCATCAATTCTGCAGCCACGGCTGTCGCCGGCCCCATTAAATCAAGTTCGCCTTTCATGGCACGTTTCAACATCATATCAACCGTAAGCAAGCGGTTAATTTCATTTGTTCCTTCGAAGATTCTATTGATTCTGGCATCGCGATATGCCCGGTCCATTGGCGCATCAGCACTAAAACCCATTCCACCATAAATCTGAACACCTTCATCCACCGTATAATCTAAAGCCTCCGAACCCCAAACTTTTAAAATGGCACACTCAACAGCAAACTGTTCTACCGATTTTAGTCTGGCTTTTCCAGATTCCATGCCACTGGCTACGAGCTGATCATAAGTGTCATCTATATTTTGCCCGGCCCTGTAATTGGCTGCATCAACCGCATAAAGTTTAGAAGCAATCTCCGCAATTTTGAAACGAATGGCGCCGTATTTGGAAATCGGCCGACCAAACTGGCTGCGCTCATTCGAATAGTTAATAGCGGTATTTAAAGTAGCTTTTGAAGCTCCAATTGCTGCAGCAGATAATTTGATCCTTCCGATATTTAAAATATTTACGGCAATTTTGAACCCGTTTTCTCTATCACTTAACATGTTCTCTACAGGCACAGCGCAATCGTTAAAGAACACCTGACGCGTCGACGAGCCTTTAATTCCCATCTTATGTTCTTCCGGATTCATGGTGATGCCACCAAAATCTTTCTCTACAATGAAAGCAGTCAGGTTTTTATCGTCGTCTATCTTTGCAAATACGATGAAAATATCTGCGAAACCACCATTGGTAATCCACATTTTTTGTCCATTGATGATGTAATGCTTGCCATCGTCACTTAGTTTTGCTTTCGTTTTTCCAGAATTTGCATCTGATCCAGAATTAGGTTCTGTTAAACAATAAGCTGCTTTCCATTCACCTGAACCTAGTTTTGGGATATATTTGGTCTTCTGTTCTTCGTTACCATAGTACAAGATTGGTAAAGTTCCTATTCCGGTATGTGCTGAAAGTGCTACGGCGAAAGAGTGACCGGCACCAATTACATCTGCCACTAACATGGAAGTATTGAAGTTTTTGCCGAAACCTCCATATTCTTCAGGAACAGAAACGCCAAGAATCCCTAATTCGCCAGCTTTAGTTAAAAGGGTAGGCATTAATTCAGGATCTTCTTGTTTATCGATTTTATCCAGATTAGGATATACTTCAGCCTCCAGAAAATCGCGACAAGTTTGCGCAATCATTTGTTGCTCTTCATCAAATTCTTCAGGAATAAACACATCCTGATAAACGGTTTCTTTAATTAAAAATTCACCGCCTTTAATTGTCTTTTTTTCGGTTGTTTCCATTGTTTTAGTATCTAGTAGTGAGTATCAGGTATCAAGACAAGGCTCGAAAACCGGAAGTCACTAGTGTTAATATTTAGTATCAGGTGACATAAATTTTGTTAGAAAACTGAAATTGCTGCGTTTGTGTTTGGGATCAGATAGTAAGGCAAGGTTCAAAATGGTATCTTGATACTATAATCTTAATACTTATACCTTAATACTCTTATCTAACGCATAAATCATTTTTTGTATCTCAGTTGTTTTTTCAATCAAACTTGTCGATAAATTACCATCAAGTAATTCTAGTCGATTTGAAATAATTAGCTGTGTTTCCAATTCAAAAGCTGAGCCCTGGCTTATATTCAAGAAATATTTGAATTGAGCACTACTTCCTCTCCCCGAACCTTCAGCAATGTTCGATGATATAGACACTGAACATCTTTTCATTTGAGAAACCAACCCAAATCTTTCATCACTTGGTAAAAGCGACGCTGCCTGGTAAACTTCAACTGCTAGTTCAATCGATTTTTGCCAAACTTTTAAATCTTTAAAATTGTGCATATTATAGTTTTAAGAAATGAAACATATCTGGGATGATTATTTTAAAAGGACAATTATTCCTATTTTATTCATCTTGATACTTAATACTCATATCTCGATACTACTTTACAACAACTCAAAGATACCCGCTGCACCTTGCCCTGTTCCGACACACATGGTTACCATTCCATACTTTTTGTCTTGTCGTTTCAGTTCATTCATGATCTGGACCGTAAGTTTTGCGCCTGTGCAACCCAGGGGATGACCCAAGGCAATCGCGCCACCGTTTACATTCATGATATCTGGATTTAAATCCAGCGTTCTGATTACAGCCAAAGATTGAGATGAAAAGGCCTCGTTCAGCTCGATCAAATCTATTTCACTTTGTTTTAATCCTGCTTGTTTTAATGCTTTCGGAATGGCTTCAATCGGGCCAATGCCCATTATTCTTGGTGGAACTCCGGCAACGCTGTAACTTACCAGTCTTGCAATTGGTTCCGCATTTAGTTCTTTCATTTTCTTTTCAGAAACTACCAAAACAAAGGCGGCACCATCAGAAGTTTGTGAAGAGTTACCTGCAGTTACGCTCCCTACTGTATCGAAAACAGGCTTCAATTTTGCGAGTTTATCTAGTGTAGTATCCGCACGGGGTCCTTCATCTGTATCCACTACATAAGAGCGTGTTTTCTTCTTTAGGTTGTCATCCAGGTAATTTTCATTTATTGTAATTGGTAAGATGCCATCTTTCAAATGCCCATTTTTGATGGCATGAATTGCTTTTTCATGAGATTTCAGTGCGAATGCATCCTGATCTTCCCTGCTAACATTATATTCTTTGGCCACTGCTTCTGCAGTTAAACCCATTCCCCAATACCAATCTGGATTGTTTTTAGCTACTTCTGCATTAGGCACCAGTTTCCAGCCTCCAAAGGGCATTCCACTCATCACCTCTACGCCGCCAGCAATGATACAATCAGCCATACCAGCCTTAATTTTAGCCACTGCTGTAGCAATCGTATCCAAGCCTGATGCACAATATCGATTCACAGTAACGCCAGGTACTTTTTCCGTATTAAGCCCCATTAGTGAAATCATTCTGCCGATGTTCAGCCCTTGCTCAGCCTCTGGAGTTGCATTCCCAACAATCACATCATCAATCTGTTCTTTATCTAAATTGGGAACCGATGCAACCAAAGCCTTGATTACTTCTGCGGCCAAATCATCAGCCCTTGTAAAACGGAATACGCCTCGAGGTGCTTTCCCTACTGCGGTACGATATCCGGCTATAATATATGCTTCCATTTTTTTTGAGATTTGAGACTTGAGATATTAGATTTGAGACCTGTCCAAACCAATAACTCAAATCGATTATTATTTTTTGAGATACTAGATGTGAGACATTAGATTTGAGACCGATACCTTCTAAAATCTAGTGTCTCATATCTAATGTCTTTTATTAATTTTCTTATCCAGCATTTGCTGAAAACCATAAGTCATTTTTTGTAGTTCATCAATTTGATCAAGTAAAGGATTCAAAATTTCAGATTCGAGAATAGCAAGTTTGTTAGCGATTACCAGCTGAGTTTGCAATTCATATGAAGATCCATTGGCTATTCCTAAAAAGTTATTAAACTCTTTAACTGAATTTCTTCCAGCGCCTTCAGCAATATTAGATGGAATTGAGACAGCTGCACGTCTAGACTGACTTGTTAAACCAAAGCGTTCATCAGTTGGAAAGGTTGATGTTGCTTTATAAACATCAACGGCTAAATCAATAGCTTTATTCCAAATTTTCAACTCTTTTAAATTATTCATGTTCTATTATCTTAATACTGATGTTATGAACGGCTGCAACCTGTCTCAAATCTAATGTCTCCTATCTCAGATCTAATTCCGCAACGGCTTCCCTTTAGTAATAATCGACTGGATCCTTTCTAAAGATTTTCGTTCTCCGGCAAGTGATAAAAATGCTTCGCGTTCCAAATCCAGCAAGTATTGTTCACTCACTTCAGTTGGAGAAGATAAATCACCGCCACACATCACGTAACCCAGTTTTTCAGAAATCTTCTTATCATGCTCCGAAATGTAGTGCCCTGCGTACATACTATTTGCACCTGCATAAACAATTCCTAAGCCTTGTTTTCCGAGTACCTTAATATCTGTGCGTTGAACGGGTTTGGTATAACCCGCATCGGCCAATTCAATTGCTTTTGCTTTAGCATCAGCCAGGAGCCTGTTTCGGTTCATTGAAATTGAGAATTTATCCTTTTGCAAATAACCCAGTTCATATGCTTCATAACCTGAAGTAGAAACTTTCGCCATACCGATGGTTAGGAAACGATCTTTCAGTGCATTTTGAACAATTTGATCGTCTTTATATTCATCAGATGCACGTAAAGCGAACTCTTTAGTTCCACCACCACCTGGAATTACGCCGACACCAAACTCCACCAAACCCATATAGGTTTCTGCAGATAATTGAACATGATCGGCATGCAAGCTAAACTCGCAGCCTCCGCCCAAAGTAAGGTTGTGCGGTGCTACTACAACGGGAATCGACGAGTAGCGGATGCGCATCGAAGTATTCTGGAACATCCGGATGGCCATATTTAACTCATCCCACTCCTGCTCTACTGCCATCATAAAAATCATTCCCACATGCGCACCGGCAGAAAAATTTGCGCCATCGTTACCAATCACTAAACCTCGGTAATCTTTTTCGGCCATATCGATAGCCTTGTTAATTCCGGAAATGACATCACCCCCAATGGTATTCATTTTGGTGTGGAACTCTACGTTTAAAATGCCATCACCTAAATCTATAATGGAAACGCCAGAGTTCTTCCAAAGGGTTTTATTTTCCCGAATGTTATCCAGAATAATAAATTCATCAGTACCTGGCAGTGCTTTATAAGACTTGGTTGGAATATCATAATATTTTTTAATCCCACTTTCTACCTTATAGAATGACGTGTTCCCGGCATCAAGCATTTCATGAACCCAAGCCGCAGCTTTGTTGCCGTATTGCTCCATTCCTTCTATTGCCTCTTTGACGCCTACGGCATCCCAAAGTTCAAAAGGGCCTAATTCCCATCCAAAACCTGCACGCATGGCATCATCAATACGGTATAATTCATCAGAAATTTCTGGTATCCGATCTGAAACATATTCGAATAAGCCAAATGAAGAATGGCGGAATAATTCGCCGGCTTTATCTTTTCCTTTGGCAAAAATCTTCATGCGATCCTGAAGATTTTCAACGGGCTTCGTCATTTCTAATGTCGAAGACTTGACTTTCTGCTGAGGTTTATATTCCAGCGTTTTTAAATCAAGCGCAAGAATTTCGGTTTTCCCTTCAGGTGTTTTTGTTTTTTTATAAAAACCCTGTTTCGTTTTATCCCCCAGCCATTTATGCTCTTCCATTTTTTGCACATAGGCCGGAAGTTTAAATAATTCGTGTGCTTTATCATCCGGACAATTATCATAAAGTCCTTTTGCAACCTTGATCATGGTATCTAAACCGACCACATCGGAGGTACGAAATGTGGCTGACTTTGGTCTGCCTAAAGCGGGGCCAGTGAATTTGTCAATTTCTTCAACGGTTAGGTCGAGTTTTTCTACTAAATGCAATAAAGCCATGATAGCATAAACGCCTACCCGGTTAGCGATAAACGCTGGTGTATCCTTACATAAAACAGTCGTTTTACCCAAAAACTTATCACCATAATGCATTAAGAAGTCAACAATCTCAGGTTTTGTATGTGGTGTTGGAATAATCTCCAATAACTTTAAGTACCGTGGAGGATTAAAGAAGTGCGTTCCACAAAAATGTGCTTTAAAATCTTCGCTCCTGCCTTCAGCCATCAAATGAATTGGGATGCCGGAAGTATTTGAAGTAATTAAAGTTCCGGGTTTGCGGTACTTTTCCACCTGCTCAAAAACCTTTTTCTTAATGTCGAGGTTTTCAACTACCACTTCAATTACCCAGTCAAAGCCAGCAATTTTAGCCATATCATCATCAAAATTTCCCGTCTTGATTTTATTTACTGCTTTTTTGGAGTATACCGGCGACGGGTTAGTTTTTATTGCCGTTTGCAAAGCAGTATTTACAATTCGATTTTTGACCGCTGGCAGATCAAGAGTTAATCCTTTTGCCTGCTCTTCGAGCGTAAGTTCTTTGGGGGCAATATCCAAAAGCAAAACCTCTACGCCAATATTGGCAAAATGGCATGCAATGCGTGAACCCATAATACCCGATCCCAGAACAGCAACTTTATTAATGCTTCGTTTCATAATTATTAATCAACAGTATATGCTACAGTTATATCATTCAATTTTATTAACAGATTAATGAACATCTCCTTCTCTTTTTTAGAGAAATGTTCATCGAGATATTCGTTAAATTTACGCACAACCCCTTTGGCTAATTGCTTCTTTTCTTTACCAAAATCGGTCAGAAAAACCTTCACCGAGCGTTTATCACCTACAGATGTTTCCCTATAAATTAATTTAGCCTCTTCCATATTATTTAGCATCCGCGAAAGGCTTGTGGCTTTTACACCGAGCAAGCCGGCAAGATTAGAAACAGCAGTACCTTCATCATCATTAATATTAATTAGCATGTAGCCAATAGCCTGGGTAATACCAAAACTAGCTGCCATTTGATTGTACTTATTAAACATGTTTTGCCATGCAAATTTCACATGGTAATCTAATGTTTGCTGTTGTTTCATTTTAATAATTTATTATGCTTGCATAACAAAGCTAATGAATGTATTTTATTATTGCAATAGAAAATTCCAAATTAATTGTCAAAAGATTCTTATTATAGGCGTACTTAAATCACACCTGTTACATTATGCTTTTAACAAAAAAAATTCTATTGATAAATATGGTCTTGCTATTTGGTTTAACCGCCGAGGCGCAAACTTCTTACTACGGAAATGTACCTACAATAGCTAAAAAACTGGAGGCTTTTAAAAACACGACAACAATCTTTACCTTGCCCTTTTCAGCATATAAGGAAGTTGACAAATACGAAGCCGCGATAAAAACTAACTGGACGATTACACCGTTTAAAGTTATTAAGCCTGAAGAATTGGCCAAATATCAAAGCTTACCTAACTACTCGTTTTTCTACTTTGATACCTATACCGAACAGCTGGATTCCATTGAAAATGTTAATTTCATTTATGGCCTTCGGATGATTTTCCCGACGGAGAAGCCGAAACAAATGGAAGAAACTACCTTTGCTACCCTAACGCTCTTTCCAGATGCCTTAACAAATTTTCAGCTAAAGATGATTAATGGGTCGGGAGGTTCAAGAAAGTATCTAAAATCTAAACAGCTCAGCTTATTTTATAATCATGCGAACTTTTTAAACTGGTCGCCCGGATTATTAGCGGGCTACCTTAGACAGATTAATGATGGATTGGCGCTTAAACAAACCCGAACTTTGGATTATCAGTTTTACAATAAGAAGAGGCTTCCGGAGTTGATTGAAGAAACCTTGTATATTCCTGAATATGTGCGGGAGATTTTTTCTGCTCAGCCAGTTAATTTAGCTCAGATCCCGGATGACGAACGGTATCGCTATAAATTCAAATTTGTAACCGAAGCGGTATTGGATAGTTTAATTTTAAATAAGGAATCAAACATTAAATACCTGGTTTACACCAAACGCACAAACGATAAAATCATTAGCATTTATGATAGCAAAGATGGATTACTAATCTATCAGATGTTTTCTTTCCAATCGCCAAACTTTAGCATGACCGACTTAAATAATGTTAAAAAGACAATCAAAGAAATAGCAAATTAACTAAAGTGATTATTCCCTAAAACGACAAGAATTCTATTGGCGAACTTCAGGGAAATTGGACATAAAAAAAGCTCCCGATTTTCATCGGGAGCTTTTAGTTTATATTTTAAAATCGACTAGTAAAGTGTGAACTCTACACGACGGTTTTTCTGACGACCAGCTGCAGTTTTGTTTGTTGCAATTGGCTGACCCATTCCATAACCTGTAGCTTCAATACGAGATGCATTTGCACCTTGAGATACTAAATAAGCTTTAACAGATTCTGCTCTTTCTTTAGATAAACGTAAGTTTAACTCTTTAGAACCAGTGTTATCTGTGTGACCAGCTAATTTTAGGCTAAAGTTTTTCTGAACCAATAATCCAGCAACTCTATTTAAAGATGCGAATGATTTAGAACGGATAGTAGCTTTACCTAAATCAAATTCTAAGTTTCTAATGGCTTCGTTAACAACTTTACGATCTTCTTCAGTAATGATTGTTACCTGAGGTTTCGGAGCCACTAATGGACAACCAGAACCATCTACAACAGTTCCTGATGGAGTATCTGGACATTTATCCAATTTATCAGCAACACCGTCGCCATCGCTGTCTTTTAACAAATCAGCCATTTCTGAACGTAATTTAGCATTCTCAGCTTTTTGAGCATCAAGATCACCTTTCAAGGCATCTGCAGCTTGTTTAGCTTTCAAAGCTTCATCATAGGTTAAGGCAACTGGATTATGGAAAGCCAATTGTTTTCCACTTCCTAATGCAAATTCTAAACCAGCATAAGCATAGTTATATTTATCATTGCTTCCTCTATAATAACCATCTAAGTTGTCACCATCAACAAAGTTGATTGTCCATCCTAAATCGAAGTTTACTGCATCAGAGATTTTGAATTTAGCACCAAGTCCTACTGGAATGATTAATTCGCTGATTGTTTTATCACCTGCATATAATGAGGTTCCTGTTGCGGTTGTAATTGTTGGTTTGTAACCAGCTAAACCAGCTCCAACAGATGTATAAAGTTGTAAAACATTTTCTTTCTTAAACATATCGATGTTAAACAAGTTAACAACGGCATTTAAGCTACCAGAATATTCTAATTGAGTATCAAAAGCCTGAACTGATGAAGTGTTCACCAAGCCACTTTCGTAAGCTTCTGTATTATCTCCTTTTAATTTACCCCTAACTCCGTCTAAACGTAGTGAAAAATAAGGTGTAAATTGTTTTTTGATGTAAAGGCCATAACCAAAACTAGTTTTGTTATTGCTAAAATCATTTTTACCACCTAGCGGAGAAAGTGGTGTTAAAGCACCAGCATTTACACCAATAGACCAGGTTCTGAATTTTGTTGTAGGGGAAGCAGGCTCCTGTGCGGAAGCGGCAGTTCCAATAAACAAACCGGCTAATGCAACCGGTAAAGATTTAAATAGATTTAATTTCATGTTTGTTGAATTAATTTGTAAGCGTTTGCCACAATCAGCAATTGCCATACCAAAAATATCGTTTCATGAAAATTATATTAATTTAACATTTAATAGCCAATTGCTTTATCGTCTCCCCGAGGGTCTGCCCCGCCCTGATAGGCTCCATCTTTGGTTTTCAAAATTGCATCTACTCTTCCAATCGCTCCACGCGGACTTATGTTGTAGCCTTTTGCTTTCAGTTTTTCTACAGACAAACTGTCTATTGCATCTTTTTCCATATACACTTCGTCTGGTAACCATTGGTGATGGAACTTTTTGGCTGCAACAGCTTGCTGCATCCCCATGTCAAAATCGATCACATTAATAATGGTTTGAAAAACTGAGGTGATGATTGTGGAACCACCAGGTGTACCCACTACCATAAATAAATTTCCATTTTTCTCTACAATACTAGGTGTCATGGAACTTAGCATTCTTTTATTAGGTGCAATTGAATTTGCTTCTCCACCAACTAAGCCATACATATTAGGCGCACCCGGTTTCACAGAAAAATCATCCATTTCATTATTCAACAGAAATCCACCTCCTTTTACAGCAACCAATGCGCCATATGATCCGTTCAACGTTGTAGTAATGGAAACCGCATTTCCATCATGATCCACGATGGAAAAATGAGTAGTTTCTTCATGCTCTGCACCCTTAATTTCTCCTGCTAAAACCTGACTACTAGGTGTTGCGGCAGCCCAACTAAAGGTAGACATACGCTTTTTATTATAGTTTGCATCTAGTAATTGTTTTTGAGGAACTTGATAAAAATCGGGGTCACCTAGATGTGTTGCACGGTCTGCATACACTCTTCGTTCTGCCTCAACTATTACCTGCACGGTTGAATCTGAATTGAAACCCCATTTTTTTAACGGGAATGGTTCCACGCTTTTTAACAGTTGCACCAGGGCTATTCCACCGCTGGAAGTTGGGGGCATGGTAATTACTTTATATCCACGGTAGTCGCCAATAATGGGTTTCCGCCATGCGGAATGATAGTTCTTTAAGTCTTCTTTGGTAATTAATCCTTTGCCTCTTTGCATTTCAGCAACAATGGCATCAGCAACTATTCCTTCATAAAAGCCTGCCCTTCCCTTTTCCTGAATCAGTTTTAAAGTGTTGGCCAATTCATTTTGTATCAGCAAATCGTTTTCCTTCCAGGTGCTTTCCAAATTGACGAAAGCAGTTCCATTGGGATTAAACGTCATGAATTTTTGATGCAGACTGTTTAATTCAGCAGACTGTCTTTGGGTGATCTTGAAGCCATTTTGCGCTAAATCTATCGCTGGTTGTAGCACTTGTGCCCACGTTAATTTGCCGTATTTACGGTGTGCTTCTACCATTCCATCTACCGAGCCCGGCACGCCTGCTGCTAGGTGTCCATACAAACTTTTATCAACAATTGGGTTTCCGGCCGTATCTAAATACATATCTCTATTAGCAGATGCCGCTGCTTTTTCCCTGAAATCCAAGGCATTTACTTCTCCTTTTGCAGATCTATAAACCATGAAACCTCCACCACCTATGTTCCCGGCATTAGGGTAAACTACAGCCAATGCAAATTGAACAGCAACCGCAGCATCAACAGCGTTGCCTCCTTTTTTTAAGATATCTATACCAACCTGAGAAGCCTCGGGATGTGCCGACACCACCATTCCGTTTTTATACTCACCGCTATCATTTTTGCCTAACTGCCCGGTTACGCAACCTGCCAGCGCAATAGTTACAGAAATACAAATCAATAATCGCTTAATGTGGAGCCTTGTAATTTTCTGCATCTTTATATACTTTCTCAATGATATCGATATTTTTCTCTGTTATCGCTTTTCGTTTCAAACTTAGCTTTGGAGTAAGTTCGCCACGATCAATACTCCACTCTTTTGGCAGCAATGCAAATCTTTTTACTTGCTCCCATTTACCGAAGCTGCTACCTAAAGTTTCAATTTCTTCGTTGTACTTGATTAATACCTGATCGTTTTTAATGAGTTCCTCATTACTGGTAAAGTTAATTCCTTTTCTTCCTGCCCAGTTCTTTAATATTTCAAAGTTCGGAACAATTAAAGCCGATGGGAACTTTTTGTTTTCGCCCAATACCATAATCTGCTCGATAAAGATTGATTCTTTATATTTATTTTCAAGCATTTGTGGTGCGATATACTTGCCTCCAGCTGTTTTGAACATTTCCTTTTTGCGATCGGTAATTTTAAGGAATCTGCCATCTATAAGCTCACCAATATCACCAGTATGGAACCAACCCTCCTGATCAAGTGCCTCAGCAGTCAAATCTGGCCGGTTGTAATAGCCTTTCATAACCTGATGGCCACGTGTTAACACCTCCCCATCTTGAGCAATTTTCACCTCAACCCCGTCGATTACCTGGCCAACTGTGCCAAACATGGTACCGCCAAAATGATTAACAGTGATTACAGGTGAGGTTTCCGTTAGGCCGTAACCTTCAAAAACAGGCATTCCAGCTGCCCAGAAAATACGGGCCAAACGCGGACTAAGTGCTGCACCACCTGAAACAACTACAACTATATTCCCTCCAAGCGCTTCCTGCCATTTTTTAAATACTAATTTCCTCGCAATGCTAAGTTTGAAACTGTACCAAGCGCCCGGGTTAATGGTATATTGCTCGGCTAAAGCCACCGACCAGAAGAAGATATTCTTTTTGATACCGGTAAGCGCCTTTCCTTTTTCCATGATCTTATCATATACCTTTTCCAGCAGCCTTGGCACTGTAGAAAAAACATTTGGTTTTACCTGCTGGATATCGGCTACGATGGTTTCCATACTTTCTGCATAATATACGCTGGTGTGATTAAGCAGGTACAGGTAAATAATCATCCGTTCAAAGATGTGAGAAAGTGGTAAAAAGCTCAGTCCTTTTTCTATACCATCTGGCATCACTACTTTTGAGTGGATAAAGTTAGAAACCAGGTTACTGTGGGTGAGCATTACGCCTTTAGGTGTGCCTGTAGTACCTGACGTATAGATTAAGGTTAAGATATCTTCACCATTCACTTTGTCTTTATATTCATCCAGTTTAATCTCAACGGCTAGTTTCCCGGAATCTGTAAGTACCTTCCAGTTATCAACACCTTCTACCTCATTAAAGCTGTAGATTTTTATATTCGGATTGACTTCATGAAAACATGGTTTTATCTTCGCATATAAATCCTGGTCTGCAACGAAAATAATGGAGACTTCGGCATCTTTAAGGATGAACTTGATATCGTGTTCTGCAAGGGTTGGATATAGTGGAATTTGATACGCACCAATTTGATTAATGGCAAAATCTGTAATGTTCCATTCTGGTCTATTATGAGACATCACGGCCACTCTTCCGCCTTTATCAATGCCTGCTTTAATTAATCCACGACTAAGTTGATCAACAGCATCACAAAATTCTGTTGTACTATAATTTACCCATTTGCCATTGATCTTACCATTAATAAATTCTTGCTTAGGCTTTGCTAAGTTGTGCTTTAATAGATCGAAAACCCGTGTAATTTCTGCAGCCATATCATTCTATAATATTTGGTTAAGTTAAAAAAATCAAACTTGAAAGCATGCATTTCTGCCTATGTTTCGTTGTAATTATCAAGATTACCTGCTTAAATGAGCCGATCGAACCTTTCGCTTGAAATATTTTAATAAACTTAACAATTACAGAATTACTATGCAAGCATTGTTTTTTTAATCGTATTTTTTTACGAGAAAAATATAATCGGCATTAAAGTTGCTAAGCAGAATATTATTTAAAAATTTACATTAACAAATCCCATTATGAAAAAGTTATTTACAATTTTAGGATGCATTGCATTATTCGCGATGTCTACATCAGCTGTTAAAGCCCAAAGCTACAAAACCGCCCTTGGTTTAGGCCTTGATTTTGGTGATGGCAGTACCTTAGTTGGCCCATCAGTTAAGCATTTTTTTAATGTTCATGATGCTGGTCAGGCGGAGGTTTTATTTGGCAGTAATCTTACTACAATTAATTTATTTTACCAATACCATGGCAACGTCAAAGGTGCATCAGGATTAAAATGGTATGCAGGTGGTGGTCCGGCAGTTAATTTTTTCAGCTTCGGAGGATACAACGATACTAATTTTGCATTAAAACCAATGGTTGGTTTAGATTTTAAAATTCCAAGCGCACCATTAGCTTTTGCTTTTGACTGGAGACCAACCATTTATTTAGGTGACAATGATAGCGATTTCGGAGCTGGAAGATTTGGCTTCGGATTTAAATATACTTTCTAAGTTTAATTAACTTAGCTTTTAAAAAAACCTTTAATAAAATGCGGTGCCCCCATAAAGTGTCTAACTTTCTGGGGGCATTTTTATGTTTTCTTTAGATTTTCCGCTTAGCGCTCTATCCTTCTATTTCCCAAACCGTTCTTTAAATTCTTTTCGAGGCATTACATAGGTTAGGTACATGTATACATTATATTCGAATTGTTCTGGCGGAGTATCTTTATTTATTATTTTACCTTCATTTTTGGTACCTCTTCCTTTTATAAGGATAGGTCCGTTAGCTCCCCGCAAACTAAAACACATCAAGGGTTTTTCGTTGGAACCGTATTTTGGATTATTAAAATCTTCTTTATTAACCTTGAGCATTACGGTAGAATCGCCTATATCAAACCAAAAAAGATTTGATAAATCGAACATGGCTATTCTAATGTGTTTATTATACCCCTTCGAGTAAATATCCTGATAGAAATAAGTGGATCGCCGACTCCCATTAGGTCCCATGTTTTTTCTAGAAAGATGAGTAGTAATTAGTTCCCATTTATACGGATCTTCTCCACCTAAAATTAGCTTATTGCTCGGCATTTTAAAATTTAACTCAACTGTATCACCAACATACTGCTTTGAAAAAGGTGTAACATCTCTATTTTCTTTTATATAATAGCTGTTATAAACAAATACCGCTACAGGTATAATAATCAATGAAGCAATAGCGTAACCTATAAAACCACTCATTTTCATAATAATTCCAAATTAATTATTCAGGGCAACAATATTTATTCCATGAGCGCCGACCTTACTGGCTTCCTGAACTTTTTTAAACTCTAACAGGATTGTTTCAAATAACCTATCCTCGGCCTCATTAGCATCATACTCAATAAAAAAATTAGCCACCGCGCCGGCTATTCCTACCCCAACTCCAACACCAAATTTCCCCCACTTAAATTTGGGTTGTGAGCGTGCGGCTATAGTTCCCGCCAACCTGGAACTGGTAGCCCTATTCGCCACTATCTCAGCCTGATCTGTTGCTCCATTCTGTGCCAAACGTGCGGCACGGGCGTCCTGTTGGACCGCTTGCCGCTCAAAGTGGGCAGCTTGTCTTTGCTGGCTCAACGCTTCTGCACTATTCTGTGCGCTTTTTAACTCAACAGATTCTTCTATAATAGCAGTTGCCATACCTGCAGGCTGGCTAACAGCCTCCTGTTGCAGTGCACCTTTAGCATCTTCACCCAATGTACGATCAGGTAGCGATGCATCGGGATCTAAAATAGCTTGCTGCAACACCTTTTGTTGTGTCTCCTGTGATTCGTGTTCTCCCTTGTTGTAAAAACCCACTCCTAAAACTGTTGATAATACGGCCGCTGGCCAGCTCCCTAAAGTGGTAAAACCTGTGATTACCCCCTGAAACAACTGGCTTTTGTTATGCTTATCAACTTCTTTTTGATTGTTTTTTGCATAGATATTGGCAATGCTGAGTGCGGCTACAGGATCTGGAACTATTGATACCATGCCTCCCTGGCTACAACTCAGTATTGAAGTTTGAAGAAGGGCATTTTTTTTATCAATATACACTGTTCTATGAAATAGCTGCCAATTACCCTGTTTGGTTGCATCGCAATTATGGGCAATGGAATCTCCCGCTACGATACACCCTACTCCACCGGCGACCACTACGGCTGCTACAATAAGCAAAGCCGTACCGCCCGATGCGACTACTGCCGCACCGATCAAAATACCTATGCCAATCCCAACCAGCATGTTGCCCAGGCCTTGCCAAAACTTCATAGGGTTTTTGCATTTAAAAGCATCTATCAATTTTCTGTCATCTATATTCAACAGCTGGTTGCCCGAACTTCCATGTATTACCGTACTCCCATGGGCATGGGCCAACTTCTGCGGGTTCGGCGACATCATATTGGTGCAAACCATTAGCGTGGTTCTGGGAATATATGATTTGCTCATAACTCAACTCTTTTTAAACGGTAATCTATTATCATTTCTACATTGTTTTTAACCTCTTCTGTAATAGTTAGCTCTGCCTCAAGAAGGATGTTATCCACAGTTTCATACAAATAATTACCAATTAGCGAATAATTATAGTCTGAAAAACGATAACCTACCTGCGGTTTATAATTTTCATCATAAAAATTAACTATTCCGGCCTGATCCACACTTTTTGGATCCAAAACGCCAACTTGTTTTACACTAACAGTAGTTGCTGTTTTTTGATTAATAAATGGTGCCACATTTAACAAAACTAAGTGATGCGGAAAGAGATTCGACAGGTAATTTTTTTCTGACGGTAAGAAACTTTCCTTACCCAATAGATATCTATCAAAAATCAGATCATAGAAAATCCTTGATTCGTAATCATTCAGCAAGAGTACATCATCGTTTAATTGATTTTCCATTAAGTCTACAAAAGCATTTATACTTTCTCTCTCCTGTTCACTTTTTAAAAAACTAAATCTTTCTGCCATTACTTTCTTGTAATCATTCCATGCCAGCAATGCCTTGGATTTATCAGCAATCGCCAACATTTTCCCCGTTTCCTGATTGGGTATAACTTCCACGAGGGCCTTAATTTTATCTAACTCACAAATTAAATCAATGGCAACCTCAAGTTGATCAGGATTGAATTTTAATACATTTTCTACCAGCTCAAAGCCTAACGATCTTAAGTTATTACCACCAAAATTCTTCTGCATGAGATATTCCTGCTTAGTTACACCATGGCTCACAATCATACCATTTATCTTCATAATAATGGTTTGCTCAACACGATAACGGTATTTTTTTGACGACACTTCCCTCTCAGCATCACTTGTTTGTAAACCTTGACTTACTGCTACATTATCGCCAGTCAACTTAATTTCCTCATCATCGAAAAACCGAAATCTACTCATGCGTCTGCTATTTAAGACAATTGACGCAACTAAAGTAGTAATCAATAATCATAAATACTACAAAACAAAAAGATATTTGTTGCAAATTTTGTAATTAACAAATTACAAGACAAAAAAACCCGTTCCGGTGAGCCGAAACGGGTTTACAGAAATTGAAAATTAGATCTAGTTACCTAACCATTTAGCAAACACAGCTTTTTGCGCTGGTGTAGCATCTTCCTTTATTGTTGGTTTTAAACGCACGTTTGGATTTTCTTTCAGGGTTAAGGAGATATCCTTATCCAAGCCATCACGTTTCACTTTTAGTTTTAAAACCTCACCGATGTTTTTCTTTGTTACCAATGGCAGGGTTTCAAGTGAAAGCATTGGGCTTCTTAATTTAATCGTTTCCAATGCATCATTTACACTTACCCCATCTAGCGAAATTATTTCATCATTAACGTTTAAACCTGCAATCCATGCTGCAGAGTTTCTGGCTATTAATGTTACGCTGATGGTTCCATTATTGGTTAACTGTCCGCTGGCCCCTGTAACAGGTTTATCTGGTGTTGCATTTTCAGTTGTTACATTAACCCCGGCATATTCGAAATACTTTTTATACTCAACATCATCTACGCCATTAACGTATTTTGCCCAAAAATTAGTAAAACTTATTCCAGAGATTTTCTCTACCATTGCCTTAAACTCTGCGTCGGTATAACCTCTTTTTAATGTTTTGCATTGCAGATACATCGCTTTCATCACGTCATCCAGGCTTTTTTGTCCTTTTGTAGCATTGATAATTTCTAAATCCATTAAAATCCCGATCACTTCACCTTTACTATAATAGGAGATGGAATTATTTCTTGAATTTTCATTCGGGCGGTAGCCAATAATCCAGGCATCATAACTGGAAGATGCGGCAGATTGATACTTCGCCCCGGGCGTATTCACCACTGTTCCAACCGCGCCTGCAAGATCTGTAACAAATTGTGTAGCATCATTAAATCCGGCTCTTTGCATGTATTTGTTTTCGTAATACGATGTAAAACCTTCTGCTACCCAAAGGTTAGTGGTATAGTTTTCGTTATCGTAATCAAATGGACCTAAAGCCACCGGACGTAATCTTTTTACATTCCAAAGGTGATGATACTCATGGGCAACTAGTGCCAAAAAGCCTTTATAACCCGCTTCTGTATTGTATGCATTTCTGGTTGCACCTAAAGTAGTGGAGTTTAAATGCTCTAAACCGCCGCCACCTCTTAAAAAGTTATGGACGATGAATACATAATGTTTGTTTGGATTTTCACCATATAGCTTGGTTGGCTCTTCTACAATTTTAGCCATGTCTACTTTCAGCTTTTCCTTATCGTAGTTACCGCCACCATACATGGCTACTTCATGGCGAACACCTGCTGCCATAAATTCGAAAACATCCTGATTCCCAACTTCTATCGGGCTATCGTATAAAATATCAAAATCTGAAGCATGGTAAGTAAACTGCTGACCTGCAACCGGAGGAAGGCCTGTAGATACTTTACTCCATGTTTTGAATGGAATTATTTTTACTGTGCTAGGCGATTTAATCATACCGTCAGGGTGCATAAAAATACCCGTTGGCGATAAAAATGCATGAGATTCATCAATGAACGGCGTACGTACAGAGATTTCAAAGGCATAAACACGGTAGTTAATCTTAATGTTACTTGCTTTCGCAGAAAATATTCTCCAGGTGTTTTTGCTAACTTTCTCTACTTTTGCCGGCTTTCCAGCTGCAGTTGCTTTAAATTCTTCTACACTTTTTTCGAACTCACGTACCAGATACGAACCTGGTGTCCATACCGGCATCTTAACATCTACATAATCTTTTGCCAAGCCAGAAATATTCATCTGAACTTCTGCATAATGTGCCTGTGGTTCTTTAAAAGAAACTTCAAAGCCAATTTTTACCTGCGCCTTCGCTGCCATAATACACGTTAGTAGTAAAACTAAACTTAAAATTGATTTTTTAATAAACATATTAAATGTGATTTGCCACAAATTTATAGTTATTGATGAAGTTTTCGCATTAAAAACCTCGATGGGCTGTAAAATTGTTGGGAGTTTTGAGCGTGGAGTGTTGAGTTTGGAGTTCGGAGTGTTGAGTTTGGAGTTGCCGGGCGATAGCTTATAGAAGAGTTTGGAGTTGGCGGGCGATAGCCTATAGAAAAGTTGGGAGTATTGAGTTTCGAGTCCTGAGTCGATAGTCATTAGTCCTAGTAGGAGTCCTAGGATTTTGGAGTTTAGCGCTTGGAATAAAAAAGTCGCTAGTCGTTAATTGAAAACGCTAATCCTTCCCATTTGGGCTTTCATGCCATTATTGACTAAAGACTCCCAACTCCCAACTAAAAAAGGACAGCAAGAATCCTAACCTCCCCAGGACTCCCGACTAAAGACTCCAAACTCCAAACTAACAACGGATAGCAAGAATCCTAACCTCCCCGGACTCCCAACTAAAGACTCCCAACTCCCAACTAAAAAAGGACAGCAAGAATCCTAACCCCCAAGACTCCTGACTAAAGACTCCAAACTCCAAACTAACAACGGATAGCAAGAATCCTAACCTCCCAGGACTCCCGACTAAAGACTCCAAACTCCAGACTAAAAAAGAATAGCAAGAATCCTAACCTCCCAAGACTCCCGACTAAAGACTCCAAACTCCAGACTAAAAAAGAATAGCAAGAATCCTAACCTCCCAGGACTCCCGACTAAAGACTCCCAACTCCTAACTAAAAAAAGATGGCAAGAATCCTAACCTCCCCGGACTCCAGACTAAAGACTCCAAACTCCAGACTAAAAAAGAATAGCAAGAATCCTAACCTCCCAGACTCCCGACTAAAGAATCCAAACTCCATACTAAAAAAGAATAGCAAGAATAACTTAGTAACATCCTTAATACAACAAATTTAGGACTAAACTATTTGGATATTTTTACACTCTAAAATCTTTGATCATTATCACTTTTGATAAGGTTTTGGGAAACTACACAAATATAAACATGAAGAAGAGGTATATTATTTATGCTGTTTTCGCTTTGGGCTTGGCCTATCTGGTTTATTACCGGATTAAGGAAAACAAAAACGTAGAGGGGAAAGGCGCTGGCGCAACTGGTCAGGGCAAAGGTGGCGGAGGTAAATCGTCTGCATTAGTGGTTGATGGAATTGTGGTGAAGCCAACTTCATTCAATAACGACCTGGAGGTGACCGGAGCGATAGATGCAAATGAATCCGTTGTGCTTAAAAGCGAGATTTCTGGTTTGGTAACTGGTATCTTTTTTAAAGAAGGCACAAATGTAACCAAAGGCAGTGTGCTTGTTAAAATTAACGACAGGGATATTCAGGCGCAGCTACAAGAGGCTATTACCAGACAAAAACTTTCTGCTACGAACGAAAACAGAGCCAAACAACTATTGGCAAAAGGTGCAATCAGTCAGGAAGAATACGATACTTCATTAGCAGATTCCAGATCATTACAATCACAATCACAATTGGTGAGGGCACAATTGGCAAAGGCAACTATCAGGGCGCCGTTTTCGGGCAGAATCGGTTTACGTAGCATTTCAGAAGGAACTTATCTTACTCCCGCTACAGTAATTGCGAACCTGGTAAGCACCAATCCAATCAAAATCACTTTTTCAATTCCGGAGAAATACGCAGGACAAATTAAAACAGGTTCATCGATAACATTCACAACAGACGGATCATCGAAAGAGAACATCGGAAAAGTATATGCAATAGAGCCGGGGATAAATGCCGCAACAAGAACCTTGCAAATCAGGGCATTGGCGCAGAATGCTGATAACGCTTTACTTCCGGGATCTTTCGCAAAGATAAAACTTGCTTTAAATACCCTTCAGGATGCCATATTGATTCCGAACCAGGCAGTTGTTCCGGTTTTGAAAGGTAAAATTGTTTACATCCAGAAAAATGGAAAGGCGCAGGAAGTAAAAGTTGAGGCGGGCACACGTACAGATGAAAATATAGTGATTACATCTGGACTGAAAGTTGGCGACACGGTATTAACTACCGGATCAATGGCCTTGAAGCAAGATGCTCCGGTAAAAGTTCATTTGGTAAAAGAATAGTTATGAGTATCTCTACAACGAGTATAAAAAGGCCTGTTCTCGCCATCGTAATGAATTTGCTGATTGTGCTTTTCGGGGTAATCGGCTACACTTTTTTAGGCGTTAGGGAATATCCTTCAATCGACCCTACGGTGGTTTCGGTGAGAACCTCCTACCCAGGTGCCAACTCAGACATTATCGAATCGCAGATTACCGAGCCTTTGGAGAAATCCATTAACTCTATCGATGGCATTCGAAACATTTCTTCATCGAGTAACCAGGGTACCAGTAATATAACCATCGAATTTAACCTTGATAAAAATATTGAGGAAGCCGCAAACGATGTTCGTGATAAAGTTTCTCAGGCGGCCAGAACCCTGCCAAAAGATATTGATGGTTTACCAGTGGTAAGCAAAGCTGATGCAAATTCAGACCCCATTCTATCCATGACCATTCAAAGTGATAAAAGGAACACTTTAGAACTGAGCGATTTTGCAGAAAATGTAATTGCAGACCGGATTCAAACTATCCCGGGCGTAAGTAGTGTGCAAATTCAGGGGCAACGGAAATATGCCATGCGCATCTGGATGGATCCGAATAAATTAAGTGCCTACGGATTAACTTCGCAAGACATCGTTACTGCCTTAGATAATGAAAATGTGGAATTGCCATCTGGAAAAATCACGGGTGCAACCACCGAGTTAACCGTTAAAACCCTCGGGAAATTAACCAACGAAAGTCAGTTCAATAATTTGATCTTGAGGTCAGATAGTAACCAGGTAATCAAATTACAGGATGTTGGTTATGCAGTTCTTGGCCCAGAAAATGAGGAAACTATTTTAAGAGAATCTGGCAAGCCGATGGTTGCCGTGGCAATTATACCGCAGCCAGGCGCCAATTACCTGGACATTAGCAAGGAATTTTACAATCGTTTTGATAAATTAAAGGCAGACATTCCGAAGGATATCAAACTAAAAGTAGCCCTGGACAATACACTTTTCATTAAACGCTCTGTAACTGAAGTTGCCGAAACAATTGGTTTATCACTGGTCCTGGTCATCCTGATCATCTATTTGTTTTTTAGGGATTGGGCAATCGCTTTCCGTCCGTTAATAGATATTCCGGTATCGCTGGTATTTACATTTTTTATTATGTATGCCTTCGGATTTTCTATCAACGTGCTGAGTTTACTGGCTATTGTATTGGCTACGGGCTTGGTGGTGGATGACGGTATTGTGGTAACGGAGAACATTTTCAAAAAGGTAGAAGAAGGCATGTCGCCTTTTGAAGCGGCCATTAAAGGGTCAAATGAAATTTTCTTCGCGGTAATCTCCATTTCCATTACGTTAGCGGCAGTGTTTTTACCCGTAATTTTCTTGCAGGGTTTCGTTGGTCGGTTATTTAGGGAGTTTGGCGTAGTAATTGGCGCTGCAGTTTTGATCTCTGCTTTCGTTTCGCTAACGCTTACGCCGATGTTGAATGCTTATTTAATGAAACCAGGCGGCCATAAACCTTCCAAATTCTACAACTGGACGGAACCTTACTTCGTTAAACTAAATAATTCATATGCATCAAACCTGAATAATTTTTTAGATAAGCGCTGGCTTTCCATTCCCATTATTGTAATTTGTATGGGCCTTATTTTCTTATTCTGGAAGGTGTTACCAAAAGAAACTGCTCCATATGATGACAGGAGTGCAATTAACATTAGCGCAACTACACCAGAAGGCTCATCATTTGCTTACACAGACCAGTTTATTATGAAATTGAACCAGCTGGTGATGGATTCTGTTCCAGAAAAGAATGTAAATATTACCATCACATCACCAGGTTTTGGCGGTTCAGGATCTGTTAACTCAGGTTTCGTAAGAATGGGACTTGTAAATCCCGAAGACCGGGAGCGTACACAAAAGGAAATTGCGGATAAGCTGACAAAAATCACCAAAAAATATACAGAAGGAAAAACCATCATCAATCAACAGCCTACCATTTCTGTAGGAAGAAGAGGTGGTTTGCCAATCAGCTATATTATCCAGGCACAAAATTTCGAGAAACTGCGGGAGAAGATTCCGTTATTTATGGATGCCGTTGCGAAAGACCCAACATTCACCGTTTCTGATGTGAACCTTAAATTCAACAAACCAGAAATCAACTTAACCATTGATAGGGATAAAGCCAAAAACCTGGGCGTTTCTATCGCAGCAATTGCGCAAACCCTCAACTTAGGTTTAAGTGGACAGCGTTTTTCTTACTTCTTCATGAATGGAAAACAGTATCAGGTAATTGGTCAGTTTGATCGTGGCGATAGAAAAGACCCTTTAGATTTAAGTTCAGTGTATGTTCGCAGCGACAAGGGAGAATTGGTTCAGTTGGATAACCTGGTTACCGCAAAAGAAGAAAGTAGTCCGCCACAATTATACAGGAACAACCGTTTCATTGCAGCTACAGTTTCTGCCGGCCTGGCACCTGGCAAAAGTATTGGTGAAGGTATAGAAGCTATGGATGCCATTTCGTCTAAGATACTGGATGAAACGTTTTCTACTGATTTAAGTGGTGAATCGAGAGATTTTAAAGAAAGCTCTTCGAATACATTTTTTGCATTCGGCTTAGCTTTACTGCTAGTTTACCTGATTCTTTCTGCCCAGTTCGAAAGCTTTAAAGATCCCATAATCATTATTTTAACGGTACCCATGGCAGTTGCCGGGGCTTTCCTATCCCTTTGGTTATGTGGCCAAAGCTGGAATATTTTTAGCCAGATTGGAACCATTATGTTAATTGGTTTGGTAACGAAGAATGGTATTTTAATTGTTGAGTTTGCCAATCAGTTAAAAGAAAAGGGAACGCCAATTGCTGAAGCGATCCGCGAGGCATCTGTCTCCCGCTTACGTCCGATTTTAATGACCAGTTTAGCCATCGCCATTGGCGCATTACCTATTGCTTTAGCACTTGGTGCGGCGGCGAAAAGCAGAATGAGTATGGGAACGGTGATTGTTGGAGGGACGCTGTTTTCATTGGTACTCACACTATTTGTAATTCCGGCGATTTACTCGTACTGGGCGAAACCCTACAAGCCAAATAAACAACTAAAAGATGCCCATCGCTTCGAACAGGAAGCATTAAACATAGCGGAATAAGATGAGCAAGAAATTACAACTATTCTCTTTTTTACTGTGTCTGTACTTTTCAGGATTTGCACAGGAAAAGCTTACCTTAAAAGAAGCGGTAAGCATTGCACTGCAGAATAATTACGACATTAAAATCAGCCGGAACGATTTATCAATCGCGAACAACAACAACAACATTGGCAATGCAGGCATGCTGCCAACACTTGATGGAACGTATGTAAATGGCGGAGGAGTTCAAAATACGAGGCAAACGCCAGCTACAGGACCAGAAAGGGTAATAACCGGTGCGAGAAGCACCAACAACAGTTTAGGTGCAGACTTAAACTGGACAGTTTTTGATGGTTTTACCATGTTTGCGAATTATGATCGCTTACGGGAACTGCAAAAACAGGGCGAAGTAAATACCAGATTGACGATATTAAACACGGTTGCAGATGTTATTAACGCATATTATGACGTAATCAGGCAACAACAACTGCTGGTTGCCGCAGATAGTGCTATTGATGTTTCTGTTTTGCGTACTAATATTGCTAAAACGAAGCTGGATTTAGGCAGAGGATCGAAACTAGACGTTTTAACGGCCCAGGTAGATTACAATACAGATACCTCGAATTATCTTCAGATTAAAAATTTTTTACAGGTGGCGAAAATCCGTTTAAATCAGATTATGGTGCGGGATATCAGCACAAATTTTTCCGTTGCGGATAGCATTGATGTAGACCGGGGCATTTTATTTAGCAAGCAGGCAGAGATTGCCGAGCAGCAAAACCCTGATGTGCAGAATGCTTTTATTAACCAGCGGCTAGCTTCATTAAATCTGAAAGCCGTTCGTGGCGCTCGTTATCCTGCCATTAGTTTAAATTCTGGTTACAGCAGGGCAAACAGTACAAGCCCTACCGGATTTAACCAGCGTTTTGCAGCAAATGGATTTACGTATGGTGTTACTGCCAGTTTAAATTTATTTAATGGCTTTTTACAGCGACAAAATGAGCGCAACGCGAAGATTGAAATTGAAACCTCAAAATTGAATTTGGGTAAGACAAAACTAGATGTGAATTCTCAATTGCTTTCTGCCTATCAGAATTATGCTACCTACCTGGATCTGGTGAAGCTGGAACAGCGAAACGTAGACATTGCGAAAGAAAGTTTAGACATCACCTTGGCCAAATACCGACTTGGAAGTATTGCTCCGCTCGAACTTCGAGAAGCACAACGCAATGCAATAGATGCTCAAAACCGCTTTATTGAAATGCAGTATCAAGCCAAATTAGCCGAAACTATATTAAAAGAAATCAGCGGGAATATAAATTTATAGAATTAGTTTAAAAATTTATCAAAACTAAATTAATTTACCTGTGAAGTTTGTGTTATTAAGCATTGAACTTCGCAGGTTTTTTTATGTTTGTAATTCAACTATTCATTGAGAAATGATTCTCGAATGTGCAAACCTGGACTGCAATAATCATAAAAAAACATAAATTTGGTTGTAAATTTGTATAATTAATTACTATATTCACCAATCAAATATATGCATTATGACTACTGATTTAGTTCACATTATTAGAACAAACCTGGCCATACTGCAAAACCAGCCTTTATCTGGCGGTATTGTAGCCAAAAATCTTCATATTAGTGATAATGGAAGTGGCGAACTAAGTTTATCTGGGGATTTTACCATCACCCTGAAAGTATTAGACCTCACTACAAATGACGCACCCAACTTAAATAGCCTAATGACTTTTACCCAGCAGGTGATTACTTCAAAATTAAGGGGTGGGGGCTATAAGAGTGGAGTAAGTGCTTTAAAATATAACGTAGCAAAAAAAATATTCGACAAAAGTAACTCGTGGACCTACTCCATCCGTTACAATTTTAATTTCAGTATTAACGTAATACAGATTAATATGCTAAACCAATTAAGAGGAAATGATTTTGTATTAGCCGTTGTGGATAGCATTGGCCATCAGTATACTGATAAATATGGGCAAAGACATAGTTCTGGAGGTTTAACTAAAAGAGCATATTGGCCAGCAACTGTTAGCTATAATGCTTGGCAGAAAAATAAATACATAGCTGTTCATGAATTCTTCCACACGTTAGGCTTAGATGATATTGAAGATTCAGATAAAAAAAACACGTTAATGTATCATTTAGGGGATAACTCTGGTCAAACAATATCAGACACAGAAAGAGGAGACATGATGAAATTTATTCTTGGAGATATTCGAGATATGACAGGAACTGCTTTTACTAATCCAAATATAAATACTGAAAAATTATTAACAACTTTTTTAAATGATCCAACAAATGGCTTCGAATACAATAAAGCTAAGTTTAGGTAGTTTGTTTTTTGCATTTTTTTTTTCATGCATAAATAAGCCTAAAAGCATAGAAAATATTGCTATCACTCAAAAACGTTTAGATACATGTATTTATGTTAAGCATATAGGGCGTCAAATTTTGTCTGGCTTGGGGTGTGATAATTGTCATACTAAATTAGGATCAAATAAGTATAAAGATATTTCAACGTTTGATGATATTTCTATTTTAGATAGCATTAGGATATTAGAATTTTCTTTCATAAAAAGGCATAATGGTTGGTATAATAAAGATGGGGATCTTAAATCGGCAAGGATGGATACCTTAAATGATTGTGAAATAAAAAGTGTGATCCGTTATATCAAAGATTATAATAGAGATACACCACCTATGCCCAGCCATTAATGCCTATGGTTTCAAATTTAATAAAGCTATGTTTAGGTATTATTTTATTATTATTAATTTATACTTGCCAAAGTACCACTAGGAATACTGAGATTATACCTAAGCTTCCAATAGATAGTTGTCGATTTTATAGATATGATGCTAATCAAATTGTTTCTAATCTAGGCTGCCAGAATTGTCACTTAATGTTAGTACCGGGAGAAAAAGATGATCGTGGATGGGCAACATTTAGTGATTTAGTTTCAAAGGACAGTTTAAAGTTAATTGATTACGTCTTTAATAAAAAGCATAAAGGGTGGTATAGTAAAACAGGAACATTTAAAGCTTCCCAAATGGACACTTTGAGTGATTGCGAAATAAGAAACGTGATTCGATTTATTAAAGACTTTGGTAGAGATGTACCAATGCCCAGCCATTAATGCCTGTGGTTTCAAATTTAATAAAGCTAAGTTTGGGTAGTCTTTTGATTTTTGTAATGCTCGCATGTACAAATGAGACTAAGAGTATTAAACAGATAAGTACAGAAGCAATTGATACCTGTAAATATTACAGATCTGATGCTCGTCAAGTAGTGTCCAATCTGGGGTGTTATAATTGCCACGTGAAAGCGGGCGATAGGTGGTATGACATGCTAACTTTTAAAGAATTATCAAATTTAGATAGCTTGAAATTAATAGAATATGTTTTTAAGAAAAAGCATAAAGGTTGGTATGAAAAAAATGGAACTTTTATGGCATCAAGGATGGATACCTTAAATGATTGCGAAATAAAAAGTGTGGTCCGTTATATCAAAGATTATAATAGAGATACACCACCTATGTCTAGCCAATAACTATCATGGTTTCAAATTTAACAAAGCTAAGTTTAGGTAGCTTATCAATCTTGTTAGTTTTAAGTTGCCAAAATGCAACCGAATATAAAAATAGTATAGGTAATAAAAATTTAGATACCTGTAAATATTACAGGTATGATGCAGGCCAGATGATTTCTAATTATGGCTGTAAGAATTGCCACGTTTCTATTAATGTAAATAAAATTGATACTTATGGCTTGATAACATTAAGAGGCTTGGCAGCTATGGATAGTCTAAAACTAATTGATTATGCATTTACTAAAAAACATAAGGGTTGGTATAGCAAAAATGGAGATTTTAAAACAGCAAGGATGGATACTTTAAGCGATTGCGAAATAAGAAGTGTGATTCGTTATATTAAAGACTTTGGCAGAGATGTACCTATGCCTAGCCAATAATGTCAATGATTTCAAATTTAACAAAACTAAGTTTAGGTAGTCTACTTAGCATATTGCTATTTACGTGCCAAAATGTGAAAGAAAATACGATTGCAAAATCTATAGATACCTGTAGGTTTTCAAGGTATAATGTTGGTCAACTTATATCTAATTTGGGCTGTAAAAATTGTCATATTGCCTCAATTGAAGAAAGAATTGATAGTAAGGGTTCGATTACATTTAGAGGCCTAGCGGCTGTAGATAGCCTAAAGCTTATAGATTATATTTTTACTAAAAAACACAAAGGTTGGTATATTAATAACGGAGACTTTAAAACAGCAAGGATGGACACACTTAGCGATTGTGAGATAAGAAATGTAATCCACTATATTAAAGATGCAGGAAGAGATATACCTATGCCAACGCAATAACACGTATGGTTTCAATTTAATAAAGCTTAGTTTGGGTAGTATTTTATTATTTTTTGCTTTTTCTTGCACAGATACTAAGAAAAAAACAATCGCTAAAAACACGAATAACTGTGAATATATTAGGTATAATATAGGCCAGACGATATCCAACCTTGGTTGTAAAAACTGCCACATTGAACAAATACTAGGAATGGAAAACATCCTCACTTTTAACGAGCTCTCAAAGTTAGATAGCTTAGCGCTCATTAATTATATCTTTACTAAAAAACACAAATAATAACGGAGACTTTAAAACAGCAAGAATGGATACACTTAGCGTTTGTGAGGTAAGAAATATTATCCGCTACATTAAAGATTCTGGCAGAGATATACCTATGCCAACCCAATAGCAGTTATGGTTTCAAATTTTATAAATCTGAGTTTGGGTAGTTTGTTTTTTACAATTTTTTTCTCATGCATAAATAAGCCAAAAAGGATAGAAAACATTGCTATTATACAAAAACATTTAGATTTATGTTAAGCATATAGGACGTCAAATTTTGTCTGGCTTGGGATGTGATAATTGTCATACTAAATTAGGATCTAATAAGTATAAAGATATTTCAACATTTGATGATATTTCTATTTTAGATAGCATTAGGATATTAGAATTTTCTTTCATAAAAAGGCATAATGGTTGGTATAATAAAGATGGGGATCTTAAATCGGCAAGGATGGATACCTAAATGATTGTGAAATAAGAAGCGTGATCCGTTATATCAAAGATTATAATAGAGACACACCACCTATGTCTAGCCAATAACATTTATGGTTTCAAATTTAATAAAGCTTAGTTTAGGCGGTATTTTATTATTGTTAATTTATACTTACCAAAGTACCACTAGGAATACTGATATTATACCTAAGCTTCCAATAGATAGTTGTCGATTTTATAGATATGATGCTAATCAAATTGTTTCTAATCTAGGCTACCAGAATTGTCACTTAATGTTAGTACCGGGAGAAAAAGATGATCGTGGATGGGCAACATTTAGTGATTTAGTTTCAATGGACAGTTTAAAGTTAATTGATTACGTCTTTAATAAAAAGCATAAAGGGTGGTATAGTAAAACAGGAACATTTAAAGCTTCCCAAATGGACACTTTGGGTGAATGCGAAATAAGAAACGCGATTCGATTTATTAAAGACTTTGGTAGAGATGTACCAATGCCCAGCCAATAGCAGCCTTTTAAATTTATAAACGCTTTCTGAATGTGTTCATTCAAAGATTTCATAAATAGAGATAGGAAAAATTAAAGCCACAAACGAGTAACGAAATTATTGCAAGCATAAAATTCTACATTTAATTTTTATATTTAGTGCATGATACTTGTTGCAGATAGTGGCTCATCAAAAACGGATTGGATGGGTTATCTTAATGGAGAAACCATTAGATTTAATACCACTGGAATAAACCCATATTTTTTAAGTGAACAGGATATTTCGAATTTAATTTTGAAAAATGAAACTGTTGTTCAATACGCAGATCAGGTAAAAGAAATTTATTTTTTTGGGGCAGGTTGTTCCTCTCCAGATAAGCATGAAGTGGTTTCAAACGGCCTTTCTGAAGTTTTTAAAAATGCTTTTATCTCCGTTGATCATGATTTACTAGGTTCGGTTTATGCAACATGTGGAAACGCAGAAGGCCTGAATTGTATTTTAGGAACCGGATCTAACATCTGCTATTTTGATGGCAAAAAGATTCACGATGGCCACCATGGCTTGGGCTATGTTTTGGGCGACGAAGGTTCCGGAACTTTTTTTGGCAAAAAGGTACTGTTGGCCTATCTGTATAATAAAATGCCAGCTGGATTAGCCGCTGAATTTAAAAAAACCTATCCTGCAGACAAAGAGCAGATCATTACCAATGTTTATCAAAAGCCTTTTCCAAACATCTACCTGGCAGGCTTCAGTCGCTTTATGGCCAGTCATAATGACCATCCTTTTATAAAGGACATCCTAAAAACAGGATTTCAGGAATTCGTAAACACCAACGTGAAAGATTATCCTAAATACAGGGATGTACCATGCCATTTTGTAGGCTCCATTGCTTACTACTATCAGGAAACATTAATTGAAGTATTAGAAGAGAATGGAATCGAACCAGGAAAAATTCTACAAAAGCCTATCGAAGAGCTTTTCAATTTTATCTTGCAAAAAGAAGGAATTGTTCAGCAAGCCAGCTAAATTTCACTAATTTTCCGTTTATAAACTAATTGTTAAAATATTTTTAAGATTGTAAACTTAACAAGATACATTTTGTTATATTTTTGAGAGCGAATAAATTGCTTAAAACATATGAAGAGAATACTGGTAGTTGACGATGATATTGAGGTTTTAGAAACCATTCAATTAATACTGGAAATCGGTGGGTTCAAGGTTTCAGCACTTAACGATGGGGAAGAGATATTTAACAGGATTGAGAGCTTTAAACCAGATTTAATCTTACTTGATATTTCACTGGGACATATCGATGGGCGTGTTTTATGTGAGCAGCTAAAATCAATCGAAAGCACTTCAAAAATTCCAATTTTACTAATTTCAGGATTATATAATCCAAAAGATTTCACCACGCTAAATTATGGCCAGGATGATTTCCTTTCGAAACCGTTTCAAATGGATGTGTTGCTAAAAAAGATCACAAAAATTCTTTCTTTAGAAGAAGACAAACCCAGTTTTCACTTAAATTAGAAATACATATAAATAATTTGCAGCCAAAAAACTCAACGTTTTTTGGCTTTTTTAATTTACGGCATATAGCGCTCATCACCCCCACATCTAAGAAAGAGCCGCATCAATTTCTGCTCTACCACCCGACTGAATAATTTCCTTTATCACACTGTCATTTTGGCAAACAAAATCGTTTGGAACAGGCATTGATATGCAGCAGGTAGATTAAACAATTTATTTACATATGAGCATTCAAGAAAAAGGAAATATCTCGATACATACCGAGAACATCTTTCCGATAATTAAGAAGTTTTTATACTCTGATAACGAGATCTTTCTCCGTGAGTTGGTTTCAAACGCTGTAGATGCAGTTCAGAAAATTAAAAGACTAGGTTCATTAGGTCAGTTTAATGGCGAAGTGGGTCAACCTTTAGTAAAAGTTGCCGTTGATAAAGAAGCCAAAACTATTACCATTAGCGATAATGGTTTGGGAATGACCGCAGAAGAAATTAAAAAATACATTAATCAAGTTGCATTTTCTGGCGCAAGTGAGTTTGTAGAGAAATTTAAAGATGCAAAAGATGCCAACGAAATCATTGGTAAATTCGGTTTAGGTTTCTACTCCGCATTTATGGTTGCTGATTTAGTAGAAATCCAAACATTATCTTATCAAGATGGAGCAGAACCAGCGCGCTGGGTTTGTGATGGGAGCACTGAATTTGAAATTACAGAAGGCACAAAAACTACCCGTGGTACAGACATTATTCTTCATGTAAACAAAGATTCTGAAGAGTTTTTGGAAGAGTCGAAATTACAAGAGATTTTAGATAAATACGCTAAATTCTTACCCGTTCCAATCCAGTTCGGTACTAAAACCGAATCTGTGGAAGATGGTGAAGATGAAGAAGGAAAGAAAAAATACAAAGATGTAGCCGTTGATAATATCATCAACACAACTAATCCAATCTGGACCAAAGCTCCTGCAGATTTGTCAGATGAAGATTACTTAAGCTTCTATCGGGAATTATATCCGTTTAGCGAAGAACCATTATTTTGGATCCACCTGAATGTAGATTATCCTTTCAACTTAACCGGTGTATTGTATTTCCCGAAATTGAAAAACGATTTCGAAATGCAACGCAACAAAATCAAACTATATTCCCGCCAGGTATTTATTACTGACGAAGTAAAAGATATTGTACCAGAATTTTTAATGTTATTACATGGTGTAATCGATTCACCGGATATTCCATTAAACGTATCACGTAGCTTCCTGCAGGCAGATAGCAATGTTAAAAAGATCAACAATTATATCACTAAAAAAGTTGCTGATAAATTAGCGGAATTATTTTCAAAAGACCGTAAAGCGTTCGAAGACAAATGGAAAGACATTGGTTTGTTCGTTAAATACGGAATGATTAGCGAAGATAAATTCTACGATAAAGCAAAAGACTTCGCTTTAGTTGGAAATACTAAAAATGAACTTTTTACTTTAAACGAATACAAAGAAAAAGTAGCGCCTTTACAGACTGATAAAAACGGAACCGTTGTTTACCTTTATTCAAATGACGCTTCGAAACAAGATGCTTTTATTCAATCTGCCAACAAAAAAGATTATGATGTTCTAGTATTGGATTCTCCAATTGACAATCATTTCATCAATCAAATGGAGCAAAAACTAGAAAAAACGTCTATTAAACGTGTAGATTCTAGTGTTGCAGATAAGTTAATTGAAAAAGATGAAGTAAATGAGCATGTACTAAGCGAAGACCAGGTGAAAGAAGTAACTGCAATTTTTGAAAAAGCAATTACTAAACCAGGCATGCAGGTAGAAGTAATCGCATTAAACCCTGATGAATTGCCAGTAACGATTACCATGGACGAATTTATGCGTCGCATGAAAGATATGGCTGCAATGGGCGGCGGTATGGGCTTTTACGGTCAAATGCCAGACAGCTATAAAGTTGCCATTAATGGAAACCATAAATTAGTGAGCAAAATATTAAAAACAGAAGGCGAAGAGCAAAGCAATCTTGCCAAGCAAGCTGTAGATTTAGCTTTGTTGGCTCAAGGTATGTTAACAGGTGCAGAATTAACTGCTTTTGTAAGCAGAAGTGTTGAGTTAATTTAATCTTTTAAAAGTCTTTTTAGAGGGAGAAATCGAAAGGTTTCTCCCTTTTCTTTTTATAAAAGGCCACAAAAAAAAGTCCTAATAAATTAGGACTTAATCTCTATAGAATTTTGGGACGCTAAGATTAAAATTATTATGTTCAGTTTAGCTTGCAACCGACTTTTGATCAACATTGAAGTAGTCTTTATGATCTTCAATCATTTTTGCAATCGTTGCTGCTTTTGTATCAGTTAATTTGAATTCGAACAGAGGCTCTTGGTTTTTTTTGGATTTCACCATTTTCTCTGTGTAAAACCTGTAAACCAAACCATTTGTTAATAAGCCATATTTAGCTTTTGTTTTACGGAAATATTTAGACAAACGCGAATCATGAATATCGAGCGTATCTTCATGGTGTTTGCATTCTACCAGGATGGTTGGCTCTCCATCTTTCATGATGGTGTAATCAACTTTTTTACTTTTTTTAACACCAAAATCCATTACTGCTTCGGATTGAACCTCAGAAGGATCAAATCCTAAAATTTGAATAAAAGGCATTACTAATGCATTTCTGGTTAAATCTTCAGTTTGAACTTGTGGGAGCATTTTTTTGATCCTGACAGCAAACTGCCCTATTTCATCTTTAAGTTCCATGGTAGTGTATATGTTATTTTAGAGGTATCAATTTTTGCATCTTTCGAATACTTTTTGCCTTGGAAATGAATCTGATCTTACACCATTTCATACTCTCAAAAACACTCCATCTTTCCCGTCCGTTAACCCATTTTGTATGGCCTGTTTAAAATAATCTTTTCAACAGGCTACACAAGTCTGGGCAGGCAGATGTGATACTAATTAAGAAGATCACACACAAGGTGTTAACGTCTTAATTATTTGTTTTTGGCAAACAGTTTAAAGATTAGAATTATGTTGCAGGAAAAAGATTTTATTACATGAACCACCCAGTTTTTTACACGAAACCTGTAAAATTTTAGATGAAACTGGTGTTACGTTTTTTTTAAACGAGAAGCTATATTCAATCTAATTTTTAATTAACTTGCATTGATTTCAATTCCAGCAATATTATTTAACTATCATGAATCTAAAATGCGTTGTTATCGACGACGAACAGCATGCAATTGAGGTAATTACCGACCACATAGCAGAAATGCCCGGCTTAACTATTTTCAAGACTTTTACTAGTCCTGTTCAGGCTTTGACAGAACTTAGTATCAGCGATGACATCGATTTATTATTCATGGACATTGACATGCCTGGAATAAATGGGCTCGAATTAGCCAAAAACATCAGGGAAAAAGCGAAGTACTTAATCTTCACTACTGCACATCCTGATTATGCGCTTCAAGCATTTGATGTTCAATCAGACCAGTATCTGCTCAAGCCAATCTCATTTGCAAAATTCGCGCTAGGTATAGATCGAATTTTGAAGAAAGAGGCACAAAATGCCAGGGCTTCAAAAGATACAGACCAGGCTGCAGCGCTTTACATCAAAGGTGATCACAAATACGCTTTCTCTAATATCGCCATTGATGAAATACTTTACATCAAGGCATTACAGAACTACATTCAGATCATCACCGGTACAGAAACGCATACCACCTACCTTACGTTAAAGGAGATTGACAAAGCGCTGGAACGACATCCTTTCATTCGTGTTAACAAATCAAACATTGTTGCTAAATCTGCTATCAAAAAAGTAGATGGAAACATCATCCGTTTAACCAACAATGAAATGATTCAAATTGGTGAAGGCTACAAAGAAGCTTTCTTCACCTACGTGCAAAACAGTTTATTGAAATCAAACAGAAATCAGTAATTTTTTTAAAGCTTATAGTAACAATTTAGGCCAATATCAAAGCAATATCTCATCAGAAAAATAAAAAGTTTTCAGAGCAAATATTCGCTTAAAGTGAATACTTTTTTTGCTTTAAAAAGGCCGAATTTTTATTGCTATTTCTAACCCTTGAAATTGATAGTGGTTCTTATAAAGCTACGATAAAACTTGTCGCAACACTATGACTGATATCTCCAGTTGGATGAGTTGCAAAGTTATCTTGAGCTTTAACGCTTTTGTAAACGAAAACAGTTTTTTTAGCAAGTTTTGGAGTGTTTTGAGTTTTCATAATATTTTATTTTTAAATTAAATTTTTTGTTCTTCTTATTTCTGTAAAGGTGCGCTGATAAATTCATGGCAACCACTTTTTTACACAAAACCATAATTTTGGAAGATAAAATCCACACTTTAATAGATTAACTGACTAAAAATGACATTTTCTGTCCTTAAAAATTATTATAAAAACTACAGACTCCACCTTTTGATTTGGAGTATTTATATATTTTACGATGTATTTATTCTTGGTTTCATCTCAAACTTTCGAGAACCCGGAGTTTATATTATTGTATACATTATTAACATCCTAGCCTTCTATCTTCAATCCTCCCTCCTTCGAAGAGTACTGGAAGATAAAAGTCAATCGATCAAATTAATAAAGATTTTATTGTTGATTTCGATAGTCGTTACCGCCTATATTTTCTCCACTCAAATCTTGGTTTTACTGTTCGAAAAATTAGGGTTTATAAAATCCAATATATTAAGCATTTTAGACAGAAATTTTATTCTGTCATGCATCTATAGATCCTTGCTTTTTATCGGCTTTGCCACCGGTTACGTTTATATTGTAAAATCATTTGAAGACCAAAAGAAAGTGGAGGAGTTGGAGCGACAAAATCTAATCACACAGATTGAAAAACAGAGCTTGGAAACTGATCTTGTTCAATCGCAAAACAATTTTTTAAGAAGTCAAATCAACCCTCATTTCTTATTCAACACCTTAAACTTCATTTATAACGATACCCGTAAAAAAGCCCCGATGGCTGCAGATGCCATTATGAATTTATCTGAAATGATGCGCTATGCATTGAAGCAACCAGAAGCTTCAGAATTGGTGCCATTGCGAGAGGAGGTTGAGCAAATTGAACACCTAATTAACTTACATAAACTGCGCACAGCGAATGCCATTAACGTGTCGCTGGAAGTTAATGGAGATTTATTTGGATTGAGATTCCCGCCACTGATTTTGCTTACGCTGGTAGAAAATATCTTTAAACACGGTAACGTTACTCATTCCACGCAACAAGCTGTAATAAGGATAGACTACAGCGATACTAAATTAACCATCAGCACCATGAATATGGTAAATGATGGCAGGGGAAAGCATGAAAGCCACCATGTAGGGCTGGAAAACGTTAGCAACCGCTTAAAGAGTTTTTATAAGGATGACTATACCTTTAAATATTATACCGATCCGTTAAACCGTTACATTACCGAAATTACTGTTGATGTAGTTAATCCAATGGCTAAACTTAATATTAGCCGATAGCTTTACTGCGTTGAAGCGATTTCAATAAGAAATAATACATCACCATTTCATGGGTACGCTGATTTTTGTTAAAAAGTCGATTTACATGCATGTGTATCAAATCGGTAAAAAGTTTTATTCTGCGATTCCCCTCCACTTCTAGAAGCAATAAAACCAGAGACGATAACATGTTTTCAAACCGAATCTGCTGTGTTTCTTCAAGTACAAAGGATTTGCGAAGCTGGTAATTCTGGTATTGTTGGTTTAGTTTTTTAAAATCTGTTGCATCTAAATGATGTTCCTTATTAAAAGCATCAGAAGTTAGCTTTATAATCCTTCTTAACTCTTCTGTGTCAAAAATCGCTCTCGCCTGTAAGTGAGATACAATTTCAGCAATCAGGTGGTATTTATCAAAGGAATCTGTTTGATTCTGCAAGACGGACATTACGAAAGCACTATCAGTATTGAAATGCAATTCTACCTTTTCTATCAAATCTGCACCATACCGCTCTATTTCTCGTTTATAAGCTCTTAAATAAAAATCTGATACCAAGCCAGAAGTGAGGTAAGGCGAAAGGTCATCTGCAAAAGCGGCACTCAGTTTCTGCACATGAGCTTCATTGTTCAAATGAATGCGGAGCCTTAAATGATTACCATTTTCATTGTATCTGATGAAAAACCATGATTTGATATCTGCACCATGGGTTTCTAAGAAAGAATCAATTACATTAATCAGAATTTCATCACTTCGCTGCTGGTGACAAAATATTTCAAAATAAAGCCACTCTTTGCCGGGGAGAAAAACATGCTGAACCGGCTTTCTACTATCTAGATTTAACGGAGAGGCTCGATGATAAACAACCTCGTTATGGATAAGATTAACTACAAACTGTGTTAAATATGGCTTTCCTTCCTCATCCGTTACGAGGCTTTGCTTAGGTAAAATCACCTCTTCCAGGTAAATATTTTTATGCTTTTGCATAAATTGCATAAGCGCGGTTAAATCATCATCAGAAAATAAATGGAAGCATAGCGTTTGATCTGATAGGCCAGTTTTAAAATAGGCAGATACACCGAGATTACTAAGAAACTCCCGGCACTCATTAACAGAAAGCGGTACCTTTCCAACATAGAAATGCTCCTTCTCTACCCGCCATTTTTGCGTGTTCAAAATAATATTCTGGTACTGCAATCGCGGGTAATACGAGAGATCAGGAAAAATCGCATCCAAAGGCAGGGATAAATTACTTTGCACGCCCTGATGTTGCAAATCGCACAGTAATCTGAATACGGAAAGATCTGACCGGGTATAGTTGTATGCAGAAGCCATGCGAGGCATTAAGCGCTTGTTTAAGGTTTTTGAACGCAGAATAACCTGATTGTTTCTAATCGAAATTTGAATATCACTTAATAAAAGGGGATTTGCTGAAGTATCGAAATTGAGGATGGAAAGCTGATGGCCGTAAACCAGTTTCCGCCTGTTAATATTATCTACATTGGCTTCTACCATGTAGGCAACATCGAAGAAAAGCACATCTGGATTAGCCTGTTGCTCTATTGCTGAAATTTCTTTACAGTAACTTTCAACTGTATCATTGGCCATCGAAAAACGCCCGGCTAAGGCATTTGCCGTCACCCCTCCTATTTGATCGACGGTGATCAGGTCGTCTGCTACATGCATTAGCATGCTAAAAGAGTTTGGCAAAGGACTTGGCTGGTCATTTAGCTTTAAATCCAGCTTGTTTAGAAAAATGGTTTTGCCACGTTCAAAATTCTCAACAGACAAAGCTTTTTTCAAAGTGTTTTTTAAATCACCATTCGTTTTGTTTTCCGGCTTCTTATTAGTGAATTGATTGATAAAATCATCACCTTCTCCCCCCTGCTCCAGTTCATCATAACCTATCCCCATCTCCGGATCAAGCGCCGTTAACAATGGGATTTCCTTTTGCTCAAATTTCTTACTAAACTGTTTTATAAAATTGGTTAGGGCAGGTTTTTCTTCATTAGGCACTAATTTTTGCAAGAAGCCAACTGCATTTGGAATGGCTTTTAATAGATTCCGGTCTATGCCCCCACTTTTCACCTTGCGTTCTGCAATTAAATATTGTGGTATGTGCGCTTCAATTTGTTTTCCAAGTCTGTTGAAGTAATCTTCTCCGATGATGTTTGGATCCTGATCGGTAAAGATGAGTTGCAAATCGTGCATATCATTCAGTAAACTCAGCAGTTCTGGTTTGCGGTCTTCTTCTAAATCAAGTTGATTGATCAAATCGCTAAGTCTAATCGGCTTTAAACAAGCATTGAGAATTTGTACCACAAAGTCATTATAAGCAATTTCTGATAGTTCAAAAATACCGTCTGCACAGGCAATATATCTAATTCCCTCATGTGTATGGTAAAAGCTACTGTTGCTAAATAGCCATCCATCAGTTTTAATAAAGACATCAAAATCAAAAGTTAATTGATTTCGATATGGCCAATCGATAAACCGATGGATGATTTGGTTTTCTTCAATCACCAGATTTTGCGGATCATATGTGATGGCATTTTCTAAAATACTGAAACTGGCAAATGCTCCGTAGGGTGTAGAGCGGTATTTTGCCCTGTTAAAATATTTCCAGATTGTAAAGGTAATCTTCGGTGGTAATGCACTTAAATCTTTTGCCTCCACATCCTTTATCGTTTCATAAAAATCGCCTGACGATATCGAGATCGCATTTTTCAGTTCTGCCCAGCTAGACTCTAAGGCGGCTTGGTAAGAAAATACAGGTGTTCGAAAAATAATTGTGGAGTGAAGATTGAGTTTCATGAGATTGCTTAATCTGCGAAAAATACAAAGATTAATCATAAAATCCCTAACCGCATAAAACTAAAAAAACCACTTCCATAAATGAAAGTGGCCATCAACTTGGGACAATTGATTGAAATTATTTCTTTGTTACCTTAAATTCTGTTCTTCTGTTTTTAGCTCTGCCATCCGGATTATCCTTCTTCCTCTTTCCTCGTCCAATCTCGTTGGGTGCGATTGGCATAGATTCCCCGTATCCTTTTGCGGTTAGCCTGGCTTGCGCAATACCTTTACTTACTAAATAATCCACACAGGATTGTGCCCGTTTATTTGATAATTCCAGGTTATATTCATCAGTACCAACGTTATCCGTATGCGCTCCTAATTCTATCTCCATTTCAGCATTATCTTCCATTATTGGAACCAGAAAATCCAACACTTTTTTCGAAGGCTCTGTTAAGTCAGCACTATTGAATTCGTAATATACATTATCTAACGCAATTGGAATTCCAAGTTTGTACGGACTTAAACAATAATCTTTATAAATCAGGGTATCCGCTTTTGCCAATTCCTCATAAACATAGTTTTTATTGATGGCAAAATAGTTTTCCTTTGAAAAGGTAAGTTTAATCGGCCTTTTCGAATCTGCCTTGAACTGGTATTTGCCATCACTACCGGTTGTTACTTTTTGGGTTCCTTCTGCATTGGTAAAGGTAACGATCGCATCTGCTAAAGGCAATTTTGTTTTACAATCGGTAAGTATGCCATTCACAGCGAAAAACTCTTTTTTAATTTCAAATACCTCTAAACAGCATGATGATTCGCGATCAGAACTAATGTACCCTTTTGTATCATTTTCATTCGCTGAGGTGAAATATAGATCATCTTTTGATGAATTAAATGGATAACCAAGGTTTTTAGGTTCAGACCAAGAAACTAAATCACCATCTGACTCAAAAAAATCCAAACCTCCTAAGCCAATTCTACCGTCGGTACTAAACATTAGTTTTTTGGTAACCGGATTATAGTGTGGTGCACGCTCATCATCTTCGGTATTAATGGTTGAACCCAGGTTTACTGCCTGTCCTAAAGTGCCATCGCTTCGGATGGCGCAATACCAAAGGTCAAATTTACCATAACCACCCGTGCGGTCTGATGAAAAAAGAAGAAAATTCCCATCTCTGGTTACAAAAGGTTGTTGCGAATTAAAATCTTTACTATTTACTTCCAGACCTACAGCTTGTGGGTCTGACCACTTTTCATTGGCCTTTTTGGCGGTATAAATCGCATAACGTTCTTTCTCTCTCCAGCCTGTAAAATAGACAGTATTGCCATCAGGAGAAAAGGTCGCCGCCGCAACTTCCATATTCTTAGGTATGTTAATATCCATCATCTTCACCGTAACTTCTGTTCCTGATAAGGTACTTTTAGCGGCATAAAGCGTATTCAAAAATGGATTTGCTTTGGTGGAAACCTGTACTTCGCCAGTTTCAGTCTTAACAACATCTTTCTTACCAGCTACATTAATGGGGCGTGATGAGGTGAAATAAAAATCCTGATCAACCTTGGCAGGTGCATAATTAGAGCCTAATCCATTTACGTTTGCCGGTACCTTTTTTACCTGAACCATTCTGGGAAACCGCATTTCTTCTAAAGCAAATTTACAGGAAGCAATTTCTTTAATCGCATCTTTAACCAATGGATCATTAGGATTTTTGCTGATAAATGACTCAAATGACGCTATTGCCGGGTTAAACTTTTTGTTCGCCCTCAAACTTTCAGCATAATAAAACAAGGCTTTTCTATACCTGGTATTGGTAAAGGTAATGGCAATGCTATAATATTTTTCAGCTTCAGCAAATTCACGGTATAAACGACTCGATTCTGCCAGGTTATAAATGGCACCTTCGTAATCTTCAATCACTTTTTCGTCTGAAGTTCCTTTGCGTTCCTTACCATAAGGCAATATGGCTTGAGCGGTATCGCCTGTTATTTTCAGCGCTTTTTTATAAAAGGTAGAAGCGGCATAATAATCTTTATTTTCAAAATAGGTATCGGCTACTTTCTTATAGTTTACAACATACTGGGCCTGTGCTAAACTTCCAACTGCCAATAATAGAAACAACAATATTTTTTTCATTTGATTAAAATTATAAGCGTGGACAGAAGAAGTTTGGACCAATAATTCCATTACGACCAATTAAAGAGATAGAAAGCTCTATCCCTCCATTGCTATTGGATGCACGATTAAATGTTGAAGTGTTTACATCATAACTCAAACCAAATACCATATTGCTCAATTGTAAGCCAACAAATGCGATGGCTGCATCTTTCATCCTGTAGTTACCGCCAAACAAGATATTTGACGATTGATTTACATTAAGCTGTGCATAGGCCCCTACCGAAACTTCGTTGGTATTTCCCTGGTACATAACCAATGCGTTTGGCACGATATCCAGAAAATCTGAAGCCCGGATCCTGGCACCACCATGGCCGGTAAGGCGTACCGGAATTCTGGATTCCGTTCCGGTAAACCGATCAATGGGACGGGTTAAATGCGCTGCACTGGCCCCCAGAAATACATTTACATTCTGATTTGGATTTCCATCAAAATACATAATCCCGAAATTAACATCCGGTACTAAAGAAGATTGCGACTGGAAAGATTCGCCATTCATCATGCCTCCATCGTAGCCCGTTAAAGGGTTAAACTGGTTACCAAATCGGCCTTGAGAATAATCAAAGCTCCTGTTAATGATTCCTGCCTGCAAGCCAAAGTTTACGGTTTGCAAGCCTTCTCTGCCAAACCTTAAACGATAGGAGCCAGAAACCAAAGCCGTTAGGTAATTGAAATCCAGTTCACCTGCCCGTTGATTTAAAATGGTACCTCCGAAAGCAAAATTTTTCTTCGGTGCCATATCAAAGGATGCTCCACCAGTTAAAAACGAACTGTTTAAGGATCCCCATTGTTGTTTAAAATTTACTGATGCACGGTAATCGCCATCTATAACCCCTGTTAGGGCAGGATTTAACCAAAGTGGATAAGCATAATATTGAGAAAAATGCGGATCGGTCTGGGCAAATAATCTTGAGGTACAAAGTAGCAAGCTCAATACTGCCACAAAGGATTTTAAAGACGATGGTATTTTCATGGTATTCAATTTTGTCTGTTTATTTTTTAGCCTGCTCATCATTATCTAATTAGCGTTACTGTACCTTTTTTCATTGTGCTCGTGCCATCGTTGAATTGAACATCAACCATGTATACATACACACCAACAGGCTGATTTACACCTTTAAATGTTCCATCCCATCCGTTGGTCATGTTGTCTGACTGGAAGATCAATTGACCCCATTGGGTAAATACTGACATTCTTGCGGATGCGACGGTCGTTCCGTAGATCAGGAAAGTATCGTTTTTACCATCGTTATTTGGTGTAAACGCATTCGGAATATAAATCTGGCTTCCGAACGGATTAGCGGCTTTCCCGGTAACTGGACTAGAATTTGCACTGGTTTGGCAAGATAACTGCCCGATTGCTCTTACAATAAGTGTAACCGACTGATCTGGTTTTAAACCTGTTGCCACATAGGTTGTACCAACAGCCGCCTGCCAGGTTAAGCCATTGTTTACAGAAACTTCATAACCTGATGCGCCATTAACGGCAGGCCAGGCGAAGGTTACGCTATTTGCAGTAGTTGATTGTACGATTACTTGTGGGGTAGCCAACACTGGTAGTACTGTAACCGTAACTGGTGTTCTAGTTGCGCTTGCACAACCGCCCACTGCAATACTTTCCACGTAATAAATGGTAGTTGCTGTAATGTTTGGTGTAGTGAAGGTAACGCCTTCGCCCAATACATTTCCGCTGGAACTTACATTATACCACCTGTAAATTAAACCTGCTGCCGGATTATTCACCGTTAATATGGTATTGCTACCTGCACAGATGGTACCGTTGGCAGGAGTTACAGCGGCTGGCGCTAAAGGCACTGCTAATGCCGTTACATTAACTGGTGTTCTCGAAGCAGAAATACAAGATCCGTTCGCACCTTCAACGTAATAAGTTACATTGCTTGTAACTGCCGGAGTAGTAAAGGCAACGCCTGTTCCTACAATTGACCCACCTGTTGCAGTAGTATACCAATTGTAAACGGCACCAGTTTGTGGATTACTTACTGTGATGATCGCTACACTTCCTGTGCATACGCTGATGTTAGCAGCATTAACCACTGGAACTGCTGGTTTCTGGTTTACGGTTACCGTAACCTTAACTCTACCACCATTATTATTACAACCACCAGTATTTACCGCGCTCACATAATAATCAGTGTTGCTGTTTAATGCTGGCGTATTATAAGTTGCGCCTGTAAATAAAAGGTTACCACCAGTTGCTGCGCTATACCACTCGTAAGTAACACCGGCTTGAGCGTTGCTGATTACCAATTGTGTTGGCTCACCTGAACAAATGCTTGTACCTGTGTTTGCCACTACCGGATTATTCGGTAAACTATTTACGGTAACCGCAATTGCTAAGCCATTGCCCGAAGCATTTTCACATTTGTTATCGCCTTTAACAGTAACATAATATGTGGTGTTGGCTGTTAATACTGGTGTAGTAAAGACACTACCAACAAATACTGAAGTAGTTAAACTTGCATCACTATACCAGGTAAATACCGGGTTGGTAACTGTTGCGCTACTTGCCGTTAATACCGCAGCTATGTTTCCACAAATTGATCTTGATCCGGTAACTACTACATCAGCCTGTACCGCTCTTGCGTTGACCACTACTGTAACCGCTTTGGCAGTTGTAGCGGTATTTTCACATTTGTTACTTCCTTTAACTGTAACATAATATGTAGTACTCGCGGTTAAAACAGGGGTAGTAAAGCTAGGACCAGCGAATGCTACACTTGTGAGTGAGGCATCATTGTACCAGGTAAATACCGGATTGGTTACCGTAGTTGAACTGGCATTGATGGTCGCTGCACCAGAACCACAAACTAAAGTTGGTGTGGATAAAGTAATATCTGCTGCAGTTGCTGCTTCGTTTACGTTTACAGTAATTGCCCTGGCTGTTGCAGCGGAGCTTTCACATCTGTTATCTCCCTTAATTGTTAAGTAATATCTGGTTGTAGCGTTCAATGCCGGTGTATTAAATGTAGCACCAACAAAAGCTACCGTTGTTAGGGCGGCATCATTATACCAGGTGAATACTGGATTGCTAACTGTTGTGGTAGTTGCCAATAGTGTTGCTCTTGTGCCGGCACAAATTGTTGCATCATTTGCGGCAACATCTGCGGTACTTGCAGCTTGAGTTACGGTAATTGCCACTGCTAATGCGCTGCCTGACGCATTTTCACATTTATTGTCTCCTTTTACCGTTACATAATAAGTAGCACTGGCCGATAATACCGGTGTGGTAAATACACTGCCCACAAAAGCTACGGAGGTTAATGCGGCATCGCTGTACCAGGTAAATATTGGATTGGTTACTGTTGTGCTGCTAGCCGTTAATACTGCGGCTGCACTTCCACATATTGCTCTGGATCCGCTTACCGTTACATCTGTCTGTACTGCTCTTGGATTCACCAACACGGTGATTGGTTTTGCATTTGCAGCGGTGTTTTCACATTTGTTGGTTCCTTTAACTGTAAGGTAATATGTGGTAGTTGCTGCTAAAACAGGAGTTGTAAAGTTAGGGCCAGCGAATGCTACACTGGTAAGCGAAGCATCACTGTACCACGTAAACACTGGGTTAGTGACTGTTGTTGAGCTGGCATTGATTGTTACCGCGCCCGAGCCACAAACCAGACTTGGCGCAGACGAGGTGATATCTGCTGCAGTTGCTGCTTCGTTTACGGTTACTGTAACTACCCTGGCAGTTGCAGCTGAGCTTTCACATCTGTTATCTCCTTTAATTGTTAAGTAATATCTGGTTGTAGCATTCAATGCCGGTGTATTAAATGTAGCACCAACAAAAGCAACTGACGTTAATGCTGCATCCGTGTACCAGGTAAACGTTGGATTAGTTACCGTGGTGGTGGTAGCAACCAAAGCCGCCAAGGTACCCTGACAAACTGTAGCATCGCTTGCCGTAACATCTGCAGCACTTGCTACCTGCGTTACAGTAATTGCGACTGCTAATGCATTTGCTGCGGCATTTTCACATTTATTATCGCCTTTAACAGTAACATAATAAGTTGCGTTTGTAGTTAATACCGGAGTAGTAAATACATTACCAACAAAAGCTACCGTTGTTAACGCGGCATCATTATACCAGGTAAATACTGGATTGGTTACTGTTGTGCTGCTAACCGTTAATACAGTAGCCACGCTTCCGCAGATCGGTCTTGAGCCGGTTACGGTAATGTCAGCCTGTACTGCAGTAGGGTTTACCACTACTGTAACAGATTTGGCATTTGCAGCGGTGTTTTCACATTTATTACTTCCTTTAACCGTTACATAGTAAGTAGTGGTTGCAGCAAGTGTTGGCGTATTAAATATTGGACCAGTGAAAGCAACACTGGTGAGTGAAGCATCACTGTACCAGGTAAACACTGGATTTGTTACGGTAGTTGAACTGGCATTAATAGTCACCGTGCCCGTGCCACAAACCAACGTTGGTACAGATAGCGTAACATCAGCAGCTGTTGCTGCTTCGTTTACGTTTATAGTAATTACTCTGGCTGTAGAAGCCGAGCTTTCACATCTGTTATCTCCCTTAATTGTTAAGTAGTATTTGGTAGTTGCGTTTAACAACGGCGTATTGAAGTTTGCACCAACAAAAGCCACAGTCGTTAAGGTTGCATCTGTATACCAGGTAAAGGTTGGGTTGGTTACCGTTGTTGTGGTTGCAACCAATGCCGCCGAAGTACCCTGACAAATTGTTTCGTCGTTTGCCGCAACATCTGCTGCGCCTGCAACAGGAGTTACAGTAATGGTGATTGATCTACCGGTGTTAGGTGCATTCTCACATTTATTATCACCTTTTACCGTTACATAAAAAGTAGTGGTTGCTGTTAATACTGGTGTGTTAAATACATTGCCAATAAAACTAATATTGGTTAAAGCCGCATCACTGTACCAGGTAAACACCGGATTGGTAACTGTTGGCGATGTTGCTGTTAATGTGGTACCCACTCCAGCACAAGCGCTATTATTACCATTCACAATAATGTCTGTAGTGGTAGCTAAAGGATTTACAGTAACCACAACTACTTTCGCATCAGCAGCAGTATTTTCGCATCTGTTAGCGCCTTTAACCGTTACATAATAAGTGGTGGTTGCTGTTAAGCCTGTTACGGTAAATGTTGGTCCTACAAATGCCACGCTGGTCAATGATGCATCGCTGTACCAGGTAAACACGGGTTGGGTTACAGACAAACTTGATGCCATTAACATAGTAGTAGAACCTGCACAGATCTGTGTGTTAGCCACCGTAATATCTGCTGCCGTAGCGTAAGGTTTCACCGTTACTGTAACCACCTTAACTGCATTCGCAGGGTTCTCACATTTGTTATCTCCTTTAACCGTTACATAATAAGTGGTTGTAGTGGAAAGTACCGGCGTAGTAAATGATGTGCCAACATAAGCTACAGTTGTTAATGCGGCATCATTATACCAGGTAAATACTGGATTAGTTACAGTAATACTTGAAGCTGATAATTGCGTAGTTGATCCTGCACAAACCGATGTCACACCGTTAAGGTTAATATCAGCATCTGTTGCAAAAGGATTAACCGTGATGCTAACCATTCTGGTTGTTGCCGCAGTGTTTTCACATCTGTTATCACCTCTCACCGTTACGTAATAAGTAGTATTGGCAGTTAATACAGGCGTAGTAAATGTTGAACCTGCGAAAGCCACAGTAGTTAATGCTGCATCACTATACCATGTAAATACAGGAGTAATGACTGTTGAACTAGTTGCTGTTAAGCTTACTGTAGAACCACCACAGATTGAGGTTGGTCCTGTTAGGCTAATATCTGAAGCCGTAGCAACAGGATTTATGGTAACGCTTGCTTCCTGAGCGTTTCCAGGTAAGTTTGCGCATTTATTGTTTCCGCGAACGGTTACATAATACTTAGTTGCTGCTGTAATTGCAGGTATTGTAAATGTAGCAGATGTACTAACCACCTGGGTCAAAGCAGCATCGCTGTACCAGGTAAATAATGGATTGGTAACCGTTGCACTTGTGGCTGTCAGGGTTGTTGTACCAGAGGTACATAAAGCAGTATTTCCTGTTACAGTAATATCACTCGCTAAGGCCGCAGGAAGAACAACAATAGTTGCTTTCGTTCTGGCTGGATTACTACAGCCGTTTGCGTTAACGGCTTCCACATAGTAATCATAAGTACCCGCAGGCAAAGTGTTAGCCGTTGTAAAACTACTGTTGTTAGTTACCAACATGTTACCATTTGTTGCGGCATCATACCAGTTGTAAGTGTTACCAGCAACCGGAACCACTGTTAAAGTAGCTGATGTATTGATACAAGTTGTTGCCGGATTGGTAGCAGCCAACACTGGCGCTGCCGGAGGTGCAATAACTGTTACAGTTACTTTTACCTTAGCGGTCTCGCAACCAGTGGCGTTAGAAGTCGCACTCACCGCATATTCATAGGTACCAGCAGCTAATGTTGGATCGGTAACAAAGGTTGCCCCATCTTTACCTGTTTGATAAGTACCTGCTAAATACCACTTATAAGTAATTCCCGCCTGAGGGTTTTGCACACTCAATGTTGCAGATGAACCTTGGCAAGCACTCACCGTTTCAGCAATTACCGTTGGCGCCACAATACTGCGCTGTGCGTAATCGAAATTAACCGAGTTAAGTGCTCCCAATACGCCAGAGTTTAACCTAAGTTCAACCCCGTCAAATCTGTTGGTTGGAATAAAAGTAAGTATCGCGGAATTGCCGCCATTTAATAAATTAAAGCTGATTAATGGATTTGAAATCGAAGTTGCATCACTATTGGTGGTGGTACCCTGATAGGTAGTGAGCGTTAAGTTTGATAATAAGCCAACCGAAAGTAATTGACCCGGGGTGGTGATTTTAACCCTTAAGGTATCACCCACATTTGATAGGCCAGGGAAACCCAATTGCTGAAACACAGAAGACCCCAACAAACCAACCGGAATAACCAGGCTTGATCCGGTGTTAATGTTTCCATCTATCGCCTGTGTTGGATTGATTACGCCGGCACCAATACTAATCCCACCAGCCACACCATTGGTTTGTGTAGTTGCCGCACCACAAGGCGTTGGAACAGGCGTTCCGTTAGGAACTACCGTTACCACAACCTGCGTTCTAGCTGAGGTACACCCACCAGGGATCAAGGCCTCAACAAAGAAAGTAGTATTACTTGATAGCGGATCAGTTACATAGTTACTACCGGTAAAAATCGGCGTAGTTGCAACTGCACTATTGTACCAGTTAATTGTTACGTTTGCCGTACTTGAGGTTGCGGTTAGAGAAGCAACAGAATTTTCTGAGATTGTAATGGCAGATGGAGTAACTACCGGAGCATCGATGTTACCGATAGTGATGGTTGCAGTTGCTTTTGCCGATGCTGTGCTACAACTGTTCACAGCCTCAACAGAGTAGCTGGTATTAGTGGTTACGTTGGCTACGGTGAAGGTTGTACCATCTAAACCTGCCTGATAAACGTTTGCAGCATCATACCATTTATAGATAGTTCCGGCAACAGGATTTTTCACCTGGAACACTACCGTTGTATTCAAACAAGCGGTAACATTAGGATCCAATAATTCTGGTTCAAGCGGAGCTGGATTAACGGTAACATTAACAACTGTTCTGGCGCTCACACAACCAGATGCTGATACTGCTGCAACAAAGAAGCGCGTATCGCCGTTTAATACCGGAGTGGTGAAAATAATACCATCTTTACCAGTCTGGTAAACTCCTGCACTATCGTACCATCTGTAAGTTAAAGCTGATGATGGATTATTAACCACCAACTGGGTTGTTTGTCCTGAACATGCCGTCACATTTGGCGAAACCACTTCTGGTGCCACCAATATACGCTGCGCATAATTAAAGTTAAGTGAAGTAAGTACACCTAGCGCACCGCCATTTAAGCGAACCTCAACTGCATCGAAAGTAGTTGCAGGCACAAAAGTGACTAATGCCTGTGAGCCACCATTTAATAGCTGCACATTTAAAAGGTTATTATTTAAAAATCTTGAATCCCCATTACTGTTTGTTCCAAGATAAGTGGTGATTTGCGCATTGCCCAGTAAACTGAGGGAAAGCAATCTACCTGGTGAAGACACTAAAACACGAACAGTATCACCAAGTTTTGAAACCGAACCAAAACCTGCCCTTTGATAAACCGAGGCACCAAGCGCACCTACCGGCAACACTAAAGAAGATGCCGTTTGTGTATCATTATCAATTGCTAAAGCCTGATTGAATACGCCTGCTAACAATGCTACACCAGTTACACCGCTTGTTTGTGCAATTGCCGATTCGCAAGGAACTGGATTTTGCGAACCATTTCCATCAACCGTAACGGTAACCTGAACTCTGCTTGCAGATGTACATCCGTTAGGCGATACCGTTTCTACAAAATAACTCGTTGTGGAAGTTAGTGGTGGGGTAACATAAGTGGCACCTGAATAGATTGGCACAGTTGCATTTGCACTGCTGTACCAATTAAAAGTTACCGCAGGATCTGTTGAAGTTGCTGTTAAAATTACCGTTTGGCCTGGTACAATTGTAGCTGCACTTGCTGTAACAACCGGTAAAACCGGACGAGGATTCACCGTTACAGAAACAGTTGCCCGGCTAGCGCTTACGCAACTTCCTTGGGTAGCCTCTACATAATAAGTTACACCTGCATCTAAAGCTGGCGTCGTTACTACAGCACCAGTAAATAATAAATTACCGCCAGTAGATGCATCATACCAGTTATAAGTAAGGCCTGCAACAGGGTTGGTTACCGATAAAGTAGCTGGTGTGCCTGCGCAGTTTGCCGCTACAGTTGCCACCACCGGCGTTGCCAGTGCAGGGGTAACAGTTACGGTAACCGGAATGCGGATAGGATTTGGACACGTACCTTTAGATACCTGTATATAATAAGTAGTAGTAGCTGCTAAAGCCGGAGTGGTAAAAGTTTCGCCAACAACAAGCTGTGTACCACCTGTTGGCGCATTGTACCATGCTAAAGTAGTACCACCATTTGCTGTAGCTGTTAAGGTAGCTGTGCTGCCTGCGCAAATGGTTTGTGCACCGGCAGTGATTGTAGGATTAGGGTAAACGATTGTTGCACCGAAGATATCTAAACTGGTTACTGCAGAAACCAAAGCTCCAATGCGGACCTCAACACGATCAAAGGCACCGCCAGCGGCCAGTGTAGCTGCAAACCGGCTTCCGCTTAAAAGTTGAAGATTTAACAATGAAGAACCCAGTTGCACTGTTCTCACCACGGTAGTACCATTCAGTACGTTAACAGTGACGTTATTTAATAATTGAAGATCTAATAATCCGCCAGGTAAAGCGAGTTCTAAACGAACACTATCTGTAGCTGAACCTGCTGTAGGGAAAATCAATTGTTGATAGCCGGATGAGGCAACACCTACACCTAAAGTAATTCGGGTGGCATTGGTTAAATCGTTGTCTGTTGAATTACCTGCACCAGTAATTCCGCAAAGCAAACAGATCCCGGTAATCCCACTGTTTTGGGTATTGGCTGCATTACATGCTGTACCCGTACCACCAGGGATAACAGTAACCGTTACCGGAACGCGGCTAGCGCTAACGCAGCCTGTTGCATTTGCTGTTTCAACGTAATATGTCGTTGTTGCAGCTAAAACTGGAGTAACAAAAGAAGTTCCTGTACCTACCTGTGTGCCTCCATTTGGTGCATCGAACCAGGCAATGGTATTTCCGGTATCAGCAGTAGCGAATAAAGTGGTTGACTGACCTGCATTGATTACCTGACTATTAGTAGTTATCGTTGCTAAATTAGCCGATGGATTAACCAAAACTGTTACAGCCGTTCTTGGACTAACAGCTGTTCCAGATACTGCTTCTACATAAAATACAGTCTGCGCAGCAATTGCAGGAGTGGTAAATGTACCTGTAATACTGGTAGCCAGCGGTGTATTCCCTGTTGAGGCATACCAGTTATAGGTAACGCCGGATTGTAAATTGCTTACTGTTAATGTTGCTGGCGAACCTACGCAAACAGTAGCCGCAGCCACAATTGGCGATTTTACAGTTACCGTTAAACCATAACTTGTAGTGGCCTTATTGCCGTTTGCATCAGTTGCTGTTAACGAAATATTGAACGTTCCACCTATTGTTGGTGTACCTGTAATTTCTCTTGTTGTGGTATTGAATGATAATCCTGCCGGAAGATTGGTTGCCAGGTAAGTGTATGGTCCGGTGCCACCTGTTACTGCCGGAAGCGTTGCGCCAGCATAAACATCTCCAACCACACCATTTGGCAATGTTGCAGTTGGTAAATTCAAGGCACCAATTACGTTGATGCCATAATTGTTACTTGCAGTGGTACCCTGGCTGTCGCTAACTGTAACAGCAACCACATAATTACCAGCTTGAGTTGGCGTGCCAGTAATATCTCGGGTTGAAGGATCAAATGTTAACCCTGGTGGAAGTCCCGTTGCCGTATAAGTATATGGCCCCACTCCACCAATAGCTGCTGGAATGTTCTGAGCCGGATAAAGAATATTTTCAGTTCCATTGGCTAAAGTTGCCGGTGGCAATACCAGTGGATCAATTACCGTGATAGCGTAATTGGTTGTAGCCGTTTTTCCAGCTGCATCGGTAACCGTAACCGGAATGGTGAATGTTCCGGATTCAGTTGGCGTGCCTGTAATTTCTCTTGTAGACGGGTTAAATGTTAAACCCAAAGGAAGGCCAGTAGCCGAATAAGTATAAGGAGTTGTTCCTCCGGTTGCCGATGGAATAGTTTGAGTTGGATAAAGTGAACCCTTAACGCCACTGGCCAGCGTTGCCGGAGGTAACACCAATGGATCAGTTACTTTAATGGTGTAATTTGCAGTGATGGTATTACCATTTGCATCAGTCACTGTAACGGGAATTGTGTAATTACCAATTTGAGTTGGTGTGCCAGTGATCTCTCTTGTTGTTGGATCGAAAACCAATCCCGGAGGAAGACCATTAGCCGTATAAGTGTATGGACCAGTGCCACCTGCCGCTGAAGGAATAGTCTGAGGAACATAAGGTGTACCAGTTACGCCATCAGGTAGAGCAGCAGCAGATAATGTTAAGGCTGGTGTTACTGCTAAATTAAAGGTAGCCGTAACGCTGCAGTTTTTGGTATCCGTAACCACCACAGAAAATGTTGGTGTACCTGCTGCAGTTGGCGTACCACTAATTAAGCCATTTGCAGATAAAGTTAAACCTGCAGGCAAAGTACTTCCTGGTGCTAATGCATAGGTAAAACCTGGCGTACCTCCGGTTGCTACCGGAAGTTGTTTGTTGTAAGCTGATGCAATTGTGGCATTGGTTAAAGTTGTACCGTTAAAAATCAGTGCCGGATTTACGGTTACCACTACCGGAATACGCGTAGTGTTAGCGCAGTTTGCTTTATTAACCTGAATGAAATAAGTAGTTGTTGTTGCTATCGCAGGAGTGGTGAAAGTTTCGCCTGCAGCTAATTGTGTTCCACCTGCAGGTGCATCAAACCAGGTCAATGTTGTGCCGCCATTGGCTGTAGCCGCAAGTGAAGCAGTCCCTCCGGCACAAATGGCCTGAGCACCAGCTGTTACCGTCGGATTTGGATAAATCACAGTGGCACCATAAATATCTAAAACGCGTAAAGCAGAAACCGTTGAGGTGAAGGTTACCTGAACACGATCATAAACACCGCCCGCTACAAGGGTCGCAGCAAACCTGTTTCCTCCAAGTAAAGAAAGGTTTAATAAGCCGCCGCCTACTTGAACTGTTTTTACAACGCTTGTGCCGTTTAATACACGAATGGTAATATTGTTGAAAACGCTAACGTCTGCTAAACCAACTGGCAAACCTAAATCTAAACGAATGCTATCTGTAGCCACGCCTGTAACAGGGAAAATTAACTGTTGGTAACCTGATGCCCCAACACCAACAGAGAGTTGAATTTTTGTAGCGTTATCTGGGTTTGCATCCGTTGAATTACCGGCATCTACAATGGCACAAAGCACACAAATACCATTAATACCTGAGTTCTGTGCATTAGCTGTATTACAGGTGGTATTTCCTCCACCAGTAATAACGGTAACAGTAACCGGCACACGAGTAGCACTAACGCAACCCGCAGCACTTGTAGTTTGTACATAATAAGTTGCACTTGCTTGTAAAACTGGTGTAGTGAACGACTCACCAGTACCTACTTGCGTACCGCCAGTGGCCGCATTAAACCAGGTAATTGTGTTCCCAGCGTCTGCAGTGGCAGTTAATGTTGCGGTTTGACCTGCATTGATTACCTGACTACTTGTAGTAACAGTAGCTAGTGTTGCAGGTGGGTTCACTGAAACAGTAACTGCTGTTTTTGAACTTACCGCCGTACCTGAAATGGCTTCGACATAAAAAGTTGTTTGAGAACTTACCGCAGGAGTAGTGAAAACGCCAGTAGAGCTGGTTTGTAAAACGGTATTGCCAGTCGGCCCATATAATCTGTAAGAAACATTTGGTATAACGTTACCTACAGTTAAAGTTGCACCCGAGCCCGAACATACAGTAGTTGAGGCCACTACCGGAGCAGTTACATCAACGCTAATGCTATATGATGTGGTTGCTTTATTATTATTTGCATCTGTTGCGGTAACCAGTACGTTATAAGTTCCGCCCGAAGTTGGAGTACCTGTAATTACCCTTGTTGAAGGATTGAAACTTAAACCCGGAGGAAGATTTGTAGCCACATAGGTATATGGTGCAGTTCCGCCGTTAACGGCTGGTAAAGTTTGAGCAGGATAAGTGGTACCAACAAGTCCGTTTGGTAAATTAGCAGAAGGTAATGTTAGTGTTCCAATTACTTTAACAGGGTAAGTATTTGAGGCTGTTCTGCCTTCACTATCTGTTGCAGTTACAGAAATAGCATAATTACCTGCCTGGGTAGGTGTACCTGTAACTTCCCTTGTTGTGGCATTAAAAGTTAATCCCGCTGGCAAATTAGTGGCCACATAGGTGTATGGGCCTACCCCACCGGTTGCTGCAGGGAGCGTTTGAACTGCATAAACCTGATTTTCTGAACCATCAGGAAGTGCTACAGATGGTAGAACCAATGGATTAATAACAGTAAGTGCATAATTTGCAATTACTGTTTTGCCGTCTGTGTCTGTTGCAGTTACCGCAATGGTAAAATTACCATCAACTGTCGGAGTACCAGTTATTGCCCTGGTAATCGGATTAAATGACAGTCCAGCCGGCAAACCTGTAGCTGCGTAAGTGTAAGGCGTTGTTCCGCCTATGGCTGCCGGAATAAACTGTGGCGTGTAAACCGACCCTTTGGTACCAATGGCAAGCGTTGCCGGAGGTAAAATAAAAGGGTCAGTAATTTTAATATTATAATTAGCCGTAATAATATTACCATTTGCATCTGTAACAGTTACCGGAATTGTATACAGACCTGGCGTTGTTGGCGTACCCGTTATTTCTCTCGTAGCTGGATTAAAAGTTAATCCCGGAGGAAGATTTACTGCCGCATAAGTATACGGTCCTGTACCACCTGCCGCAGATGGAATAGTTTGAGTTGGATAAGTGACCCCCGTAATTCCTTCTGGTAAATTCCCTGGCGCCAGCGTTAGCGCACCGGTTACCGTAAGCGTATAAGCTGCTGTAACATTACACCCTTTCGAATCGGCTGCTACAATAGAAAATGTATACACATTTGGAACCGTTGGGATACCGGTAATATTTCCTGCAGACGAGAGTGTTAACCCTGCTGGCAACGAACTCCCTGAAGCCAACGCATACGTAAAACCTGGTGTACCGCCAGTTGCTACGGTAATCTGCTTATTATAGGCAGACTGACTGGTTGCGTTTGTTAAAGTAGCACCAGAGAAAATAATTTGAGGGTCAACGGTTATTACTACCGGAACGCGTGAAGATTCAGTGGTACAATTCAGGCGTCTTGCAGCAACATAATAAGTTTTGCTTGCAGTTAATGCTGGCGTGGTGAACGTTCCGTTAAAAGCAACAGTAGCCAATGGCGATCCACCATCTATATTTTCATACCACAGCAATTCATTTGTATTTGCGGTTGTTGCTGTTAAGGCAACGGGAGCATTGTAACACGCAGATAAGGCATTACTTGCAGGAGCGGTAAAGGTTGGTCTTCCCGCAGATCGTGTTAAACCATAAACATCAATCGTTTGTGTTAAGTTTGCATTAACCAGCGAGGATAGGGTAACTTTTACCCTATCGAAAGGCTGCCCGGGAGAGAAAGGAATATTTACAATAGCGCCGTTATTGAGCAAAGCCAGTAGTTCGAGATTTAGTAACCCCGGACTCAACGCCTGTGTATAAACTTCCTGAGTTCCATTGTAGGCAGTAACCCTGATATTATTCAAAAGACCAAGGTTTAGCAGTGCTGAAGAAGTTTTAAATTTTAAATTGAAATCGTCTGTTGCGTTAGATGGAGTACTAAAATAAAAATTCTGACTGGCGGTTCCACCTACAGCCAAGACACCAAGGCTGATTTGAGAAAAATTATTTGGATCAGCATCAATCGCCCGCTCGCTATTGATTACGCCAGAATTGCCCAAACGCAATGCATCCAGGCTAATACCAGTACCTTCAAAACTAGTTGCAAATGCCTGCTCACAAGGATCTGTACCCGAACTGTAAAAAGCGTAATAAACTTTTGTGCTGTTATTCGTACCCAATAATACTGCACTGGTATTATCTCTGATCACTACCCGATCGTAAATTGCATTCGGCGTAATGGCCACATAAAATCGACCTAAACCATCTTTAACTAAACGAAGGTTGGGGTTGGTGAACTGTCCGCTGCTTGATCCATCGGTAACAGTTGTACCGGTAGAATTTTTAGCAGCGATATAAAAACTATGATTGCCTAATACAACATTTCCCAACACATTGGCTAGTAAGCCACCTAAATTACCTCCCAGCAAGGCATTCAATAAATCCGGATCAGAATCTATCCTGATATAGGTAGTGGTATTTGCTGGCACGTTTGATGGAAACTTCAATTCGAGTTCACCACTATAAGCTAAAATATTTAAAGCGACACCTCCTGATGATTTTACCGTTGCAAAAGTATTCTCATCGGCAGTGATTGCATTTGATGCATTATCGACCGTAGTAACGGAACATGGCCCTAATCCTAACAATCCACAGCCGGTAAGACTAGTAGCATTAGGCGACGCGGTTACCGAACTGGCATAAATTTTGGTTTGTGAATACGATTTTGAAAATAAGAGCGTTAATAAAATGATGACTGCGAATGTTGCCACATTGCGGAATATCCTGGTGAGGGATAGAGAGGTAGAAGTTTTCATCATGTCAGGCGTAATTTAGGGGAACTTTAGTTTTAGCTTATATACTATCTGTAGAGCGTATACTATACATTGTGCTGACAAATCTACATTTCGGGAAATTACCTGTATTATCCATTTCTATTCATTGTTAGACATCGCTAACCTGTTCATTTCATTCATACTTGCATTTGTTACTAAAATGATTTCTCGTATTGTGAAATTTTGATGAGATTAGCGAAGTCATCATCTCTATATTTAATGAACTCAAACGAACTCCTTATAGAACTCAGGAAGTTTGTACTTACAAAGTCAGGATTAAGGAATATAGACCCTGCCCATTGTAAAGTCATTTCTGAGTATGTATTCCAAGAAACCAAAAACTATGTTAGTGAAACCACTATCAAACGTTTCTTTGGTTTTGCCAATACGCTTCATAAATTTTCTTTGTTCACATTAAATAGCTTATCTCAATATATTGGCTATTCAGATTGGGATGCATTTACAAAGGATAAGCAGAACAGCATCACCGTATCACAAAGCCTATGGCAAACACTGAAGCTGAAAGCGCAGGCCATTACAGATTTATCGCTGGTAACTAAAAAAAATAACTCAGGCGTTCCATTTGAATACACCGCTAAAAGAAGTTTCTACTATCCGGATTTTGATTATTTCTTAAAAAACAATTACCAGTTTGCTACGGTAAGTGCACAACCTGGCCATGGCAAATCCATTTTAATCGCCCATCTGGTTGAGCATTTTTTCAATTCAGAAAATGCGTTGTATAAAAATGATATTGTTTTACTCATCAATCCAAACACCATCAACTCTGCTATTCAGGCAGGACTAACATTAAAGGAGTGGTTTCAAAAAGAGTTTAATTTTGGAAGCGTAAGTGAACTCATTACCTATTTAAAGAATAATCCAAATCACAAAGAAGGTCGTTTTGTACTAGTGATTGATGGTGTAGATGAATACTTGTCTCATAGTGATAGATTTAAATTATTCATCGATTTTCTATATAGTGTAGAGGAGAACAATTTCTTCAAGACGGTAATAAGCTTACGTACCAATACCTGGATCAACCTGCAACCGATTTTAACAGGATCTGCCTTTTTAACTAAAACCTGGTACACAGGCGTATTTTATGATGAAGATACCTTATGCAATGTACCCCCGCTTAGCACGAAAGAGATTTTATATACACTGAGCCATATCGAGAAAAAGCTGATTACCATAGATGATATCAGCCAACCCCTCATTACCCAGTTTAAAACGCCGTTTTGGCTGCAGGTTTACTACAAACTTATTAGCGAAACTAAAACACTGGAATTATATGATCCGCTCTTATGCTATGAGCTGATTAACTATTTTTTAGAACAGAAAATATTTTTAGCTAAAAAAAGTACGGAGAAAATTTACCTGTTAAAGAAAATAAGCAATCATATTTCTGTCGGCACTAAGGGCTTACGGGTGGCTAAAGAAAATGTAATCAGTTACATCAGCTCCTACCCGGAAGCGTATGAGGAATTATTATACACCGGCATTTTAATACAGGAAAAGCGCTTAAGCACGGCCATTCCTACAGAGGTTATTCGTTTTCTGAATAATGATATCTACACCTATTTCGTTTTTATTCAAATCACAGAAATTTTCGAATACCGGTCAAGCAAAGCATTCTTCGAGTATATCCTACAGAATTTCTCCCCAAAAACCACATTACGCAACAATATTCTAAATTGGTCTATTAGATTCTGCGTGAACAGGAATGAGATTGCCGCATTGAAGAACATATTGAAACTTCCTTTTTCTAATGAGGAAAAAAACAATGGATTTGATTTTATCTGTTGTGTTGCAAAATATGAACTCAGCAAACCAAATTGCAAATTCAATAAGCAGAATATAGGCCAGGATTTTATAGACCTTATGGCTTCGGGCAGAACCATGAGTAGGTTGTACAAAGAAACCATTAAAAACATTTCTGATAATGTATTGAATGAAGATGTACAAATTATGTTGCACATTATTGAGTGCAATATCGCCTTAATAGATATCGATAAGGTATCGTTAGTTAATGCAATGCAATTGCTAAAGCGGAACTATAAACGCCTGAATGAACTTTTCCCTATTAATCCTTATGATCTAATCTTATACTTTTATAATAACCTCATCAATAAGCCTAATGAAGGCAGGTCGTTAGAAGAGAAAATTATTAAACTTTGCCATCAAATAGACAGGACACCATCACTTAACAATGATGCACTTACCACTTCAGAAATGCTCTGTTTCCGATTGGTGTTACTTACGTTATTTGCACAGAAAAACTACGCGGAATGCCACCGTTTCATCATGGCGATATTAAATAAATACCCGAATATTTTCTACCTGAGAAATTCTGTATTTTCGCCATTTTTGCTCATTCAGCTAGGACATACTTACCTTAAACTTAACTATTTTAAGAAAGCACAGCGAATTGTAGACTTCCTTGAGAAAATTATTGAGAACGACTACACTTATTACACCAAGTTTATTTCGGTTTCTTTTTTTGTGTTCAAAGCGAGTTTTCATAACTGTAACCATCACTATGAACAAGCTGTGATAGAAAGCGACCTTGGCCTGACCATTGCAGAAAAAGACGATTTTAAAATGTTAGAGGTTGCACTTTACCTCTTAAAAATCGATTCGCTTAAGCATTGCGATGATTCTGAAGAGGTATCTAGCGTGATTAAAGAATTATTAAACTTTTTATCACATCATAAAATCTCAATGCCGGATTATGCCAATTTAAATGGCGGAGAATTTGAGCAAACCTTTAATGTTTTAAAAACTTATCGCAAATAAAAAGCCTGTTGAAGTCACCAACAGGCCATATGAAATTTCAATATTTTCTATTTAATCAGGTTGTAAAGTTCATCCAGTTTTGGAGACAATACAATCTCAATTCTTCTGTTTTTACTTCTGCTCTCTGCATTTGTATTGGCACCCAATGGTTGAAACTCTCCTTTTCCGGTCGCCGTCATCCTTACACTTTCTACCTTTTCGTTTTCAGTCAGATAGCGCACAACGGATGTCGCCCTCAACACACTTAAGTCCCAGTTATCTTTAATCTGTCCAAGATTATTTATTTTCTGGTTATCTGTATGACCTTCAACTGCGATGTTAATTTCAGGCTGTTGTTTTAAAACATTTGCCAGTTGTGTTAAGGCTTGTTTACCTTTCTCATCAATGATGATACTTCCCGATGGAAACAGAAGCTTATCTGTTAAAGAAACATATACCTTTCCATTTTTAATTTCTACTGTCAAACCGTTTTTTGTAAAGCCTAATAATGCTTGCTGAAGCTTTTCTTTTAACGAATTGGTAGCCTCATCGCGTTTGCGCAACACCTCTTCTACTTCTTTTAATCGCTTTTCTCTAGCCGCTAAATCACCAGACAGCTTTGTGATTTCAGTAGTGGAATTATTCTTAAGTTTTTTATAACTGGCATCAACATCATTATAGCTATTCTGCAAATCTCTTAATTCCTCAGCCATTAAAGTGGTATCTTTCTTAAGCTTAGCCACCTCTTTTTCTAGATTTTCTATTTTAACGGTACCTTCATTAAAAGCAGTGTATAGCGAATCTTTACTTCCTAATAGTGCTTTGTACTTCTTCGGAGATAGAACAACGCAGGAAGTTATAGATGACATTAATAAAAACACTGCAAAAGCTAAAAAGGTATTTTTCATATTATAAAAAAGTATTTAGTGGTTATTATGAAGTTAAATATCAAAATCACAGCATTAAAAGGCATTGAAATTAGCTGGTGCTGAGGTTGAGTTATCCACCTAAAACCGCTAATTCCGAATTAAATCTCCCTACTAATCTACTGATCAATTGCATTCCGTAAAAATGCAATTAAAGGATGTACCGTTCTAAAAGAACTTATCAACTTATTAACGAGCGTAGGCTTAAAAAATTCTTCATCAGCAAGTTCCATCGTGGCTTCGAAACTTTTAAGTTTTAAAAATTCAATGTTAGGGTCTGCAGGGTCGTAGCCTTTTGGCGCATTCTTCAATGCATTTGAGGTCCCTAATTTGAAAGTGCTTTTAAAGTCTTTGTTATTAATAATTTCCTTAAAATCAGCAATATTATAATCTATTTCTTGCCTGATGAGTTTAATGTGTGGCGCTTCCGGCATCCAATATCCACCTGCTATAAAACTTTTGCCAGGTTGAATATGCAGGTAATAGCCTGGTTCGTTTCCACCCTTACTTTTTGCAGAAAACCAAACGCCAAAATTATTCTTATAAGGATCTTTATTTTTACTAAAACGAACATCGCGATAAATTCGCATTAAGCTTTTTTTTGCATCAGTTTCTGCAGAAATTAGTGGATCCACTTTTGAAAGTTCCGGAATTATTGCAGTAACTAAATTTAAGGCATCTTGCTTGGCTTCTTCATATCGGGCTTTATTCTCGGCAAACCATTCCCTGTTATTGTGATTTGCAACATCTTTTATAAATTTTAGCGTTTCTTTTTTTAGCATAGTTAAGGTGATGGAGATAAGCTGTTTTGTTCTCTTATTCAATAATCGCATTGAAAACAGTTCAATTGCTTAAATGTTAGCAGAAATAAGAAATATTGAGGTAACTAAGTCAGTTACTGATCGTAATATGGCTTATACTTAATATTTGGCGATAGAACGTGCAAAAGGATGATTCTCGAATACCGGTAATTGAATGGATATAGGATAAAACAGCCAGCGAAAATGACAATCAGATAGTGCCAGAAGGTATCATCAGTTAAAGGGCCAAAAAGCAAATATGTGGCGAAACTGGCAATAAGCATTTCGATCACATTCATCGCATAGCTAACATACATTGCCGCATAAAAATAACCTGGCTCAATTTCTATCCGTTGTGCACAATGGCTGCAGATTACTTTGGTGTGCTGAATATTCCATCCATACATACTGCCTGTAAAGATATCGCCTCTCCGGCAATGTGGACATTTACAGTGTACAATAGCAGAAAGTTTTGAGGTTCTCATTAATAATGTCCTTTTACAGAAATAATATATACAACATCAGCGGAAACTTCATAGATTAAGCGGTGTTCAGTATTTATTCTTCTAGACCAGCATCCTGAGAGGTTATATTTTAATGCCTCCGGCTTTCCAGTACCTTCAAACGGATGCTCAGTGAGTTCGTTTAACAAATTCAGAAGTTTTTTTTAAAACAACCTTATTGCCAGCTTTTTTATGGTAATCGATGTCATTTGTAGCCTGATCAGAAAAATCGAGGTGAAAACTCATTACAAGCCCAATAAGGATTGTAAATCTTCTCTTTCAACTCTTGTTATCTTTCCATCTAAAATCTCTTGTTTACCGAGTTTAACTTTGTTTACAAATTCGGCATTATATGGATTGTTAGCTATTTCAAAACTTATTTCTAGTGCTTTAGCTAAAGCTTTTAGCGCTGTTAACTGAACTTCATTTTTAGGGTGTAAAATAAGTGTTTCCATTAGTTCTAAATTTATGATGTTCCAGCAAAGGAAATCAAATGAAATATCAATTCAAATGAAATGGCTCTTTTTTCATTTCTAAATGAACATTTTTCTTGCGGTATTTTTTATACCAAACCACACCCACTATTATCGCCATAAGGTATGGGATAGCCAATAGATACAGTACGCCTGTATTTAAACCAGCAGAAACTGTATTCCCATTTTTATTACCCTGCTCTGCATTAATACTGCACATGGCACATTGGGCATTAACTTGTAAAACCGCTACAAAGTTTAGCGCCGCCAGAAATAAGATAAAAACAATTTTCTTTTTCATGTTCACAAATATACTGATTTAACGATTGGAGCAAGTTAAAAATTATGTCATAAAAAAACCCTCGCTGATGAAGCGAGGGTTTAATGAGATACAATTAATGAACTTAATTTAAAATAAAGATCCGGAAAACGTGAAATTCGGATTCTGTACACTCTTGAACTGCCCCAAAAGTTCACCTGTATTTGGATTTGTAAAATATGATAAAGTGAAAGTGTCTGAGTTAATTCGTTGCGTAGTTAGTGGTGCCATAGCTGCAACGATCAGTGCTGCATTTCCTGTTGGTGCAATTGCATTAAATTTGTATACTCCTGCCGTTGTTTTAGTGAAGGTGTATGGAAAGTCTGCAACAAATCTATTTGCATTTTGATAAATATCAGCCGACAATAACATGGTATTGTTAATGGTATTGAAGCCGAATGACATACGATCTAAGCGAAGATTGTAGCCAGAAGAAAGCGTTCCAGCTGCAGCAGCAGCCCTACGGGTAATAAAATCAGGTCCCCATCCCGGGTAATTTGTAGCATTCGGTACAGTTATATATGAATATTGTATCCCTAAGAGTAGGTGTAATGGGTAAATACCCGTTGAAGATGAAATCAACTCTAGCCTTGTTCCATCTACCATCGTAAAAAACACTTGTTTCACACTATCCAGCGTAAATTCGCGTATTGATTTTCCTTTATAGATTAAAGGTTCTTTAAACCTTATACCTGTTAAAGTAAAAGCAAACCCTGTTGATGTTGTGGTGACGCCTCCACTTCCATCATCCCAGATGAATGTAACCACCTTTTGATTATAATTAATTGATGTCTGAACTTTTATGGCATCAACTAATGTGAAGTACGTGTTGTTATTATTATCAACGTAATCAACCGAGGTAAAGATAGAATTGAGCAAGCCTTCAGCATTATAGAGATTTTTCTCTGCCTGAGTAGCTTTTACTAATACCAATTTACTTTTTAGCAGTTTACCAGTAAGCATAATGGAATCGCCCACTTGCTTATCAAAAGTAAATTCGAAATCAGAATATAACCCCCAACCCGCAATACCTCCAAAAGTACTTGGATCAGGGTCGGCCAGAATATGCAAATAGCTATAAGTATCGAAGGATAATGTTGGGTTTTGTAATGCTTTTACCCGGAATGTACTCTCCATACTTTCTCTAGCCGGATCAACATCCAAATCAGCATACATACTCACTTTATTGTCTTTGGTAAAATTGAAGTAAAATGAATATCCCCCTCCGCCTTCAGGGTATAAGAATGCCTTCCAGCCGTTGGTGCTTCCGGTTAATTCGTTGGTGTATTTAGTTACTGCCTCAGTAGTTCTTTCCTCCGGTCTTTCACCGTCTATCAGTACCTCTTCCTTTTTACAGCCAGTAAACAAGGCAAGAGATAAGAGTGTATATATTAATATTTTTTTCATGTTAATTTCCTCTTAAGTTATTGACCCATTGTACCATAAAAATATGAATTGGCATTAGTGGTTTTATAGAATGCACCTAATGAACCTACAAAGCCAATATTTCCCGGAATAATTTGATTAATCCAGTTAGCCCTGAATGATCCCGTTGAGAAGTACCTATTCACCCCTGCCATTCGAGCATTAATTACTCCCATGTTTGCATATACTGTTCCCGTTGGCTGATTAGCCAGCAGTGTAAATGTAGTAACTCCGGTAGTTGCATTTAATGCCATAGTGTAATCAGCATCGGCAGAATAAGTGGTAGTACCTGAGGCATTGGTAAAGGTGTATCTTAAAGTCATACTATTAGCCGTTTTAAAAGTCAACATGTAGTTACTTAACACAAATCCACCAGCAGCCATAGAAGTTCTGGCTGCATTCCACAAACCTAAAAATTCAGCAGACTGATTAGGATCGGTTGTAGGATTACTACTAAGTGTGGTATACCCTATTCCAACGCCTATCATTCTCGAAAGAACAGGAGCAGAAATCTTGAACAATGCCAATTGCACCTCCCCTTGCAATTGATAGAAATCAATATTAAATGCAGTTTTGAAGTAATCTACTACATACTGCTCTTTTTTCTTCAGCTTCACCTGAGCATCGGCCGGTAATGTGGCTACAATTGCATTATACTGTACACGTCCCATCATCAACATGTTAGATGACTGTTCCGCGAAATCTTCCACGGGAGATACCCTAGCATACTGCGTTATGAAACCCAAAGAATACGCTTCTGTTAAAGATCTCTGCGTCCAGTTAGCTTCATAACCACCCCGGGAAACGGTTTGATATTCGGGAGAGAAATCAACCGTTTGATTTAAAATATGTGTATACTCATGTTGAATAACCTGAATCATCTGCTTTACTGAAGCCAGACTCGTTTTATCAAAAGAGTTAATCACATAAAGAACAATTTTTCTTCCACCTTCAGCTGTTCCCAAAGTGATGGTTCCATTGCTATTGTATTCTGCACTACCAGCCAAAACAAACTGCTTTGGTGAAATTTTCTTTATAAAATCAGTCCCTCCTGCAGCCTCGAATGGTTTAATCCACACATCGCGAACCATTTCCATTGCAGGAATAACCTGCTCAACTGCCGGCGGCGTAATGTTTTTCCCGGAAGGTAATTCAAAACGGTCAAATCTATATTTGGTTTCAATGTTGTATGGATTTAAAAAGTTTTGGTCCAACCAAATGTCTGTACTATTTTTATTGGTAATAATATTCTGATCAATCGCATCCAGGTTGGCATTAAGCTTGCCTTCCTTTTTACAAGATGCCAGAATTGTTAACACTGTTAATGCTACAAATCCATATTTAAATGTCATTTTCATAATTATCTTGGATTTAAACTGATACCTGAAAGTGCTACCTGAGAAGGGAGCTGAAATAATTTACGCGGATCTTCTGCGGTCAGTTCTATAGTAGTAAAAGAACCGTTCGCAGCATACACGCGATGAGTAACCGGAAGTTTGTACCTCAAAATGTCGAACCAGCGAAGCCCTTCCTGCGTAAACTCTTTTTTCTTGAAATCAAGAATAGTAGCAATTAAACCTGCTTTAGGGTCAGTTGTACCGTAAAAGGCGGCAATTTTCGCCAGGGTTACAGCATGAGTTGTTGCATTATAATTTAGAATTCTTGTACTTGCATAGGTATTTAAATCTTGCAACGCTAGAGAATTCTGACCTTTAGATGCATATGCTTCTGCACGATTTAATAAAGTTTCATCGGCTGTAAGCACCGGTAAAATGGTATACGGATCACCGATTGTGGCATTAGGACTGGTTTTTACGAAATACTCCTTCCATTTCAACATACTATAGTGCGGCTGACCATAATAGGCAGATTTATATGCCCATATGGCACCGGTAACATTTGTTGTAAATACTTCATTGTTAATCGTCTGTCCATATCCATAACGCGGTGTGTAAGTTCTTGCCCATGATGAGGGCGTTTCGATAAGTAATAAAGTGGATGGTTCAGAAGCCTGCGTAAAATATAGGTACATTTCATCAAGCGTATAAGTATTATAACGCGTATTCCAAGGCCTTAAAATATTAGCGAAAGAATTGCCTGGAGATACGGCACTTGCATACTGGATCACTTTGTCATATTCTTTTTTGAACAGAAAAAACCGAGCTGCAAATGCATTACCAGCAGAAATTGTGAAGTGATATTTAGCAACCTTGTAAGCAGTATTTTTTAATAATGGCAATCCTTCCAGTAGGTCTTTTTCGATCGCAGCATATACTGATGCAACAGTGCCTCTGGAATACTTTCCTACCACCACTTTTTCTGGTTCTGTTACATAAGGTATACCAGGAGAATCATTTGAAGCACCAGCCTCATAAGTCTTGGCGAAAAGCGTAACCAACATAAAGTGGGCATAAGCCCTTGCAACCAGGGCTTCACCTTTATAAGGTAAATAGGCCGTCTGATCTGGAGCCTTACTAATCGCTTCCAGTGCGGCATTTGCAGATGCAATAGCCGTGTAACTGGCATTCCAATAATTAGTCGGCGTATCATTAGTGTAGTTATCATTGTCTTTCCAGTAGTAAGGAAAAACCATTTCCCTTTCCTCATCACCGATACCTGGCCCTTTATCTTCAGCATTATCTGATGATAATTCTGTAAAAGCAATATAATTTGCTTCAGGGTAAGCACTAGTTAATAACTCGGATACCTTTTCAACCGAATTTAACTGAGTTCGTTGATCTGGAGATTGCTCCAGAAACTTCTTACACCCTAGGTTTGAAAAGAGAGAAAGAGCAAGAATCGCTATAAATATTTTTTTCATAATGTTTGAATTAGAATCCTACTTTTAAAGACAATGTAAACTGACGTGGTATCGGCAAAGCAACCCCACCCGAACCAAAAAACTCCGGATCTTGTCCATTTAGCTTTTTATCAGAATAAATTAAGAATAAGTTATTACCTACTGCACTGAGTGAAGAGTTAGTTAAACCCAACTTTTTGGTATATTTTGCCGGAATGTTATAGCTCAAAATAACTTGTTTCATCCTAACAAATCCACCATCTGCTACTCGTTGTGTTGAGTAGTTATAATTGTTATAGGCATAAACACTTCTAAAAGAAATAGCATCATATGCATCAAGAATTGATGGAACATTTGTTTTAAGTTCGTCTCCCTGTTGTTCCCAACGACTTAAAAAAGCCTTTGGCATGGCATCCAAATCAGAGTAATCGGTTTTGAAAGCAGGTGAAAGGCGCACCTTATTTCCTGCAGCAAATGTAACCAACGCTGAAAGGGTAAAGTCTTTATATTTTAAAGTGTTTGAGAAACCGCCTGTGTATTTTGGATCAATTGGCCCTTCGTATTTCAGGTATTTCACCACATCACTTTGGAGATAAACATCTCCACTTATTACGCCTTCATTATTGATAAATTTAGGGGAACCGTTTAATGGATCTAAGCTTTGAAAGTCAAGAGAAAACAATCCACGTTGTGCATATCCTTCTAATGCGCCACCATCCGGACCAATCAGTCCAAAAATAAGTGGCTGATTTTTTAGGTTGGTAATCTCATTTTTGTTATAACCAAAAATCAATTGAGATGACCAACTGAAATTCGTTAACTTTACTGCCCTAATCCCTAAAGAAGCTTCTATACCTTGAGATTTCATGTCAGCGTAGTTGGCTTGTTTTACTTCCTCGCCACCTATACCTCCATTACGAAATTCGCCGATAAGATCAAAACTTTTTCTACGGTAAGCATCAACTGTAAGCGTTAACCGGTCGCTTAGCAATCCTAAGTCTAAACCGATATTCAGCTCATTCAGTTTTTCGAAAGTAAGCTCAGAGTTTTCCAAACCATCTATATAAAGTTTAGTCTCTTTCTCCGGAATATAGGGTCTTCTCGTAGCCATACTTCTTAATACGAGGCTTGAATTTTGTGCGGTACCCATGCTGGCCACTAAACCGTAGGTAGCACGCAAGGTTGCGCGGTTTACAATTTTCTTAATGCGATCGCTTTGCATAAAGTTTTCCGTATCAATGTTCCATGCACCAGACACGTTCCAGGTCGGCAACCATCTAGCCGTTGGCGATTCTCCTAATAAGTTCGATCCGTCATAACGGCCGGTTGCATTTATGCTGTACTTACCTTTGTAAGAATAAGCACCCCTTAAAGAGTAATTCAAATATCTTTCGTAGCGGTAATTCATGCTGTAGTAATTGAATCCACCTTCTACATTGGATTTTACAATGTTTGGATCAATAAATGGGATTCCACCTTTATCATACTGATAGCCATATCCGTCAAAGGCCTTATTCTGTCTATCTATATAACGCATCTCCTGTGTGGCAAAGAAGTTAACGAGGTGATCTGCATTCAATGTTTTGTCAAACTCCAAACTGTTACGAACATAATAATTCTTTATATTATCGTCGTTTGTTTTATAAAAACCGCCATAAGGTAAGACTGAAACCGGCAAGTCATTTGGATTTTCAGGGTTACGATATAAAAATTTATTATTTGCTCTTACGGTGGCGTCATTCGGACTAACCCCGGCACGGTATGCTTGTGCCATATTAGAGTTTTCAGTAATCTTATGTTCCTGGTTGGTTTTGGCATAACGGTATGCACCATCAAAAGAGTATTTCAGATCTTTGGTGATTTTATACCTTACCCCTCCCTGAACTTTGAAATCGATTAAATTAAGTTCTAGAGTATTGTTTTCCAATTCATGTAAAATGTTGAATGGAGCATAATTTTGTGTAAAGAATTCCCTGTTCCCATTCGCATCATATGCTGTTAGCGCACGGCTTGTATTTAATGAATAGCTAAATGGGTTAATATCGAAATCACGGTCGTAGGTTCCATAAACCGGATTCCCATTTCTTCCTAAAGTTCCAGGCGCGCGCTGATCACGTATAGAACCCTGTGTAATTAGTTCGAAACTTAAACGATCGTTAATCTCAAAATTGCCGCGAAAGTTCCCTGTAAAACGCTTCACATTGTCACCAACTGTCCATCCGTTGTCTTGCAGATAACTGGTAGAAGCATAAATTTTAGATTTTTCTGTACCAGATGAAATACCGACAGAATGTTCCTGCATAAAAGATTGTTTGAACAAAACATCAAACCAATCTGTATTTGTATCCGCATAGCGTTGCAAAAACTGCTTTTGGCTTACTGCATCATTCTTTAATCCATAAGTACCAGTTGCAGAATCATATTTATACATTTCATTGTACATTTTGGTAAAAACACCGCCGTTTGCACTTCGCGATGAACTAGAATGATTTAGCCAACCCTTATTCTGCATTTCTAGATATACATTCATCTGATCAGCAGAGTTCAGAATATCAAAGTTCTGGTAAGATGGCTTCATATAACTTGAGAAGTTACCTGTATAACTGATTACTGGTTTTCCTTGCGTATTCCTCCCTTTTTTGGTGGTGATAATCACCACACCATTCATTGCTCTTGCTCCGTACTGAGCTGTCGCGGCGGCGTCTTTCAAAATATTAAAGCTTTCAATGTCGTCCGGGTTTAATCCGGCTACCGAAGAGCCTACCAAAGTAGATGGATCTCCTGTTGATAACTGTTCATTGGAAATGTTTACCACATCTTCTAAAATGATACCATCTACAACCCAAAGCGGTTTATTATCTCCGGAGATTGACGTTGCTCCACGCACACGAATCTTCGGCGCAGCACCAAATGTTCCAGACACATTCTGAACAGATACACCAGCAACACGCCCTTCCAACATCCTACTCACATCATTAATACCATCTCTTTTCACGTCAGAAGCTTTTAAAGATGTAGCAGCTCCTGTAAACAACTTTTTGTTCAGATCCTGGTATCCTGTAGATACCACGTTAACTTCACTAAGCTGCTCGGCGTCTTCTGTTAAAACAGGATTTACCACTGTTCTGCCTTGCACAGGAATTTCCATGGTTTTGTAACCCACAAAGCTAAAAACCAATACCGCATCTTCAGGCACACTGATAATGTATTCGCCTGCTGAGTTGGTTGATACTGCGTTTGCTGCACCTTTTTCCCGAACGCTTACGCCTGGAAGTACCGCACCATTTTTATCCCTTACTTTTCCTGTTACTCTTACAGCAGCAAAGTAATCAGCTACCTTGTCAAAAATTGTTTTATCCTTCGGCTTAATTAAAATTGTTTTGTCTTCAATACTGTAGCTCAAATCCCTCCCGTCCACAATTTTTGCCATTACCTGCTCAATTGACGCGTTTGTGAAATTGGCATTGAATGTAGCAGTACTTTTGATGCTGTTTGTTGATAGTAAAACATCGTAACCAGATTGCTTTCTGATTTCCTTGATCATCCGCGCTAATGTTACATTCTTTCCCTTTAATGTAACAAACTGGCCAAATGAAGCTGCACTAACCTGCATCAAGGAAGTAAGCATTATGACCGTAATTAACTTCATCATCAATAGTAATTTAGGTATGTAGCGGCGATGCGTACATAAAATTCTTACATAAATTTTGTACATTTAATAATCTGTTTTTTGCGAACACGAGATTGTTTAAGCTCAATTGTGCTTCGCGGTTATCCAAGAAATAATTAATTTTTTATCGATTCCGGTTTACCGGATTAGCCAGACAGATAACTAAAGGAGTGTTGCAAGCACTCCTTTGTTATTTACTTAGCTTTCGATCGTCAGGAGGGTTGTTGAAGTGTTGTCATAGTAAGTTTAGGTTATGGTTAAAAGGTTTTAGTTAATATATTTTTATAGATAAAGGATAGTTACTTCTTCATCTTTTTTCATTTACTTCTTAAAAATCGTGAGCTTATCTTTTTCAATCTCAAAACGAACTTCCCCAGTCTGTTCAAATTTTCTTAACACCTGGGAGATCTTATCGAATCTGCTTACTGTACCATAGTACACTACATCTCTGGCTTCGGGATCTGCATATTCTACCTTCACATTATACCATCTGGCAATTTTACGCATAATGCTTTCCTGCCTTTCATTATTGAACATAAAGTAGCCGTTTTTCCAGGCAATAGATTCATCCGTATCTACATCATTAATACGAATTCCTTTAGACGATAATACAGACTGCTGGCCGGGCTTGAGCATTTCAGAAGCTGAAGTATTGCTAACATCAGAGATCCGAATACTGCCTTCCAATAAAGTAGTTTTGGTAATATGCTCATCAGCATAACTGTTAACGTTAAAGTGCGTACCGAGAACTTCTAATTTCTGTTCTGGAGTTTCTACCACGAAAGGGTGTTTGCTATCCTTTGCAACTTCGAAATACGCCTCGCCTTTTAATCTAACTTTCCGAACAGGCGTTGAACCGATATTTATTGGATATTCTAAGGAAGACGCTGCGTTAAGCCATACCGTAGATCCGTCTGGCAACCTGATCTGCCATTCGCCACCGTTTGGCGTGGAAATTACATTTACCCCCTGATCATCTGCGGTGGTACCAACTTTCTCAATGTTATAAACGAGCTGGCCATTAGCAGTTTTTGAGATTGATAAACCAGCTTCTTTAATCAGTTCTCCATTAGCAATGTCGTTAAGTGATATCTTCCTGCCATTTGCCAAAGTGAGTGTTGCTTTATTTCCACCAGGCGCAATATCTGTTGTTAAGCCGCGGCGGCGGTTCGTATCATGATAAAAATATAACGTTGTTGCCAATCCTATTAGCAGAACAGCTGCAGCAGCCAATTTAAAATGATTGAAGTAAAGGTATTTTCTTCGAACATTTGGTTTATCAACTGATAAAATTCGATTCACTACCAGGTTCCATCGATCTTGCTCAGGCCTGTGAAGGGCTACCGGCTTTTGCTCAGAATCAAACGCCTTCAATAGGTCTGCAATTTCTTCAGAGACAAGTGTGGGATGTTCCTCAATAAGATTAAGTAATTCAGTTTTTTCAGCCGTGGCCAATTGACCAGATTGAAACTGCGAAACCAAATACTTTACTCTTTCTTCCATAGATCTTATACTAAGAAGCACATTAAAGAAATAAGGACTATCGCTTATCGAAGTTTTTTCGAATTATTTTATTATTCGGATAAAAACAAGCAAGAAAAGCGCAATGCCATGCTGAATGAGATTTTCGCGGATATTTTTTAGGGCGATTACAAGAGTATTTTTGACGGTACTCGGAGAAACGCCCATTATGTCTGAAATTTCTGGGATGGTTTTGCCTTCCCCCCTACTCAATTCATAAACTTTCTTTCGTTGTTGGGGTAATTTATCAACCGCGGCCGCGACTATGCGATTAATTTCATTCAAATGAATTGCATCCATGGTACAATTTTCCGTATCAGAATGAGCATTCTTTAATAAATCAATCGCTTTTTCTTCTTTAAGTTTTTTCCGGACATGACTTAAACACTCATTTGAAACGTATTTATAAAGATAGGCCTTAACATTTTCTACCTGTTCAAGTTTGTCACGGTTTAGCCAAATGCGCAAAAACGTATCTTGAATGATCTCTTCGGTTGCATGTTCAGATTTAGTGAATTTATAAGCAAAAGATTGTAAAACAGGGAGATACTTAAAGAAAAGGATAGAAAAGGCCTGTTCGTTTCCAGCCACAATCTCGGTAATTAGCGCTCGCTCTTTATCAATCTCCTTAAAGGCCATATATCAATTGGTCATCGTTTGCTACTCAATAAGTAAAATAGAGGATATCAATAGAATTTATCCAGACAACTGTTTCAAGTTGCTAGCGGACAAGCCAATAATACAAAATATTGCTTAAATTATTCTGAAAACAATTTAAAATATGTTTAGTAATGATAATATGGAGAAATCATCAGGTAAACCACTACACCAGTAATGGCCACATATAGCCATAAAGGAAATGTGATTCTTGCAATTTTACGGTGCTTATCAAAGCGTTGAGCCAGTGCCCTTACATAGGTAACCAATACCAATGGAATGATAGCAATGGAGAGTAAAATATGAGTTAGAAGTATAAAAAAGTAAGCATATTTAATTGCCCCCTCTCCACCAAATTTTGTAGAAGGAGTAGTCATATGATAAGCGATATACATCACCAAAAATAATAGGGAACAACCTATCGCAGATTTCATCAGGTTTTGGTGAAGTGCAATCTTACCGTTTTTGATTGCCCAAACTGCGATAACCAGTAACACAGCTGTAATGCCATTAATGGTGGCATAAATAGGTGGCAAAAAAGTAAGTGTTGGCGCATCAATACCCAGATCTTTTAGCTTTACCACGAATAAAAATGCAACTGCTACAGGTATGAAGATAGAAAGAATGATGATCCACTTGTTGTATTTTTTTTCAATAGAAGTATTTTCCATGCGCTTGGAATATTATTTTTAGTGACGGCTGAAAAGCCATGATATTTAATTAAGAATAACCAATGGATTAAGTTAATCAATTCGTAAAAGGCAAATTATCGCCCGTCTTTTAAATTCCTTAGGTATTCGGCAATCAGTACTTTGATCTCATCTTCTAATCTCCCAGTAGCTTCCGGACTATCCGTTTCATAAATGCCACGAATGCGATGTTGTACATCGATTAACAAGATCTTATTGCTAAAAATGTAACGGGGGGTTTCTTCCCTGTCATCTCTAATCACATCTAACAACAAGCCTTTACGAATAAGTGGGTAAGTAGCATTGGTGTCGCCAGCAAGAACATTCCATTTCTCGGGCTTAGCGCCCAGCTGCGTGGCATAAGCTTTTACATCCGTTAATCCAATAGGATTGACCGCCAGGCTTAAAAACTTAACAAGCGGTTTCTTTTCGTAACCTTCAGATAATTGTTGTAGGTACTTGGTTACTCCGGGGTTACTTGCAGTGGTATTAACTAAATTGAGTACCACAATCTTGTTTTTTAGTGAAGCCCAGGAAACAGTATCTCCAATCTGGTTTGCCAGTTTAAAATCAGGTATCAGATGATAAATCGTATCGCGGATCTTCTTGCCTTTCACAGTATGGAAGGTGGAAGCAACGACCTTCTCGCCAAATATCGGAAGGCTTTTATATCTGTTCTTTGCGAACTGTGGCAATAAGTAAAAAAACAAAAATCCCGGTACAGCTAAAATGCTTACCAGGATTAAAAGTTTTTTTATGGAGTTACTTTTCATTAATGATTCATCATGTGGATATTCAAAAATCCACCTTCAATTAACATCAGCACAATAAAGTAAATGATGAAAATAAATGACACGGTTAGAGAAAGTTGTAATCCTAATTTCTCGTACTTCAAGTGCATGAAATAAGCAACGATATAAAATGCCTTGATTAAAGTTAAAATGATATAAACAAAGTTACCAATTGCATGAGACATGTAGCCATTAGGTAAAACCCAAAGTGCAACGATAAACTCAATAACAGTAATTAATAAAAGGATACCGAAAACTTGCCAAATTTTACCCTTGGATAAACCTGCGTGCTCTTCGTGCCCCTCTGTATGTGCGTGATGTTCTGACATGATAATATTTTATAAGAATGATAAATTAAACCAAATAGAAGAATGTAAATACAAACACCCAAACTAAATCAACAAAGTGCCAGTATAAACCAACTTTTTCAACCATTAAATAATGTCCCCTTTTTTCAAAAGTCCCGTTGATGGTCATAATTAAAATAATGATATTGATTACAACACCGCTAAACACGTGGAAACCGTGGAAACCGGTAATCGTAAAGAACAAATTAGCAAACTGTTGTGCAGCCACTAAAGACACATCACCAGTAAATAAGTGTTTCAACTCTTCAGCAGTTGGAATCTCTCCCCACCAGAAACCTTCGTGGTGTAAGTGTGTCCACTCTAAAGCCTGACAACCCAGGAACATAAAACCACCAATAATGGTAGCAACCATCCACCAGATTACTTCTTTTTTGGCACGTCTGTGACCAGCTTCTACAGCCAATACCATTGTAACAGAACTCATAATTAAGATAAATGTCATGATACCCACAAATACAAGCGGAGCGCCGGTATCTGTAATACCTGGAACGGATTGGAAAACCAAATCCGGATCTGGCCAAGTTAATTTAGAAAAGCGTTGTGCGCCATAATAAACTAATAAAGACGAAAAGGTAAAAGCATCTGACAAAAGGAAAAACCACATCATGATTTTGCCATATTCTACCGACCACGGAGAACGGCCACCATTCCATGGCCCGGTTTTAACTTGATCTAATTGTGATACTGAATTCATTTGGAAATAGTATAATAGTTTGTTAACAAATTTAACGGTTCAAAAGTAAAAAAACATACAGATATATCCATAATATATCTATAAAATGCCAAAAAATAGAAGCAATCTCCATTCGGTAATTGCTTTTAGCAGGCGAAATATTTTTGTAGCTACCTACAAGGGCATTGATAATTAAACCCACCCCACCAATAATGTGCAATAAGTGCAAGCCAGAAACCACGTAGATAAACGAGATAGCTGCATTATTACCTACAAGTGTAGCACCAGTTCTTACCATACTTCCCCATGCATTAAACTGCATTACGCCAAAGGCAACGGCAAGAATCACTGTTAGCCACAACATATTGCGTTGTAGGCTAAAGTTTAACTTTCGCATAGCTTTTGATGCAAGTACCAATGTAATACTGCTGGCAATAATAACTAAACTGCTATAGATAAATGCATCCGGCAAAACCAAACCATGCCCTTTGCCCTTGGATGCCGCAAACACCAGATAATAACTGGTGAAACCACCGAACATAATGGTAGATGATACCACAAACAACCAAACGATAAACTTTCGCGGTTTAGGATCAAATGTATCTTGGATCTTTTCCATTGTTAGAACCATAAAATTATTTTGCTATGAAATTTAATAATAACCCCAGCTGTACAGCTGGAATGTAAAAAAATGAGCAGAACATTACTTTCCTTGCATCTGCAAGTTCTCTGCTTATTAAAAGTTTTAAAGCCAGCCAGCTGAAGATCAGCCCGCCAATTAAAGATAAACCTGCGATATAATAACCGCCAAAACCATAAAAAGTTGGTAATAAACTCACCGGAATCAAAATCAAACTTGTGATGAAAGTAAGCAATGCCGATGTCTTGTCGCGTTTTTTTGTGGGTAATAACCTGAAGCCAGCTTTTTTATAATCATCATCCAAAACCCAGGCAATTGCCCAAAAGTGTGGAAACTGCCAAACAAACTGAATTAAGAATAAAATACCTGCAATGTAATAGTCGATTTCGTGAAACATTTCTGCTTTCAAACTTCCGAATGCAGCAAGATAGCCAATAAGCGGTGGTAAGGCTCCCGGAATTGCACCAACAAAAACTGCAATTGGCGATTTCCGCTTCAGTGGAGTATAGGCAAAAGCATATAACAAAATGGAGAAAACAGATAATAAACCTGTCTCTAGATTCAGTTTACCTAATAGCCAGGTTCCTAAAAAGGCCATAAACACACCAAGAATCAACCCTTGCCCGGTGGTCATTCTCCCCGCTGGCATAGGCCTGTCTTTTGTTCTCGTCATGAGCTTATCCAGATCCTTTTCAATGATCTCATTAAAACAGTTGGCAGCAGCCGTAACTAAAAAGCCGCCTGCAATTAATATCAACCAATTCCCCCAGTCGATTGACGGGATATGCCCTCTGCCAACTTGCATTTTTTGACCAATCAAAAAAGAAATCGATGCCGAAAACACTACCGTAAACGATAGCCTGAATTTAATGAGCTTAGAAAAATCTGAAAAAAATTGTCTCAATTTCCTTAAATATTATTGCTTATAAGTACTTGTACGATAAACCAACAAATACAAATAAAACTGTAAACTAAACAACAGCGTCGAAAACAAGATATGTATTGCTTGTGCCGCTGGTGGAAAAGCAATGTATGCTAATGCAAAACCACTTAATAACTGTATGAGAAGCGTTACCAAAATAAACCGGGCAGTTAACAACGGAGCTGCCTTCCCACTAAACCGGTCAACTACCATTTTGTAGACTATAGCGTTGGAAATGATCACCAGTATAGCTAAATCCCTATGGTATGAAAAGATTGATCCAACCTTAGCTATCCACGTTTCTCTTACACTATAAGCCAAAGATTTAGCGATCACATCTACAGCTTCCCTGACTTCCGTACCCAAAATAATCTGAACGATACTAATTACCACTGTAAATAGCAAAAATCCCTTAAGCCAAAGTATCCGGTACATAATTACCGAAGGCGTTTTATTTAGCTGTTTCGCGTAATTGTACGTATAAATAGAAATTGCTAAAATCACTAGAGCTAACAGCATGTGCACGGTAACCACCCATTGCGCAAGATTGGTAGAAACAACTATCGATCCTAGCCAAGCCTGATAGCCAACGACCAGGATATTAAGGAAACTAAGTACAATTATCCGCTTAGCCGTCTTCTTGTAGGCAAAAGAATAAAAAAGTGTTAACAATAGGAACAAACCTGCCAGCACCCCCACAAGTCGATTAACGTATTCAACCCAGGTTTTAGTTGGATTGAATTCCTCAGGAAGTGTAATGCTTTTATCCTTTCTAATCTGATCCGCTAGTTCCGCTTTGCCCATACTTTCCAGGTACTTCGCAAACTTTTCGTTTTTCTTTAATCTCCCAGCAACATACTTTTCTTTATAATTAGCAGGAAGCTGTGACACATCTGTGGGCGGAATATACCGATCGAAGCACTTAGGCCAGTCAGGACATCCCATTCCAGACCCTGAACTTCTTACGATACCGCCTGCAAGTATAACCATCAACGTAACTATAATGGTTATAAAATTAATCTTAATAAATCGTTGCTCTGATCTGCTGATCATTATACCTTTTTATGTGAAAAGGGTATCCGGATAAGCAGAAACTTAATCAGATACCCCTTTTAAATTATATTAAAGACCAGTAACTAGCCTTTGTTTTCTTCTATAGGATTAGCCAATTCCCAATCTTGCTGTATTTTCTCCGCTTCAGCGTTTCCTTCAAAATCGTGAGGCAAGTTTGAACTCATTGTTTTAGAGAATGGTACAGTTTGAGGGATAAAGTCAGCATCATGACCAGGTTTACTATAGTCATATGGCCATCTGTAAACTGTAGGAATCTCTCCCGGCCAGTTTCCATGGATATGTTCAACTGGAGCAGTCCACTCTAAAGTATTAGATTCCCATGGGTTTTGTGGAGCAACCTTACCTTTGAAAATTGAATAGAAAAAGTTAAATAAGAAAGCTACTTGAGCAAGAGCGGCCATAATTGCTGCCCAGGTTACAAATACGTTTACGGTTAACCATTTCTTCATGAATTCAAATTCAGTGAAGGCATAATAACGACGAGGCACACCATCTAAACCTAAAAAGTGTAGCGGGAAGAATACGAGGTAAGCTGCAATAAAAGTTAACCAGAAGTGCAGATAACCTAATTTGGCATTCATCATTTTACCAAACATCCTAGGGAACCAGTGATAAACACCTGCAAGCATACCAAAGATCGCTGCAGATCCCATCACCAAGTGAAAGTGGGCAACAACGAAGTAAGTATCGTGTAAGTTAATATCTAGAGATGCATTTCCTAAAAAGATACCGGTTAAACCACCAGAGATAAAGAATGATACTAAACCGATGGCAAATAACATTGCTGGAGTGAAACGGATATTACCGCGCCATAAAGTAGCTAAATAGTTAAATGTCTTCACAGCCGATGGTACCGCAATGATTAATGTCGTAATCATAAATACACCACCCAATAGCGGATTCATACCCGTTACAAACATATGGTGACCCCATACAATAAACGATAATACAGTAATACCAATTAGTGAGTAAACCATTGCATGGTAACCAAAGATTGGTTTACGTGCATTTACAGAAATAACCTCTGATGAAATACCTAAAGCTGGCATGATTACGATGTATACCTCAGGGTGACCCAGGAACCAGAATAAGTGTTGCCATAGAATTGGAGAACCACCTTCATTAGGTAAAATATCAGTACCCATTACAATATCAGAAAGGTAGAAACTTGTTCCGAAACTACGATCGAATACCATTAGCACAACCCCAGCTACAAGAACAGGGAACGATAAGATACCTAGAATAGCAGTAAGGAAGAAAGCCCAAATAGTTAACGGCATTTTCCATAAATCCATTCCTTTTGTACGCATGTTCAAAATAGTACTCACGTAGTTGATACCACCCATTAAAGATGATGCTACGAAAAGAACCATACTGATTAACCACAACGTCATACCCATACCAGATCCTGGCATTGCCTTGGCAACAACTGATAATGGAGGATATACCGTCCAACCACCTGATGCAGGACCAGTTTGGATGAAGAATGAAGACATCATGATCACACAAGCCATAAAGAAGAACCAGTATGAAAGCATGTTTAAGAATGGCGAGGCCATATCTCTTGCTCCGATTTGTAATGGAATTAATAAGTTACTAAACGTACCACTTAAACCTGCGGTTAACACGAAGAATACCATGATGGTACCGTGAATAGTTACTAAGGCTAAGTAAAAGTCAGGCTTGATCCTTCCACCTTCTGCCCATTTACCTAAAAATGTTTCCAGGAAAGGGAAGTTTTGATCTGGCCAGGCCAATTGGATACGGAATAAAATTGATAAGCCCATCGCAATCACTGCCATGATAATACCCGTGATAAGGAATTGCTTAGCAATCATTTTGTGATCCATGCTGAAGATATACTTGGAGATCAAAGTTTCCTTGTGGTGTCCATGATCAGCGTGATCGTGATTGTGTTCGTCGTGTAATGCTATTGTTGACATAATTCTTTCGCTCTGCGGTAATATTATTTATTTAAAGCCATTTGGTTAGTTTTCACAGCTGCTGAATCAGTAGCTGACGAATCTGATGCCGCTTTGGGAGCAGCAGGAGGAACCGGCAAATTAAATTGTTTTCTTAAATCGTCATTCAAATATGTTTTCTGTTCAGCTATCCACGCTTTGTATTCAGCAGCAGATACCACACGCACAACTTTTTGCATGTTGTAGTGACCAGAACCACAGATTTTAGCACAAAGGAACAGGAACTTAAAGTTCGGATCATTTGTTTCCTGCTGCATCTCCGCAGTCGTTTTTGTTGGCGTAAATTCAAAGAATGTTCTCATACCTGGAACAGTATTCAATTGAACCCTGAAGTGCGGCATGTAAAAACTGTGAATAACGTCTTTACTGGTTAAGATCAACTTTACTGGTTTACCCACTGGAAGAACCATCTCATCAGCCATTTCATCATCACGTGAATTAATGTCTTTGAAATCGATACCCAACTGGTTAGTGGCAGTTGTTAATTTATAGTTTTTAGTACCCACAATGCCATCAGCTCCTGGGTAACGAATAGACCATTTGAATTGCTCTGATGTTACCTCAATTTGTAAAGGCTTATTATTAGGATCTTCAGTTTTAAAGAAGATTGATCTCCAGGTTAAGAAACCCATTAATACCAATACGGTTAAAACCAATGCAGGAACAATTGTCCAGATCTTCTCGATCGTGTTGTTATGTGGGTAATAGTAAGCTTTTCTTTTAGCAGAATATCTGTAGATGTAAGAAAATCCGAATAATAAGATGTGTGTAGAAACAAACACGATTGTTGTAATGATCAATGTTAAATTGAACATCTCATCGATTTTCTTACCGTGTTCAGAAGCGGCATCTGGTAATAACATCGATCCGTGAACGGTATATTCCCAATACACTCCATATAAACCTAAAACCAGGAATAAGGCAAATAGACTCGCATGAACTCTATTCCAGTTAATACCTACTGGCTTACCTTGTGCTTCGCGGCTTAGCTCATATACCTTTATTGATTTACCAATAATTGCAATGAATAAACACACGGCCAGGAAAATCAGAATGTAAAAAATTACTGATTTATAAATCTCACCCATATCAACTTTCGGTGCCGCGGCAGCACCTGCTGCTGCCTCTTGCGCAAATGCGCTCGTGTTTGCAAAAACAGTAAATAATACTGCTAAAGCTGCGGTCGTTTTATTCGTGATAAACTTTCTTAAACTCATTTTCTTAAAAGTAGTACGCTGTACTGCTAATTATAATAATAATATAAATATTTGA
>Ga0308159_1000205_pt1 | contig 185863 bp, 174 predicted proteins | sample PhyCR1_FD_201040 | JGI IMG/M metagenome (GOLD analysis project Ga0308159, IMG submission 201040) | Phyllosphere microbial communities from UC Gill Tract Community Farm, Albany, California, United States - DLSLC.R1 | ecosystem: Host-associated > Plants > Phyllosphere > Unclassified | place...
AAGGTTTCGGATTTATCACTCCATCTAATGGCGATGCCGAAATTTTTGTTCATGCTTCAGGCTTAATCGACAACATTCGCGAGAATGATACCGTAAACTACGATGTAGAAGAAGGTAGAAAAGGCCTAAACGCGGTAAATGTAAAAGTAGCTTAAGAAAACTCGAACACATAAATCGTAAAAAGTCCCGATGCAAATCGGGACTTTTTTTGTGGGGGAAAGTTTCAAATAATAAACTAAAGGTTAATCCGTCATTGCGAGGAGGCTTTTTTGCCGACAAAGCAATCTTAATACTAGGGTTATATTAATCGTTGGAAGATTGCTTCGTCGTTCCTCCTCGCAATGACGAATTTCACTCAGAATTTTTTCTAATTGGTCTTCACAGCTTAAAATGAAACCATAAATAATCCCATATTCTTTCAATTATTTCCGATTATGCTTTAGAATGTTTCTAAATAAATGATTTATCGTTGTTTTGTCATAATCGTTTATAAATTAAACTCATAATTAGATACTTTTGCAAGAAATTTAGATATAAATCCTAATCAAATGAGTGGTTTCGGAAATGCATTTTCTTCATCAATAGGGAAGAAATTCATCATGGGTATTACAGGTTTGTTCCTGATACTTTTTTTAATTGTACACTGCGGTATTAATGCTTTAATATTTATTAACGACGGTGGTTTGACTTTCAATGTAGGCGCACATTTTATGGCCACCAACTGGATTATCCGGGCGGGCGAGATTGTGTTGTTTATTGGTTTACTTGCGCACATTTTTCAGGCGTTACGTTTAACGTTGGAAAATCAAAAAGCCAGACCGGTTAAATATGCCGTAAACGATGGTAAAGCAAACAGTAAATGGTATAGCCGTTCTATGGGCTTATTGGGTACACTTTTGCTGATCTTTTTGGTGGTTCACCTGAAAGATTTCTGGGTAGTTTCGCGTTTTACCGGAATCCCGACAGTTGATTCCAATGGGCACGAAGACCTTTATGCCGTGATGAAAGAGAAATTTCAGGATCCGGTAAGGGTTGCTGTATATATTTTAGCCATGTTTTCTTTGTGTTATCACCTGTTACATGGTTTTGCTTCAGCTTTCCAGACAATGGGCTGGAACCACTCAAAATATAATGGTATCATTAAAGGAGCAGGCGTTTGGTATTCGATTATTATTTCGATCCTTTTCGCGGCCATGCCGATTGCAGTTTATTTCGGTCTTATTCAATAATTTTTAGCACAAAAGATATGTCAGATATTAATTCAAATATTCCAGAAGGCGAATTAACCAGCAAATGGACAAAATATAAGTCTTCTGTGCCTTTGGTAAACCCATCGAACAAAAGAACTATTGAAGTAATCATCGTAGGTTCGGGTTTGGCAGGTGCTTCGGCAGCCGCTACTTTGGCTGAGATGGGTTACAAAGTTAAATGTTTCTGTTTTCAGGATTCACCACGTAGAGCACACTCAATCGCTGCTCAGGGTGGTATTAATGCCGCTAAAAACTATCAGAATGATGGTGACAGCGTTTACCGTTTATTTTACGATACCATTAAAGGTGGTGATTACAGGGCCCGCGAAGCTAACGTACACCGTTTAGCAGAAGTTAGTGCAAATATTATAGATCAGTGTGTGGCTCAGGGTGTTCCTTTGGCACGTGAGTATGGTGGTTTGTTGGATAATCGTTCCTTCGGAGGTACACAGGTACAACGTACTTTTTATGCTGCAGGTCAAACCGGTCAGCAGTTATTATTAGGTGCATATTCTGCTTTAGAACGCCAGATTGGTATGGGCAAAGTAGAAATGTACACCCGCCACGAAATGCTTGAGGTGGTTAAAATCGATGGCAAAGCGCGTGGTATTATTGCCCGTAACTTAATTACAGGCGAAATTGAACGTCACTTCGGTCATGCAGTGGTATTAGGAACAGGTGGTTACGGAAACGTATTCTATCTTTCTACCAACGCCATGGGCAGTAATGTTACAGCGGCCTGGAAAGCGCACAAACAAGGTGCTTATTTTGCAAATCCTTGCTACACGCAGATCCACCCAACCTGTATTCCGGTTTCTGGTGATCACCAGTCAAAATTAACCCTGATGTCTGAGTCGTTACGTAACGATGGACGGATCTGGGTTCCAAAAAAGAAAGATGATAACCGTAAAGCTTCAGAAATTCCTGAAGACGAAAGAGATTATTATTTAGAGCGCCGTTACCCTGCTTTCGGTAACCTTGTTCCTCGTGATGTAGCTTCACGTGCGGCGAAAGAGCGTTGCGATGCCGGTTATGGTGTTGGTGCTTCTAAATTGGCCGTATATCTTGATTTTAAAGCCAATACAGAACGTTATGGTAAAATCGAAGCTTCTAAGTCAGGTAACCACAATCCTGATAAAGAAACCTGTATGCGTTTAGGTACTGAGGTAATTAAAGCTAAATATGGTAACCTGTTCGATATGTATGCGCAGATTACAGGTGAAAATCCTTACGAAACGCCAATGCGTATCTATCCGGCGGTTCACTATACCATGGGTGGTTTATGGGTTGATTATAACTTAATGACATCCGTACCAGGTTTATACTGTACAGGTGAGGCTAACTTCTCCGATCACGGTGCCAACCGTTTAGGTGCATCTGCTTTAATGCAGGGCCTGGCTGATGGTTATTTCGTGCTTCCTTACACCATTGGTGCTTATTTATCAAAAGAGATTTCTGTAAAAGCAATCCCGACTGATCACCCTGCCTTTGTAGAGGCTGAACAAAGAGCTGTAGGTATTTTAAATACTTTAATTAATATCAAAGGAACCAAATCGGTAGATCATTTCCACAAACGTTTAGGCCACATCATGTGGGAAAAATGTGGTATGGCGCGTAACGAACAAGGCTTAAAAGAAGCGATCGAAGAAATCAGGGCCTTACGTGCCGAATTCTGGAGTGATGTTCGTGTACCTGGAACTGCCGATGAATTAAACACTGAGTTAGAAAAAGCTGGTCGCGTAGCCGATTTTATCGAGCTGGGTGAATTAATGTGTATCGATGCTTTAAACCGTAACGAAAGCTGCGGCGGTCACTTCCGTGAAGAGTATCAGACAGAAGAAGGTGAAGCATTGCGTGACGATGTAAATTATGCATACGTAGCTGCCTGGGAATTTAAAGAAGGTGTAAACTTCGAACTTCATAAAGAAGAACTGAAGTTTGAAAATATTAAAGTAGCACAAAGAAGTTATAAATAAGATGTGAGATGTGAGATGTGAGACGTGAGATGAAAATTCTCAATTCTCATATCTAATGTCTCAAATCTCAAATCTGAGATACAATGAGTACAGGAAATATGAACTTAACGCTAAAAGTTTGGCGTCAAAAAAATAACAAAACCAAAGGTGCTTTGGTAGATTATAAATTGGCCGATATTTCACCGGATATGTCTTTCTTAGAGATGTTCGATGTATTAAACGAACAATTAATCAATAAAGGTGAAGAGCCTGTTGTATTCGATCACGATTGCCGCGAGGGTATCTGCGGAATGTGTTCGATGTTCATCAACGGCCGTCCGCACGGACCAAAAGACCTGGTTACTACCTGCCAGTTACACATGCGTTCTTTTAAAGATGGCGATACCATTGTGGTTGAGCCATGGAGAGCGGCTGCGTTTCCGGTAGTTAAAGATTTAACGGTTGATCGTTCTGCATTTGACAGGGTGATTGCTGCTGGTGGTTTTATTTCAGTAAATACCGGTAATGCCCAGGATGCAAACAATTTGCCAATCCCTAAAATGCAGGCTGATGCTGCTTTCGAGGCTGCAGCATGTATTGGTTGTGGTGCTTGCGTAGCAACCTGTAAAAATGCTTCAGCAATGTTGTTCGTATCGGCTAAGATTTCTCAATTGGCATTATTACCTCAAGGTCAGCCAGAACGTTATCGTCGCGTACAGAGCATGGTAGCGCAAATGGATGCCGAAGGTTTTGGTAACTGTACAAACACAGGTGCCTGCGAAGCAGAATGCCCTAAAGGAATTTCTTTAGAAAATATTGCCCGCATGAACCGCGATTTTGCCTCTGCAAAATTCGTTTCGGAAGAAACGGTTTAAAAATATACTGTGCGTTCCGATTTATCGGAATTCTTGAGCCTCAAACCTGGTTTGGGGCTTTTTTTATAACTAAAAATCTAAAGGTAATTTTTTAATGAGTTGTGCGTTATTACTTTAGGTTTATATAGCTACTTTTTAGCAGAAAAGCCAGACTTTGAAAACATATGAAACAATAATCCTTTCGATTGAAAGTAATAGAATGAATTGTGCGGCGAAATAAAAGTTTGCGAAAGTCGTAATATTCTTATGTTAGCATATTAAAGTTTTGCCTAAATAGAAATTTTATTCTGTAATATTTGCATATACATTAAAATTTTTCTAAATTTAGTCCTCCGAGACAGGAGAGAAAACATAAAACCCCGGCAATTTTTGCTGGGGTTTTGTGCGTTTAAAAGATTGGTAAAACAGCATTTAGTCCATTTTAAAGTTAACATTAATGTTATACTTTACGCGTACCGGCCTTCCCTTAATTAAGCCGGGGTTCCATCTTGGCGACTTGCTCAATACCCTTAACGCTTCATTATCTGTTTCTTTGGTTAACCCCTTTGTAATTTGAACATCGGTTAATGCCCCGTTTTTCTCTACCACAAAAGAAGCAAATACTTTGCCCTGGGTTTTGTCTTTTTTAGCTACTTCCGGGTATTTAATTTCATGTCCCAGGTATGCATAAAACTTAGAAATACCGCCCGGATATTCCGGAGCCTTTTCCAACGAAGTAAAATCGTAAATTTTGTCCTGATTGTTCTGCGCTTTTGCCGAATTAAAGAACATGGCGATGCCCGTTAGGGCTAAAAAGATTAGCTTTCTCATTGTTTTTTGATTATGTGATTGATTATTTAATTTTTACCGGGAGCTGTTTTAGCTTTTTTAGTTGTGATGATAATGACGCCATTTTTGCCCTTTTCTCCATATATTGTGGCGCCTGACGTGTCTTTAATAATTTCCACTTTTTCGATATTCTCCCTGTCAAGGATTTCTATTCCTGAAGCTTCTTTGCCGTCGATAATGTATAGTGGTGCTGTTTCTCCACTTTTTAATTTAATCCCGTTTTTGGTTACAGAAAAATTCGAGTCGCCATCTTTAGCGGTTGAATTTTTAGGACGAATGGTAAATCCGGTTGCTTTGCCTTTTAATGGCAGGTTATAAAGCCGTTTAGAGGGAATGATCGAGCTTTGTTTACCCAATGGGTTGTTTTTCGTTTTCACCTCAATTACACCTGCAAAACCATCCGGGCCATATTTAACAATTGCTGAACTATCTTTTAAAACAGTAATTGATTCGATATTGGCCTGATTAATTTCATCCAGCATTGATGTGCCTCTTATATATTGTTTATTTCCATCAATTACCACTAAAGGTTCAGCACCAGCAACAAGTATTCCTCTGAGCGTAATTTTGGTGGTTTTAATACTGTCTGCTTTTTGGGCAAAACCAGCTAAACTAATGCCCATCATCATGGTAAAGGTTAGGAAATTTTTCATATTGGTTAGAATTTTCTTTTAAAATCTAAGAAATTAGTGCTTTTGTCAATCGCAGTATCTTTTGACTCAAGATTCCGGAAAATATTATTTTTGGTTTTACTCGTAATAATAATGGCGCCGTTTTTAGCCTTTGGGCCATACAGGCTCATCGCAGTCTGATCTTTTAAAACAGAAATAGATTCTATATTATTTGCATTTATCATGCTCAACTGGCTGTTATCTGGTAGTTTAACGCCATCTAAAATGATCAGTGCATCCAGATTTACGCCATCTTTAAATATAACCCGGTTTGCCGGTACTGCGCTTAATTTAACCGGCCTGGCTGGTTCGTCATTTAATGTGAAGTTTACATTGATGTTGTACTTCACTCTTACGGCCATGCCGTTCGAAGTTCCGGGATTCCATTTTGGCGATTCTTTTAAAACCCTGATGGCCTCTTCATCCGTTCCGCTACCTAAACCCCGTGTAATCTGTATATCGCTTAGCGAACCATCTTTTTCAACAATAAAACTTAAAAATACTTTCCCTTGTACATTGTTATCGAGCGCCATTTTTGGGTACTTGATGCTGCCGCCAAGGTATTTATAGAATTTAGCAATACCTCCCGGAAATTCAGGTTGTTTATCGATGGAAACAAAATCATAAACCTTTTTATCTGTTTCATCCTGCTGGGTGTTTAAACTGCCGGCTGTTTCGGCGGCTTTGTTGCGGTAAGAAGTAATTCTGATTTTGTTCAGGTTTATATAGCCCGAAGATGCGGGTACAAATTTGTTCTTAAATTCTTCAGTAGATTCTGGCAGGCTAAAGGTAACCGTTAATGCATATTTGCCATCTTCAGTATTTTTAAAGCCTTTATAAGACATTATAGCTTTTCTTACTTCTTCTTCACAACCGGCACCAAGCACTGCATTTGTAGTAATATTGGTTATTTTGCCATTCTTTAAGTTAAATTTTAGCTGCGTATTGCCCTGAACTTCATTATTGTTGGCTGTAGCAGGATATTTAATGGTTTTTGATAAAAACTGATAAAAACTTTTCCAGTTTGCATCTGCCTTGCCATCAACTGAAACTTTTGGCGTTAGAGCATCTTCGCTGGATTCGGTTGTAACAATTGCCTGCACCATTTCGATCGGTTTATTTAAAGGGATCTGATCGGAAATAGACATTAATTTTTCATTTTTACGGACCGTTGCTGATGAGAACACAATAAGTAAAGCAAAAAGCGGGATAAAAATCCCATACTTCATAATTGCAGTTTTTTTTGACCGCTCTTTATGAAGCATGAAAATTCTTTTTTTGATCAATGATTTTTCAAGAAAACCATTGGTTAAACTATTTGGCGAAATACCAAACGATTTGCTTAATAACAACATGGCATATTCTGCCTTATCGCCCTGAAATTCGGCCGCCTGTTCGTCGGCTAAAAATTCGTGTATGTTTTTGATTGTTTTTTTATAAAGGTAAATCACCGGGTTTAACCAGGTTAAAATGCCTATAATTTCAAAAAAGAGCACATCAACAGTATGCCACTGTTTAATGTGCGCTTCTTCGTGGATGTCGATCACATCCATTTGTGGTAATTCACGATCAATTATTTTTTTACCAAAAAAAGCAAAGGCCGAGCCCGCCTTGTTTGATGAAATGAGTTTTTTAACCATTAAAAGGTTAAACACTAACCTACCCAGAAAGAACAAAATACCGGCACAATAAAAATATACAAAAGCGCTGGCCCAGTTAAACCCGGAATTGCGTTCTGTTACGATTGTGGCCTGTGCTAATACTGCATCCCAGTTAACTGATGTGTACACGCGTTGTGCTGCTTTTTGTTCCGTTAGCCACTCCAGGCGGATAAACGGTATGCATAACGACAAAACTCCCGAAGATATAAGATAAATGCGGTTGAGTGTAAAATAAGTCTCCTTATCCAGCAGCAGCTTGTAGAAGCAGTAAAAAACAATTAAGTATAAATGTACCTGTAATAAGTAGTGGGCAAAACTCATTTTGGCTTATGTTTAATTTTATTGATCATTTTTAAAATTTCATCAACATCGCTTAAATCAAGCTTCTCTTCTTTAACAAAGAATGAAAACATACTCTCTACTGAATTTTCGAAGTAATTGCCCAAAAGCTTTTCTGTTGCATGGCGCTTATATTCTTCCCTGCTTACTAAAGGATGGTACTGGTGTGCTTTACCAAATGCCTCATGACCGATAAAGCCTTTTGTTTCGAGGATTCTGATAATGGTTGATACGGTGTTGTAGGCAGGCTTAGGGAGTGGAAGCTCATCAATTACTTCTTTGACGAATGCTTTTTCCAATTGCCATAAAACCTGCATAATCTGTTCTTCAGCCTTGGTTAAATCTTTAATTTCCATAATAGTTAATAATAATAAGGATAATGGCAAATTTATTTGCCTTAGCTAAAGTTAAAACTAATATATTAGTTATCCAAATTTTATTTAAAAATTATTTCACAAATTTTTAATGCTGAATTTTTCAGGTAATAGTAAATTTTTTAGCCTGAGTGATAATTTTTTTGAAGTGTTTATAGTCTGTAAATGAGGATTTTACAGGTTATTTTGTTGCTGTGTGCTATATGGTTATAAGGTTGTTTTTGATGCCATATACTACTAAACCTGTGCGTGACTTAATGTTTAGCTTTGCAAAAAGAGATTCCCTATAGTTGTCAACCGTTCGCGGACTCACATTCATGAGGTCTGCAATTTCTTTATAGGTAAGTTCGGTACTGCAATATTGTAAAAAGGTAAGTTCCCGGTTAGAGAATATAGGTTTAGTATCAGTATCTTTTAGTGCTACCAGCAGCCTGCCCGATACCAGTTCGTTTACAAAGAAGCCTTTATCTACAATAACTTTAATTGCGGTTAACAGATCAGATGGCGTAGATTCTTTAAGCATGTAACCGCCTGCACCAGCTTTAAGCATCCCAATAATTGCTTTTTCATCTTCGAGCATGCTTAGTGCAAGTACATGAACGTTCGGGTAATTGGTTTTAACCCATTTGGTAGCGGCAAAACCATCCATAACAGGCATATTAATGTCCATTAATACCAATTGAATTTCTGAGTGCCGGCTAATCTTTGTCTGAAGATCGACACCATTAACGGCTTCGAATGCGATTTCAATTTCGTCAAATTCTTCTAACAAACTCGCTAATCCCGAACGGAAAAGCGTGTGGTCATCAACAATGGCTATGGAGATACTTTGGTTCTGCATAATTAGGGATAGGGGATTTCAATTGCAATGGATGTACCTTTGCCAGGGGCCGAATTTAATGCTAATTTTCCATTGATCATCTCAATTCTTTTATAAATAGAATTAAGTCCCATTCCTGCTTTTTTTGCATTAATTTCATCAGGGTTAAAACCAATACCATTTTCTGCAACCTTCAAATGCAATGCACCTTCATCCAGGTATGAATCGATCTGTATGTAGGTAGCCTGGGCATGTTTAATTACATTATTGATGATTTCCTGCAGCAAGCGTAAGATAATCAGGTCTTTATCGGGAGATACAAGTTGTGAATCTGTAAGCAGGTTATTGGTTTTTAATTCGTAGGTGCCAGCTTTACCAAGCCAGTTAATTTCCTGATCGATGGCATGGCCGATACCATTTTCTACCAGTTGCTCGCCATGTAAAAGTTTGGCCAGTTCCCGTAATTCTTTGATGGATTTATTAACGAGCGATAAGGAATTTTCGATCTTCTTTTTTGCCTTCTCAGCGTCGTTTAAATTTACTGAGTTTAGTGTGAGGGTGGTCAGGCTCAGCAACTGGCCAACATTATCGTGCAGCTCGGTAGCAATGCTCTGCATGGTCTGGTCCTGCACTTCAATACGTGTTTGAAGGATCTCGGATTCGAACCTTTGCTGCATATTCTGTTTCTCAAGAAAATGATTCTTTTTGTGCCGGTTGTAAGACCTGATATATAAAATCAAAAACACCGGCATCAGTAAAAATACCAATGTAGAAACGGCAACTAAGAGTGCAATTTTCGTTGTTTCATTCTGCATATAAACGAATATACCCAAAGGCTATATAAAATAAGATTTAACAGTACATAAATACAATATCTTAATGTTGCAACACCAATTACTTTTACGCTGAACAGGCCATCGAAAATGTTCGACATGGTACTTCCGAAGTAATAAAACAATACACCAGTTACCCACCAAAATTCAGGATGGGTTTTAATATTGATAAAGTTTTCATCCTTTAGCAACAAATAGTAATAGTAAAGGCAGTAAAGGGTAAAAAATACAGACATTACGCTAATGGTAAGCGTATTTGAATCGGTAAAAGGATGTGTAAAGAGAAAAATAAAATAGGTAAGGTAAACCACACCCGAGCCTATTAAAAAAATAGGTTTCGGGTTGGTGTATTCTTTTAAACAACAATAAAGGCCATACAAAATGGTACTGCTTTCGAATATTAAAAAAATATTGAAAAGCCATAAATTGTGTATATGTTTTGAAGCAAGATAAATGGCATAAAGTTCTGTACCCAAAGCAATGGCAATGTAGCAGGTGATTACCTTCCAAAAAACCTTACCGTCTTTCCACACCAACAAAATTGCGCTGATTAAACAGATAATCTCTGCTATAACTATGGGTGATACGTACCTCATTCTTTATAAGCTCGTTCCTTCGCACATGTCAGGGCATGCAGTACCCCTGTTTTCTATATTTCCCAAATCATCTTTATGGTCTTCATTTCCATTGCTGTTGCCATTGCCGTGTCCGTGTCCGTGACCATGCCCATGACCGTGTCCATGCCCGTTTCCATTACCCACACCTGGTGTAGTTGGTACCAGCAATAGAGTATTTCTGCCTTCGTAAGATTTAGGAACACCTTCAATTGCTCCTTCCAAATATTGTGCGAAATAGATTCTTAATCCATCATATTTACCTTCGCTCATTGATTTTGCGATTGCTAAAATCTGCTCAGCCGGAAACCATACAGCCTTAGTATAAGATTCTTCAGATGTCATGCCGTCTTTGGCGTAGGCAGCAACCATAGCCTTTGCAACCTTCGGATCGATAGGTTCCATATTTAATTTTTTGCTCATAAAAGTTAAAGTGTTTGTTTGTTTGTAAAAAGCCTAAAAATCGATAATAATAAATGATCTGTCAAGAAGTATTTGCATTTAAAGTACCGTAAAAATACCCTTTTATTTAAGGTGTTTTGCGGCATCGCCCAATTATTACATAGCACTACTTTTGGTATATGGTAGCAGATCAAAAATCTGCACCACGAAAAACAAACTCAATCTATCCTTAACGAACAACTATTTTGGACTTATTTAAAAATAAGTCTATTTGATGACGAAGCCGGTTAATCTTATAAATTAAAAAATTTAAATTCTTTGAAAAATGATAAACAATATCCTACTACAGGAAAATCATGGTTCGATCAGCGAAAGGGAAGTTGAGATTGTACACCTGTTATCAATGGGTTACAACAGTAAAGAAATCGGCGAAATGCTTTTTATTAGCGAACATACGGTTAATACGCACCGTAGAAACATGGTGAGAAAGCTCGACCTGAAAAACTCTTATCAGTTGATTGTTTGGGCCTTTAAAGAAAGAATATTATCCTTTTAAGGGATTAAAGATACATTATAACCTCTCATTCTAAACAGCAAAGCCTGCTATTTGATTTCTAAAGTCAAATCAGCAGGCTTTTGTATTTTACCGGTTTATGGTCTGGCAGGTTGTGGGGCAGGCAATTCTTTTCTTGGAATCTGTGCTTCACGCTGCGAAGTATTGTAAACAAATGATGCAATAATGGTTGCCGCCTGTTTTAAATCGTCTTCAACCAACCTGTCGTAGGTATCCATATTGCTATGGTGGGTACGGGTATTATAATCAGCTGGATCCTGAATAAACTGGAAGCCCGGAATGCCCACGGCATCAAAAGCCTGGTGATCAGTACCACCTGTATTATTAATGGTGATGGTTGATGCACCAAGATCGTTAAATGGCGTTAACCAGCTTTGGAAAATCGGACCAGCGGCAGCATTGCCCTGTAAATAAACGCCGCGTATTTTCCCGGTTCCATTATCAAGATTGTAATAAGCTGATATTTTTTTCTGATCAGGTGTTAATACCATCGTTTTCAGGTCGCCAAAATGCTTGGCAACATAACCTCTTGAACCAAATAAACCCTGCTCTTCCGAACTCCATAGTGCAATGCGGATGGTGCGTTTTGGTTTAAAATCAATTGCTTTTAAAATACGCATGGCTTCCATCATTACGGTAGAACCAGCGGCATTATCGGTTGCTCCGGTTGCGGCATGCCACGAATCGAAGTGACCGCCGATCATCACCACTTCATCTTTCAGTTTTTTATCGGTTCCAGGGATTTCTGCAATAACATTATAACCCTGCGGATCCTGATCGTAGAAAGAGGTTTTGATATCGGCCTCTACTTCTACAGGTTTACCGGCACGCAACAGACGTAATATGTGCAAGAAATCTTCGGCTGCTACTTCCAGCTCTGGCGATACAGGTTTTGCATCTAAAGCATAAGATGCTCCGTTGCTGGTAAAAAATGTTCCCTGTCCACCGCGGGCATAAGTTAAAATTAAGCCAACTTTTTCTTCAACCAGCATAGCATTTATAGCGGCACGGATTTCACGCATTTTCATCATTTGTGCCATTCTATCGGCCATTGGTCCGGTGCCCGGGCGCTGCCTTGCACCGGCTGCTTGTGGTTTTGCAGCAGCCATTTGTGCTAATGTAGTATCGGCATAACGAGAGAAATCAGGTTTGATACCACTGGTTAGCGGTGTACCCTGATCCATCATAATAATTTTCCCGGCTAATTTGCCTTTATATTTTGCTAAATCGGAAACACTATCTGCTTTAATGAGGATTACTTCCGATTTTATCGGACCGTTTGTGCCTGGAGTCCATGCTTTTGGTGAGGCAATAATGGCATGATAATACGGTAAGGTAGTGGCTGCATAATATTTATCAATCTGCCAGCCTTTACCGAAAGTTCCCCAGGCTTCGAGGTGTGCATTTTTTAATCCCCAATCGGTAAGTTGTTTTACAGCCCATTCCTGCGCTTTTTTCAGGCCCGGCGAATTTGATAAACGCGGTCCGCTCACATCAGTTAAGTTAAAAGCAATGTCCATTGCCTTCGAGTTCTCTAAACCTTCTTTTCTTATTTTTTGTACTACAGCTGCATCAGGGGTATCTTGTGCAAAAGCTGAAAAGCAAAGGCTAAAAGCCAATGCTGAGATGGTAAATCTTTTGATCATTTTTGAATAATTAGTTGGTTGATTTTGATCTAAAATACGCTTTAAACCCCTTCCAATTATTTTCTAATGATATTTTTACATGAATTGACCGATAAATTTAGTGTTTTGCCTATTTTATGCTCTTTTTAGTCACGATAAAGTAGCCGATGATGAATAGAATGCCTGCGTAAATTAAACTCGTCCATATTTCTTGTGTAAAAACAGGAAAATTTAAAGGATCAGCCCCTTTTTTAACTTTAGTGATTCTTAAAGCAAGGGTTGGTAACGAATAGGGGATGAGGTAGGCATATTTCCAGCCCACATTAGCAGTTATAATGCCCATAATGGTACCCACAAAACCGATCCCCATAGGTTTAAGAAAATCAGCCCACAATAAACTCAATATGAATTGCAGAGACAAAATACCCAGTGAAGACAGAAAAAGTTTAGCGTAAGAGCTGAACAGGATGTTGGTTGGGTTATACTGATCAAAATTATATTTCGGTACTAAAACCTGCAACAGATAGCCAAATGCAAATGTTAAAAATGCAAAAAGAAATAAGCAGATCAAGATTAAAAATACGGCGTAAAGGTATTTAGCCGCATAAATAGAAAATTTGTTTAAGGGCTGGGTAAACAGCATTTTCCAGGTATCGTTTTTATGTTCAATATTATTGACTGAAAAGGCCATAAATATTACGTAGAAAGGCAGAATTAACAAACCCATTACGTTAAGTGATGCACCGATATAATTGCCCCAAAGCAACATAGGAGGATAATGGAGATTCAGTATTTTTTCGGAGCTTGAATAAAAACCGAAAGTGATTAATCCGCATATAATAACTGGCAATAAGATCGCCGCCCAAAAAGCCAGCGTTTTTCTCGATTTATAAAATTCCGATATTAAAGATATATAGAGCGTGCGCATGTTAATTGGTTTTTGTAATATCCAGAAATAGATTTTCGAGATCCTTTTTTTGTTGATACAGACTACTTACCGTAAATCCATTTTGAACTAGCAGAGTATTTAATTCGCCGCTTTTTTGTGATGAAGTAAATGGAACGGTGATTTTTTTATCGGTTTGGGCGATAATTTCGTAACCGGTTTTTGCAATCAGTGCGCTTGCATTTTCGATGTTGTTTACTTCAATTTCGAGCAGGGGTTTGCTTAACAGGTGCAGCTCCTCAATTGTACCCTGAAATAAGAGCTGTCCTTTATTGATAATGCCCACATGTGTGGCGGTTCTTTCGATCTCTGCCAGTAAATGGCTCGATACCAATATGGTTTTCCCATGTTTGGTGGCCAGATCAATCATCAGGTTACGTACCTCGATAATCCCGTTAGGATCTAAACCATTGGTAGGTTCGTCTAAAAGTAATAATTCCGGATCTGAGATTAACGCCTGCGCAATGCCCAAACGTTGTTTCATTCCTAAAGAATATTTACTGGCTTTTTTGTTAGCGGCTTCGGTAAGGCCTGCCAACGCTAACATTTCGTCTGCCTTGGTTTTTTTTATACCCAGCAGGATACAGCGGTTAATCAGGTTTTCTCTGCCTGTTAAGTGGCCGTAAATGGCCGGTTGTTCTACCAGTGCGCCCACCCGTTTAAGGATGGCTATGCGGTTATTATTTATTTCTTTTCCAAATACAAAAACCTGATCAGCTGGCGACTTCAGCAGGTTAAGTAATATTTTTATAGTGGTTGTTTTACCGGCTCCGTTTGGCCCCAGAAAGCCATAAATACTCCCTTTTGGCACCTGTAACGAAAGATCTTTTACAATGGTTTGCTGGCCAAAGTTGAAATTTAAGCCTACAGTTTCGATAGCGTAATTGCTCATTGCTATTATTTAAAAATAGCTGTAGCCTGTTTCACGATCGCTTCTGAACCTTTAGCAGGTTTTACCACAATCTCGGCATCATTCTGACTGGTGCTTACTGTAAGTGTTAAAATGATCATCATAAATACTGGTAATAATAAAAGTAAAAATGGTGATGTGTTTCCTAACTTTTTCATGATGGTTTGTTTTATTTGAGCGGCTGCGAAAATTCCATCAGCCATTACTGTTTGATTTTTTAAGTTGATTGCTGATGTAGTTTTCATATTGTTTTCGTTTTGATGATTCAAAGAAACTGAAGAAAAACTTCCTGCTAAAATCTATTATACCAAGTGTTCAAGATTCTAGATCAACAGACATTTTTGGCGTTTGTCGATAAAAATTGCCCATTGGGCCGTTGGTAGAAAAAAAATGCCCGTTGGTAGATTGTATAAGTAAATCGATAAAACTTTATTTATTTTGTGGCTTGAAGAATATGCGTTGTTTAAACGGATATCAGCTTCATCAATATTTAACAGATTTTAAATGAAACAAAGCAGGGGACCTTTAATATTACATGCTATTTTTTGGACAATTATTGTAATGCTAATTGTTGGGATGAATATTTTTGATACTTCAATACATACCGCGAAAGACTATTTTATCAGTTATATGGTATATGGCGTAATCAATATTTCGATTTTCTACATTAATTATATTTTTTTAATTCCAGAACTGATCAAGAAGAGGAAGAAATATTTTATATATGTACTGGCATTTTTATTATTAATTGCGGTATCTGTTGTTGCTAAAACCGCAATAGCTGTATTGTATCCAGATGATGTATTAACCACAGTAAGCGCTAAAGGAAAGCGGATGGAGATCCCGGTTCATAGTTTTGTGATTATGGTTACGTTCCTGTCGGGGTTTTTCTTAATCTGCAGCTGTATCATTAAATTCACTATCGATTGGTTTGCAAGCGAAAGGATTCAGCGTAATTTAGAAAGCGAACGCCGTGAAATGGAACTTCAGTTTTTAAAATCGCAGTTAAATCCACATTTTCTTTTTAATTCGCTTAACAATATCTATTCTTTGGCTTACCAGAAATCGGATAAAACTGCTGATGCCATTATGAAGCTGTCGGAAATTATGCGTTACATGATTTATGAGAGCAATACCCCTACAGTAGCTTTAAGTAAAGAAGTAGATTATTTAACGAGTTATATCGAACTACAAAAAATACGGTTTAAAGATGGGGCTTATATCGAGCTTACTCTAAATGGCGAAATCGATAACCAGAAAATTGTTCCTTTAATGTTGATCTCCTTCGTAGAAAATGCATTTAAACATGGTGTGGTAACTGATCCTGCCGAACCGGTAAGGATCAATATTATTGCCAACCAGAAAATTTTGCACTTTAGTGTTATTAATAAAAAGAACCAGCAGAATAAAGATGCGCAGGGTGGTGTAGGCTTAACCAACGTAGAACGAAGATTACAATTGGTTTATCCTGAAAGATATAAATTAAATGTTGTAAATTCGGCTACCCATTACACCTGCGAACTGATGATTGACATATAATCGGGCAACTAACCTGGCCTGGGTGATAAGGAAATCATGTATTAAATAGATTAACCAAAAATGAACTTAAACTGTATTGTTGTTGATGATGAGCCTTTAGCGCTTGATATTTTACAGGATTATATCTCAAAAGTGCCCTTTTTAACGATGGTTAAGAGGTGCGAAAACCCCATTGAAGCTTTGCAGATTGTGCAGGGTGGTGGAATTGATCTTGTGTTTTTAGATATCCAGATGCCTGAACTTACAGGAATTCAGTTTTTGAAAATTGCCGGCAATAAATGCCATTATATATTAACCACTGCCTATCCGCAATATGCTTTGGAAAGTTATGATCTGAATGTTTCTGATTATTTGTTAAAACCAATTGCATTCGATCGTTTTTATAAAGCGGTAGAAAAAGTACACAATCAGGTAAAACCGGTTGAAACTCCGGCAAGTGTGGCACAGCCCATCATTACTCCTGCGCCGTTTTCAGGAGCACCAAATCCGGTTCAGGATTACATTTTTGTTAAAACAGAACACAAAATCCAAAAAATTTACCTTCACGATATTCTGTTTATTGAGGGCTTGAAAGATTACATTTCGATTTTCACCAAAGATGAGCGCGTAATTACGTTGCAGAGTATGAAGAAAATGGAAGAAGCTTTACCTCAAAGCCAGTTTATCCGTGTACATAAATCTTATATTGTTGCGGTTGATAAAATTGAAAGTATTGAGCGCAGCCGGATTACGATTAACCAGAAAATTATCCCTGTAGGCGATACTTACCGCGATGAATTTTTCAGGGTGATTGGGAACAAGAACATTTAAAGGGGTGATGTAAAATGGAAGATGGATGATGGGCGCTAAGCGTATAGCGTTTGGCGTCGATTAACTTTGTAAAGTATCTGTAAGATGGAAAATGTAAAATGGATGATGGGCGGTTGGCGTTAGGCGTATAGCGGCGATTAACCAATTTAAACAATTAACCAGTTAACCCTTCTTTACAGCGTAGCTGGCTGCTGCATTGGCTGACCTAAAACCTTCCTGATTTCATTTTCTACCTCTAAGGTAATGTCGTTTGCTGTTTTTACACCAGGTTCAATTGGTTTTAAAACCGTCCATTTTAAGGCATTACCAGTGGTTAATGGAAACATGCCAAAACGAACAATTTTCCACGAATTTTCTATAGCTACCGGAACAACCAATGCATTGGGAACCACCTTTAAAATGGTGGCAATACCGCCAAACTGAAAGGTTTTTAACTGGCCATCTTTTGCACGCGTTCCCTCAGGAAAAATAACGGTACTCCAGTTGTTTTCTTTCATTCTTCGGCCAAGTTTAATGATTTCAGAAATGGCCTGTTTATTGTCTTTCCGGTTGATATTGGCTCCACCACCTAAGCGCAGGTTAATGGAAATAGATGGAATGCCTTTGGTAAGCTCGATTTTCGAAATGAACTTTGCACTGTATTTTCTTAAAAACCAGATTAAAGATGGGATATCGTACATGCTCTGGTGGTTAGCCGCAAAAATGATCGGTCTATCGGTTGGCAAATCGTATTCGTTTTTAAAGCTGATGGAATTAAATAGAAAAATCTGGCAATAGGTAAGAAAAAAATTAAGGATATCAACTGAAACCTTATGCGCCTTGTAGCCAAAAATTTTATAGCAAAGCCATTGTATAGGGTGGAAGATGCAGAGGGTTAATCCGAAGAAAATATAAAAAACAGGGCTTAAAATATATCCAAAAAGCTTGCTCATCTGGTTGATTTAGTAGGCGACAAAGATAATAATAAATTATTCTGGTTCTTTGAAGATATATTTTTCTTCGTAGTCGATTTTAAAGGTTTTTAAAAAGCTAGTGTATTCCTGGAAAAATGTTTCTTTTTTATGGTGCTGTTCCTGATTTTGAATATATTTAATAACATTTTCTACATCGCTCCTGGCATATGAAAATGCTCCATAACCTTCCTGCCAGGCAAATTTTGTTTTACAAAATCCCTGATTGTTTATCCATTTAGAACTTTCTGTTTTTACATTTTGAATCAGGCTGGAAATTGACTGATGCGGCCGCATCCCGATAAAAATATGAATATGGTCGGGCATGCAATTGATCTGGATCATTTTATGATTATTTGCCTGAAATATCCCCGTAATGTATTTTAAAAGCCTTTCTTTCCAATCAGGTTTAATTAAAGAAGCACGGTGCTTTACAGCAAATACAAATTGAATGTGTAACTGGGTGTAGGTATTAGGCATTGCATTTTAAATTTAAATCCATATCAACGTTCCTACGGAACGAAATTATATCTGTTATTTTTCCATCAGGGATCTTATCTTTATAAGACAACTGACAGATTTATTCGGGATGGATTTCAATTGTTTTAGCAATTGGTTAGTTAAATTAAGAATTATTTTGAATTATATAAAATATTCAAATTTTCCCTACCGTAACCAGATTCAATCACGAAACGTTCCTACGGAACGAAAATTCACGTTTAATTGGTTTTCTACCAAGGATTTGTCCCTGGCGGGACAAGGGATTTTTCTGTGTAATGATTTTTTAATAAAATTATTAATCGATTTCATGTCCCATCAGGAAATCGTTACGGAATTTATGATCTTGGCATTACCATTCTTTATTAAATAACTAGATGAACACAAAACGTTCCTACAGAACGAAAATTCACGTTTATTTGGTTTTCTACCAAGGATTTGTCCCTAGCGGGACAAGGGATTTTTCTGTGTAATGATTTTTTAATAAAATTATTAATCGATTTCATGTCCCATTAGGAAATCGTTACGGAATTTATGATCTTGGCATTACCATTCTCTATTAAATAACTAGATGAACACAAAACGTTCCTACGGAACGAAAATTCACGTTATTATTGGGTTTTCTACCAAGGATTTGTCTCTAGCGGGACAAGGGATTTTTCTGTGTAATGATATTTTAATAAAATTATTAATCGATTTCATGTCCCATCAGGAAATCGTTACGGAATTTATGATCTGGCATTACCATTCTCTATTAAATAACTAGATGAACACGAAACGTTCCTACGGAACGAAAATTCACGTTTATTTGGGTTTCTACCAAGGATTTGTCCCTAGCGGGACAAGGGATTTTTCTGTGTAATGATGTTTTAATAAAATTATTAATCGATTTCATGTCCCATCAGGAAATCGTTACGGAATTTATGATCTTGGCATTACCATTCTCTATTAAATAACTAGATGAACACAAAACGTTCCTACGGAACGAAAATTCACGTTTATTTGGGTTTCTACCAAGGATTTGTCCCTAACGGGACAAGGGATTTTTCTGTGTAATGATTTTTTAATAAAATTATTAATCGATTTCATGTCCCATCAGGAAATCGTTACGGAATTTATGATCTTGGCATTATCATTCTCTATTAAATAACTAGTTTTCTACCAAGGATTTGTCCCTAGCGGGACAAGAGATTTTTCTGTGTAATGATTTTTTAATAAAATTATTAATCGATTTCATGTCGCATCAGGAAATCGTTACAGAATTTATGATCTTGGCATTACCATTCTCTATTAAATAACTAGATGAACACGAAACGTTCCTACGGAACGAAAATTCACGTTATTATTGGGTTTTCTACCAAGGATTTGTCCCTAGCGGGACAAGGGATTTTCTGTGTAACAATTCATAAATAAAAAATCATAGAGGTATGATTATCCCCATATTTAATATCTCAGGTCCCATCGGGACATATCATAGGTAGTAAGGAAAAATATTTGATATTTTTTATGTTCCGTTAGGAACATTTGGTGATTGTGATATTACAATTCCCCATTCAACATCATCAGCTTTGCTTTTAATATTGCGGTCACGCTCATTGAATCTGTGATTTTGCCGTTCAACACCATCTGATAAGCCTCTTTAAAGGGTAATTTTTTTACGATAAGCTGTTCCGTTTCTTCGGGCATGGCAATCCCTTCAATTAAGCCGGTAGCTATATAAATAATGCTCAGTTCATCGCTCACAGAATTGGAAAGGTGCATTCTTTGAATTTCTTTCCAGTTTCTGGCACTCATGCCGGTTTCTTCCAATAATTCTCTTCGGGCGCTTTCTATAGGTGCCTCTTTGAGCGGACCGCCACCTTCCGGAATTTCCCAGCTGTAAGCATCCAGCGCATACCGGTATTGGCCTACCAGCCAGGTGTTGTAATTTTCATCTAAAGGAAGGATCCCGATGGCCAGATTTTTAAAATGCACGGTGCCATAAATCCCTTTTCCGCCAGATGGATTAATTACCTGGTGTTCGGTTAAACGGATCCAGTTATTATCATATTTTACCTCACTCTCCAGCGTTTTCCAGGGGTTAATATCTTCCATGGTGCAAGATAGCAACTTACTATGGGTTTTTAGAAGGAAGAAATTCTAGTGCAAAAAAAAGGTGCTTAGATTTTTTCTAAGCACCCCTTGTTCAAAATAATCATCCTGAGCGTTTCGACAAGCTCAACGTGATAAATTGCAATTAATTTAACTTTATGATACAGCCTATTGGTCAAGATTAGAATGATCCTTCATCAGGACGGTTCTCCTGCTGATCGTCTTTCTTCTTTTTACTGGCACCGGTAAAGGTGGTTTTTCCGAAACGGTAAGAGAAAGTTAAGCTACCCATTGTTCCCTGCATCTGACGCTGGAAATCAACTATTGTATAATTGTCTTCGGTGGTCATGCTCCATCTACGGGTATTAAATACATCCCTAACATTGAAACTTAAAGATGCCTTTTTGTTTGGGAAATCATATTTCGCACCGCCATCTATGCCGTACATTGCGTTACGTTTTCCTTGTGCCATCACCTCTGGCGCCCTGTAATCGCCACGTACCTGCAACGATAGATTTTTAACCACCGTTAAATTTCCGGTTACGTTGGCATTCCAGCTAAAGCCACTGCTTGATGCAATATCAAAACGCTCATCACCGGCAAATTTGGCCTGGTATAAGTTAACGTTGGTGGTGAAATTTAAAGCTTTAATCAGATCAAACCGACCGATTAACTCCACACCACTATTAATCTGGTGTGATAAATTTTGAGGAGTTGAAGTGATAATCCCGTTAACAGGCGTACTTCTCACACGCTGAATTACATCGTTGGTTTGACGGAAATATAAACTCGACGTTAAGGTTACTTTTTTCCAGTATTTGCTATATCCAAGCTCAAATGAGTGCACATCCTCCGGTAATAAATTCGGGTTACCACCTCTATAGTTTAAGGGATCAGAAACATCCAAAAACGGGTTGGTATCCCATGGGCGTGGACGGTTTACACGGCGGGTATAGCTCAATTGAAGCTGATTGTCGCCTTTCAGTTTCTGTGTTAAAAATACACTTGGGTATAATCTTTTATAGTGGATATTTCCTTCAGCTGTAGTTAATACGTTGTTGGTATAACCTTCTAAATGGGTATCCAACCGCGCATCTTCAGCCCTTAAACCTACCTGGTAGCCAAAATCTTTAATCTGGTTCTGGTAATTAAAATAAAGGGCATGTACCTGGTCTTTGCTATCAAAACCATTAATCAATTTATTATTACTTACATAAACATTGGTATTGGTAGGGATTGAATCGGCATACTGATCGTTATTTCCTAAACGGATCTGGCTGCGGTAACCCAATTCAATTTTACCTGCTTTACCTACTGGAAGGGCATAATCAGTCTGAATATTGTAATTGGTATTATTACCGGTGTTAAATACACGTTGTAAACTTAAGGTTTCGTCAATTGGAACACCATTGCGGTTAATGGTATTGGTGCTGTAAGCCTGATCGTTGTTATTTGTACCGTATGAATAGCCAAAATTAAAAGTTAATTCTTCTTTAGGCTTTTTAAACTTCTGCACATAATCCAGGTTTGCATCATAACTATTGCCATAACCATCAGTAGTATTGGTTCTGTTGCTCAGTAAAACAGGAGCATTGTTTGAATTTAACTGTCTGATATTTAGCAAATCGTTACGGTCATTTTCTCTCGAATTGAAACCACCCGATAAGCTGATTACGCTTTTGGGGGCCAGATAATAATCGATACCCGCTTTAGCATTGTGCCCTTTATCTAAAGAGTTTGAAACCGTATTCTGGTTCGCAAAAGCTGTTGAACCTGGTGTTGCTGTTTTATAGGTAATATCCTGAAAACCGCCACCAATACGGTTACCATAACGGTAGCTGTAATTACCATAAATGTTTACTTTGCTGTTCTGGAAACTTAAATTGGTATTGGCGTTGTAGTTATCGCGGTTACCTGCCGTTACGGCTGCCGAGCCATTAAAGCCTAATTTGGTGTTTTTCTTTAATACAATGTTGATGATACCCGACTGACCTTCGGCATCGTATTTGGCTGATGGATTGGTAATTACCTCCACACTTTCAATGGAGCTGGCAGGAATAGATTGCAAGATTTGCGCAACGTTACCGCCAGCAATTAAAGATGGCTTACCATCAATTAAAACTTTTACGCCGGTTGATCCGCGAAGGCTCACATTACCGTCCATATCGGTAGAAACTGAAGGTACGTTTTGCAATAAATCGCCTGCAGAACCACCTTCGCTGATTACGCTCTGATCTACAGCAAAAATCTTTTTGTCTATTCCCATTTGCATGCCCTGTTTCTGGCCTGTTACGGTAATTTCGCTTAGTACATTACCTTTTGCAGGGTTCATTTTAATGTCGCCGAAATTTAACGCACCTGTGGTAGCCGTAATCGTTACATTATCCCTAACCATGGTTTGGTAACCAACAAAGCTGATTTTAAAGGTAAAAGTCCCGGTTGGGAGATCAGTCATCACAAATGCACCGTTCACATCTGTTTGCACTATTTTGGCATTTTTTGCGGTGGCTTTATTAATTAAAACTGCTGTGGCAAAAGGAATGGTTTCTTGTGTTTTGGCATCTTTAAGTACTCCGGTAATTTTTGCTTTTCCACCTGTTTGTGCGAAAAGACTAAATGAAAGGGTGAGCAGCAGGAAGGTAATCTTTATTGTTTTGTATTGTAAAAGTCTCATTTAAAAAATAAAATTTGTGTGTTTTTATAAAGGGAGACAAAGTAACGGCAAGTAAGTTTAATAAATGAGCCGTAACTATTTTATTACAGCCATTTTATAGTAATATTTTTGTGGGTTAATTTACAGTTGGCAGTTTGTAATTGGTAGTTTTCTGTTTTGCCTGAAACAATGACGGAATATTACAGTTGATCAATGTGCAAAATGTTACTTTTGTTCATTATGAATAAGATATTAATTGTTGATGATCTGCACCCTGCATTTAAAGAGCAGGCCATTGCCATGGGTTACCTGGTTGATGATGAACCACAGATTACCCGTCAGCAAACTTTAGATAAAATAAAAGATTATACCGGTATTGCTGTAAGGACAAAATTTAGAATAGATGCCGAAATTTTTGCAGCAGCACCAAACCTGAAATTTGTGGCCAGGGCAGGAGCAGGTTTGGATAATATTGATGATAAAATTGCCTTTGAAAGAAATATTCAGCTTATTAACGCTCCGGAGGGCAACTGTGATGCCGTTGGCGAACATGCTACAGGCCTGCTGTTATCATTAATGAATAACTTCCGGAGGGCCGACATGGAAATCAGAAATGGCGTTTGGGACCGGGAGGGTAACCGCGGTTATGAGCTGAAAGGCAAAAAGGTTGGTATTATCGGCTATGGTTTTATGGGACAGAGTTTTGCTAAAAAACTCGCTGGTTTCGAAGTGGATGTAATGGCATACGATAAATATAAAACAGGTTTTAGCGATGCTTTTGTTCGCGAGGTAAGCATGGAAGAAATTGTAAAACACAGCGATGTACTCAGTTTGCATATTCCCTTAACTGCCGAGACCAAACAGATGGTGGATGACGAATATTTCTTCCATTTTAAAAAGCCTATTTTCTTTATCAATACGGCCAGGGGAGAAATTGTGGATACACCAGCAGTGCTAAATGCTATAAAAACTGGAAAGATGTTAGGTGCAGGTTTGGATGTTTTACAAACTGAAAAATTCCCGGCGTTAGGCGAACAGCCCTGGTATGATGAATTAAAGAATAACGATAAGGTGATTTTAACCCCACATGTTGGTGGCTGGACCTTCGATTCGTACCGTAAGATTTCGGAAGTTTTGGCCGGGAAGTTAAGCGGGCTTAGTTTTTAGTATAATTCTTGCTTATTTTGGTTTTGAAAAGCACAGGCACAGCTAGTCGTGAAGGTTCTGTCCTGCTTTTCATTACAAGTCCTCGCTACGCTGTGGGCTTTTCATTACAATCAGGTTTATATTGTTCGGCTGCAGCCTGCAACCCTTAAAATAAACTGCCGCTTTTGCCATTTAGCCCTGGGTGAAGCGTTACCCTGCAGGGCAGAGGTACGAAGCCCAAAGCGTATAAGCGGAACACAGGAGCCAATTTATTTTCTTACACAGGCCACGCGCTCAAAATAAAAATTAACAGCTACTTAAACTCGATACTTAGGTTTAAAAAAGGTATAAATCTCCATTTTATTTTCCGAGTTTGCGCTCGTTTATCAACGTGCGCATCAATAGCTATACGATTCTATCGTTTCTAAACGATAAATTATTCAACGCTCGTTAGAAACGAGCTTTAGCTTAAGTAATTTTATTTTCTTAAATTGGCTATACAATCTAACCCATTTATCATGCCGAAAGATCATTTATATTCTACTACAGTTACCTGGACGGGCAATAAAGGCTCGGGTACGATGGATTACCGTTCCTACGACCGCGATTATATTATTTCAGTAAAAGGCAAAGCCGATATTGGCGGTTCATCAGATTCTGCCTTTTTGGGCGATAAATCTAAATATAATCCCGAAGATCTTTTACTGGCATCCATTTCCAGTTGCCACATGCTCTGGTATTTGCATTTATGCTCTAAAAATGAGATCGTAGTCATCGATTATAAAGATGAGGCGGTAGGTACCATGGAAGAATTAGCTGATGGAAGCGGGAGATTTAGAGAAGTTACCCTCCATCCACAGGTATTGATTGCCGATAAGGCACATTACGAACTTGCAGCATCGCTGCATTATGAGGCTAATAAAATGTGTTTTATTGCCAATTCGTTAAATTTTCCGGTTAAACACGAGCCGGTACTCAGTTTCAGTTAGTAGTTAACAGTTTTCAGTTGGCAGTTACATCTAACCGCCAACTGAAAATTACGACAGCCAGCTATTTCGCTGACCAAACATTATCCTTCGGCGTAGCATCTACATAAATGCCATTATCCAGACTGATTGATGTTATCTTTTTAGTGGTGTTAACTGTTATATTAACCTCTTTTTGATTTGCTTTCCAAACGGCTGGTGTTTGGTGGATGGTTTCTGTTTTTCCATCGGTATAAGTTACCACAACATCAAATGGGATGGCGAAACCACCGATATTTTTAACAGTTACCGTCGATTTTCCTTTTGCAGGTGTTACTTTGGTAATGGCTAAATCGAGGTAGTTGTTGGTGAAAAACCAGTTTTGGAAAAACCAGTTTAAATTTTGCCCTGATCCTGCGTTCATCGAATTAAAATAATCCCATGGAATAGGGTGTTTACCATTCCAGTTGCTCATATAATTATGTAATGCTTTTTTAAATAAATCATCGCCCAACATATCTTTCAAGGCCAAATAAGACAATGATGCTTTTCCGTAAGAGTTATTTCCGTAACCTGCACCCGAAACCTGATCAGACATCGAAATTACCGGCTGGTCTTCTTCTGCAGATTTATCGTTAATGTATTGATCAACCCTGAATTTTTTGTAAAAATCATCAGCAGCCTGTTTGCCATGTTCGGCAATGCCGATTAAATATTCGAATGTAGTGGCCCAACCTTCGTCCATATAAGCATAACGGGTTTCATTAATGCCCATGTAGAAAGGGAAATAAGTGTGAGCAACTTCATGATCCTGAACCAGTTGTGCAAAAATAGGGTCGCCAAACTGTGAATCGTTCACCATCATTGGGTATTCCATATCGGCAAAACCCTGAAAAGCTATCGTTTTTACATAAGGATAAGGAATGCCCGGCCAGTTGTTCGAAAACCAGTCTAATGCGTTAAGATTATATTTAACCGAATTTACAAAATCTTTTCCTGTGGTTGGGTTATACGCTGCCTGCGCGCTCGACCTGCGGTTGGTTTTTTTATCTACAATTACACTTGCGCCATCCCATACATAATGGTTGCTCAGGGCAAAAGTAACATCGGTAATGTGGTTTACTGCAAATTTCCAGGTGTTCCAGTCTTTTTGTTGCGTTACTTTGCCGTCTTTCATTTCCTGTTCGGTAGCAATGTGAATCACATCATCACCATTATACGATTTTTTTAAACGTGCAGAAATCTCTGGCTGTAATACTTCATCAGGGTTAAGGAAATCGCCTGTGGCATATACCACATAATTTTTAGGCGCTTTAACCGAGAATTCGTAATCGTTAAAATCGTTGTAAAATTCAGCCCTGTCGGTATGAGGGATGCGGTCCCAGCCGTTATAATCATCAAAAACCGAAATCCGCGGATAGCTGTAAGCCACAAAAAATGAATTCGGATCAATCTGCCCTTCGCGGCCACTTTCTTTTGATAAAGGATAATCCCATTCTATTTTAACCGTAATTTTCGATTTTGGCGCCAATGGTTTTTTCATTTTTACATTGCCAACTGTTCCCCAGTTTTTGCTGTCAATCTTATAGGTTTCTCCGTCTATCGAAAAAGAACTAATATTTAATCCGGTGCTCAAAAAATCTTCGCTCACTGCACCATTTCTTGGAGAAGTTGGTTTATGCAGGTTGTTTACAAACCGGATGGCCAGATTTTTTAATGTATCCGAACTGTTGTTGCTGTACAAAATTTCTTCTTTACCGCTTACTACTTTGGTTTCGGCATCTACCTTGATGTCCATATTGTACTTACCATGGTTTTGCCAGTAATTTGGGCCGGGTTTTCCAGTCATCGAACGGGTACCTTTGGCATAGGCCGCTTTAATATTCCGGGGCATATAAAGCTCCTGGGCCGAAGCCATATATCCGCCCAAACTTAGGAGCAGGGCAATAGAAAATAACTTTTTCATTTTTTAAGAATAATTTAAGCTAAATTAAAACTAATGATTGAATTACAGAATGATTGAATAAGAAAATGATTGAATGAGAGAATGGTTGAATGATAGATTTTTGAATGAATGTATGATTGAATGTTACATTTCTGGTGAGTTTTGCCTCTTATATAAGCCTATTGGTGTAAAAAAAAGATCCTGAAATCTAAAAATCCGTTAAATCTTAATCTTTTATTTGCTTTTGTAATTTCCACATTTTATCTTCGTTATAATTGAAGCAAGACTATGTAGCAAACCAACTATATAGTCTTGTTTGTTTTTTATAGCGTTTGAATAAAAATTAATAGAGCAATGACAGAGGTAACATACTACACCCAAGAGGGGTTGGATAAATTGAAAGAGGAGGTACATTATCTAACTACCACCGGTCGTCAGCTTATATCTAAAGCAATTGCAGAAGCAAGGGATAAAGGTGATTTATCGGAGAATGCAGAATACGATGCCGCAAAAGAGGCGCAGGGATTGCATGAAGCTAAAATTTCAAAATTAAAGAATACGCTGGCAAATGCACGTTTAATTGATGAATCGAAAATGGATTTATCAAAAGTATTGGCATTATCTATCGTAAAAATAAAAAATGTTAAGAACGGTGCAACCATGACTTACCAATTGGTGGCAGAAACAGAGGCAGATTTAAAAACCGGAAAAATTTCGGTTAAATCGCCAATTGCACAGGGCTTACTGGGCAAATCCGTAGGCGAGTTTGCAGAAATTGAAGTGCCTGCAGGTAAAATGCAGTTCGAAGTACTCGAGATATCGAGATAAGCGGATAGCGTTTGGCGGTGAGCGATTATTAAAACGCCTATCGCCAAACGCATAACCCTAACCGCTCGGCCCCCAAACCTTCCACCTTTTAACCTTCCACCTTATGACTATCTTTTCAAAAATTGTTGCAGGCGAAATCCCTGCGCATGTTGTAGCCGAAACTGTAGAATATTTAGCTTTTCTGGATGTTCAGCCTTTAACAGCAGGACATGTTCTGGTGATCCCTAAAATTGAAACCGACTATATTTTTGATATGGACGAAGATTTATATGTGGGTTTATGGATGTTTGCCAAAATTGTAGCCAAAGGCTTAAAAGAAGCTTTTCCCTGCAAAAAAGTTGGTGTTTCAGTAATCGGACTGGAAGTTCCGCATGCACACATCCATTTAATACCAATGAATAATGTGAGCGATATGAACTTTAGCAAAGAAAAATTAAAGCCAACAAACGAAGAATTGGCCGAGGCTGCTGAAAAAATTAAGCAGGCTTTATTAACAGTATAAAAAAGGCCGGCTGATAAAATACCAGCCGACCATTCTACCCGCCTAACCCAAGTGTTTTTATTGTGCCGGAGCAACAGTAGCGTTTAGCTGTAGTACAGGCCAAACCGAACCCGGCGTTTTTCCAACCAGGAAACCTTGGTTATCGCCTCTGTTTATATCTGGAACATAATAATACAATGGCCATCCTTTGTAGGTTAACTGTTTTTTGCTAATTGTGGCAACAGTAATTACGCCGACATCGGTTTTTGCAACTGCAGATGGAACATTTAGCACTTCAGATTCGTACACTGGCCAAATACCTTCTTGCGTAGCACCTTTTGTGTAGGTATTTAAACCATTTTTATCTGGCGCAAAGGCATATAAAGTACGGCCTTTGTTATCCGTAAGGTAAATGGTTTTGCCATCGCCTACAGCATAGGTATTTGTGAAATTGGTACTGGTTCCGTTTACTTTTCCAACCAATTGCGCATTAGCCAACATTAAAGAATAATCGGGCTTGGCCACAAACCAGATTCCGCCCACACCATCGCCTTTAACATCACCCTTTGCAGCATCGCCGGCAAAATAATAAAGTGGATAACCACGGTAAGTGCTCTGTTTACGTCCATCAGCCCTGGTAACTTCTCCAACTTCAGCTTTATTTAGGTTTAAATCTGTACTGGCATCGGCCGAATAATAAAGTGGCCAGGTGGTTTCGCAACCTCCCGTACAGGTTGGTATGCCTGCGGCATCTGATGAAAAGAAATATAACGTTTTGCCATCTTTATCCGTTAATACCGATCCAAATTTAGCATCAGTAGCCAACTGGATTCCTTTGTTGTTATTAACTGGAGTTGTAGGTTCATCAGAACTGTTTTTCTTACAGGCTGTAAATACCATGGCTATACAAATGATAGCCAATAGATTCTTTTTTAAGTAGATTAGCATAAGATTTTTGTTTTTAGTTTTAACTTTAATAAAAATTGATATGCCGCTATTACGCCGCCAGATTCTAAATGGTTGCTTGTAGAATGGATATTTTTGACCAAAATGAACAAAATAAAATATTTTAAAAAAATAGTTTTTTAAGGCAACCTTTTGTTATCCCTTGCCGTAATGTGTGTTGAAAGGAGAACTTGTGACCGCTAACCGCGATAGTGAAGAAACTATACAAAAGTATATTCAGGGCTGCGTTAGAAATGAAAGAGATAGTCAGAAAGCACTATATAAACATTTCTATAGCTTTGCTATGGGTATTTGTTTGCGTTACGCACACGATCGGTTAGATGCTGCAGGAATACTGAACGATGGTTTTTTTAAAGCCTTTAAGAATATAGCCAAATATGAAACATCTAAGGCTTTTATGCCCTGGCTCGGCCGGATCATTACCAATACGGCTATCGATTATTACCGGGCGAATTTAAAATTTTCCGATCATGTAGATATCCTGGAACATGAAAACATTGCTCAGGTAAGTTCGGTGTACGATAAATTGGCCTACAATGATTTGCTGGCATTGGTGCAGGCCTTAAGTCCTGCCTACCGAACGGTTTTTAACCTTTTTGCTATAGATGGTTATAACCATGAAGAAATTGCCGAAATGCTGGGTATATCAATCGGAACATCAAAGTCGAACCTGTTTAAGGCCAGGCAGAAATTACAGGAAATGTTAAAAACTACTGATGCGAAAACTTACCAGGTAAGGAGTTCGGGCGTAGATAAAAACCTTTTACAGATAAGGTTATACACAAACATGCAATGAAAGAGGGAAAAGATATAGATAAATTATTTAAAGATGGATTGGAAAACCCCGATCTGCCTTTTAATGATTTAGATTGGGATAATCTGGAGGAAACATTGCATCCAACACCAAAAAAGAGGGTTCTGCCTTTGTTTTGGTTAACCGCTGCAGCCGGAATTGCAGCAATGTTATTGATCGTGTTTTTATTAATAAAGCCATTCGGAAAACAAAATGATGTTAAGGCGGTGATAAAAACCGATAAGGGAAATCAAAATAATGAAAAACAAAATAATACAGGAAATTTAACAGGACAGCCTGGAAAACAGGTTGATCCTGCTGCACATATAGATTCAAATTCGTTGGTTGTAAACCACAAAAATAATGAAGCGGGCAAATCAGTTCAAAAGCGTATTACTGATGTAAATGTAGAAACTGGTCAGAAAAGCATTGAAACTATAGCTAATAATACCAGTTTGTTGGCCAATGTGCAGTTTAAGCCGGATTTGAGTTCGAAAATTAACCCTGTTGAATTTAAAGATCAAAAATTAGCATCAGATGTTACCGTTGGCAAGCCTGAACGGATAAAACCACCTGTTTTAAAACAAAAATCGCGGTTTGTACTGAGTATTTTAGCCGCACCTGATTTAACCAGTGTTCAAAAATCGGGTACAAGCAGTTTAAGTGGTGGTTTTGGAGTAGAAGCAACTTATTTATTATCTAAAAAACTAAGCATCACCACAGGAGCATCATACGCCAAGAAGATTTACGATTCGGATTTTAGTTTATATAATCCGAACACCAGTTATATTTTTAAAATAGCACCATCAAATATTCACGCCAATTGCGATGTAATTGATATTCCTTTAAATGTAAATTATAAGGTTTTTGGAAATAACAGAAATTCGATTTCGGTAAGTACCGGACTTTCGAGCTATATTATGTTAAAAGAGCGATATACTTACGCTTACGATGGTGCTTATCAGGGACCGCAGGGTTGGGAAGTTAAGGGGCAAAATCAACATTATTTGGGTATTGCCAATGTTGGGGTAGAATTTCAACATAAAATAAATAATAATTTAAGCATCAGCGCCAAACCTTTTATGAAAATCCCGTTAACCGATATTGGTTACGGAAATTCAAGGTTATCCTCAACAGGAATAGCAGTTTCGGTAAATATGAACCTGTTTAAGAAAAATTAATGTTTAATATTTCTGATCGGATCTGGCAGAGGCACAAAGCCGGTTTCGCCGGGTACGGGTTTAAAGCTTTGCTCCAGCCATTTCTGTTTTGCTTTCTCGATCAGCTCTTTATCAGAAGCCACAAAATTCCAGTAAATAAAGCGTTCTTCAGGGAAAGGTTCTCCGCCAAAAATGTAAACTGTGGTGTTTGCGTGCATGGTGAACTCGCAGAGTTTAGCATCATTGGCAATTAAAATCTGGCGGGGTTCAAAAATATGTCCGTCGCTTTCTATTGCTCCTTCCAAAATATACAGGGCACTTTCTCCAAAAAGGTAATCGCCGATATTTACTTTCTGGCGGCTGGTACTTTTTAATTCCAGAAAATACAGCGGACTATAAACCGGAACGGGCGATATCCGGCCAAAAGACTCACCGGCAATTAATTTAATGGCAACGCCATCCTGTTCCCAAGCAGGGATGTCGGCGCCTTCTACATGGAAAAATTCAGGTTCCATCTGTTCCAGGTGTTTGGGTAAAGCCACCCAAATCTGTAAACCATGCAGCATTTTGTTGCTGTGGCGGAGGTATTCGGGTGTTCTTTCCGAATGGACAATGCCACTGCCCGATGTCATCCAGTTTACCTGTCCGGGTTTGATTACCACATCCGATCCCAGACTGTCTTTATGGGTAATTTCTCCTTCGAACAAAAAAGTGAGGGTAGAAAGGCCGATGTGCGGATGTGGCGGAACATCGAGATTTTCGTGATCGCTCATTGCCGCAGGCCCCATATGGTCGATAAAAGAAAAAGGGCCAACCATGCGTTTCTCTCTGAAAGGCAAAAGCCTGCCAACCATAAAATTACCAATGTTTGCTGGCCGTTCTTCGATAATCAGTTTAATATTCGACATGGAATGATCAATTTTAATGAGGTGAATTTAAGGAAAAAGGGTGGGAGTTCAAGAGAAAATATACTCATTACAACACTACTTTCCACTCAACGTCATTTCGAGCGGAGTGCAACGAAGCCGAGAACCACGAAGTGCTCAGCGAAGCTAAATCTATCTCGAGATTGATCTCTCCATTCCACTGTGTTCCAGTCGAGATGACGGTATTTAATAAAAAAAGCATCCCTTTCGAGATGCTTTTTAAACTTAAAAAGAAAAATAGGGATATTTATTTATACTAATTGCATTAAAGCCTCTTTGCTAAAGCCTTTCAGTTCTTCAGTGCGGTTATTTTTAATTTTTTCTACCCAGTTCGGATCTGCTAAAAGCGGACGGCCAACGGCAACCAAATCAAAATCGCCACGGTCCATTCTGCGTACCAGTTCGTCTAAAGAGCTAGGTTGTGAACTCTGACCAGCAAAAGCACCAAAGAAATCGCCATCCAAACCAACAGAACCTACTGAAATGGTTGCTTTTCCGGTAACCTTTTTCGCCCAACCGGCAAAGTTTAAATCAGAACCTTCAAATTCTGGTTCCCAGAAACGGCGTTGCGAGCAATGGAAAATATCAATTCCGGCATCGGCCAATGGTGTTAACCACTCTTCTAACTCCTGCTCATTTTTAGCCAGTTTATAATCGTAAGCAGCAGGTTTAAATTGAGATAAACGAATAATTAATGCGAAATCTTCGCCAACCCTTTTACGTACTTCTTTAATAACTTCAACACCAAAGCGGGTGCGCTCGGCCAAAGTTTTACCGCCGTAAATGTCGGTACGGTTGTTTGTTCCTTCCCAGAAAAACTGATCGATTAAATATTGGTGGGCACCATGTATTTCAACGGTATCGAAACCTAAAGCTTTGGCATCAGCAGCAGCCTGGCCAAAAGCGGCAATGGTATCGGCAATGGCAGCATCCGTCATGGCTACGCCGTTTTCGAAACCTGGTTTGTTAAAGCTAGACGGACCTTCGAAAGGGGCGCCCGGCAACCATCCCGATGCGTGGTTTTCCATCACACCCTGGTGCCAGATCTGTGGGCCCATTTGTCCGCCAGCCTGGTGAACACCTTTAATCACATTTTCCCAGCCTGCCAATGCTTCTTTGCCATAAAAATGTGGAATATTAGGATCTGCAGAAGAAGAAGGGCGGTTAATTACGGTTCCTTCTGATAAAATTAAGCCCACTTCACCAGCTGCTCTTTTTGCGTAATAGGTAGCAACATCGGCTGTTGGTACACCCTCTGGCGAGAAAGATCTCGTCATCGGTGCCATTACAATCCTGTTTTTTGTATTTAATGTTTTAAGGCTAAAAGGCCTGAATAAACTATCTGTGTTCATATTACTTTAATATTTATAATGCTGTATTGATGATTTTGCTTAATTTTTCTATCCCTTCTTTATTGCGTTTGTAATAAGTCCACTGCCCGATGCGGGTAGAACTGATTAAATCGGCACGTTGAAGGATAGAGAGGTATTCTGAAATGGTACTTTGTGATAAACCACTCTTTAGCTGGATCTGACCCACACAAACACCCACGTTTTCAAAATCCGCATTTGGTTGTTCCGGAAAATTAAGTTCCGGTTCTTTTAACCAACCTAAAATCTGCAAACGGGTTTTGTTCGAAAGGGCTTTAAATATTTCTACCTGATCCATGGGTACAAATGTATATCGGAATTTCCCGATATACCAATTAAAGCCCTAAACTTTACAATTGTGTGTAGAATCTTGTATTAAGCGTTGCTAAAACGTTTAAAGCTCAGCATGATATTAAAATAATGTTAGGATTTACATTAAACAATTTCTTACATTCGTTTAATCATTCTAACCATTTGTCAACTTATAACTCATTAACCGATCACGAACTTTTCGTCCTGATGCAGGATGGGGATAAGTATGCGTTCGAAGAAATTTACGAGCGGTTTAACGGTTTGTTATATGTCTATGCCTGTAAAATGGTGCCCGACAGGGAAGATGCAAGGGATATTGTTCAGGAGATTTTTGTGTACCTCTGGAGCAATCCGAATATTAAAATCAAATCAGAATTATCAGCCTACCTTTATACTGCGGTTAGGTATAAAATCTTCGATTGGCTGGATAAGAATAAATCGCGTAGCAATTATTTACAGTCGTTAGAAAGCTTTGCTGATCAGGGCGATTACGTTACGGATAATTATATCCGTGAGCGCGAATTTGCTTCACTGATTGAGAAAGAAGTAGCCTTACTGCCGCCAAAAATGCGCCTGATTTTCGAAATGAGCCGCAGGCAGCACCTGAGCCAAAAGGAAATTGCAAAAATTTTGCACCTATCTGATAAAACGGTAAAAAAACAAATGAGCAATGCGCTAAAGGTTTTAAGGTTAAAACTCACTTCGTTTTTGTTGTTGGCTGTAATTTTAATGCTTCGCTGATTTTTATTCTAACCCAAAAATTATAAATTGATTGATTTGGGCGTTACCCTCTCCCGATGAAAAATCAGGAGAGGGGGGCGGGCTTTCAGGGCTGCGCTTCGCTCCGGTACCGATGAAGGATCGGTACTGAACCCTTCCAATCCCTAACGCAAAACCCTCGCATCCCACTCTGGTTGTAGCGTCTCGCTCGAAATCCGGGCTGATATCCCTTGTAAATAAACCCGGTAGGAGCGAACACGTAGTGTAACGGAGTAAAGCGGATAACGGAGCTGCCCATCCCCATGAAAAACTGAACCAGTCGTTTTCAAAAAAAAATATTGAACACCTTAATCACCTGAGAACAACTCAGGAAATCTGGCGAATCAAAAAAAATAAAAATATTTTCTTTTCATCTACTACCTGGGCTATGGTTAACCTACATGTATTTAATTAGCCAAATATTTTGAAGTAATGAACAAAGCCGAAGTTGAAAAACTTTTAGAACGATACAGAAATGGATTGTGTACTGAAGATGAAATAGCTTTAGTAGAATCGTGGCACTTATCCGAACTTTCTTCAAGAGAGTCGAACCTGGATCATGCTGAATTAAATGATGCCAAATATCAGATCTGGAATGCGATTGAAGAAGAAACGGAGCTGAAACCGGTGCGGAGACATATGCTCTGGCCAAAACTGGCGGCTGCGGCAGTGGTACTTTTCTTTATTGGTTTTGTGATCAATAACCAGCTTAAAAAACAGCTGATAAATCCACAACAAATTAGTAATGCAGAAAAAATTATTAAACCAGGTGGCAATAAAGCCACTTTAACCCTGGCCGATGGTTCTAAAATATCGTTAACCGACGCAACTAACGGCGTAATTGCTAAACAAGCGGGCATTAACATTACCAAAACCAGCAAAGGGGAACTGATTTATACCATTGCCTCCCATTCGGCACCAAATGTTAAAAATGCAGTTTATAATACAATAGAAACGCCGCGTGGCGGACAATACCAGATCAACCTTCCTGATGGAACCAAAGTTTGGCTCAATGCCGAATCGGTTTTAAAATACCCGGCTGCTTTTAGTAGCGAAGAAAGAAAAGTAGAACTAAAAGGTGAGGCTTATTTCGAAGTGGCCAAATTAACCGATAAAAAAGGTGCGCGGGTACCCTTTAAAGTGAAAAGCGATATTGGTGCAGGCAGGAGCCAGGAAGTAGAAGTATTGGGCACGCATTTCAACATCAATGCCTATAACAACGAACCGAGCAATAAAACTACATTGTTGGAAGGTAGTGTAAGGATTAAAAACCTGCAGTCGAACATTTCTCAGTTGTTAAAGCCTGGCCAGCAATCGATTATTGCTTCTTCTTCGCCATCGGTAAGGGTAGAAATTGTTGATGCCGAAGAATCGGTAACCTGGAAAGACGGTTATTTCAGTTTTAATGAAGAAAATTTAGCAACCATTATGAACAAAATTGCCCGCTGGTATAATGTAGAAATAGATTACCGCGGCAATAAAATCAATAAAACCTTTGGCGGCCGCATTTCGCGATTCAATAGCGTTAACGAGGTGTTAGATATGCTTCAAACTACAGGTGCCGTACATTTTAAAATTGAAGAAAGGAGGATTTTAGTTATGCCATAACTTATACTTTTTCATCAGAACGATGATGATTTTTAGAATATGCCTGACTAAAAAAAACCGGAAGCGCGGCAACGCTCCCGGCCATATTTAAGGACCTGTTCTAATCGTAAAATTGTGAGATACAACTATTCCAAACCTAATAACCAAATATATGAATTTTTATACTGAATGGTTGCCCCAACCAAAGGGACGCCTGTTTAAAATTTTGTTGATTATGAAATTGACTTTTGTCTTGCTAATCACTACATTTTTACAGCTCAGTTACGGGGCTGCAAATGCACAAAACGTAACATTATCAGAAAAAAATACTACCCTGCTTAAAGTTTTTCGCAAGCTGAACAAAAGCGTGGGCTATAGTTTTCTGTATGATTTAGACCTTTTAAAGGAGGCTAAACCGGTAACCATCGATATCCGTAATACAGATATAAAAGAAGCGCTCAAACGTATTTTTAACGATCAGCCGCTTGGCTATACCATAAAAAATAATACCATTATCATCCATCGCAAAGCAGCTGAAGGTACACCTTTAATGATCCGTTCTTTTGTTGATATCAGAGGTAAGGTGGTTGATGAAAAAGGCCTGCCAATGATTGGTGCCAGTATAAAGGTAAAAGGCACTAACCAGGGTTCGGTAACTGATGAAACAGGTACATTTATTTTAAAAGATGTAACAGAGGGAGCAACGCTTGTGGTTTCTTACATCGGTTACGAAAATAAAGAAGTAACCGCAGCCAATGGCTTAACCATAAAACTGGAGCCGCAGGCAGGCCTATTGGCCGATGCAGTGGTAATTGGTTACGGTACGCAAAAGAAAAGTGTGGTAACGGGTGCAATTGCTTCTGTTAAAGCTGCCGATCTGGAAAATGCTCCTGTGGTGCGTTTAGAGCAATCGTTACAGGGCAGGGCATCGGGTGTGAATGTAATGACGAGCTCCGGCCAACCGGGCGATGGCGGTACCATCAGGATCCGTGGTACGGCCAATATTAATAATGCAAATCCATTATTTGTAGTAGATGGAGTGGTAATTGGTGGAGGGATAGAATACCTGAATCAATCGGATATCGAATCGATAGAGGTATTAAAAGATGCTGCGTCGGCCGCCATTTATGGTACACGTGCCGCAAACGGGGTAATTATTGTAACTACTAAAAAAGGTGCTAATACCGGAAGAATCAGACTCGAGTATAACAACTACATTGGTACGCAAGCGCCTTCTACCAAACTTAACCTGTTAAACGCAACGCAATACGCTACCATATATAACGAATCGCAACTGGCTGATGGGATTACCACAGTACGGTTCCCAAATCCGGCGCAATATGGCGAAGGTACCGATTGGCAGGCAGCTGTATTTAACAACAGCGCTAAAATCCAGAACCACGATTTAAACATGAGCGGAGGAAATGATAAATCTGTTTATTACGGCTCGTTCAGTTATTTCGATCAGGATGGTATTGTGGCTACATCAAATTCGCAGTTCAAAAGATTTACTGCGAGGTTTAACTTTGAGCATAAAATTACCAAAAACATCAAATTCGGTAATTCCATCGGGTACACCAGGATAAATTCTGTTGGGGTAAGTACCAATACCGAGTATGGATCGCCTTTAAGCAGGGCCATTAATATGGATCCGATTACCCCTGTGGTTGAAACCGATCCTGCAAAATATGGCGCCTCAAAATACCTGAATAATCCGGTAGTAAGAAATGATGCAGGTTTTCCTTATGGTATTTCTGATTATGCACAATCGGAGGTTTTAAATCCGGTTGCTGCTTTAAAGGTAGCACAGGGAAATAGCTGGAGCGATAAAGTAGTTGGAAATGCATTTGCTGAAGTTGAATTTATAAAAGGCTTAAAATTCAGAAGTACCGGAGGCGTGGATCTTGCTTTTTGGGGCGGACAAACATTTCGTCCGATTTATTATCTGAACTCGATCAATCAATCTACCCTAACGGCTTATACCAGAGATAGCAACAGGGGTTTGTTCTGGTCGTTGGAGAATACCCTGAGTTATGATAAAACTATAGGTAAGCATGTATTTACCGCATTATTGGGCTACTCGGCACAGAAAAACAAAGGCGAAACCCAGGGAGGTATTAAAGAAGGCATTCCGGTTGATAACATTAAAGATGCTTCATTGCAATTTCCGGTAGCCAGAACCAATTCAGATTTTTATGGTGGCGAATACCTCAATACTTTAAATTCCATATTTGGCAGGGTAATTTATAACTATGATGAAAAATACCTGTTTACCGGTATCATCCGCAGAGATGGTTCATCACGCTTTGGTCCGAATAATAAATACGGTTATTTCCCTTCTGCATCAGCAGGTTGGGTAGCCTCGCGTGAAGATTTCTGGCCTAAAAATGATATCATCACCTTTTTAAAGTTTAGAGGTTCGTATGGTATTAATGGTAACGATAATATTCCCGATTTCAGCTACCTGGCAACCGTAAGTGGTGGAAGGAACTATTCTTTGGGAACGGCTTCCGGCCAAACACTTGTTAATGGCGTGAGCCCGAATGCCCTTTCAAACCCTGATTTAAAGTGGGAAGAAACCTCTTCAGTTGATTTAGGTTTTGATGCTACCTTGTTTGAAGGCATTACTTTAAGTACCAGTTATTTTAATAAAAAAACCTACGGAATGTTGCTGCAACAGGTGGTTCCATCGTATGTGGGTAATAGCGGACCTTATGCCAATACAGCCGATTTATACAACAGGGGTTTCGAAATTGAACTGGGCTGGAATAAAAAAATCGGTGAAGTGAGTTTTCATATTGCCGGTAATGCTTCGTTTATCAAAAATCAGGTAACCTTACTGGGTGCCGATAAAGATTATATCCCAAGCAGGCAAACCATTACGCCACAGGGTTTAGAGGTAACGCGTGTAGCTGTTGGCCAGCCGGTTGATTCGTTTTTTGGATACCAGACTGCAGGTCTTTTCCAGAACCAAGCCGAAATCAACAACTATAAAAACGGTGCAGGTGCTTTAATTCAGCCCAATGCAAAACCTGGTGATATTAAATTTTTGGACCTGAATGGCGATGGTTTAATCAGCGATGCAGACAGGACTTTCTTAGGCCGATCGAACCCGAATTTTACTTATGGTTTAACCTTTTCTGCAAAATATAAAGGCTTTGATATTTCGTTGTTCGGGCAGGGTGTATCCGGAAACATGATCTTTAATGGATTAAGAAGGTTCGATTTAACCCCATCTAACTACACCACCAATATTTTAAACCGGTGGACAGGAGAAGGAACAAGCAATACCATACCAAGGGTAACCCTGCAGGATGATAACAAAAACTATAGCCGTGTATCGAGCCTGTTTTTGGAAAGTGGTGCTTATTTCAGGTTAAAGAACGTTCAACTGGGCTACACTTTGCCTAAGCAGCTGGTAAATAAAGTTGGTTTAGATAAGTTAAAAATTTATGTAATGGGCAATAACCTGTTTACACTAACCAAATACACTGGCTACGATCCGGAAATTGGTGGCGGAAGCTTAGGCGTAGACCGCGGTTTTTATCCGCAGGCCAGGTCATTCTTTGTAGGTGTAAATGTTGGATTTTAACAAGAGCAATATGAAAATTAGACATATAAAATATTCGATTGCCATTTTGGCGATGATGCAATTAACAGTTTCCTGCAAAAAAGATTTTTTGGAGCTGGTGCCAAAAGGAACTGCAACAGAAGAAAATTTTTACCGGAACGAAACAGAAGTTTACCAGGGCCTGATATCGGTTTATGATGTAATGCAATGGGGTACAACCGGTGGTTATACCATGAAACAACCATTATTAAGTGCTGCATCCGACGATTGTTTTGCTGGTGGCAGTAACGCTTCCGATCAGCCAGGCTGGGTAGCTTACGATAACTTTAATATGGATTCGAGGTTGGGTCCGCAGGTGGGTTTATGGAGCAAAAACTTTACTGGTATTAACCGTGCCAATATTATTTTAGAGAAAATTGAAAAGGCAGCAACCTTAAGCGCAGGTTTTAAAACCAGGGTAACTGCCGAGGCTAAATTTTTAAGGGCATATTTCTATTTCGATCTGGTGAGGTTTTTTGGCAATGTGCCATTAATTACGGCCACCATCCCAACAGGAGAATTATACACACAAAAACAATCTGCACCGGCAGCAATTTATGCGCAGGTGGAGAAAGACCTGCGTGATGCTTATCCGTCGTTACCTGCAACGGTTGCCACAAACGAAAAAGGCCGCATTTCGATGGGTGCAGCAAAAGCATTGCTTGCAAAAGTATTGCTGTACCAAAACGATAATACCAAGCTTCAGGAAGCCGCTACTTTATTTAACGATATCAATAAAGTTGGTAATGCTTATGGTTATTCTTTATTGCCAAATTATGCTGATATCTTCAGACCGGATAATAAATTTAATGCTGAAGTAATCTTGGAAATTCCTCATTCTACCTTAGCTGCATGGGGCGATTGGGGCTGGGTTAATGGTGGCGAAGGTAATGTAGGTACCCAGTTTGTGGGTATGGACAGCTATAATGGCGATACTTATTCTGCTGGCTGGGGCTTCTGCCCGGTAACGCTGAGTCTGGTAAATGCCATGAAAACTGACCCGCGTTTTGCTACCTCTGTTATTGATGGTGCTGCATTAAAAGCTGCCGGCGCAACTTATAACGGAAGGTACCAGAACACCGATTATTTCATCAAAAAATATGCACCGTTAAAAGCTTACCGTTCTAACAGCGGTACCGCCGAATTAAACTGGCCTATTGATGAAATTGAAATGCGTTTGGCCGATACCTATTTAATGGAAGCTGAAGCCTTGGTGAGGTTAAACAGTAATCCGACACGTGCACTAGAACTGCTCACTGCTGTAAGGGCCAGAGTGGGTTTAACTCCGGTTCCTGCAACTTTAGATAATATCTTCAACGAGCGCAGGTTAGAACTTGCTTTCGAAGGGCACCGTTTCTTCGATCTTGTTCGCAGTGGCAGGGCCGTTACTGTTTTAGGCCCAGTGGGCTACAAAGCAGGCAAAAGCGAATTTATTCCAATTCCACAACAAGAAATCGATCTTACAAAAGGTGTGATTAAACAAAATCCAGGTTATAATTAATTAAATATATCATGAAATTAAATTATATCATTAAACAAACAGCCGGGTTTTTGGCCTTGCTGCTTTTGCTGAGCTTTAATGCCTGCAAAAAAGGAAATACCGATAAAGATTTAGGTGCTGCGCCTACGGCCGATCAGGTGAAGTTTAGCGTAACCCCTACTGCAACCAATGCCAATGTGCTTACTTTGGTTAATCAATCGCCGGGTTTTAAAGCCCTGTGGGATTTTGGCAACGGCGCAACCGCTGATGGAAATATCGTTACCGCTTCCTATCCTTTAGCAGGAACTTATACGGTAAAATTAACCATTGTTACTGATGGTGGTTCGGTTTCGAGTACCAAATCGGTAGTTATTGCAGCTACTAATCCAGCCATGTTAACCGATCCGGCATTTACAACCCTTTCGGGAGGTTTAGCAAACGCCACAGGTTTTACATGGGTAATCGATCAAAAATCAGCCGGACATCTTGGTGTTGGTCCTATTACTTCTCAATCACCGGATTGGTATCAGGCCGGTCCTGATGAAAAGAATGGTTTAGGCTTTTACGATGATGAGATGACCTTCAACATGAATGCCCTGAAATATACTTACGACAATAAAGGTACTACTTTTGCCAATGCAGCCAATGCACCGGGTATTGGTGGGCCGGCAGGGGCGAATGATCCAACGGTAAATTATACCCCGCCAACCAATTTAACCTGGCTGGTTACCGAAACCAATGGTGTGAAATACATTACCATTTCCGGAGGAGGGTTTATTGGTTATTATCTGGGGGTTTCTCAATATCAGATTTTATCTTTAAACGAGAATGAAATGTGGTTGCGCTGTTTGGATAAAGCCAATAGTGGCAATGCCTGGTATTTAAAACTGATTAAAAAAGGTTATGTTCGCCCAATTGTGCAAAAACCTATTCAGGCCGCAAACCTTGCTGATGATTTTCAGGGTACTGCAAATTTCACCTGGACTGCCGAAAATGTCAATTTTACAAGTCCTTACGATAATCCGGCAAAATTCCCGGTTAATACCTCTGCAAAAGTGGGTTATTATGAAAAAAGAACAGGCGATGACGGTCAGTACGGAAACCTGAATGTTACCTTACCTTACCGTTTTGATCTTGCGGCGAAAAACAAAGTCCGCTTAAAAGTCTTCATTCCTGGTGGAAATGATTTTACAAAATTGCAGCCAAAGGTTTCGGTAAAGCTGCAAAACTCTCTTTTGGGTGGCAATGCATATACTACACAGATCGAAATTGTTAAAACGATTGCCGCAACTGATTACAATAAGTGGATACAGTTAGAGTTCGATTATTCCGGATCTGCTGCTCAAACACTTTACGATAAAATTGTGGTTCAGTTGGGTGGCGAAGGTCATCCTGCTCCGGGCATATTCTACATTGACGATTTTGAGTTTAAGTAAAGCCTGATTTAACGGGGCAGTTTATAGAAAGATCTACAAACTGCCCCATTTTTAAAAATTGATATGATGATACATTCTGTAAAGCATTTTAAAAGTGTGGTTTTTGCATTTGCAATTGGTGTAATTGCATTGAGCTCCTGTTCGAAAAAGGGAGGTGATGATGGATTGGTTTATGTGCCTCCGGTACCAGCAGGGCCGCCGGTTGACAAAGGATGGGCTTTTGAATCGGCACCAACATGGGCTGATGAATTTACGAACACCGGTGCACCACTTTCTGGCAATTGGGATTACGATACCGGAGGTGGCGGTTGGGGCAACAACGAGCTTGAGTATTACACCAATACTACCAATAATGCCAGTGTTGCCAACGGAATATTAACCATCACTGCTAAAAAAGAGAACATGGGCGGCATGGCTTACACTTCATCGCGTATGGTAACCCGTAATAAACTCGATGCTTTATATGGCCGTTTCGAAATTAAGGCTAAACTGCCTGCCGGAAGGGGTACATGGCCTGCAATATGGATGTTGCCTACCGATCGTGCTTATGGCGATTGGCCTAAATCGGGAGAAATCGATATTATGGAACATGTAGGTTACGATCAGGACATGGTTCATTTTAGTACCCACAGCGAGGCGTATTATTTCAAAATCAATACCCAGAAAACCATTACCAAAAAAATTGATGGGGCAAGTACAGCTTTCCATTTGTACCGTGTAGACTGGACACCTTTTGCCATCCGCGGTTATTATGATGATGTAAAGGTATTCGAATTTACCAACGAAGGAACGGGTTATAAGGTTTGGCCTTTTGATAAACGTTTCCACCTGTTGTTAAATGTTGCTGTTGGGGGCGATTGGGGTGGTGCGCAAGGTGTTGATGAGACCATCTGGCCGCAAAAAATGGAAGTGGATTACGTTCGCTATTATAAAATGATTGAAAAATAAAATATGTTAGTTTGATTGTAAGGTCGCTGAGGATTCAGCGGCTTTTTTTATGCTTGACCGTACCGTGGTCTGTGTTCCACAGACTACCTAAAAAATCTTTAAGCGTTCATTTTAGCCACGGGGGCACTGAAAACACGGAAAATCCATGCAATTTATAACTCTGAGCGGAGTCGAGGGGTCTTTTTGATTACTTCTTACTACTCTACTCTACTCCTACTCTACTCCATGGTCTGTGTCCTCACAGACCATTTTGTCATTTCGAGCAGGGCTTCCTCCGTACCGTCATTTCGAGCGAAGCCGGGAAATCTGGCTTGAGTATATTTTCGAGATAGATATCTCCGCTCCACTGCGTTCCGGTCGAGATGAAGACCGCTTCAAAATGTCAGGCATAAAAAAACGGGGATCAATCATACCGACCTATCCCCGTCATCTAAATTAACGCTCTCATATATATAAACAACCAAAAAGGCGATTTATTATATTCGGTGTAAAATATTTTTTTATTTTTTTTCTGCAGCCTTTTTTGTCGAAGTTTTTGCCTTCTTTTCAACCGCAGGAGTTTCTTCTGTCACTTCTGCTTTTTTCTTTGCAGGTGCTTTTGCTTTCTTTATTTCAGCAACGGGTTCTTCAGCTACTTCAGTTTTCTTTTTTGCAGGAGCTTTAACTTTTTTAGCCTCAGCAGGAACTTCTTCCGCTACGGCTTCTTTTTTCTTCGCTGGTGCCTTGGCTTTTTTAGCCTCAACAACAGGGGCTTCAACAACCACTTCTTTAACTTCTTCTGCTTTAGGGGCATGGTTTTGTTGCAGGTAATTGGCCAAAACCTGCCTTAAATATACTTCAGGTTTAGGCATGTTGATAATTGTTCCAGGCTCTTTATCCTGCGATTGTTTAATATAAGCCGATTTAATTTTACCCCAATCTTTAGAGTAAAGTCTGATAAACATTTCTACAAATTGTTCATCCGTATATTTTTTAGGCAACCTACCCAGCACTGCCTGAATTTTTTCTTCTTTTTTATGTAATACCGCCATCGATTTTATTTTGCACAAAGATAGCCGAATTTTATCATTATCAGGTTTTTGCTTTTTTTGGCAACTTACAGAAGCACTTAAGCGCTCATCGCCTCTAAAACGGGCTCAGTTTTTCTGTTTTTCACCAATCTTTCGCGGTGCTTTAATCCCCATTCTCTCAACTCATTAATTACCTTATCCAGCGATTCGCTGTAAGGTGTTAGCTCGTAAGTTACCGTAACCGGAGTGGTAGAAAAAACCTTGCGCACCACAAACTCATTCAACTCTAAGTCCTTCAGCTCTTTTGATAAAATTTTTGGTGTAATTTCTCCCACCGATTTCTGGATTTCGTTAAACCGCTTCGGTCCTTCCTGTAAAGAGATAATTAAAGGAAGTTTCCATTTGCCGTTTAATACATAAAGTGCATCTTTTACTGCATTTAAACTTGCTGTACAGGCTTCTTTACTGCGGTGTTCTTTTGCTGGTCCCATCATGCAAAGATATATGCTTTCGTAAAGGATACTGCTATCCTTTTGGATACTAATATCTTTTTGATAGTAAAACGACATATTTATTAGATATCCGCAATATTCGACAAAGTGAATCAGGTGTTTTATCTAATTTGTGTTAATTCGCAGATCTTCACTGCATAGGATACAAAGTATCTATAAATCGATTTAGCTGTATTTGCAACAAATTAATTGATGAAATTTACACTTTCATATTTTTAGCTTAATTTGGGGGATGATGCGCACATTTACCAAATATTCAGCCCTGCTTTTAGTCGGGTCGATCGGTGTTTTAACCGCTTTTACCTACAAACCAAAACCTAAGAAAGTTGTAGATAAACGACCCAATATTATTGTAATTCTGGCCGATGATCTTGGTTTTTCTGATATCGGCTGCTATGGAGGAGAAATTAAAACGCCAAATATCGATTATCTCGCCAGTCAGGGTGTACGCTTCAAAAATTTTTACAATACTTCGCGTTGTTGCCCAACAAGGGCGGCTTTATTAACCGGACTTTATAACCATAATGCAGGTATTGGCGAAATGACTACAGACAGAGGTATAGAAGGATATCGTGGCGCCATCACCAAAAATACAGTAACATTGGCAGAGGTGTTAAAAGATGCGGGTTACAGAACGGCAATGTCGGGCAAATGGCACGTTTCCAATACCATTGAGCAGCCTACACCGCAAGCTCAGTTAGACTGGCTAAACCATAAAACATCATTTCCGTTGTTTTCTCCGATTGATCAATACCCAACCAGCAGGGGCTTTGAAAAATTCTTCGGCACACTTTGGGGAGTAGTCGATTTTTTTGATCCTTTTAGCCTGGTAAGTGGTACAACGCCTATTAAAGAAGTACCAAAAGATTATTACCATACTGATGCAATTAATGATACTGCTGCTACCTACATCCGCGAATTTAGTACAGGCGACAAACCTTTCTTCCTATATGTAGCGGAAAATGCGCCTCACTGGCCTTTACAGGCAAAGCCCGAAGATATCGCTAAATATAAAGATACTTACAAAGCGGGCTGGGATGCCATCCGCGAAGCGAGATATAAAAAAATGGTTGCCATGGGGTTGATTGATCCTAAAACGGCTCCTTTATCACCGCGGAAATCGACCCTGAAATGGGAGGATAACCCAACTAAAGCTTTTGATGAAATGGCGATGGCTGTGCATGCGGCTATGATCGATCGGATGGACCAGGGTATTGGCCGGATCATTAAAACTTTAAAAGAAACCAATCAGCTGGATAATACGCTGATTATCTTTTTGAGTGATAATGGCGCGAGTCCGGAAGATGCCATGCGTTACGGACCAGGTTTCGACCGGCCAAGTGAAACAAGAGCGGGAGAAAAAATTGCTTATCCCATTTACAAAAAGGTAATGCCGGGTCCGCAAACGAGTTATACCTCCATCGGACCAATCTGGGCAAATGTAGCCAATACGCCATATCAACTGGCAAAAGCACAATCGTACGAAGGTGGTGTACATACCCCAATGATTGCTTTCTGGCCAAAAGGAATCGCCGCGAAAAAAGGAAGTTATACCGATCAGGTTGGGCATGTAATGGACTTCATGACCACTTTTGTAGAACTGGCCAATGCGAAATATCCAGATAATTACAAGGGCAATACTATCAACCCAATGCAAGGACTAAGTTTGATGCCTGCATTAAAAGGAAAGGGATCAAAGGGGCACGAAACTTTATTTAATGAACATTTTAATGCAAGTTTTGTCCGTTCTGGCGATTGGAAAATGGTCAATTTATCTGATGATTCTACCTGGCACCTTTACAATATCAAAAATGACAAAACCGAATTGAATGATGTGGCCGCTCAACATCCTGATAAGGTAAAAGAATTATCTGCAAAATGGCAGGCCTGGGCGAAGGAAAATCATGTACTGCCTAAGCCTTAACGTCATCTCTACTGGAAGATAGTGGAATGGAGAGATCTGCACTGATAGATTTCAATCGCTGGACCTCCGAACGATGGAGCCGTAAAATCCGTGTTTTTCTGTGCATCCGTGGCGATTAAGAAAGTGTAACAATAAACTGATGGTCTTAGCGTGACGCTAAGACCAGTGAAAGAAAATCGTCGTCATTGCTATGCATGAAGCAATCTTAATGGGAATAGAAGGTTGCGATCGTTGTAAGGTTGCTTTGCCGAAAAAAAAGAAACATGCAGACAGCAGAAAAAGCCTCTTCGCAATGACAACTTTTGGAATAGTCTTAGCGAGACGCTAAGACTAGTATGTATTTTTTGAGAGTGTAACGCTATACAGATGCCGCCAATACTTCAATAATCTTATCCGTATCACCAACTTCGCCCAACCGTGGGAAAATGCGCTTTACACTATGTTCGTGCGCATCTGCGTTTGTATCTGCAATTGCGTCTTCTGCAAAAGTAATGTTGTAGCCATGTTCGCTAGCTGCCCTTGCCGTTCCCTCTACACCCACACTGGTAGAAATGCCAGCAAGTACAATTCCGGTGATGCCTCTTTTTTTCAGTTCAGCATCCATCTTTGGATTTGTAAAAGCATTCCATGCATTTTTAGTAATGAAGATGTCATCTTCAAGGGTTTCGATTTCCGGTGCAATTTCGAACCACTCTTCTGGAAAGCTGGTAAATTTTGCATTGGCATCTGTACGTAAATTATTGAGCAGCGATTTGGTTGGATCAACATTTACCACCACAACAGGCAGATTTGCCTTGCGAAATGCCGAAACTAACGCTGCAGCCTTTGTCAGAATTTCGTTAACGGGTTTTGCGACAGGAAATTGTAAAATTCCTTTCTGTAAATCGATTAAAACTAAGGCTGTTTTTTTATCTATCGAAGTAATCATTGTTGTATTGATTTAAATTAAACTTTTTCTAATTCGAGTTGGTTAATTTCTGGCTTGATAACGGTGTTTTTAATTTCTTCTTTCCGGAGTTTCCGGTATAAAAATGCACCGATGATGAGGGCAATTGCACCTTCCAGTAAAACGGTATCAGGTGTGCCAATCCATTGGGAAATACCGCCTACAAGCAATCCGCCCAACGGTTGCATGCCGAAAAAAGCCATGGCATAGAAACTGATTACCCGGCCACGCATTGATGGATTGACGGTAGTTTGAATCAGGGTATTGCTAATGGTAATCTGCGACATCATGCCGAAGCCCGAAATAGTAGCGAAAACCAATGCGATGGGATAGTAGGTGGTGTGTGAAAACAAAATCAGGCCTAAACCAAAAATCAAAGTATTAACGGCGAGAATTTTCCGGAGGTTTCTTCCTGGTTTTAACGATGCGAGAAAGATAGCGCCAGAGAAAGCACCCAAACCAATCACACTATCAATTACCCCGAAAGTTGATGCCGTACCTTTAAATATATCTTTTGCATAAACCGGAATGAGTGTACTAAAAGGTAAAACCGTTAAACTAATCAGCGCAAGCATAATCAGAATAATGCTGATGGATGGCGTTTTTTTGATGTAGGCAAAACCTTCTTTCAGCTCTTCCATTACATTTTTAGTGCTTGGTTTGGAAATATATTTCGGCAGTTTCATCATCAATAATGAACCGATAACCGCAATAAAACTTACTGCATTTAATCCGAAACAAATGTCATCACCAAATTTTTCTAATGCCAGTCCCGCTAAACCCGGGCCGATTAACCTCGATAAATTTACCATCGATGAGTTTAAAGCAAGTGCATTGGGCAAGTCCGCTTTATCATCAACCATTTCGTAAACCAGCGATTGCCTTGCAGGAACATCAAAGGCATTGATCAGTCCGAGTAAAGCACTTAAAGCAATAATTTCCCATACCGAGTAGTGCCTGAAGAAAATGAGGAGGGTTAGCAGTACCGCTTGTACCATCGAGGCAATTTGCGTAATCAGCAATAATTTGTATCGGTTGTACCGATCGGAAGCCACTCCACCCAAAAACGAAAAGATAAACGAAGGGAACAGACTGGCGAAAAGCGTTAAACCCAGCATAAATTTGGAGTGGGTTTCTGAATAGATTACCCAGCTTACGGCAGTTTTCTGCATCCAGGTTCCGATCAGGGAAATGGATTGTCCGCCAAAGTATAAGCGGTAATTCCGGCTTTTAAAGGCATTGAAGGTACTGATTTTCATAGCTTAATATTCAACCAGTTTGACCAGCGGACCAATTGCTGCCTTTAAAATTTCCTGTTCCTGCGCATTGCATACCTCTGCAATGGCTTTGCTTAACCATTCATCACGCTCGTTACGTACCTGCCGGATCATTTCTTTTCCTAATGCTGAAATGGAAAGATATATTTTGCGCTTATCGGTATCAGAGGGGGTTTTATCAATCAATCTGAGGGAATTTAAATGGGTAATTACCTGTCCCATGGATTGTGGCGTTATTTTTTCAATCACAGCCAGCTCTGCAGCCAAAAGGCTTTGATTTTCTAAAGAAACCAATACAGCTCTTTCGGTTTGCGATAATGGGGTATCTACAGGCGAAAGTTTGCGCATTTTTCTAACCAGTCTGGTTAAAACCGGGCGGAGCTGCGTGGCGATATCATGACTATTTTTTGCACTCATATTTGTAAGTAAAACTTATAAGTTTACCTTACAAATATACGCCTCTTTATTTAAGAAATTATATTTTTTTAAAAATCGACACAGGATTTACAAATACATTACTTTTTCCAGCCCTTCTGCATCTTTTTATAAGCTTTTTTACTGATTTTCGATTTCTTTTTTGATCTCGATTTACCTTTTTTCTTTCGGGCATTGATGTTGTTCACCAGCGAATTTTTAACGCCGAGCTTGTTTTTCTTGCCCTTCTTTTTACCTTTTTTATTTTTGTCTTTTTTCTTTGCCTTTGCCATAATATATTAAACTGATTACCATAATTTAACATTACATCACCTAAAAAAGTTCCGATAAAAATTAATGAGCTTTTCAACAAAGTAAATTGAGCCTTTTAGCAAAGCTTTCCCATGCTGTTCAACCTACCTTTGATTTATAAAATGATAGAAAAATGAAAAAAGTTTGGTTTATAACAGGCAGCTCCCGCGGACTGGGACGGAGCCTGACAGCACAGGTACTGGTAAAAGGCGATTTGGTTGCGGCAACAGCAAGAAATATCGAAGCTTTAAATGATTTTGTAGAAAAATATCCCGGTCAGGTTCTGCCGGTCACTTTAGATGTTACCGATTACGATCAGGTACATTTAGCAGTAGAAGCAGCGATAGAACATTTTGGTAAAATAGATGTATTGGTAAATAACGCCGGTTTTGGGATTATTGGAGCTGCAGAAGCTTTTACAGCGGAACAGGTACGCAGTCAGCTGGAAACTAATTTATATGCACCCATCGAGATAACCCGCGCGGTATTGCCTTTTATGCGCAAGCAACGTTCGGGCAGGATTTTGCAGATCAGTTCGGTAGGTGGCCGTGTGGGTAATGCAGGGTTGAGCATGTATCAGGCCGCGAAATTTGGCTTAGGTGGCTTTACCGAAGCATTGGCTAAAGAAGTAATAGATTTAGGCATTTATGTTACGAGTGTAGAACCAGGTGGTTTCCGTACCGATTGGGCTGGCGATTCGATGACATACGCGCCTGCGGTAGAAGGTTATGAAAATTCGGTTGAAAAACGTTCTGATCTCTTTAAAAGCGGCAATTTTGTGCCAATGGGCGATCCGGAAAAGGCTGCAAAAGTAATGCTTGATCTGGTAGAAAGCCCTGAGCCACCTGTGCACTTGGTGTTGGGAAGTGAGGCTATTGGCCTGCTCAAACAGACTGATGCAGTTAGAACTGCCGAAATGGAAAAATGGATGGAGGTGAGCTTATCAACAGATCATGATGAAGCAGAGAATTTTTTAGCCACTGATCTGGGTAAATCTTTTATAAAGAATTAAGTTTTAGCCACGGAGGCGCAGATTGACACTGATTATTTATAGACTTGTTCTTTCACTCGTTTTGTCATCCTGAGCGAAGTCGAAGGATCTTTGCTACAGTTAAGATTGCGACTATTATGTCGCCACGGAGACACAGATTTGTAAGTAGATAAATTTCTCTGTGTTTTCTGTGCCTCCGTGGCAATAATAAATATATTAACCACAGATAAAAAGGATGAACACAGATGACGTATTGCATGACTAAGATCTGTGTTTATCTATGTGCACCTGTGGTAAAAAATAGTAAGCCAGGCAAGTGGGGTAACACATAGTAATATTAAGATCTGTGTTTCCCGCGCATCCGTGGGGATTATGAATAGCGCTAGTAGAAACTAATCTGTGTCCATCCGTGGTTAAAAAGTACATCAAATCTCCTTAAAAACCTTAAATTTGATCAACATGCCAAATCAACTCAAACGTCCGGATATCATGTTTTCCTGTTATGCCCAAAAAAGCAGCGAAGGTGAACAGTTTATCCCCAGCCATTCGTTAGGATTGGTGATTGCGGGTACTTCGGAGATATTTATAGGCGGAGAGAAATTTACTTTTTCGGATGGCGATTTCCGGTTTTTCAGGCGTAACCAGTTGGCCAGATATACCAAATATCCGCCAGCCGGTGGAGAATTTAAATCGATCAGCATCAATATCAGTCAGGAGATTTTGCAAAGCATCAGCAGCGAATATAACCTGCAGATGGAAAAACCCAACCATGATCTTAAAGGTTTAGCACTTGAGAATAACAGTTTGTTAAAAAACTACATCGATTCTTTATGGCCTTACCTGGATGGAAACAGTGCCGCTAATCAGGCTTTGGTCGATTTAAAAGTTAAAGAGGCGGTAATGATTTTACTGCAAACCAACCCGGTATTAAAAGATGTGCTTTTTGATTTCTCTGAACCGGGGAAAATTGACCTTGAAGCCTATATGAATGCCAATTATAAATTTAATGTAGATATTAACCGCTTTGCTTATTTAACCGGAAGGAGCTTAGCTACCTTTAAAAGAGATTTTGAGAAAATTTTTAACCTTTCTCCTAACCGCTGGTTACAGAAAAAACGGTTAAACGATGCCTATTACCTGATTACAGAAAAAGGCTGGAAATCGTCGGATGTGTACCTTGAAGTGGGTTTTAAAGATCTTTCGCATTTTTCTTTTGCTTTTAAAAAAGCTTTTGGTAAGGCGCCATCGCGGGTAGGTGTTTAAAAAAGAATCCCGCTTAAGCGGGATTCTTTTTAAGATCTAAAATCCAAATTTATATTTAATATAATCCCAGCTCGGCAAGGGCAGCAAACTGAAGTCCGTCATATGCAGAATTGGCAATAATTTTAAAATACCTTAGCGATTTAGGCGTACCAAAACTAAAATATTGTGCGCCGTTTGTATTTGCGGCCACGTAATTATTTACCGAAGTAAAATTGGTGCCATCGGTACTGGTTAATACCTGAAAGTTTTTAACTGCCCTTGATAAGCCGCTGCGCTGGGTTAAACTTAATCCATTTGCTGTTTTTAGTGATCCAAGATCCACCACAATGGTATGCGGATAGCTGGTTGCAGCACTGCTCCACCTCGAATGCCAGTAAGTGGCGGCACTGCCATCAATTAATTTACTTGCCCTTCCGTTTACCGTGCCTTCGCCGCTGGTTTCTTCCGAGCTGAATGAGGCAATAGACCATCCGGTTTTGCTCAGTTCGTTCTGCGTACTAAATGTTAAAACAGGTACCCCGCCGGCGAAAGTGTAATTATATACAGTTTCGGTTACGGTTCCATTTTCGTGCACCAGTTTTACCTTTAATTCGTAAGGGATACCGTCCGATTTGTATTGCAGGTCAGAAATTGGCATTTCAACATAAAAGCTATCCAGTCCGATTGATTTTGACTCCCAGGTAGTTGCATTATAATCATGATTTACCCCGGTACCTTCATTATTTACATTCGGATCGTTGTAATACACAATGCTGTTTACTTTTACATTGGCAGAATATTTTCCTGAAACAACAATTGCACCTTTGGTTGATGAATAGCTGGCATGTATTTTATCAATAGATGCAGTAACCGCACCATAATAGGTTTTATTATCATTATTGAAAATCTGGTTCACATTTAAAATTGCGGCATCGGTAGCGGTTAAAAAGGTAGGCGATTTACCCAGCGTTCCGTTACCTGCCCACATTAAAGCCATGCCCAGTGTCGAATTTTCTGATACTTTCTGGCAATTGTGCGGTAAATTTAAACCGTGGCCCAGTTCGTGCATCATGCCACCAAACCATACGCTAAAACGGTTACCCTCTGTATCCGTTTTTCCCAGGTTTTTAATGTCCATACCTTCATAATCGAGTGCATAACACCATCTGCCGGTTCCATAAAACGGACCGCCGCTTGGTGTACCATCAGACTGGAAACTATATCTTGGAATAATAACCAAAGTATGGTCGCTGGTTTTTTCTGTAGGGTGGGCAGCAAAGTAAGCGTTGATCTCGCTGGCTACTGCACCGCTTCCGCCTGAATAAGGGTAACTGCTTTTTGGTAAATTTCCCCGGATGAGGATAAATTTTACTAAACCGTTACTGGTATCAGGCAATAAACCAAAGGTTTTAGCGCCATAACCGTTCCTTTGCATTTCGCCTTTGTACCAGTTTTGGCCCCAAAGCATTAAATCGCCTAATCTTTTTCTAAAACCGGCAAGTGTATCCAGGTCGTTAGGTACAAAATAGATCAGGTTTAGGTTGTGTGTTTGTGTAATCAGATTAGGGTTTACCAGTGAGGATTTGTTCTTTAATGCCGGTGAAATTTCCTGGTTTTCTGCGATCTGGTTTTTCCGACAGGCTGTGCCTAATCCTGCAAGTAATATGCAGGCATAAAGGGTAATTTTTTTCATAGTTTTTTTAAGGTTAGGTTTTTTAAGGTTGATTAGGTATAAAGGGATTTTAGATTTCCGGGATATGCGAATTAACAAATTAACGGGTACGAAAAATGCGTTTATGTAGATTATGAAACCATAAGTGATTGTGTTAGATTTATTTATTGTTAAATCAAGATAATCACAATTGAGAGGGAGTAGAGAAAGAAACTCAGCGCAAACGTTTGATGATTTTTTTTGAAAATCGGAATGGAAAGTTTGAAAAACGGCTATTTCTATTGTTAAAGCAATTTTTGAGGATAAGTTTGACCTTAAATTTTAATCAATATCCTGAAAATGTGCAAAAGTTGGGCTGTACAGCTAAAAAGACAAACGTTTGTTCAGATTTTTACAAGCAAGTAGTGATCAGGAGATAAGTAGTTTTGGAAAAACCTTACAAACTTAAGCCCGATTGTACGGATGCCGTTTTTATCGGAATATTTTCTTTTTCGTAGAATTAAAAACGGCAGGAGGGAAAGCGGGACTTCAGGCTGCCACAAGGAACCGGACTGCTCACTTCCAAAAAGGATAAAAGATATTTTTTAGGAAAGCAGAACCCACTGCTTATCGGTTACATCAGTCCTGCTTTCCTTACAGCTTTAATGTAGGTGCCTGATCCAAATAAACTGCGCCAGCTTTCATCCAATCAGGTTTATTTTGGTACGGTGGGTGCAGAACAGACCTTAAAAACTTAAGCCCGATTGTACGGATGCCGTTTTATCGGAATATTTTCTTTTTCGTAGAATTAAAAACGGCAGGAGGGAAAGCGGGACTTCAGGCTGCCACAAGGAACCAGGCTGCTCACTTCCAAAAAGGATAAAAGATATTTTTTAGGAAAGCAGAATTACTGCTTATCGGTTACATTAGTCCTGCTTTCCTTACAGCTTTAATGTAGGTGCCTGATCCAAATAAACTGCGTCAGCTTTCATCCAATCAGGTTTATTTTGGTACGGTGGGTGCAGAACAGACCTTACAAACTTAAGCCCGATTGTACGGATGCCGTTTTATCGGAATATTTTCTTTTTCGTAGAATCTAAAAACGGCAGGAGGGAAAGCGGGACTGCAGTCTGCCACAAAGAACCGGACTGCTCACTTCCAAAAGGATAATAGGTGTTTTTTAGGAAAGCAGAATCAATGAGTATCGGTTCTGCTTTCCTTATGGCTTTAGATTTTAAACTTTTTTAGGAGGAAGATCGAATGCAATGGCTTCATGCTCGAAATGGCCATTGTGTGCGCCATCGCAAAAAGGCTTATTTTTTGATAATCCGCAACGGCAGATCGAAAGTACTTCTCTGCCCTGTAAGCCATAAACGTTTCCGTTTCTATCTACAATTTCGAAATCGCCCTCAATTTTAACAGAGCCGTTATTGTTAATGGTAAGTTTTGTTTTAGACATGTTTTGTTTGTTATGCCGCAAAACTAAGCCATTAAAACCGCAATTTTTTTACTGATTTCTATTTAGAAACATTCTCTCTTATGCCTGTAAAGCCTCTTTTTTAATTACATAGGCAATCATATCCGTTCTGATTTCGAAACCCAGTTTCTTGTAAAGTTTAATGGCAGCTTCATTATCCTTGCGTACATGCAGAAAGGGAATTTCGTTACGAAGTAAAATCCTCTTAATCTGTTCCTTTAAGATTTTAAAGGAATAGCCTTTTCCCAAATGATCGGGGTGGGTACAAACCGCGCTTACTTCGCGGTAAGGACTAGGGAAAAACCGGTGACCAGCCATAGAAGCCAGTTTCCCATCCACAAAGATGCCGATATAATTGCTCAATTCTATAGTTTTGGAAAGGAAAGGGCCTGGTTTTGTTAATTCTACAAGTTCAATCATTTCGGCAACATGTTCAAGATCAAGGTCTGTAAGTTTAACCTCATCTTCATCTGGAATTTGTGTGCCCCGAAAAATAAACTGGAACATATTGATATGGGTCAGTAATTTCCACTGTTGAGGAATTTCTACTGGTGTTTTTGCGAAAAAGACAAACAGGCTATCCGGCTCACTGATCTGATAAAGTGTATCTAAATTCTCCTGCGAATTATCTTTTAAGCCTGCGAAAGCTGTAATATCTTCGGTGTAATATTTTACCGTTTCTACACCTTTTGCATGGTGAGCATGGCTGGATGATAAGGCATAATAAATCGGATTATCCAATACGTGTTCCATGCCGCAAAGATATTAAAAGCTAAATCAGGGGGAGGTAAATTTTATACTGATCGACCCTAAATGCTTACTGATTCAAAAAAGTTTCTATCAAATGCGTGGTAATTTGGAGGGTTTGGTCGGTTACATCCGGGGCAATGCTCTCGCCAATCATCGTCCCGTGTACCCCGGGCAAAATCACAAGTTGCGAATCTGCAATCAATCCCGACATTTTTACCACATGTTCAGCCCTGATTAAATCCCGGTCGGCTACCATTAACAAGGCTTTACATTTAATTCCACGAAGGTCATCATCGCTGAGATCCGTAAAATCAAGCATCCGTTGTTTGTCTTTTTCGAACATATTCTGCAGCGCTTTTTGATCCGGATTTACAGCTAAGAACGCGGTTTTAAGTCCGGCAGGCATGTGGTCGATAGTGGCATCTCTGAAACCATTGTAAAAACCTTCAATTAAACCTTCCCGTTGATAGTTGCCCGAAACCACGATGATTTTATTTACCACATCAGGATAATGGGCGGCAATATGCAACGTGGTAGTACCCCCGTTGCTAAAGCCTAAAAAATTGGCCTTTGCTATTTTGAGCTGACTTAATAAAGTTGTAACATCTTTTGCATCCTGCGCAAAAGATTCGGGTTGGTCGCGGTCGCTTGTCCGTCCATGGGCCTGAAGTTCAACTGCGATAACCTTACCGTATTTTATTAAAAACGGAATCAGTTTCCCGAATGAAGATTGAATGGTAGAGCCGCCACCATGTATCAGTACAAGCGGGATTTCGCCTTCGCCATAAACCTCATAATACATGTTAATGCCATTTACCTGCTCGTGTCCGGCTTTTTGATAAGTTTCCATTGGTTTTGATTTTTTTTTTGCTAAACAAAGCTAAGCAGGCCTGATGAAAATAAGGGACTCACAGCAGACAATATTAGGGTGTTTTGAGCCATTTTAAACTTTGATTTTTAGCTTTTTGGTTCTGCTGGTATAAGCTTCCAGAAATTGATCAATACCAGATGCCGTATAACCCAATAACCTCGAATTTTCACCAAGTTCAGAAGACGCGATGGTCGTTTTTTCTCTGATCTGCGTCATACAGTACATATTAATGGCCTGTTGCATCGGTAAAGTTATATATTGCTTTGCTTCGGCAATTTTACCACTTAAAACAATCAGTTCAGGATTAAACAGCTGAATTAACATCGATATCCCTTTACCCATATAGGTGCCCACATTAGATAATAGCTGGATGGCATACTGATCGCCCCTGTTTGCGGCCTTAATAATTACAGCGGGTTCTATCCTTTCTAATTCTTCTTTAGTAAGCTGGTTAAGCATAGAATTTTTGCCCGATAAAATACCTTCCTTTGCCATTTCTGATAGGGCATTTCCCGAGGCAACGGTTTCCAGGCAGCCATGTTTACCACAGTAGCACAATACCCCATTTTCAACAAAAGGGATATGTCCTAATTCTCCCGAAAAACCACAGTTGCCCTGCCGCAGTTTACCATCCATAATAATACCGAGGCCAACGCCCCAGTCCATTAACAGTACCAGTACATTTTGCTTGCCACTGGCCATTCCGTGGGTAAATTCGGCCATTGATGAACCATTTACATCGTTCTGGATCACCACAGGTAAATCCAGCATTTTTTCAAAAGCAGCTGTTAAAGAAATATTCTCTCCATCATTTAAAAAGTAGCTGTAATTTTCCCCTTTTTTGGCGTCAATTAAACCGGGCATGCCTACACTACAGCCAATTAACTGCTTGTTGTTAATCCCCGAAGATTTTAAGAAATCCTGTAGCGCTGTATTTAAAATAGAGAAAAAATCAGTCCGGCTTTTCGAAATGGGGAGCAGAAAGGTTTTAACTTCCGATATAAAGTTATAATTGTTATCTATAATGGCAATTTTAGTATGGAATAACTCAATATCAATACATAAAATAAGGATTTTTTTGTCTTTTAAACGATAAAGGTCGGGTTTTCGTCCACCAATAGATTGGCCGTAGCCTTTCTTTTCTATCCAATCCTCATCTATTAGCGCTGTTAACAATTTCAGTATGCTGGGGGTACTCATATCCATCACTTCGCAAAGGGTAGAAACCGAAGCATTACCTAAATTAAAAAGATGTTTTATGAGCTTGTGCTTGTGAATAGCCTGTTTATCGTTAGTATTTGATAAGTGATTTAATAGATTAAGATTCATTTGGTTAGATATATTGTTTTGATAAATATAGATAACTTCTGTTAAAAATTTATTAAAGTTTTTTTAATGCGTAAAGAAATCATTGATGTTTTGCCAATACAGTTATTTCTTACTATTATTAAACTACAGATATGCTTTGAACCGCACGGATTAACCACCCGTAAAAGCTTGTTTTTAAACATCCTAACCAAAATGAAAACTAAAGAACCACAAAAACAGCCTAACTCCAGGCGCGATTTTATTAAAAAAACAGCAATTGGCCTCGCCACATTTACCATTGTTCCACGTTACGTATTGGGCGGGCAGGGTTATCTTGCCCCTAGTGATAAACTAACCAAAGCTGTAATTGGCGTTGGTGGAATGGGGAGGGGACATTTCGAATATGAGGGCACACAGGTAGTAGCCATTTGCGATGTAGACCAGAACCATCTTAAACAGGCCGCAGCCATGTTAGATAAAGGGGTAAAAACGTTTAGCGATTACCGGGAACTGATCCGGTTACCCGAAGTAGATATTGTGCACATTGCCACCCCGCCGCACTGGCACGGTATTATGGCTGTAGATGCTGCAAATGCAGGCAAAGATATCTGGTGCGAAAAGCCTATGACACACACCATTGGCGAAGGAAAAAGGGTGGTAGAGGCCGTAAAGCAAAATGGAAGGATGTTCAGGTTAAATACCTGGTTCAGGTTTAAGGATACTTTTTACGGGATGGGCACTACCGTAAAACCGATTAAAAAACTGGTTGATAGCGGTATGCTTGGCTGGCCGCTAAAGGTAACTGTAAGTAAACATACCGGTTACGACTGGAAATTTTATTGGGTGGGTAAAGATCATTTGGAGCCTCAGCCTGTGCCGCCAGAACTGGATTATAATGCATGGTTAGGCCCTGCGCCTTATAAACCTTATAACGCGCACCGCGTACACCAGACTTTCAGGGGTTATTGGGATTATGATGGTGGCGGTTTAAGCGATATGGGGCAGCATTATATCGATCCGATTCAATATTTCCTGGGGAAAGACGATACCAACCCGGTTTCAGTTGAAGTGGATGCGCCACAGCAACATACCGATGCCGTTGGCATTTGGCGCCGGATTACCTATACCTATGCCGACGGCTGCCAGATTATATTGGATGGAGAAGGTAAAGATGCCAACGTACCTTATATAGAAGGGCCAAAGGGCAAGTTGTATCCGGGTTTTAAATCCGATATTCCAGATCTGGAACGTAAACTCGCCCAGTTCCCCGATCCTGATCCTGAAATTGTTGAGTTTTCAGAATCCGTAAGAACGAGAAAGAAATTTGCCCTGAATGAAGAAAACGGGCACCGTTCATGTAATATCGTGAATATAGGTTTAGCTGCTTTAAGGTTAGGCAGGTCGTTAAAATTTGATCCGGTTAAGCAAGAATTTATTGATGATGAAGCTGCAAACAGGTTAATTAATTCCGTAATGCGTGCACCATTTTCCATTTAAGAACCTCCCTTCATAAAAATCATCATGAATAAAAAAATAGTATTGGCATTTTTGGCCATTGTAATGCTCTCGAAAGCATTATTTACCCCAACCGTTTTTGCCCAGGATAAAAAAGACGAAAGGACTACAACCACACGCATTGCTGATTTATTGGCGCAGCTACCTGCCCGTGATGCTGCTCAGTTAACGCGCAACATGAAAGAAGTTGCCGATCTGGGTGAAGATGGATACGCAACTTTAATCAGCGGTTTAACCTCCTCAGGAAAAGGAAACAACGCTTTAATTGAATATGCCGTAGGTGGTTTTACCGCTTTTGCAACTAAAAAAGATCAGCAGTCGGCCAGAGATATGGCTGTTAAAGCTTATTGCAAAGCTTTGCCTAAATTAACCGATCAGCAGAATAAAGCTTTTGTAATTAGTCAGTTCGATCTGGTGGGGAATGATGCTGCCGTAAGCTGTTTAGAAAGTTACCTTACTGATGAACAACTGGCCGATGAGGCATCAAGAGCACTGGCTAAAATAGGAACACCAGCCGCTGTAAAAGCATTAATTAGTGGATTGGATAAGGCAAAGGGCAAAGCGAAAATTGCCATTGTAGAAGCCTTGGGGCACAGCAACACCAAAGCCGCGGCTACTGTTATTGCACCGCTGGCAACAGGTACCGATAAAGAGTTAACAAAAGTGAGTTTATATGCCCTTGCCAACATCGGCGATGCTTCATCTAAAGAAATTTTAATAAAAGCCGCTGAACAGGCAGGTTATAAATACGACCAAACCAACGCTGTAGCTGCATTATTGGTTTATGCGCAAAAAAATGCAACGAATGATAAAACTGGGGTGGAAAGCATAGCCAAAACAATCTTACAAAAAGCAACAGCGGCTGATCAGATAAATGAGCGTATTGCAGCTTTAAAATTACTTGCCGGAACCCAAACTGATCAGCAGGTTCTGTTATCGGCTATGGATGATCAGCAATTTGAGTACCGTGCCGCAGCGGTTAAATTTGCAGCTGGTGGTGTAAATGATGGCAATGGTGCTGCCTGGGTTAATCAATTGAAAAAGGTTGATGCACCAACACAGGTGGCCATTTTGGATATGCTGGCCAATAGTAAAGCAAAATCCGTACTGCCTGATGTATTAAAACTGATTAAAAGTGATGATCAACAGGTAAAACTGGCAGCCATTAACGCGGCCGTAAAACTTGGTGAGGAGGCGGTGTTAGATGACTTGCTAAAATTAATGGGCAAGGGCGATGCTTCGGATATTACTGCTATTTCAAATGGAATTTTAAGAATTAAGGGAGAAACCGTTGCTACAAAAGTGGCGGCTTATATTCCAAAAGCCAAATCAGGCGTACAGGTAGCCTTAATCAATATTTTGGCAGCCCGTGCAGCAACAAATCAGACCGCAGTAATTTATGCTTCATTAAACAGTAAAAACCCGGAAGTAAGGAAAGCGGCATTTCTTTCTCTAAAAAGTGTTTCTACATCAGAAAATAAGGCACAACTGTTCGATCTTTTAAACAAAACAACAGATCAAAACGAACTGATTGCCGTTCAGGATGCCATCATTGCATCGGTAAAAGGAAGTGCAGATAAAGACGCGCAAACGGATGCCATCTTACAGCAAATGAACAATACTGATGCCGGTAAAAAGATATTGTATTATAAGGTTTTGGGGAGCCTGGGCGGACCAAAATCGCTTAAAGCCGTTTCTGATGCTTATGCATCAGGTGATGATGCAACAAAGAAAGCCGCTATAGAGGCCCTTTCATCATGGGCAGATGCAAGCTCAACCGATGCATTAATCAGCATTGCACGCGCCACAACCAACCCGGATTTTTTAACCCAGGCCATTTCCGGGTATCTTGGGTTGGTAAGAAAAAACAGCTACCCTGCAGAGCAGCGTTTGTTATTGTTGCGTGCTGTGATGGCTGTGGCTAAAACCCCGGCACAACAACAGCAGATCATTAAAGATACCGAACAGGCCAAATGTTTCAATGCAATTGTTTTCGCGGGTCAGTATTTAGATAATGCGGCTTTACAACAGGCAGCGGCAAATGTGGTAATGAATATCACTATGGCCGGAACCTATAATGGCGATATTATAAAAGATTTATTGAACAAAACCATTGCAGTAATTACCGGTGGCGATGCCGGTTATCAAAAGGAAGGCATGCGCAAATACATTTCAGAAATGAAACCCGGCGAAGGCTTCGTAAAAGTGTTTAACGGTAGAGATTTATCTGGCTGGAAAGGTTTGGTTGCCGATCCGATTAAAAGATCAAAAATGGATGCCAAAACCCTGGCTGATGCACAGGTGAAAGCTGACGCAGAAGCACAGGAAAGCTGGAAAGTAGTGAACGGAGAATTACAGTTCCAAAGCCATGGCAATAACCTGGCGACGGTTAAAAAATATGGTGATTTTGAAATGCTGGTAGACTGGAAAATCATCGACGATAAAAAAGGGGAAGGCGACGCCGGTATTTATCTGCGCGGTACGCCACAGGTGCAAATCTGGGATCTTGCCCGTACCAAAGTGGGGGCACAGGTAGGTTCGGGTGGTTTATACAATAACCAAACCAATGAAAGCAAACCCCTAAAAGTTGCCGATAATAAATTAGATGAATGGAATACTTTCAGGATTTTAATGAAAGGCGATCGCGTTACCGTTTATCTGAACGGGCAATTGGTTACTGATAATGTAATTTTAGAAAATTACTGGGACCGGAGCCTGCCGATTTTTGCCGAAGAACAGATCGAATTACAGGCACATGGCTCGCCGGTGGCTTACCGCGATATTTACATCAAAGAAATTCCACGTCCGAAACCTTTCGAACTCAGCGCCCAAGAGAAAAAAGAAGGTTATAAAATCCTTTTCGACGGTACCAACATGCATAGCTGGACGGGCAATACTACTGATTATGTGATTGAAGATGGTAACATCGCCATCCGTCCAAAGCCAGGCAAAGGATCGGGTGGTAACTTATTCACCAAAGAAGAATTCAGCGATTTTATTTATCGTTTCGAGTTCCAGTTAACCCCGGGCGCCAATAACGGACTGGGCATCAGGGCACCGTTAGAAGGTGATGCTGCTTATGCAGGCATGGAATTACAGATTTTAGATAATGATGCACCGATTTATAAAGACCTGAAAGTGTACCAATACCATGGCTCTGTTTATGGCACTATCCCGGCCAAAAGAGGCTTTTTGAAACCTACCGGAGAGTGGAATTATGAAGAAGTAATTGCCAAAGGATCGAAAATTAAAGTCATCCTGAACGGTACCGTAATTTTAGATGGCGATATCGAACCTTTCAAAAAAGGCGGCACGCCTGATCACCAGGAACACCCGGGTTTATCACGGGAGAGCGGTCATATCGGTTTCCTTGGGCATGGCTCACCCGTTCAGTTCCGCAACATCAGGATCAAAGACCTCAGCAAAAAAGAAACAACTACTAAAAAGAAATAAATTAAATTAGCATTATAACCTGAAATAATAATGGAAGATAAGGCAAATCCGGATAACGGAAATTCGAGACGGAACTTTATAAAAACAACGGCCCTTGCTGCGGCCGGATTTATGATCGTACCCCGCCATGTGCTGGGTGGGTCGGGTTTTCTGGCACCGAGCGATCGTTTGCAGCTGGCAGGCATAGGAGCAGGCGGAAAAGGAGAGGGCGATATTGCCAGCATTGTGAGGGGTGGGAAAACAGATGTCGCTTTTTTATGCGATGTGGATGATAGACGAGCTGCCAATTCTCTGAAAAACTTCCCGAAGGCAAAATATTATAAAGATTACCGCGAGTTGTTGGATAAAGAAGGTAAAAATATCGATGCCATAACCGTATCCACGCCCGATCATACCCACGCACAAATTGCCATGGCTGCCATGCAGCTGGGGAAACATGTGTACGTGCAGAAACCCTTAACGCACGATATTTACGAGGCCAGAATGTTAACTGAAGCTGCAAACCGTTATAAAGTGGTTACGCAAATGGGCAATCAGGGTGCTTCTGGCGATGGTGTAAGGAGACTGCAGGAATGGTACGATGCTGGCCGGATTGGTAAAGTACATACCGTTTACTGCTGGACAAACCGCCCGGTATGGCCGCAGGGAATTTCGTGGCCAACAGCAAAAGAGGCTGTGCCAAAAGAGCTCGATTGGGACCTTTGGCTGGGCAGCGCTCCCTATAAAGATTACATCAATAAACTTGTTCCCTTCAATTGGCGCGGCTGGTGGGATTACGGCACCGGTGCCATTGGCGATATGGGCTGCCATTTGGTAGAGCCACCATTCAGGGTATTGGGATTAGATACGCCAATCAGTGTAGAATGCAGCGTGGGCAGTGTATATGTAGATGAATTCAAACGTGCCTATTTACCAGAAAGTTGTCCGCCATCAAGTCACGTCATCATGACTTTTGCCAAAACACCCAAAACCAAGCACGAAGTACAGGTACATTGGATGGATGGAGGGATTAAACCCGAACGGCCAGAAGAACTGGGCGCAAACGAAAGTTTTGGTGATAACGGCGTGTTGTTTATCGGTACAAAGGGCAAAATGATCTGCGAAACTTACGGTAAAAACCCGCGGCTGCTGCCTTTATCACGCAACGAATCGGATAAAACCAAAATTACCATTCCGCGCATTGTCAATCAGGAAGAAGGTCATTATACCCAATTTGCCGAAGCCGCAATTGCCGGTTATGGAAAAATGCAGCTCAGCTCGCCATTTGAAATTGCTGGTCCGCTTACCGAAACTTTGCTCATTGCCAACTTAGCTATCCGCGGAACCGATGTGCAGCGCAAAGATGCAGCAGGCAAAATCAGTTATCCGGGCAGAGACATTAAAATGTTATGGGATAAGGTAAACATGAAGGTGACTAATTTTGATGAAGTAAATCAGTTTGTGAAACGCGAATACCGCAAAGGCTGGACTTTGGGTGTGTAAAGAATGAATGAATTTTGAATAAGTGAATAGCATGGGGAAGTCTAAAATTCAACCTTAAAACTTTTCAGCCTTACAACTTTTTTTTTAAAAAAAAACTTTCCAGCTTTTAAAAATGACAGAGAATAAAAATTTACGGGTATTGGTGGTGGGCTGCGGCAATATGGGCGCTTCCCATGCCACAGCTTATCATACCTTGCCAGGCTTTGAAATATGCGGATTGGTTTCCACAGGAAAAAGCAAAGAAATACTGAATGAAAAATTAGGCGGACAATATGATCTGTACAGCGATTTTTACGAAGCTTTGAACCTTACCAAACCCGATGCCGTTTGCATTTCTACCTATCCTGACACACACGAAGCTTACGCAGTTAAATCTTTCGAAAGCGGTTGCCATGTGTTTATCGAAAAGCCATTGGCCGATACGGTTGAAGGTGCAATAAAAGTAGCTGAGGCTGCTAAAAAGGCCAATAAAAAGTTATTGGTGGGATATATTCTCCGGTATCATCCTTCGTGGGAGAAATTTACTGAACTGGCTCAGGAAATGGGCAAACCATTGGTAATGCGCATGAACCTCAACCAACAAAGTCATGGGCCAAAATGGACCGTACACCGCAACCTGATGAAAAGTTTAAGTCCGATTGTAGATTGTGCGGTGCATTATATCGATATCATGTGCCAGATGACGCGGTCGAAACCTGTACAGGTAAGTGCCATTGGTGCCAGGCTTACCGATGATATTCCCGAATGGAATTACAATTACGGGCAGTTGCAGATCCGTTTCGAAGATGGTTCTGTTGGCTGGTACGAGGCAGGCTGGGGCCCGATGGTAAGCGATAATGCCTTTTTTATTAAAGATGTTTTTGGCCCGAAAGGTTCCGTATCCATCATGGCTAAAAAAGCAGGTGCCGCCGGAAACTCTGATAACATTGATGCGCATACCAAAACCGAATCGATTAAAGTACACCATGCCGGTTTAAATGCACAAGATGAGTTTAGCAAAGCTGATGAATGGATCGACCTCACCGATGAACCCGGTCACCAGGAACTTTGCAACCGCGAGCAGCGTTATTTTCTAAAAGCCATTACGGAAAATATCGACTTAACAGAGGCTACAGAGGATGCCATAAATAGTTTAAGAATCGCCTTTGCCTGCGATGAATCAGTCAAAACAGGTGAAATGATCCGGTTAGGTTAAAAATTATTTCTTTACAAATGGCCGTTATCTCGACCGGACCGTCCCGAATATTCGGGAGAGAGATCTAGCTAGATAGAGCTCTCGGCTACGTTGTGCTCCGCTCGAGATGACGATTCTCGGTAGGTATATTATTATTCAACCTTTTTGTCTGCATCAGTAAAGACTAGTTTTTCGTATTATTGGCTCAGGAAGTCAGAAAAGGAATTGCGCCAGGGAAAAACTTCTTTAGCCTTAATGATAATCCGATCCATGAACGATAACGATACCAAAAGACTTTCGCGCCTCACCGCAATTTTAACTCAATTGCAAACGAAACGTCTTTTAACGGCACCGGAACTTGCAGTCAAATTCTCCGTAAGTGTAAGAACCATTTACCGCGACATTAAAGCTTTAGAACAGGCTGGCGTCCCTGTTTTTACAGAAGAAGGAAAAGGGTACAGGTTAATGGAAGGTTACAAAATTCCGCCCGTTATGTTTACCGAAAGCCAGGCCAATGCCCTGATTCTTGCTGAGCAACTGGTATTAAAAAACAAGGATACGTCGTTTATTAAAGATTATTTAGAAGCCATAGACAAAATTAAAGCGGTACTGGCACATCAGGTAAAAGACAACGTAAATCTTTTGGCCGACCGCACCCGCTTTACCCAGAATTTCAACAACGAAAGAAACAGCAATAACCTGTCTGATTTGCAATTTGCCCTTACCAATTTCTATGTGGTAAAAATTGATTATACCAATGAGGCCAACCAAACCAGCAACCGTTTAATCGAACCTTTTGCGCTGTTAAGTACGCAGGAAAACTGGCTATTGGTAGCCTGGTGCCGTTTACGCAACGAATTTAGGTTCTTCCGCCTGGATCGGATTAAAAAACTAGAAATGCTTACCGAGAAATTTGCTCCGCATAAAATGACCTTACAGGAATATTTCGATAAAAATCATTAAAGCATTTATACCCCTGACATAGGGCTGTCTTTGCGCTGCATTAGTTTTGTGCTGTAAACATAAAATTAATGACCATGAACAATCTGTTTAATCCTTCCGATACCGCAGCCATCTTAGCCCGGATTGAAAAACTAACCCCAACTGCTCAGAAACAATGGGGCAAAATGAACGTAAACCAGATGCTCGCACATTGCAACGCCTCGCTCGAAACGGCCATTGGCTTGCACAATCCCGAAAGATTAGGTTTTATAGGCAGGTTATTTGGTAAACTATTGAAACCGAAATTTTTTAGCGAAGCGCCCTTCCCTAAAAATAGTGCAACTGATAAAAGTTATATCATCAAAGGCAATCCCGATTTCGAGGCCGAAAAAGCCAAAGTAATCAAACAAATCAAAGCTTTTTCTGAAGGTGGCCCTGCCAAATGCACCACACATCCACAGGCTTTTTTTGGGCCTTTAACACCCGAAGAATGGGCGCTGATGCAATGGAAACATTTTGATCATCATTTAAGGCAGTTCGGATTTTAATTAAAAATGAAAAAGGAAGAAAAAGAGATCGAAACTTTTTGTCCCGCAAGCCAGGGGGATTGGAGAGCGTGGTTAGCAGAAAACCATGTTTCAAAACAATCCGTTTGGCTTGTTTACCATAAAATAAAATCCAGTGTGCCGTCAATTTCGTGGAGGCAGGCTGTTGATGAGGCCCTGTGTTTTGGCTGGATAGATAGCAAAGCAAGGTCGATAGATGCTCAAACCTTTATGCAGTTTTTTTGCAAACGCAAACCAAACAGTGTATGGTCTAAAATAAACAAGGCAAAAGTGGAGCGCTTAATCAGCGAAGGATTAATGACGACCGCTGGTTTCGACAGTATTGAAAAAGCAAAACAAAATGGGTCGTGGACAATTTTAGATGATGTAGAAGAACTGAAAATCCCGAAAGATTTAGCGTTTGCTTTCAAAATTCATCGCGGCTCCAAACCCTTTTTTATCAGTTTAAGTAAATCTGTTCAACAAGGCATACTGCAATGGCTTGTACTCGCTAAAAAACCAGAAACCCGGCAAAAAAGAATAAACGAAATTGCCCTATTAGCTGGCCAAAAGCTTAAACTTGTACAGTTCAGGTAGCGTATTCATTTTTCTAATTTAACTAAGCTGAAGCCCCTTCAGATTTTAGTTTAAGTGGATGTTTAAATTAAGTCCCATAGAAAGCCCCACTTGCAGATGAATAATATACGTTGATTCCGTAATCCGTTAAAAAATCCATTAAGTTTTAAAAATCTTTTGTTTGGTGGCGAGTTTTTGCCGCCATCGCATGTTAAACTTTTCGAAGAGGTTTTTGGAACCCGGCAGATCTACTCCTTATACGGTTCGGCAGAAACGGGGATATGGGCCTGGTGCGATTATAGCCGATTGCCGTCATTGTTCACGGTAATTGATGGTTTGATAGTTGAAACGAATGAGCCTGATGCTGATGGTTATGGTGGCCTGGTGGTGAGCAATTTATTCCGCAAGCGTTTCCCTGTTTTTAGGTATAATACCGGTGATATTGGTAAATGGATTGAAATTGACGGCCAACTTTACCTTGAATTAAAGGGTAGGGAAAAAAGATCGTTTATGTTTAACGAGTGTAACTATGAACTGGATGATTTCAACGAAGTTTTTTCAGATGTTGAACGATTTCAAATACAAATAGCACCTCATGAAGGACATACCTCAATAAAATTTATGCTGGTAACCGGTTTAACCCGTGCTGAAAAAGATGAATATGTAAAACTGAAACTTCAGCAGCTAAATAAGGTATTTGGTTATAAAGTAAAAAACCTGGAAGTTTTGGCCGGCGCTGATTTAGATCTTTATACCAATGCAACTACAGGTAAAACGCCAGCTATCGTTGATCATCGGGTTTGATATTGGCATATCCCATACTATTAATTAAGGATTGAAGGCATAAAAAAAACATCAACCTTTTGATGCTTTTTTCGTAGCCCGTAGCGGGAATAACCTGGTTAAAGATTAGTTTTTCCAAAAAAGGGATTCCCATCATGGGGAATCTGAAATTAAAGCATAACCCAACCCTTCTCTAAAATATGCTTAAAACTGTTCCTTCTATTATCATTTATAAACTTCTGATAGCGTAGCTGATATCCCCTGCCTGATTAGGGAAGACAGATTTTCATCGCCTTATTGCTATTTATAAATATCAGGTTCAGGTGTAAAAACAAATATTTTGCCGTCTATCCGTTTTAATTTCATTTCCATATTCTTCAATAATAAACTGATTTGATAATCCCTTATTTGTGAAGGATCTGCAAAGTCCTTTAAGCTTTTTCCGTTTATCGATTCAATTTCGTCCATTAATTTTAGGTCTGCATTACGATTAATGTTAGGATTATCGGAAAAAGAAGATACCAAAATTTTTCCGTCATTTACAGACAATATGGCACCGTATTTCTTTTCAGGGATAACATTAATTGGTGATTTTCTTGTTGTAAGGATAATCTGTCCGCTGGTGTTGTTGATAATACAATTGTAATTCCTGAAAAAGCGGTTGCCAATAAGCACATGGTTTCTGTTGCTGCTCAGCATAATTTCGAATTTGTGGGGCAATACGGTATTCGTATCTCCGATACAATATTTAAAGTCCCTAAAAATATAACTGGTATCTCTGTCCGATAGCCCGCTAACCGAAGAGCTTAAATGGCCAATAGAAATTGATTTTTTTGCAGCGCCAAAAATAGGCAGTGCATCTTTTGGGATAGCGACTTCATTGCCGTTGTAGCCGAAATCTATCGCAGCCTTATCTAAGTAGCCGTTAAGGCCAAATAATATTTTAGAATTATTGTAGGCATCAATTTCAAAAGGGAGCTTTATCCCGTTGCTTTCAAAAGGCTTTAAGGAAAGCGTTACGGTGTTCTTATCGAAATCGAATTTCCAATTTATTTTTTTTATAACAGTAGAACCGATAATGCCTACAGGTTTTACATGCTTTCCCATCATGGCCTCAAAATCTATAATGGTAAAAGGAGAGCCCGATATACTTACCTGTCCCATATCCACACGTCCAAGTTCACATTGCATGGATATTTGAGCATTATTGCCATCTGTGCCTGCAATATCCGTTTTTTGCTGCAAAGGGCTTAACTTAATTTTTGCTGCAAAATTTTTATCAAGGGCTGAAAATGCAAAGCCGTTATCCCATACAAAATAACCTTCTATTCCATTTACTTTAGCCTTGATCAAGATCATATCACTCCATATCTGTATAGGTAATATTTGTTGTTTTAAGAGAGTTACATCACCCATATTTGATATACGGATAATTTCTGAAGTGTCTACCGGAACTTGTGCATTGGTATAAAAATTGGTTGCAAGCAATATTCCTAAAGAAAAAAATAGGACTTGAATAGACTTTTTCATTTACTTATTGGTTTAGTTATCTGTAACGATTAGGCCAAATTAAATCTTATAGGACAATATAGGATCCATCTTTGTCCTCAGGGAAGGACGGAATTTGATGAATGATGGGCTCCGTTTATGAATGTAAATTCATAACAATTGGCTACATATTATATGATAACGCGAACATAGCATTTATTTTTTATATTTATTAATACAAAATGCACCTATACCGTGTATTATAGTGAAAATGATTCCTATATTTCATACTAAACTGGCCATCAATTGATTAACGGATGATACACATCTAAGTTTCTTTTCTTTCTGAACAGATATGCAGAATGGCCGGCCATTTTTACCGAAATGCCCGGTTTAAAGGCTGAAGGTATGTGTTCAAGAGATTGGAGTGAATTCGGTGCTTAATGTTTTTTCAGATATGCACCTAATAACACAATTTTTTATGACGATTTGATGTGTATTTTAGCTTTTAGATGTAAACAAAAAAAACCTGCAAATATTTAATTTGCAGGTTTTTGACATCAATTAACATTGAATTTTCGTAGCCCGTAGGGGAATCGAACCCCTGTTTCCAGAATGAAAATCTGGCGTCCTCACCCCTAGACGAACGGGCCATTAATCTGAGTTTTGACCTTGGAGTTTTCAGTTTGGAGAAACTCCCAACTTAATACTCTCAACTCCCAACTTCTTGGTAGCGGGGACACGACTCGAACGTGCGACCTTCGGGTTATGAGCCCGACGAGCTACCAACTGCTCCACCCCGCACTCTATATTGTCATTTTCAGTTTCGGTTATGAGCTCAACGAGCGTACTCCCGAAACTTCGGGACTCCACCCCGCACTCTGTATCTTCAAATTTTCTTCGTTTGAAGGAGTGCAAAGGTATAAATTGTTTTGACATCTGCAAAGTCATTTACGATATTTTTTTAAAATATTTTTATGATCCTGATTTGTCGGGAACAATTTAAAAATCATCGATAATTTATAGTCGTAAATTTCGGTTTGATAATGAGCAAGTTGTATAGTTTTAACAAAAGCTTAATCGTTTTTACCAGAAAATATTGAATTATTTCAACTTGCTTTTTTATATTTGTTTATAATTAGTCTAAATAAAAATTACTATCTTATGTTTTTAGTCTAATTCGAAGTTCAATATATATTTGGTTAGTTATGTTGATTAAAGTCCTGTTTGCCCGCATCGCCATCGGATGCGGGTAAATCAGGCGCTATTTTTAACTAAAATCTTTTGACTTCTCTATTTTCGGCTCATTATCCTTTACAACAATATTGGTAAAAGGAGCGGTTTGTCTGAAAGCTACCGTATCTGCCGGTGTGTTGGCAACAAAAACAGCTAATTTTCCTTTGGTAAAACTATCATTATGTATGGTAGACGGTTTAATGGCCAGGGCCGATCCGTCAGCAGGTACCCTGAAAGTGGAAAATATAATTCTGGGGTTTTCTTTTTCCGGATCCATAACCTCCACCTTGTGCCCTAAAGTAACTTTGGCCTCGCAAAATACTTTTCCGTTTTCATCTGGCTTAGGCAGAAAAATGTGGGGGAATGGATGGTGCTCAACAAACATGCCTCCGCCACCTATTGGCGACATGGCGTAATTGCGGATATAATCAGGTAGAGAAGTGTCATACTCCATCCCAAATAAAGTATCTTCAAAACCCATATAAAATGGTTCTCTTGGTTTAAGCAGTTTGGCTCCGTAAAAAGCAAGTGTTTCTTCGTAATCGGGGTGGCTTGCATCCATCACCGGAAAAACTACCGCTATTTCGTTTACATACAGTGAGCCTGTTTGGCCGAATACATTCGCAGAAGGATCGAGGTTAGGCAATCTTCCGCCATCAATGCTGCTTACCCAGTTCGAGTTAACTGTAACCGCATTACCTTCTTTTGGTGTTTTTGCATTTCGTGCCAGGGCTTCCAGTTCATCAATTAAAGATATTTCTACTATCGCTTTCGGCAGTGGTGTTACGCCGGTTCCTTCGCCTGGAGTTAGCGCAACTTTAGTGTCTTTTTGGATAGGGCCGTAAATTGCTGTGGTGGTCATTAAAGGAACACCCTCCTTGCTTTGTCTTAAAACAACAGCGTCGTTTAAAAACCATATATTTTCTTTGAGATCTTCCTCCGAAATTTTAATATCAACAGTTTGCCACTTTCGCTGCCCGATAATTTCTTTTAGTTTCTCGTCGGTTACGGTGTCTGGATCCTGGGTATAGGATGTTCTGAATACGGAGCTCATTAATTGCGTTTTTAGATGTTAGTTGGGATGTTTTGTTGTATGCTAAAAATAGGATTAAAAATGTGATTTTACGATGGGATAAGAATATTATTGATTGATCTGAGAGATAAATTTTCTCCAAAAAGCAAAAATCCCGCTCTACTTATCGTAAAGCGGGATCGTAGCCCGTAGGGGAATCGAACCCCTGTTTCCAGAATGAAAATCTGGCGTCCTCACCCCTAGACGAACGGGCCATTAATCTGAGTTTTGACCTTGGAGTTTTCAGTTTGGAGAAACTCCCAACTTAATACTCTCAACTCCCAACTTCCTGGTAGCGGGGACACGACTCGAACGTGCGACCTTCGGGTTATGAGCCCGACGAGCTACCAACTGCTCCACCCCGCACTCTATATTGTCATTTTCAATTTCGGTTCTGAGCTCAACGAGCGTACTCCCGAAACTTTGGGACTTCACCCCGCACTCTATACAACTCGTTTTTTCTTTTGAATTAAATCCTTAACTCTGTTTCCGAATTGGAATGCAAAGATATAATTCGTTTCTTTGTGCTGCAAATTTTTTTTAAAAAATATTTTAATGGCGCATAAAGCAGGTTTTGTAAGTATAATAGGTAAACCAAATGTAGGTAAATCCACCCTCATGAATGTGCTTGTAGGCGAGCGGCTTAGCATTATCACTCCTAAAGCACAAACCACAAGACATCGTATTTTAGGGATCGTAAATGAAGAAGAATATCAGATTGTTTTTTCTGATACTCCGGGAATAATTAAGCCAAAATACAGTTTACAAGAAAGTATGATGAGCTTTGTTAACGGATCTTTAACCGATGCAGATGTTCTTTTATTTGTAACCGATATTAACGAAGAACACGATGAGGACGACGTTCTGGAAAAAATCCTGAACCGCGATATCCCAACCATTGTACTCATCAATAAAATTGATCAGGCGAAGCAGGAAAAGGTTGAAGAGAAGATTGCTTACTGGCAGAAAAAGTTAAATCCGGTTGCGATTTATGCAATTTCGGCTTTACATAAACACAATGTAGACGGATTATTGGATCGCGTACTCGAAATGTTGCCCGAACATCCGCCATATTACGACAAAGAAGATTTAACCGATCGCTCTGAGCGTTTCTTTGTTTCAGAGATCATCCGCGAAAAAATCTTTCTCAATTACCAGAAGGAAATCCCTTACAGTACCGAAGTAATTGTAAAGAGCTTTAAAGAAGAGGAAATGAAAAATGGTAAAGGTGCAATGATCAGGATTACCGCAGAGATTGTGGTTGAACGCGATTCGCAGAAGAACATTTTAATCGGTACGGCTGGTAGCATGCTGAAAAAAGTGGGAACCGAAGCCCGTTTAGAAATTGAGAAATTTTTAGATAGTAAGGTTTTCCTGGAAATGTTTGTAAAAGTGATTCCGGACTGGAGAAGCAAAAAGAATTACCTGAAAAGCTTTGGTTACGATAATTAATTGCGAATTTTAAGGTAGGAAAAAAACTGACAGTTCTTCTGCTTTTATATCTATACCAAAGGGATTATAAGATGGGAAAGCTTTCCTTTTTTGCAGGGAAATGAGTTAAACGAAGAAGTAATAAAAGGACTTTCAGATCAGTATAAAAATTAATAATAATGGAGGTTACGAAAAATAACCGTACCTTTGCAGCCCGAAATAAATCGGTTAGTAGTTGATAGTCAATGGCTGATAGCCAAATAGTTTGAGCAGCTTGCATAAACATCACGACCGTTAACTATAAGCCATTAACTATCAATAGAACACCCATGAGTAATATTATAGCCATCGTAGGCAGGCCAAACGTAGGCAAGAGTACCCTTTTTAACAGACTAACAGAAAGCCGCAAAGCGATTGTAGATGACATGAGCGGCGTAACCCGCGACAGGCACTATGGCGTTGGCGAGTGGATTGATAAACATTTTACGGTAATTGATACCGGTGGTTATGTGGCCAATTCGGAAGATGTTTACGAAGCGGCTATCCGCGAACAGGTAATGATTGCCATCGAAGAGGCCAGTGTTTTGATCTTTATGGTTGATGTAACTACAGGCATTACAGATTTGGATGATGATATAGCACAAGTACTCCGCAGAAGTAACAAGCCGGTTTATGTAACCGCAAATAAGGTAGATAATACCGCTTTATACAACGAAATCCATACTTTTTATGGTTTTGGTTTAGGTGAAGTTTATCCATTGTCATCGATGACAGGTTCTGGAACAGGCGAGTTATTAGATGAAATCGTTAAAAATTTCGAAGATATTCCTGAAGAGGAAAACCAGTTACCAAAAATTACCATTGCAGGTCGCCCGAATGTGGGTAAATCTTCTTTGGTTAACGCTTTAATTGGTAAAGAACGTAATATCGTTACTGCAAATGCAGGTACCACCCGCGATTCAATCAAAATCCATTATAACCAGTTCGGTCACGAGTTTATGCTCATCGATACTGCCGGATTGCGTAAAAAAACCAAAGTAAAAGAAAACCTGGAGTTTTATTCGGTAATGCGTACCATCAAAGCTTTAGAAGAGGCAGATGTTGTGGTGTTAATGATCGATGCTGTAGAAGGGATCGAAAGCCAGGATATCAATATCTTCCATTTGGCTGAAAAGAATAAAAAAGGTATCGTTATTTTGGTTAACAAATGGGATTTGATCGAAAAAAATACCCAAACCATGAAAGCTTTTGAAGAGCAGATTCATGAGCGTATCCGTCCTTTTACCGATGTGCCGATTGTATTTACCTCTGTATTAAACAAGCAACGTATTTTCAAGGCAATTGAAGCGGCTTTAGACGTTTACAAAAACCGGAGCAAGAAAATTCCTACATCTAAGTTAAATGATGTAATGCTGCCATTGATCGAGAAATTCCCACCTCCGGCATTAAAAGGAAAATTCATTAAAATTAAATATATCACTCAAATTAATGCGACTTCGCCTATGTTTGCCTTTTTCTGCAACCTGCCACAGTACATTAAAGATCCGTATAAACGTTTCATCGAGAATAAACTGAGAGAGAATTTTGATTTTTCCGGAGCACCGATTCAGATTTATTTCAGACAAAAATAATTTAAGGTTGAGGTTTGAAGGTGTAAGGCCTGATTGCCTATACCTAATAACATAATTAACAGGGCTGTTTCTTTTAAGAAGCAGCTTTTTTTGTTGTTAATTACAGAACGGCATCATCCTCTTTGACATTACTCCATTCAAGACGTCATTTCGACTGGAGCACAGCGAAACGGAGAAATCTAACTCGAGATAGATCTCTCGACTTCGTTGCACTTCGCTCGAGAAGACGATAACTTAGGGAAGCTATCTTATTAAACCTTTACCCCGAAATGACGAAATAAAATTTACCCTTATATTTGCCCCATGCAACTACAAGTACAAAATAGCCTGTCAACTGATATCGATACGATTTTTGAATTTTATGATATGGCTATTGCCCATCAGAAAAAGGTGTTTAACAAGCACTGGCAAGGCTTCAGCAGGGAAATGGTACAGAATGAAATTGATGAAAACCGACAATACAAAATCCTGGTAGATGGCGTTGTGGCCTCTGTTTTTGCCGTTACTTATAATGATCAGTTGATTTGGAAAGAGCGCGATCATGATGCGATTTATATCCACAGGATTGTAACTCATCCCGAATTTAGAGGCTATTCTTTTGTAAAGGAAATTATTAAATGGGCTAGAATTTTTGCTGTTGATAATGGCATTAAATTTATCAGGATGGATACCTGGGCTGATAACGAGAAACTTTTGGAATATTATACCGGTTGTGGCTTTGATTATGTTGGTGTGGCTACGATGGAAAAAACCGATGGATTGCCCAAACATTATGAAGGCATCAGTTTAAGTTTGTTTGAAATTGTGTTGTAATACATTACAAACGTGCAACTTGCTCATTTGCTTTATAAATGCGGGTAAACACAAGATTTATTCCGTGGTTATCCGTGCCTCCGTGGCAAATTACTCAGCGTAAGCAAACATTATTTCAATTCTATTTTCCAGCTCAGCATATCATCAACTTCTCCGATATGGATAAAATTGTTTTTTTCTAAAATAGAATAAGAAGCCACATTATCTTTCGTAGTTGCCGCGAAAACCGATTTCACTTTAGGCTGTTCTTTTGCCCATTCGATAATCCTGGCAACAGCCTCTGTCATAAATCCCTGGCCTCTAAATTCTTCATAAGTACCATAACCGATTTCTATTTCCCCGTTTGGATCAGGCTCGCCAACAAAGCAGATATCGCCTACCATCCTATGATCAGGCTTAGAGATAATGGTCCACAAAGTATGGTAGAGATAATCTTTGTCTTTATCAAAAACATTAGGCAGAATGGTTTGCTCTAAAGCATCATGCAGGGAAGGAGAGATATTTTTTTTAGTTGGTAAAAGATCAAATTCTTTTTCCAGAGAATGATCGTCTTTAATATATTTTAAAAGTTGGTTATGCGTTAAAGGCTTTAAAATGAGGCGTTCCGTTTCTATCATGTTTGAGATTGTTAGACAGACTAATATAATGGTCTGGCTTGTAAATAAACAAAATTTTAGATCAAGCTTTTGTTAAAAATAATGATGCGTCAGCTGTTTTGGTAAAGGAAGTTATTCTTTTAAAATTTAATAAACTTTAATCACCTGTCCGGTAACAATGCCCAGTACACTTTTTTCAAAAGCTTTAACCACTTTCTCCATCGTCACCGGAATTTCCCCTGGGAATGAATCAAAATACGCCGGAGAATCTTCAACCACATTTGGGCTGATCGCATTTATACGCACCTCATTTTCAAGTTCCGGGGCGGCTGCAATTACAAAAGAATTTAAACCGCCGTTTACTGCGCTGAGTACGGCGCCGGCAGCTATCGGATGATCGGCCAATATTCCTGATGTTAATGTAAACGAACCGCCCTTGTTAATGTAATGCTGTCCGATAAGCACCAGATTAACCTGGCCCAATAATTTATCCAGTAATCCTGCTTTAAATTTTTCGCCGGTCATTTGCCCTACAGTTACAAACGGGCCTTTTCCACTCGTACTGATTAGCGCATCAAATGCACCGATTTTTTCGAACATGGCTTTGATAGATGCTTCATCTTTAATATCAACCTGAACATCTCCTTTGGTATTTCCCACACGGATTACTTCATGTTTTTCGGCGAAAGCATCGGCCACCTTTTTGCCTAATGTTCCTGTTGCGCCCACAATTATTATTTTCATATGGATCTGTTTAAATGTTTACCGTTACCTATTGGTATGTTATTAAACACTAAGCTGATTTAAAAGTTTTTGTTGATCAGTCCTGTAATATCATTTCTGCTTTTAAATCGTTGATAAAAAGATCGATATGAGCCTCGCTTACATTGGGCATGCAGATGATATGAGAATTGCCCTGTTCTGCTGCCAACTGCCATTTTTTGCAAATCGGAGCAGATGGGGTAGGGAAGTTCACGGTAATGGCATTCGGATTCCGCCATGCGGCTATACCCATTTCTTTAAGTTTCTCTTCGGTATAAGCTGCTGTTGCCAGACTGTGCATGGCCCTGTCTTTTAAACCCTCAATCCCCAGTCGTTTAATAGTGTGCCATAAAAATAGTGGACTATGCCCGTTTCTTGATCCGGTAATTGTGGTATCTACACTTCCTATATAAGCCACGGAACGGGCAATCCGGTCGCGGTTCGATTTTTTTGCCACTACTACGCCACAAGGCATCGGCGAACCAAAAAACTTGTGCCCGCTAATCGCGATACTGTCTGTACCATCTTCAAAGTCGAAAGCTGGCCTGGGCTCGATCAAAGCACTATAGGTTCCTGATAATGCAGCGTCGGCATGAATGTAGTAATGCTGTATGGCCAGTTTTTTTAAAATGGTTTTGATTTTAGCCACATCATCACGGGCCTCGGTCATCGTGGTACCGATATTGGCCATAATAATTACCGGCATGTGGCGGTTCATCCTGATGGTGTGTTCAAGATCTTCGTAATCAATTTCGCCGTTTTCCTGCGAGCGGACCACAATATTGCCCATATTAAGCAGGTGCAGGTTTTTTTGTACGCTGTAATGTGTGGCTTCGGAATAATAAACCATTCCTTTTGGATACAGTTCTCTGGCCAGGTATAAACCATACAAATTGCCTTCTGAGCCGCCATTGGTAACATAACCCCACCAATTATCTGCCGGAGCGCGGAAAAGTTCAGCAAAAAACTTTACGACTTCTTTTTCCAGTTCGCGCGATCCGACACCATAGGTAGAAGTTACAAAAGGATCACCCAGGTTATTCATCAGGTATTTTAAAAAATCAGCTAATGCCTGATAATCAAAATCCTTCGAAACCGGATAACCTAAAAATAAATCGGTTTGTTCCTTGATTTTTTCTAACAGATTATTTAATACTTCCTGATCTTTTGCCTGTAGTTCTTTTGCATCCATAAATGATATGATTTGCAGGCAAAATTAGATAAATCAAAATATAATATTAACAATTGTGTTTAAATAAGAATATTATATTGATTTATATATTTTATATGAAATTTAAATCTGGTTAGAGCTGATGATTTAACCTGTGCGAAGTATAAAATATGGCTATTGCAGGTTAAGCAATGCCTGCCTTACCGCGTTATCGGTTTGGTTTGCTGCCTTGTAATAACCAACATCGCCTAAATAGTACCTGCAAAGCAGCGCTTTCAAATCATTTAAGATTACATTTTTTGCACTGTATAATTGAAAACGGTCTATAGGGACATTTTTGCGTTGAAGAAACCCGATAAAATCTTTAAAATCGTTATCGTTTATGGTGAAAATGTTAATGTACTGTTCAACAAAGCTAGCGCTGTATTTGGTGGTTAGTACATTAAATACATAATCAGAAAGTACTTTTTTACTCACCAGATTACTGTAAAATTTATTGTAGCCGGTAGTATCCAACTTCACAAATACATCGGGCTGAATTCCGCCTATTGGTTTAATCTTTTTAGAAGGCTGAACGTTTACCCCTTCTGTTTTTTCGATAGAATCCTGAAAAGAAGTACGGTCGCCGGTAAGTTCTCCGTCCATCATGCGCTCATCCAGTTCGTGTTTGTAAGCATCATAGCCTTTTTTGTAAGATTTCTGGATGCTTCGCCCTGATGGCGTGTAATACCTGGCAATGGTTAAATTAAGTGCAGAGCCATCGCCAAAGGCAAATTGCTCCTGTACCAAACCCTTACCAAATGAGCGGCGACCAACAATAATGCCCCTTCCTAAATCCTGAATGGCTCCTGCAACAATTTCACTGGCTGAAGCTGTATTTTCATTGATCAGCACAGCAAGTTTACCATTTTGAAAGGCACCTGTTCCGGTAGAAAAATAATCGGTGCGGGGTTCATGTTTACCCTGTGTATATACAATAAGTTTATTTTCTGGTAAAAACTGATCGGCTAAGCCAGTTGCAGCGGTAAAATATCCTCCACCGTTATCACGCAGATCGAGGATCAGCTTTTTCATGCCTTTTGCTTTCAGGTTGTTTGCCGCAACAGAAAAATCGTTATCGGTATTGGCGCCAAATTTACTGATGCGCACATAACCTGTTTCATTGTTGATCATGTAAGCAGCATCTATACTGCTGATGTTTACTTTGCCACGGGTAACCATAATGCGGTTGCTCTGCTGTGCATTGGGGTGTAAAAGTACCACACTTACTCCTGTGCCGGCCTTACCTTTAAAACGGCCAGTAAGCTGATCTTTTGGTAAATTTCTTCCGCTTACTGTAGCGGTATCGATACTGAGGATTTTATCGCCCAATTTTATACCTGCCTGGTAAGCCGGACCGTCTTTAACCACGCCCGTAACCATCATGGTATCATTAAGCATGTAGTATTCTATACCCACACCTTCAAAATTGCCTTCAAGGTTATCGGTCATATCCTGTGCATCGGTTGGCGGCAGGTACACACTATGTGGATCGAGTTGATGTAAAACACTGTCTATCGGTAAATTTTGAAGCGAATCGGTATTGATGTCATCAACATAATTGCCATTGATGATGTGCAGGATTTCATTTAATTTTTCGTCGCTGTTAACAGCAAGCTGCGGGCTTTTTTTTACGCCAAAACCCTGGTCTTTAATAAATTTTATGCCCAAAAACATACCCGCTATTAAAATTACAGAATAGCTCGTGGCAATCAGTATGTTATTACGGGTATTTTTTTTCATCAGCGTTAGGCAAATTTATGAAAATTAGCGGGTTGATATATTTTTTAACTGCATTTTCGTGTCTTTTGTTTATAATTTTTAACATTAATTAACGCCAGGAAGGAGTTCGTTGAAATTTGTGAGATATATTTTTGATTTTTTAGGGTAGATTTTAGAAAGAATTTACCGAATTTTATCAAAATTAAATTTATGGACAGAGTTACCGAGCAAGAATCCAATTACAGCCACATCGATCAGATGTCGGTATTGGAAGTTCTGCATGGCATTAATAACGAAGATAAAACGGTTGCCTATGCCGTTGAGAAATCTTTGCCTCAGATCGAAAAATTAACAACGGCAGTTGCCGGACGGATGAAAAAAGGTGGCCGTCTTTTTTATATTGGAGCAGGTACCAGTGGTCGTTTAGGTGTGGTTGATGCCTCAGAGTGCCCTCCAACCTATGGTGTTCCTTTTGATTGGGTTGTTGGCATCATTGCTGGTGGTGATACGGCCATTAGAAAAGCAGTAGAATTTGCAGAAGATGACGCCGAACAGGCCTGGAAAGATCTTCAGGAATTTAACATCAACGAAAAAGATTGTCTGGTAGGTTTGGCTGCTTCGGGTACCACACCTTATGTGATCGGTGGATTGAACACGGCACGCAAACATGGCATTTTAACCGGTTGTATTGTTTGTAATACCGGCGGACCAATAGCTGCAGAATCGGATTTCCCGGTTGAAGTGGTGGTTGGACCTGAGTTTGTTACCGGATCTACCCGTATGAAATCGGGCACGGCACAAAAAATGGTTTTAAACATGCTGAGTACCACCGTTATGGTTCAGCTGGGGCGCGTAGTTGGCAATAAAATGGTCGATATGCAGTTAACTAACCATAAATTAGTCGATCGCGGTACACAAATGGTTGCCGACGAACTGAATATTGGCTACGATGAAGCCGCCGAATTGTTAACCCGTTACGGAAGCGTACGTAAAGCAGTAGAAGCAGGACACTAAAAATGATAGAATGACGAAATGAGGGAAGGATGGAATGACGAAATGAGAAAATTTTGAATGATGGAATTTGGGAGTAGCTTTTAACATTCACTCATTCAAAATTCATTCATTCGATAATTTATTTATCTCTCATTCAAAATTCAATCATTCAATAATTTGTCTGTTCAATCATTCAATAATTAAAGTATATGCACGAGATAGAGCCTTATTACCAGTGGAGAGATGATTATATTTCGGCAGAAGACGAGCGTTCGCCGTTTTACAATACCGAATATTCGGAGCTTTATTTTGATAAGCAGATTTATAACTTTTTATTGCACCCTCAGTGGGACGAGTTTGGTTCGAATACGCTTTACATGAAGGTGTTATATGCCGATTACGACCGGAGTTATGCCATTATAGAATTTATAGGGGAGTGGAACGATGCCATTAACAACGACATTATGCTGCTGAAGCGCGATATTTTAGAGCTGATGATGGATGAAGGCATCAATAAATTTATCCTGATTGGCGAAAATGTATTGAATTTTCATTCTTCTGACGACAGTTATTATGAAGAATGGTTTCAGGAAGTAGAAGATGGCTGGATTGTTGGGGTAAACTTTCAGGAACATGTAATTACCGAATTTAGGGGCAATAACATCGATTATTACATTAACTTTGGTGGCGCTTTTGATCATTTGCCATGGCGCACCTTAAAACCCCTGCAATTCTTTAAAAAAGTTGAAGAACTGCTGACAAAAAGATTGAACTAAATATTTATCTTTCGGATTGACAATGCCTACATTATTTATAATTTTTGGACTTCGTTTCTTCTTTTATTCAAATGAACATTTGCCTATTCATATACATGTCAGAAATGCAGACGGTGAGGCTAAATTTGAAGTAGAAGAAGTTAAACTTGTGAGTAATAAAGGGCTAAAAAACAAAGATATTAATCTTGCACAATCTTTGATAGAGGAGAATAGAGAAATTATTATTGCAAAGTGGCACGAATATCATGGAAAATAAAATAAAAGTGTGGTTTGAAAATAATCATATATTCATTATGACCTCAACAGGTGAAAGTAAAAGCCATCCATTAAGCTGGTTTCCAAAACTATTAAATGCCAGTGATAAGGAGCGGGAAGATTATCATATATCACCCTTTGGAATACATTGGGAAAAAATTGATGAGGATTTAAGTTTCGAAGGATTTTCTTCGTTCAATAAATAATTGCTAAAATAAATTTAAAAATGGAACAACAAAATTATCAATATCAGGACAACAGTGTTTTTGTACAGGGAAAATCTGTTTCTAAAAAATTCTTTGCAAACGTATTCTTATGGATGTTCGTTGCATTAAGTTTATCTACCGTAGCTGCTTATCTTTTTGGTACAAATGAGCAGTTAATGCAGTATCTGTTAAATATTAATCCTGCAACCGGAAAAGTAAGTATGTCGATCTTTGGCTATATCGCTATGTTTGCGCCGCTTGGCCTTGTTTTATTGATGGGTTTTGGTTTAAGCAGACTATCATTGCCCGCGTTAATTGGCGTATTTGTGCTTTATTCTGTACTAACCGGAGTAAGTTTAAGTTTTATCCTATTAACCTACACATCAGGTTCAATAGTAAGCTGTTTTGCTGGTGCGGCAGGTATATTTGGCATCATGGCAGTTATGGGTTACACTACTAACATCGATCTAAGCAAGTTTGGGCCTATTTTAATGGTAGGTGTAATTGGTTTAGTAATTGCGAGTGTAATTAATATGTTTATCCAGAGCGAACAATTTAGCCTGTTTATGGCTTTTATTGGTATTGCAATATTTACAGCATTAACTGCTTACGATGTGCAGAAAATCAAAAGAATTGGAGAAGGGATTGAGGCCAGTGGCGAGCAGGTTCTTCAGGTAGAATCTAAAAAAATGGCTATTGTTGCCGCTTTATCTTTATACCTTGATTTCTTAAATATCTTTCTTTTCTTACTACGTATTTTCGGTAACAGAAGATAATAATGAATAAGTTTTTGGCAATTGCGGGTTTTCTATTAATTGGTGCTTGCATTCAGGTGGTGATCACTATTTTTATAACTGATAACGTCTTTGTAGTAAGTTCTGGCAGTGGAATTTGGATGAGCTATATGGTAGTTTGGTATAATAGAAAATATCATAAAAAGGTAATCTGCTAATTTCAAAAACAGAACAATATTCTAAAGGCTGTGCAGAATTGCATGGCCTTTGTAATTTTATTTGGTAGCAAAGCGATAAATTTTGGAATTGATGTAGCTTTGTTGCATTTTTGTACGCTTATTAAGAAAGACGGAGGGATTAGACCCAACGAAGTCTTAGCAACCTGTAACCATACAAGGTGCTAAATTCTATCCCGGATAAATTCGGGACCAGATAAGTTTAGGATTACGATTCACGTACCAACTTTTTAGATAAGCCTTTTTTTGAGATTTGAGATGATAGATATGAGATTTGAGTCATAATTTGTGCTTAATAATTCTCATATCACATGTCTCACATCTCATATCTAACAACTAGAATGAGCATAAGAGAAGAATTAGAGAAACGTATTTTGGTGATTGATGGTGCAATGGGTACCATGATTCAGCGATATACCTTAACCGAAGAAGATTTTAGGGGAGAGCGATTTAAGGACCATCCCTGTGATGTAAAAGGCAATAACGATTTGCTTAACATCACGCGTCCGGATATTATAAAAACGATACACCTGGAGTATATGGCGGCTGGTGCCGATATTATCGAAACCAATACCTTCAGTACCCAGCGCATTTCCATGGCCGATTACCAGATGGAAGACCTTTCTTACGAAATGAGTTTTGAAGGTGCACGGGTGGCAAAAGAAGCTGCAAATGAGTTTATGGCGGCAAATCCTGATCGTAAATGTTTTGTTGCCGGTGCCATTGGTCCAACCAACCGTACCCTTTCTATGTCGCCAAATGTAAACGATCCCGGTTTCAGGGCGGTTTATTTTGATGAACTCGAAGAAGCCTATTACGAACAGGTACGTGGCCTGGTAGATGGTGGTTCGGATGTGTTACTAATCGAAACCATTTTCGATACTTTAAATGCAAAAGTGGCCATTGTGGCCATTAAAAAATATGAAGAGGTAATTGGCCGTAAACTCGAAATCATGATTTCGGGTACCATTACCGATGCCTCTGGCAGAACGCTTTCTGGTCAAACTGCCGAAGCTTTCTTAAACTCTGTAATGCACGCAAAACCATTAAGTATCGGTTTTAACTGCGCTTTGGGTGCAAAGGAAATGCGTCCGCACATTGAAGAGTTAGCGGCAAAAGCCGGATGTTATGTTTCGGCCTATCCAAATGCAGGTTTACCGAACGAGTTTGGTGCGTATGATGAACAACCACACGAAACGGCTCATCTGGTGGATGATTTTATTGCCTCTGGTTTTGTAAACATTGTGGGTGGCTGTTGTGGTACTACACCTGAGCATATTGGCTGTATTGCCAAAAATGCAAGAAAAGCTGAACCCAGGAAAATACCTGTACTGGAGCCTTACATGCGTTTAAGTGGATTAGAGCCGGTAACCATCACTCCAGATAGTATTTTTGTAAATATCGGCGAAAGAACCAATATTACAGGTTCTCCAAAATTCTCTAAACTGATTTTGGGTGGCGATTACGAAGCTGCATTGGCCGTTGCTTTGCAACAGGTAGAAGGTGGTGCACAGGTAATCGATGTAAACATGGATGAAGGGATGTTGGATTCGGAAGCGGCAATGACCAAATTCTTAAACCTCATTGCTTCAGAACCTGATATCGCCAAATTGCCCATCATGGTCGATTCATCCAAATGGTCGGTTATTGAAAATGGCCTGAAATGTTTGCAAGGAAAAGGAATTGTAAACTCCATTTCTTTAAAAGAAGGGGAAGATAAATTCCGTGAGAGTGCCCGTAAAATTATGCAATACGGTGCTGCGGTTGTGGTAATGGCTTTTGATGAACAAGGTCAGGCCGATAATTACGAGCGCAGAAAGGAAATCTGTAAAAGAAGTTACGATATCCTGGTACACGAAATCGGCTTTCCGCCTGAAGATATTATTTTCGACCCGAATATCTTAACTGTAGCAACAGGACTCGAAGAGCATAACAATTATGCTGTCGATTTCATCAATGCCACCCGCTGGATTAAAGAAAACCTGCCTTATGCCAAAGTAAGCGGTGGGGTTTCGAATATTTCGTTCTCTTTCAGGGGTAATAATACCGTTCGGGAGGCCATGCACTCGGCATTTCTTTATCATGCCATTCAGGCTGGTTTAGATATGGGAATTGTAAATGCGGGGATGTTGGAGGTTTATCAGGAAATTCCGCCTGAACTGTTAGAAAGGGTAGAAGATGTATTGTTAAACCGAAGAGAAGATGCAACGGAGCGTTTGGTAGAATATGCCGATACCGTAAAATCGAAAGGTAAAGAGGTTGTTAAAGATGAAGAGTGGAGAAAAGGCTCTGTTGAAGAAAGGTTATCGCATTCTTTGGTGAAAGGAATTGTGGAGTACCTGGATGATGACGTGGAAGAAGCCCGGCAAAAATACGCCCGCCCGATTCAGGTAATCGAAGGACCATTGATGGATGGAATGAACATCGTAGGTGATTTATTTGGTGCCGGAAAAATGTTCCTGCCCCAGGTGGTAAAATCAGCGAGGGTAATGAAAAAAGCTGTAGCCTATTTATTGCCATTTATAGAGCAAGAGAAATTAGATAATCCCGATCAGGATCAGAATTCGTCGGCAGGTAAAGTATTAATGGCCACTGTTAAAGGCGATGTGCATGATATTGGAAAAAATATTGTGGGTGTGGTACTCGCCTGTAATAACTTTGAAATTGTAGATATGGGCGTAATGGTTCCGGCACAGGAAATCATTAAAAAAGCCAAAGAAATTAATGCCGATATTATTGGTTTAAGTGGTTTAATTACCCCGTCGCTGGATGAAATGGTTCACTTTGCAAAAGAAATGGAGCGCGAAGGTTTTACCATTCCATTAATCATAGGTGGCGCCACAACTTCGAGGATCCATGCTGCAGTAAAAGTAGCTCCAAATTACTCCGGACCAGCCATCCATGTGCTGGATGCGTCAAGAAGTGTAACCGTTTGCAGCACTTTAATGAATCCTGATACCAGAGACGAATATATTGCAGGCATCAGGGCAGAATACGATAAAGCACGCGAAGCACATTTGAACAAGCGCTCGGATAAACGTTTTAAAACGATTGAAGAAGCACGCGAAAATAAATTTAAAATCGATTTTCAGCCTAATCTGCCTGTTCCGGAATTTACCGGTACAAGGGTTTTTGATAATTATCCTTTAGAAGAACTGGTACCTTATATCGACTGGACACCATTTTTCCATACCTGGGAACTCAGGGGGAGTTATCCGAAAATTTTTGATGATAAAAATGTGGGCGATGAGGCCAAAAAACTTTTTGATGATGCACAGACTTTGTTAAAGCGCATCCTCGATGAGAAATTATTGACCGCGAGAGCCGTAATTGGTTTCTGGCCGGCAAATGCAGTAGGAGACGATATCGAGTTGAGAGTTGAGGGTGCTGAGTTGGGAGACTCCAAACTCCAAACTCCAAACGCCAAACTAGTCAAAATTCATACTCTCCGCCAACAGGCCGAAAAAGTAGATGGCCAGCCTTATTACGCCTTATCTGATTTTATTGCACCAAAAGAAAGCGGCATTCAGGATTATTTCGGTGGTTTTGCCGTAACGGCAGGTATTGGGATTGATGAGCTGGTAAATGAGTTTGAATCCAATTATGACGATTACAACAGCATCATGGCCAAAGCACTGGCCGATCGTTTGGCAGAGGCCTTTGCAGAACGCATGCACGAGCGGGTACGTAAAGAGTATTGGGGTTATGCACAGGATGAAAACCTGAGTAACCAGGAGCTGATTAAAGAAGAATATGCAGGAATCCGTCCGGCACCAGGTTATCCGGCTTGTCCGGAACATACCGAAAAAGGAACTTTATTCCAGTTATTGGATGCTGAAAATAAAATCGGTTTGCATTTAACAGAAAGTTATGCCATGTATCCTACAGCAGCGGTAAGTGGATTTTATTTCGCTCACCCTGATTCGAGGTATTTCGGATTAGGAAAAATAACCAAAGACCAGATTGAAGATTATGCCATCAGGAAAAATATGCCGGTTGAAGAAGTGGAGCGATGGTTAAGTCCGAATTTAGCTTATTAACCTATCACTTTGTCATCCTGCGTGCAACGAAGGATCACTAAATGAAGAACATATAAATTGATGCTTGCAGTCGTAAAGAACAGGAACTGCAATATGCTATAATGCTTTATTGCATTCAGCATGACAACCAAACTACGGTATGAAGATTACAGACCATATAAAAAACGCAAAAGGTAAAACCTTATTCTCTTTCGAATTATTACCACCTGTAAAAGGGCAAAGTATTCAATGGATTTACGATGCAATAGAGCCTCTGCTGGAATTTAATCCTCCTTTTATTGATGTAACATCGCTTCGCGAAGATTATATTTATAAAGAGCAGGCCAATGGTTTGCTTCAAAAAGTATCTTACCGCAAACGTCCGGGTACGATTGCTATCTGTGCGGCCATTATCCATAAATATAAGGTTGATGCCGTTCCGCATTTAATCTGCGGTGGATTTACTAAAGAAGAAACTGAAAATGCGCTGATCGATTTACAGTTTTTAGGTATCGATAATGTTTTGGCATTGCGTGGTGATGCCCGAAAAGCAGATGGAAATTTTGTGCCAACTCCTGGCGGACATTGTTATGCAACAGATTTAATCGAACACATCAAAAACCATAACGAAGGTAAATTTTTGCACGAAGACGTAGAAACCTTTAAAAGTGATTTCTGTATCGGTGTTGCCGGTTATCCTGAAAAACATTTTGAAGCACCAAATATGAGTACCGATTTCAAATATTTGAAAAAGAAGGTAGAAGCCGGTGCAGAGTTTATCGTAACACAGATGTTTTTCGATAACCAGAAGTATTTCGATTTTGTAAAGAAATGCAGAGAGAACGACATTAATATTCCCATTATACCAGGATTGAAACCGATCAGTACCTTATCGCAGTTAAATGTGCTGCCTAAAATTTTTCACATTGATTTACCTGATGAATTAACCGATGCACTTTCTCACGCTAAAAATAACAACGAGGCAAAGGAAATTGGTACGGAAGCGATGATTAAACAATGTAAAGAACTGATTGATTTTGGCGCTCCGGTATTACACTTTTATACGATGGGTCGCCCTGAGCAAACCAAAAAGATCGCAAAAGCTATTTTTTAGTAGACTATTCGTTAGTCGGGATTTGCAATCCCGTCTTCAGATATCTTTTTGTGGATTTAAAATCCACAGTACAGTTCGACGAGATTACAAATCTCGACGAGCAAAAAAGCTATTTTGTATCGTAAGGGTATCGTTTTTCTTTTTCCTTAAACAAGATTACTATGAATAATTTAAATATTGACGAACAAAACCTCGATGTCATACTCGCCGGGGTTAAACAACAGGGAATTGATTATTTAAATCAAATTCATGAACGGTCGACAGCCAGTTCGGGTGATGTGGAGATTATTGGTGATTTAAACGAGCAAGGTACCGGAGCCATTGAAGCCTTAAAACAATTTAATCAGCGTTTTGAGCCCATTATGGTGGCTTCATCTGGCCCGAGATACTGGGGTTTTGTAACCGGAGGAACAACACCTGCTGCTATTGCAGGCGATTGGCTTGCAACTATCTACGATCAAAATACACAAAGTGCAAATGGAGGCGGAGACATTTCTGCTACAATCGAACTGGAAACCATCCAATTATTACTATCACTTTTTAACCTGCCTAAAGATTTTTTTGGTGGATTTGTAACGGGAGCTACTTTATCAAATTTTACTTGCCTTGCCGTCGGCAGGCAATGGATTGGTAAACAGCTGGGTAAAGATTTTGCGAGAGAAGGGCTTTCCGGCAAGGTGAATATATTATCCGCTACGCCACACTCCTCATCAATAAAATCTTTATCGATGTTGGGTTTGGGTAGTGGCAATGTGATACAGGTAAATGTATTGGCAGGTAATCGCGAAGCGTTGGATGCTGCCGACCTGGAACTGAAAATACAAGCGCTACATGGCGAACCATTCATTTTAATTTCTAGTGCCGGAACAGTAAATACAGTCGATTTCGATAATTTTGAAGCAATCAATGCATTAAAAAATAAATACAATTTCTGGTGGCACATTGATGCCGCCTTTGGTGGTTTTGCAGCTTGTTCCCCTAAATACAGCCACCTGGTTAAAGGCTGGGAAAATGCCGACAGTATTACGGTTGATTGCCATAAATGGTTAAATGTACCTTATGAAAGTGCCGTATTTTTTGTGAAAGAAAAACACCAGTTGTTGCAGGTAGAAACTTTCCAGAATTCTAATGCGGCTTATTTGGGTAACCCCATGGAGAATTTCAGTTATTTAAACTTCCTGCCCGAAAATTCCCGACGTTTAAAAGCTTTACCGGCATGGTTTACCCTCACCAGTTATGGGAAAGCAGGCTATCAGGAAATTGTAGAAAGCAATGTTGAAAACGCTTTACAGTTTGCCAAGTTTATAAATGAGAACCCAAATTTCGAATTATTAGCTCCTGTTCGCTTAAATACAGTTTGCTTTTCTGTAGCAGATGAAAGTTTAGTTTCACCATTCTTGACTAAATTAAATGCAAGCGGAAAAGTATTTATGACGCCAACTTTTTATAACGGCAAGAAAGGAATTCGTGCTGCTTTCGTAAACTGGCGGACAAAAGAAGAGGATGTTGAGCTGGTTACTGCAATCATGGCAGAAATTCTTACAGAACTTTAACCTATATTTTATTGTTTTAAAAGCATACAGCTTATATTTGCAACAATGAAATTTTATGCTTTTAAATACGTGATCATTGCCTGCATAGCGCTAACTTTTTGCTTAAAAGTGAGCCATGTAATGTCGTATTTAAGCTATTCTACTGATCATATTGAGTTTTCATTCATAAATGATGATGCAACAGAAAAGGAAGAAAAGAAGGTAGAAACTGAATATGCAGTGTATCAGATTGCATTTGAGGAAGGAGTTTATTTTCCACTTCAAACTTCAAAAAAAGTCATCATTCCCGATCATTCCTTTCAGTTGGCATACTTTCCTGAAGTTTTAACCCCGCCTCCTTCCGCATTAAGCATATCTTAATCTAAATACGCTGTTTCACAAAATGTGAAACCAATAATCCATTTAAAATTTATAAAAAACAAGATATGAAACGAGCAATTTCATTTGTAGTGCTATTAATCGCTGCATCTTTAAAAATAAGTGCACAGGAAGTTGTGCAGAACAATGTAAAACCTGTAGAAAATGCACTGAGTCAGGTAACTAAACTCCAGCCCGTAAGTTTTAATTATGATAAAACCTGGGCCGATAAATTAAAATTATCTGCAAGGCCACAATATGGTTTCGTTGGTGCTGATGCTAAAACTGCTGTCCCGGAAATCGTTTCAGTACAGGCTAAAGACTATCCGGCAGGTAAAAATGCATTCAAAAGTGCAACCATTACCAAAGTTGATTACGAAAGTTTGGTGCCGCTGTTGGTTGCCAGTATAAAAGAGCAACAGCAACAAATTGAAGAACTGAAGCGCGAACTCAGAACTTTAAAGACACAAAATACTAAATAATAAAAATCCCGGTGAGAACCGGGATTTTTTGTTCCAACATTAATTACTGAAAGTAAAAAAACAGTAACTAATCTGTGGTTAAAGCCAGCCAGTACAATTATTGGACTAGCTTTACCCGGTTAAATAATATCAATATATAAATGAATAACAAAATTGCTGAAAGCCAGTCCCGACCAAATTACGCCGTTCCTCTCGTTACCATTACTCTTTTATTTTTCATGTGGGGATTTATTACCTGCATGAACGATATTTTGATTCCATATTTGAAGCAGCTTTTTAAATTGAGCTTTTTTGAGTCGATGCTGGTGCAATTTTGTTTCTTCGGAGCCTATTTTGTAGGCTCGTTAATTTATTTTTTAATTTCTTATACCAAAGGCGATCCAATCAACAAAGTAGGCTATAAAAAAGGAATTCTTTTTGGGATTGTACTGGCCGCCATTGGTTGTGCTTTATTTTTTCCGGCAGCAACCTATTCTGTTTATCCATTGTTTTTAGGCGCTTTATTTGTACTTGGCTTAGGATTCACGGTTCTGCAGATTACTGCTAATGCCTATGTTTCACTGTTAGGCCCCGAAGATAGCGCTTCAAGCCGTTTAAATTTAACGCAGGCCTTTAACGCTTTTGGAACAACCATTGCCCCTATTTTAGGGGGGCATCTGATTTTCGAATTCTTTTCCGAAGCTGATGGGAGTTTCAGCGCTTCTGCTACACGAATTCCCTATTTAATATTTGCAGTGATATTGCTGTTGGTAGGTTTGCTTATTTTTTACGTAAAACTGCCTTCTTTTCAGCCTGAAGAAGAAGAACAGGTTAAAGGCTTAGGGGTGTTAAGATTTCCACATTTAACCAGAGGAATTATTGCCTTATTCTGTTACGTTGGAGCTGAAGTGGCTGTCGGAAGTTTTATCATCAGCTTTTTAAGACTGCCCGAAATAACAGGTTTAGATGAAGTGGTGAGTAAGAATTACCTCTCTCTTTATTGGGGCGGGGCAATGATTGGCCGTTTTGTTGGATCAATTTCACTTAGCCATACCTTAAGTCAGTCGAAAAAAGTTATTTATATGCTGGGAACCGCAATTTTGGTATTTGCCTTAATTTATGGTATTGTTGATTTAACTTTTGCACAGATCAGTTTCTTCCTGGTATTTATTGCCTTAAACTTTTTAGGATTTTTAATTGGTAAATCTGCACCGGCAAGAACCTTAGCTATTTTTTCTGCTATAAATGTATTGTTGTTAATATCAGCAATGGTAAATAAAGGAGAATTGGCGATGTATAGTGTTTTAGGAATCGGGATTTTCAATTCGATTATGTTTTCAAACATTTATACCCTGGCGATTGCCAAACTGGGCGCTTATACCAGTCAGGGATCTTCGTTATTGGTAATGGCCATTTTAGGCGGGGCAATTATGCCGCTTATCCAGGGGGCCGTGGCCGATAAAATCGGTGTTCATCATTCATTTATACTGCCATTAATCTGTTACCTGTTTATCTTGTATTTCGGTATTTATTGCTCAAAAAGATTGAAAGGAATAGAGCAGACCAGCATGAAATCGGGGCATTAATCTAAGATACGTCATTCCCGTGCAGGCGGGAATCTTAGTGTCTAAACCAGTTTTAGGAGTGAATCATGAATTTATTTTTATAATAAATCGTCATCCCGACTGTAGCGCAGCGGAACGGAGGGATCTATCTCTAGACAGATTTCTCCGCTTCGTTGCACTCCGCTCGAAAGGACGATCAGGCTATTTACTAACCCTCAAGCAAATAATTTTTAAACCCTTCAAAATCCACTTCCAGTTGATCTGCATGTTTGGGTTTGCTTTCCAAAGCTCTTACCTGTTCCGGGATTTCTATTTTAGATGCGATTTCTGCCGGGAAAATATCAGGGAACTTACAGGCATGTGCAGTAGAAAGGAAAACAGCAGCACTTCCATCTGTAGGGTTTTCTTTCCTGTATTTCTCGATAGCCAGATAAGCTATAGCAGTATGCGGACAAGCCACATAATTTAATTTGTTATCGATTTCTTTGATGCCTTCCAATGTTTCATCATCGGTAAAGCGATAAGAAGTAACCACGTTTTTAATGGCCTCAATATCCTGATCGAATAAATCCATAATGCGGACCCAGTTGCTTGGTGCACCAACATCCATGGCGTTTGAGTAGGTTTGTGTAGATGGCCTGGTTTCGTAAACACCACTTTCTAAAAAGCGCGGAACGGTATCGTTCACATTGGTTGCTGCAATAAACTGTTTAACCGGCAACCCTAATTTGTAAGCCAGTAAACCTGCACCAATATTGCCAAAGTTCCCGCTTGGTACCGAGAATACTACATCGCTTAAACCTTGTCTTTTCAGTTGGGCATAAGTGTTGAAATAATAAAATGTTTGCGGGATCAACCTCGAAATGTTAATTGAGTTAGCAGAAGTTAACCGGAATTTTGCATTCAGTTCATCATCTGCAAAAGCTTGTTTTACAAGGACCTGGCAATCATCAAAAGTGCCTTTCACTTCTACGGCCCTGATGTTTTCACCATTGGTGGTTAACTGTAGTTCCTGTATCGGACTCACTTTTCCCTCGGGATAAAGAATGGTAACCCTGGTATTGGGAACACCTAAGAAACCTAAAGCGACGGCTCCGCCGGTATCGCCCGAAGTCGCGACTAAAACATCCAGTAACTGTTCGCCATCCTTTAAGAAATAAGCCATTACACGGCTCATAAAGCGTGCACCAAAATCTTTAAAGGCTAAAGATGGACCATGGAATAATTCCAAAACAAAGGTTTTATCATCTAATTTTACAGCCGGAGCTTCAAAGTTAATGGCATCATCAATTAAAGCCTTTAGGTCTTCAGCCGGAATTTCCTCTTTTAATAAGATAGAGGCTACTTTGTAAGCAATTTCGGGTAGAGTATAGCTCTCTATGTTCTGGATAAAATCAGCTTCAAGCTGCGGAATTTCTACAGGCATATATAAGCCTTTATCCTGCGGCATGCTGTTAAAAACGGCTTCTTTAAAAGAAACACGTAAATCTTTATTGTTGGTTGAGTATAGTTTCATTGTTAATGAGGTATGATAGAAAATGTTATATGGATGATGAAAACCCGACTTGCAAAGTCCATTTTCCATCTTACATTTTCCATGATTACATAACCTTAGGTCCTTCCGCGTTTACCGGAGAAACAAAAGCTTTGCTGTTAATATTTATTTTGTGTAAATGTTGCTGTTGTGATTTGGTTATTCTTCTGGCCGTTTCTTCATCTTTCGTTAATGCGAAAACAGATGGTCCCGAGCCCGAAATTCCGAACCCGATTGCCCCGTTATCCATGGCCAGTTTTCTCATTTCCTCAAAACCGGGGATTAAAATCGAACGGGTAGGTTCTACCAATACATCCTTCATGCTGCGCCCAATCAGGTCGAAATCATTCATGAACAATCCACTCACCAAACCCGCCACATTTCCCCATTGAGTAACCGCATCCTTTAACGCAACCTTACTGCGGATCATCTGTCGCGCATCTTTGGTAGGTACATCAACTTCGGGATAAACTATGCCGGCATACATTCCTGCAGGCGTTGGCAACGAAATTACATCAAGTGGTTCGTAACTTCTGATCAGCACAAAACCACCCAATAAAGCAGGAGCAACATTATCAGCATGACCATAACCACAAGCCAGTTCCTCACCTTTCATGGCAAAAGGAACCAGTTCAGTAGAGGTTAATAAATCGCCCATTAATTTGTTGATGGCAAACAAACCTGCAACTGTACTGGCAGAACTCGAGCCCAAACCACTGCCAATAGGCATTTTTTTGTGCAATTCTATTTCCACGCCAATATCTAAGCGGTTAATGTGCTGCAGGTAATGCTGCACACTAGCACTCACTGTGTTTTTTGCAGCATCTAAGGGCAGGCGACCGTCATCGCCGGTAATTCTTTTAATTACTACTCCGGGCGTATCTGTAAACCGCATTTCAACTTCATCACCAGGTTCGTTTACAGCGAAACCCAGTACATCGAAACCACAAACTACGTTTGCAACAGTTGCCGGAGCGAAAACTTTTATGCTATTTTTCATTATTATTTGGCTTAGCTATATGTTAAGCGGTTATTTGGTTTAAGTGATATTTTAAATGCACAACGTAATCTTCAATAAAATAAGAAAGTGTGCGCAGCTCTGTTTTTCCTTTGCCGGTATCGCAGTTATTTTGGAGCTTTTCTTCCGGAATATTTTCAATTACCCGGCTAATCTGGTAGTTCAATAATTTCCAGAGGGATTTAACCTCACTAATATCAGTTTCCTGATAATTTTGATAGCTAACCCATTCATCCTGATGATAAACGATTTTAACGCCTTGCTCATATTGCCCCACAACAAATCGGCGGATATTATTCGATGCGCTATCGATCAGATGACCCAATAATTCTTTTTTAGACCATTTTGAAGGCAAAGGTTTATCGTTCCATATTTCTTCTGAAATATTTTCAAAATCAATCATGGCTTGGTTTACCAGATTCAGGATTTCATTTTTCTGCGCTAAAACCGGATTCATTGAATTAGTTGTTTAAAGTGCCTACATTAATGATATCGGCGAACACACCGGCTGCGGTTACTTCGGCACCTGCGCCAGGACCTTTTACTACCAATGGCCGTGATTTATACCGGTCTGTTGTGAAAGAAATAATATTATCGCTTCCCGATAGCATATAAAAAGGATGATTGTCATCAACCATTTGCAGACTGATTTCCACATTGCCATCTTCTAACTTGCCGATGTAACGTAAAACTTTTCCATCGCTGGCTGCGGTTTGCTTCAAATTCTCAAAGTAGGCCGCATTAGCTTGTAGTTCCGAATAAAAATCTTCTACAGTGGCGGCATTTAAACAGGCTTCCGGTAAAATGTTATCGATTTTTACATCGTTTGCTTCTAAAGGATAACCTGCATCACGGGCGAGGATCAACATTTTACGCATAAAATCCTTTCCATTCAAATCATCACGTGGATCGGGCTCGGTATAACCTAATTCCTGCGCTTCTTTTACCGTTTCGTAAAAACCGGCTTCACCTTTAAAGTTATTGAAGATGTAAGAAATCGTTCCTGATAAAATGGCTTCAATCCGCGCTACCTTATCACCGCTCATCATTAATTCTTTTAGCGTACGTATAATGGGTAAACCTGCGCCTACATTGGTTTCGTAGTAAAAATCGACCCCGAATTTACGTGCGGTATCTTTGAACGATTTATATTGTGCAAAATCTGCAGAGTTCCCTTTTTTATTGCAGGTTACAACCGAAATACTACTCTCAAATATGCCCTGATAAAATTCGATTGGCGCCTCTGCTGCTGTATTATCCACAAAAACGCAATTCGGTAGGTTTAAAGCCTTCATTTTGGCTACAAAAGTTGCTAAATCTGCTGTTTCGCCATTTGCATCTAATTCTTTTTCCCATTTTTCGAGCGATAAACCATCCGCGTTAAAGATCATTTTACGGGTATTACTGATGCCCGCAACCTTAACCTGCAAATCGTTATTGGCCGCTAAGAAAGGCATTTGCTCCTTCAATTGATTGAATAAAGTTTTACCAATGTTTCCTGTGCCTAAGCAAAAAATATTTAATGTTCTTTTCAGGTCAGTAAAGAAAGCATCGTGCACCGCATTAACTGCTTTTGATAAATCGTCTTTACTGATAATCACCGAGATATTATATTCTGACGAACCCTGGGCAATAGCCCTCACGTTAATACCATTACGGCCTAATGCATTAAACAGGCGACCGCTCATGCCGGGAGTGCGTTTCATGTTTTCACCCACAATAGCCAATACCGCCAGGTTATTTTCAACTTCCGGCAATTCCAGTTTTTTTGCATCCAGTTCAAGCTCAAATTCTTTTTTGATTAAAGAAATGGCCTGCGAAGCATCTGTTGGTTTAACCGCAAAGGTAATGCTGTGTTCTGATGAGGATTGGGTAATCAGCACCACATTAATCTGCTCGCGCGATAGGAGCGAGAATAATCGCCCGCTAAAACCGGCCTTACCAACCATACCGCTACCGGTTAAGTTGATAATGCTGATATGATCGATAGAAGAAATTCCTTTTATCGGTAAACTCGAAGCTTTTACATCGCTTTTAATATAGGTTCCCGCAAAGTCAGGCTCGAAAGTATTTTTGATCACAATCGGGATTTTCTTCATAAAAGCCGGAATCATTGTAGGCGGATAAATCACCTTTGCGCCAAAATAGCTCAGTTCCATAGCTTCAGTATAGCTTAATTCAGGCCATGAGAAAGCTTTTTTAACGATCCGCGGATCAGCCGTCATCATGCCGTTTACATCCGTCCAGATTTCTATTTCTTCAGCATTCAAGGCCGCACCCCAAACTGCTGCAGTATAATCAGAACCCCCACGACCTAATGTTGTTACCCTGCCTGCCGCATTGCTGGCAATAAAACCAGTTACAAATAGAACCTTGTCTTTATTTTCCTGGTAAAAATTGTTGATCAGCATTTCAGTCAGCTCCGTATCAACCTTCGCCTGACCGAAGTTGCTGTCGGTTTTAATCAGCTCCGATCCGTTTACATAAAGTGCATCACCCAAACTTTGCGAGGCAATGTGGCTGATCATAAAAGTAGAACAACGTTCTCCATAGCTTACAATCTGGTCTTTCGTTTGTAAACTCAGCTCACGCAAATTGGTAACCGCCTGTAATAAATCTTCAAGCTCATTAAAAAAGATTTTTAAACGTGTAAACACCGGGTTCTGGGCAGCTGCCGGTAAAAGCGAACGGATTACAGCAAAATGTTTTGCCTCAATTTCTTTTAAATGTGCATCATAATCTTCGCCACGCTCGGCCATTTCAGCCATATCCGTTAGCAAATTGGTTACACCGCTCATTGCCGATAATACAACTACCGGACTATTCTTCTGTTTTTCTTCGCCAACCAGGCGTAAGAGGGTTTTAATGTTCTCGGCCGAACCTACGGATGTGCCGCCGAATTTAAGTACTTTCATTAGTCTATTTTGGTTTTAGCTGTTTGTTACTGTCCTCATCTGTGGTTTAAAATGCTCGTTTGTACAGGTTTCATTCAGCATGGGTTTAAAAAAAAAGCGTCCCGACTTTCATCGGGACGCTTTCTGTGTTTTATGTTTTTTCAACTTACAACAAATTAGCCCCGCTGGTTTATACCGGTGGTAATAATAATCGTTGTAATAATTGAAGTGTTAAATTTCATCTTGTCTTCGTGTACTTTGTACACCGTAAAGTAGAAGATTATTTTTTTAAAATGCAAATGTTTTTTCAATTTTATTTCGAAATTTCTATTAAAACGTTTAAGTAAATGAAATAGCCGCATTATTCCCTCCTTTGGAGCGCCTGCTCCGATTTTTTTCGAAGGGTGCTTGCAGGACGGGGTGGTTTTTGTTAATTCGCAAAGACCCTTCAGTATTCCTTCCGATAATGCAGCCCTGCTAACCGCTGTAGTCCCGATGCTGGTAATGTTTTTAAAGGCCAGTGCAATCGGGAGCTGCCGCTTTTATCAGGTTTAATTAACTCCGGCTTGTACTGCTATTTATGTTACCTGCCTTTCCGGCGCCTAATTATTCCCTTCCTTTGGAGCGCCTGCTCCGATTCTTTTCGGAGGGTGCCTGCAGGGCGTGATGGTTTTGATAAACTCAAAAAAGCAGTTGCAGGTTATTACAATTGGAAACAACAAACCTGAATCTAAACATAGCCTCCTCAATCCAATATAGGCCGTGTATTCAGAACAATTTAAATCCACTAAAACCATTTACCTTAATTTACTTAGTGTATATTTTTAAATTTTTTTATATTTAAATTTATAGCTTAATTGATTGATTATTAAATAATTATATCATAGTGTATTTGCTACAATATGTAAAAAATTACGTGTTAAAACTCGTTTTTGTGCTATATAAGTCTTTACCTTTGCTGCACTAACTAACTTATTGTTATGAGCAAAAAGAAACTGCAAGCGCCAGATTTAGGCTACTTAAATCTCGGCGGAAACATTGCTGTAAAGTACCAGTTGTCTCCAGAGGAGTTAATTGATGATGCATTATTAAATAATGAAGGTACTATGGCCGCCTCAGGAGCGCTGGCCATTGATACCGGGAAATTTACCGGACGTTCGCCTAAAGATAGATTTATCGTGTGCGATGATGTAACCGCAGATCAGGTTTGGTGGGGCGATGTAAACATTAAAATAAGTCCCGAAAAATTCGACCAGTTATTTAATAAGCTGACCAGTTATCTTAGCGACAAAACAATTTACGTACGCGATGCTTCAGCTTGTGCCGATCCGGATTATGCGATTTCCATCCGCGCAATTACCGAAACGGCCTACCAGAATCTTTTTGCTCATCATTTATTTATCCGTCCTGATGAAGAGCACTTAATAAGTCAGCCCGAATGGACCATTATTGCCGCTCCGGGTTTTCTGGCCGATCCGGCTGTTGATGGAACCCGTCAGGAAAACTTCTCCATTATCAATTTTACCAAAAAAATGATCCTGATCGGTGGCACAGGTTATACCGGAGAAATTAAAAAAGGAATTTTCTCTGTGCTTAATTTCATCCTTCCGGTATATAATAATACACTTTCTATGCACTGTTCGGCCAATGTGGGTAAAGATGGCGATACCGCCATTTTCTTCGGCCTGTCCGGAACCGGAAAAACTACTTTATCTGCCGATCCTGAACGTGGTTTAATCGGCGATGATGAGCACGGCTGGGGCAACGATTCCGTATTCAACTTCGAAGGTGGCTGTTATGCAAAATGTGTTGATTTAACCGAAGAAAAAGAGCCTCAGATCTTTAAGGCCATAAAATTTGGTTCCTTATTAGAAAATATCAATTTTTTCCCGGGCACAAAAGAGGTTGATTATTCCAATATCGATAAAACAGAGAATACCCGTGTAGCCTATCCGATAGATTATATTGATAATGCCATTCTGCCTTCTGTAGCTGCCGTACCTAAAAATATATTTTTCCTCACTGCCGATGCATTTGGCGTATTGCCACCAATATCCAAACTAAACGTAGAACAGGCCATGTTTCACTTTATGAGCGGCTATACCGCTAAAGTTGCGGGCACAGAAGCCGGTGTTACAGAGCCACAGTTAACCTTTTCGGCATGTTTTGGAAAAGCTTTTCTTCCCTTGCATCCTTCAAAATATGCTGCTTTATTAGGAGAGAAAATGAAAGAGCACCAGGTACACGTTTGGCTGGTAAATACAGGCTGGAGTGGGGGAGCCTATGGCGTTGGTAAAAGGATGAAATTAAGTTATACCCGTGCCATGATTAAAGCGGCTTTAAACGGAGATTTAAATCACCATCATTATAAACAACATCATGTATTTAAATTAATGATGCCGTTAATTTGTCCGGGGGTGCCCGATGATATTTTAGATCCGTCTAAAACATGGAATAATCAGGAAGAATATTTTTTAAAAGCTTATCAGCTGGCAGATGCCTTTGCAGAAAATTTTAAGCAGTTCGAACTGACAAAAGTACCAAAAAGCAGACACGAAGCGTTAAAATTATGTTAAATGCACTTTAAAATGCATTTTTTGAGCGAAAAATTTGCAATTCGATTTTTTTTTAGTTTTTATTGTGAAAGAATTGCCTCGGCTGGGGCAATTTTTTTGTTATACACCCTATGTGGTTTACCGAAACTAAATTCTAAGTAACGATTTAATTGCTTATTGATTTATTAATTTGTAATTTAAAATCAATTTATAAATTTGTTTTTCGCAACAATTTCGGATAAGAAACGTTGAGTGTATTACAATAAGAAAAAACAGCTAAAAATTAAAAACAAGAACTAAAACTAAAATTTCAAAAAAAATGGCAAACGCACCAAAACCAACAACTGTTAAAAAAGAGAGCTCTTCTAGTGCTTCAAACGTATTTGCAACATTCGTTATTCCAATCTGTATCGTTATTGGATTCTGTGTTTGGAGATTCGTATTCGGAGAAGGAAGTAACTTTATCGATGGTGACAGAGAGAAATTACCATTACCTGGTAACTATCTTGGAACAGCTTACAAAGGAGGCCCTATCGTAGCAATCTTAGTTGGATTACTATTAGTGGTAATTGTATTCTCTATCGAACGTTTCATCGTTATTGGTAAAGCAAGTGGAAAATCTAGCTTAGATACTTTCATCCGCAAAGTACAAGGTTTATTAAGCGCAGGTAACATCGAGGCTGCAAAAGCTGAGTGTGATAAACAACAAGGTTCAGTTGCTAACGTAATTAAATCTGGTTTGAAAAAATACAGCGAAGTTGAAGCTGATACCAACATGGATGTTGAGCAATCAATCGTTGCCATCCAAAAAGAGGTTGAAGAAGCTACAGCTTTAGAAATGCCAATGTTAGAGCAAAACTTAACTGTTATTGCAACTTTGGTATCAATCGGTACATTGGTAGGTTTATTGGGTACAGTAACAGGTATGATCCGTGCATTCGCCGGTTTAGCAAACTCTGGTGCTCCAGATCAGTCGGCATTAGCGGTAGGTATCTCTGAGGCACTTATCAACACTGCAACAGGTATCTTGGTATCTACAGTGGCAATTATCATGTACAACGTATTAACTTCTAAAATTGACAAGTTAACTTACGCAATCGATGAGGCTGGTTTCAGCATCGTTCAAACATACGCTAGTTCGCATAAATAAGAATTTTGAAAAAATTTTTACCGGCTTTATGGAAAACCGGAAAAAAGATCATCATTATTAAAAACTAGTAAAAAATATTATGCCTAGAATTAAAGTTAAAAGAACAAGTACAGTAACAGATATGACTGCCATGTGTGATGTGGCATCATTGTTACTTACTTTCTTCATCTTAACTGCTACAGCGAGGCAACCAGAACCACTAGCCGTTTCTACACCTTCCTCAACTTATGAGTTTAAGGTACCGGTAGAAAACAATGCGATTTTAACCATCGGGCAGGGGAAAGTTTTCTTCGAAGTAGCAGGTACAAAAGTAAGAGCGAGAACATTAGAACTGATGGGCGAACAATACAAATTGTCGTTCACTCCTACAGAAATCGCAAGATTCTCCGGGATCTCAAGTTTTGGTGTTCCTATCCAGAGTTTAAAATCGCTTATTGCTATGAACGGTGCTGACCGTATGAAACCAGGGGTTCAACCTGGAATACCTTCAGATTCGACTGACAATCAGTTAAATTCATGGGTTTTAAATGCCCGTAAAGCAACAAAGGAGATTAATAATCAGGATATGCGTATCAGTATTAAAGGTGATGCCAAAGAAGAATATCCGGTAGTTAAAAAGATTATTGATGTACTTCAGAAACAAAGTGTAAACAAGTTTTTATTGGTTACCAACTCTGAAGCTAAAAAGAAATAAGAAATGGCAGAATTAAACACAGGCGGGAAGAAAGCCACCCCAAGGGTTGATATGACTCCGATGGTGGATCTAATGTTTCTTTTGGTAACATTCTTTATCTTAACAACAGTAATCTCTACGCCACAAGCGATGGATATTGCAAAGCCAGATAAAAACGAAAAGTTACCTGAAAACAGATTAGAGCTTAAAGCGAGTAAAACAATGACAATTTTATTGGGTAAAAGCGATAAAGTTGCATGGTACATGGGAGTAGCTGGCGAAAGTGCACCAACGATAGAATCAGGTTCACAAATCGAAGATGCTATTGTTAAAAATAGAAAAGCAGCTGATGCCTCAGGCGTTGCCGGAGACTTTGTTGTACTGGTAAAACCAACATCAGGATCTACATTCCAAAACTTTGTAGATATGATGGATGAGTTGGAAATTCTTAAAGTAAAGGTTCGTCAGATTGATGATGATAATATCCTTGACAATGAGAAACAGTTCATGAAAGAAAAAGGAATTTTATAATCAGTAAAACCAATAGTTATGTCGAAGTTAGATATATTCAGAAAAGAATGGCTTGAAGTGGTTTTTGCCGATAAAAACAAAAACTATGGTGCATACCAATTGCGTAAAACCAATGGTGCCAACACCACTAAAGCCTTAATTATTGGATCTATTATCTTTCTTGTTTTATTTTTCTCTCCAAAAATCTATAGCCTTATCAAAGGTTCAATGGATCAGCAGGAAGATCAGGTAAAAGCACAGGAAGTAATTTTAGCTCCACCACCACCGGTAAACCCGGAAACACCTCCACCGCCACCGGTAGAGCCACCGCCACCAAAGGTTGACCAGGTGAAAATGCCACCTCCAATTGTAAAACCTGATATCGAGGTTCGTGATGAACCACCTACAGTTGAAAAATTGAAAGAAGCTGATCCAGGTCAGAGAGATATCAAAGGTGATCCAACAGCTGATATTGTTATCGCTGAACCGGTAGGTGAAGGACCAAAAAGAGAAGCTGCAGTTGCGGTTGATGATAATAAAGTTTATGACTTTGTTAGTATCGAGAAACAACCAGAATATCCGGGAGGTATTGCAAAATTCTATAAATACTTAGGAGGAGCAATTAAATACCCGCCAATGGCACAAGAAAACAACGTTCAGGGTAAAGTATTTTTATCATTCGTTGTAGAAAAAGATGGTAAATTAACAGATATCCAGGTTACCCGTGGTTTGGGTAGCGGAACTGATGAAGAAGCTATCCGTGTATTAAAAGCTAGTCCACGTTGGAACCCAGGTATTCAAAATGGTAAGCCGGTAAGGGTAAAATACAACATCAACGTTAACTTTACATTGAACTAATAGTAGATGTTAAATTTTGATATTTTTAAGCAAAAATCGCCTAAACAGCGGTTTTTGCTCATTTTAGGCCTTATCATGTTTGTCTTTTATGTGGTATTAGGCTTCGCATTTATATTTTACGAGCCGATTGCACTTCGTTTAAGCACTATTCCGCAATGGGGCCGCATCGCAATGGGTATCTTCTTAATTATTTATGCTTTTGTAAGACTTTTAAGCCTGGGTAGGCGCGACTAATCATTTCAATGAAAAATTTCCTTTTAGTATTTTGTGTATTAGCTTTACTTGTATCCTGCAAACGCAAAAACAAGGCAAATGCAGTTAAAGAAACCAGAACAAGCGGTACCCTAAAAATATTGGTCGATGAAAGTGTTGGACCGATTGTTCAGGACCAGATCGATATTTTTAGTCTGGATTATCCGGATGCAAAATTTCAGGCAACAGTTAAACCTGAAGAAAAATTATTGCCTGCATTTTTAAATGATAGCGTAAGGGTAATTGTTTTACCAAGGTTATTAACCAAAGCAGAAGAAAAATATTATAACCAGCGTAATATTAAAATTAATACTTCACGTTTTGCCATTGATGGTATTGCTTTAATTACCAATCAGGGCAATATTGATAGTACAATTAACGTTAAAGAGGTTATTGATATATTACAGGGAAAAAAATCAGATAAGAAATTGGTCTTTGATAACGCTTATTCAAGTACCTTTCAATATTTTAAAGAACTGGCTCATATCAGTCAGTTTCCAGCTACAGGTGTTTATTCTAAAAATTCGAGCAACGAAGTAATTAAACTTATTGCTGAGGATAAAAATTTTATTGGTATTTTGGGCGTAAATTGGATTACGGGTAAAAATACCGGAGTAAGTGAGTATCTTTCTCAAATAAAGGTATTAGGAGTGAAGAATTTGAAGGGCAGACCTGGCGATGACAAGTTTTATAAGCCAACCCAGGATAATTTGATTAATGGTGTTTATCCTTTCTTGAGAAATATAAATATTATAGATTGTGAAGGAAGAGATGGTTTAGGCACAGGATTTGCAACATGGTTAAGAAGTCAGAGAGGGCAATTGATTGTACTTAAATCTGGACTCGGCCCACACAAATTAATGCCGCGGGAAATTAACCTGACGAAGTAAAATTAAATTAAAAAATTATAAATTGAACCACGAAGTAAATCTAAAGAGACACTTCATTTTTATTAAATAAAAAAAACAGAATATCCGATGAAAATTTTAAAGAAAGCAATAACCTTAAATGTAGGTTTGGTGTTGATGGGTTCTGCAGTTTTTGCTCAAGATTTAAATGACGCGAAAAAAGCCATTGACGCTGAACAGTACCAAAAAGCATCATCAGTGCTTAAATCATTGGTGAGCTCAAAAGCATCAGATGGTAATAATTATTACAATCTTGGTTTGGTTTATTTGAAAACCGGTTATATCGACTCTGCAAGAGCCGTATTTACCAAAGGTGTTACCGCTGATCCTAAAAACAACTTAAACCTGATTGGTTTAGGTGAAGCAGATATGTTGTCGAACAATCCAACTTCTGCAAAAACTAATTTTGATAAAGCTGTAGCTTTGGCCCCAAAAGATTACAAAACTTATTTGTACATCGGTAAAGCTTATTTAGCGCAGGATAAACCAAGTGATGATGTATCTAAACCTGATTTTACCAACGCCTTAGCCAACATTACTAAAGCGGATGAGCTAGATTCGAAAGATAAAGATGCAGAAGTTTTCTTGGCTCTTGGAGATGCATACGCTTTACAAAAGAAAAATTCTGAAGCATTAGGTCCATACATGCGCGTTAGTGATGTTGACCCTAACAACAGAAGGGCTAAAACTCAGATCGGTAAAATGTACAAAGAGTCGAGAGCTTTTCCGGAAGGTGAAAAAGAATTACAGGATGTAATTGCAGCTGATGCAAATTATGGTCCTGCTTACCGCGAGTTAGGTGAGTTATACTTACAGTGGAGTAGCTTTGGTACCGATAAGGAAAAAGCAACAAAAGCAATCGAGAACTACAAAAAATACATGGATTTAACTGATAAATCTTTAGAGTCTCAATTGCGTTATGCTCAGTTCTTATTTTATGCAAAAGATTTCAAAACTTTAGAGCAGGTTGCTACTTCATTACAAGTTCCGGCAAATGATCCTAAAGGGATTGTGGTTTCAAGATTAAAAGGATGGGCAGCTTATGAGAATAAAAATTATCCTCAGGCCTTAACTTATATGACTGAATTTTTTGCCAAAGAAAAAGATAAATCTAAAATTTTAGGTAACGATTATCTGTACTTAGGTAAATCTCAGTTGCAGGCTGGTCAGGATAGTTTAGCTGTAATGAACATCATTGAAGCTGCTAAAATAGATTCTACAAATGCAGATGCATTGGCTGAGGCTGGATTATCTTTAATGAAAGCTAAAAAATATGCTAAATCTGCTGAAATTTTCCAAATGGCTATTAAATATAACCCTAACGGAAAAGGATCACTTACTAACTATTACTATTTAGGTCAAACTAGATTTTATGAAGCTTACATCGCTCAAAAAGAGAAAAAACCATTTAATACTGCAGCTTTAGTTGAAGCAGATTCAGCATTAAGTCATTTAAATAAAGTTTCTCCTGATTTTGCTTTAGGTTATTTTACAAGAGGTAGAATTGCAAATTTGATTGATGATAAAACCAATCCAAAGGGAACTGGCATACCATATTTCGAAAAATATGTTAGTCTGGTAAAACCTGAAGAAGTAGCTAGTAATAAAACTAACTTGTCTGAGTCATACAATAACATTGGTGCCTGGTATTCAGATAAAGACAAAGCTAAAGCAATTGATGCTTTTACCAAAAGTTTGGCTTTAGATCCTGCAGATACTTATGCTGCAGCTAGATTGAAAGAATTACAATCGCCTGCTCCTGCCCCTAAAGCAAAAGCTAAAGGCAAATAATTAAAAAGTTAAATAATTTAGAAAAGGCAGAGTTTGGTTACTCTGCCTTTTTCTTTTACTTTTGCATCACAAAATAAAAATTATGCAAGCGCAAAGTTCCTCTATAGATTTTTTACCAATTATTTTCCAAGTAATTGTTGCTTTAGGTTTTGTGGTAACTACATTGGTTGCTACCCACTTTCTTGGTCCAAAACGTAAAACAAGCGATAAATTAGAAACCTTTGAAGCTGGTGTTAAATCGGTAGGTAATGCCCGTCAGCCCTTTTCTATCAAATATTTTGTTGTAGCCATCTTATTCGTGCTTTTCGATGTGGAGGTAATCTTCATGTATCCCTGGGCAGTTAATTTCCGTGCATTGAAAATGGATGGGATGATCGAAATGTTTATCTTCATGGGTACACTATTGTTGGGTTTTATTTACGTCATCAAGAAAAAAGTGTTAGACTGGAGCTAATTAGTTCTGAATTTCAGTTGACAATTTTCAGTTTTTAGCTCGCATTTTAGAACTTGTAACTGCTGAATGGCGACTGCAAACTGAAATGTGTATCACTTACACTATCTTCAACCCCTTCAAGTTATTTAGAAAGGTTCTAAATCTGGTAAAGCTAGTTTAATTGCCTTTAAAATATTGTAAATTTGTTGCTCATTCTGCAAAGGGATGAGCATTTTTTGTTTATAAACATGAGTGAAATTAATATAGTTGATGCGCCTCCAGGAACCGAAGGACCTGGCTATTTTGCCACTTCTTTAGATAAAGTGATTGGTTTGGCCCGCTCAAATTCATTATGGCCATTGCCTTTCGCAACATCTTGTTGCGGAATTGAGTTTATGGCAACCATGGGTTCTCATTACGATTTAGGTCGTTTCGGAGCAGAACGCTTAAGCTTTTCTCCCCGCCAGGCCGATGTTTTAATGGTTATGGGAACTATCGCTAAAAAGATGGCTCCGGTATTAAAACAAGTTTATATCCAGATGGCAGAGCCACGTTGGGTAATGGCGGTTGGTGCCTGCGCAAGTAGCGGTGGTATTTTTGATACTTATTCGGTATTGCAAGGTATTGATGAGGTGATTCCGGTGGATGTTTATGTTCCGGGTTGTCCGCCAAGACCAGAAGCCATTTTAGATGGTTTTCAGCGTATTCAGGATTTAGTGAAAAATGAATCGGGCAGAAGAAGAAATTCTGATTATTACAAAGAACTTTTAGGTCAATACGGCATTAAATAATGGAAGAAACGACGCTAAATAATGATATCCACGTTAAGCTGACTGAAAAGTTTGGCGAAAAAGTTACTGCCGTTTCTGAACCTTATGGTTTGCTAACCATTGTAACTTATAAAGATGTGATCATCAATGTGCTTTCGCATCTTAAAGAAGAATTAAAATTTAATTTCCTTACTGATATCACCGCTGTTCATTATCCTGGTAAAGATCATGGTATTGCCGTTGTTTATCATCTGCACAACATGGTAGAAAAAGTAAGGGTCAGGATTAAAGTTTTTATTTCTGAACAAAATCCTACTATACCTACCGCTACAACAGTATGGAAAGGTGCCAATTGGATGGAGCGCGAAACTTATGATCTGTTTGGGGTTAAATTTGAGGCGCATCCTGATTTACGCCGTATTTTAAATATGGATGATTTAGGTGTGCACCCGATGTTGAAACAATATCCATTGGAAGATCCGAACAGAGTAGATAAAAAAGACGAATTTTTTGGAAGGTAAACTATGAATCATAACCATCCGGTATTTACAGATAACGATCCGCAAAGTGAGCTGGTAACCTTAAACTTAGGTCCAACACACCCTGCAACCCACGGCGTTTTTCAAAATGTTTTGCAATTAGATGGCGAGCGTATTGTAAGCGGCGTTTCTACTATTGGGTACATTCACCGCGCTTTCGAAAAGATTGCCGAGCACCGCCCATTTTATCAGATTACACCACTAACCGACCGTTTAAATTATTGCTCATCGCCTATTAATAATATGGGCTGGCACATGACGGTTGAAAAGTTGTTGAATATTAAAATGCCAAAACGTGTCGATTATCTCCGGGTAATCGTAATGGAGCTTTCGCGTATTGCCGATCACATTATCTGTAACACGATTATTGGTCAGGATACCGGAGCAACTACCACTTTCTTATACTTATTTCAGTTCCGTGAGCACATTTACGAAATTTTTGAAGAGGTTTGTGGTGCACGTTTAACAACCAATATTGGTCGTATTGGCGGTTTTGAACGAGATTTCAATGATATTGCCTTTGCGAAGATCAATAAGTTTTTAAAAGAATTCCCGGTAGCTTTAAAAGAGTTCGAAAACCTTTTAACACGTAACCGTATTTTTATCGACAGAACGGCTGGAGTTGCAGAAGTGACGAAAGAAACTGCTTTAGAATATAGCTGGACAGGTCCGTTATTACGTGCAACAGGGGTTGATTATGATGTTCGTGTAAGCGATCCCTATTCTTCTTATCAGGATTTTGATTTCGAAGTTCCTGTAGGTACAAGTGGTGATATTTACGACAGGTATCTTGTACGTAACGAAGAAATGTGGCAAAGCGTTCGCATTATTGAGCAGGCACTTGAAAAAATAAAATCAGAACCGAAAGGAATTTTCCACGCTGACGTTCCTGAATTTTACCTTCCTCCAAAACAAGAAGTTTACAACAATATGGAAGCATTGATCTATCACTTCAAAATTGTGATGGGTGAGATTGATGCACCAAAAGCAGAAGTTTATCACGCTGTTGAAGGCGGAAATGGTGAATTGGGTTTCTATCTGATTAATGATGGAGGACGTACACCATATCGTTTACACTTCCGCAGACCAAGTTTTATAAACTACCAGATGTTTGCACCAATGAGCGCGGGCATGTTATTGTCTGACGCCATCATCAACATGAGTAGTATGAATATTATTGCAGGAGAATTAGATGCTTAAAGTAGAAGAACAAACACCTGTAGTGTTTTCATCAGAATTGCTGGCCAAATTTGATGAAGTTAAAAGCCGTTACCCTGAAGGCAAGCACAAATCAGCTTTGTTGCCATTATTACACCTGGTACAGGCAGAATACCTTTGGGTAAGTACACCAGCAATGGATAAGGTTGCCGAATATTTAAATATTCAGCCCATTGAGGTTTATGAGGTAGCTACATTTTACACCATGTACTTTTTAAAGCCACAGGGTAAATATGCTTTAGAGGTTTGCCGTACGGGCCCTTGTTGCCTGGTTGGTGCCGAAAAAATATTAAGCCACCTGGAAAACAAGCTGGGGGTTAAAGAAGGCGAAGTTACTGCTGATGGTTTATTCAGCTTTAGAGGAGTTGAATGTTTAGCTGCCTGTGGTTTCGGCCCGGTATTGCAGATTAGCCCTGAATATACTTTCTACGAAAACCTTACCGAAGCAAGTGTAGATAAATTGATTGAAGATTTGAAAAATAAGTCCTAAGTCGAAAGTCTTAAGTCGAGAGTCGTTTTGACTCATGACTATGGACTACAGACTATAGACTCTAGACTAATTAAAATGTCTCGAAAACTGTTACTTGAGCATATAAACGTACCAGGCATCAACACGCTTGAAGTCTATCGCCAAAAAGGCGGGTATCGTGCTGTGGAAAAAGCCCTGAAAACTTTAACACCTGAAGAGATTGTTGAAGAAGTTAAAAAATCAGGCTTACGCGGTCGCGGGGGTGCGGGTTTCCCAACGGGAATGAAATGGAGCTTTCTGGCCAAACCTGAAGGTGTTGCACGTTATCTGGTGTGTAATGCTGATGAGTCTGAGCCAGGGACTTTTAAAGACCGTTATTTAATGACATACATCCCTCACGCTTTAATTGAGGGAATGATTGTTTCGAGTTTTGCTTTAGGAGCAAAGGTTTCTTATATCTATGTGCGTGGCGAAATGATGCCCCAGATCCGCATTTTAGAAAAAGCAATTGCTGAGGCTAAAGCAGCGGGATGGTTGGGTAAAAACATTTTAGGAACAGGTTACGATTTAGAATTATATGTTCAGCCAGGTGGCGGTGCTTACATATGTGGTGAAGAAACCGCATTGTTAGAATCACTGGAAGGTAAAAGAGGTAATCCACGGATTAAACCACCATTTCCGGCAATTGCAGGTTTATATGGCTGTCCAACGGTGGTAAACAATGTTGAATCGATTGCTGCAGTTGTTCCGATTATCAATGATGGCGGCGATGAATACGCTAAAATAGGTATTGGTAGAAGTACAGGTACAAAATTAATATCTGCATCGGGTAATTTGGTAAAACCGGGTGTGTACGAAATAGAATTAGGCCTGCCAGTAGAAGAATTTATCTACTCGGATGAATATTGTGGTGGTATTGCCAATGGTAAACGCTTAAAAGCGACAGTTGCAGGTGGATCATCTGTACCTATTTTACCCGCTAATTTAACTTTAAAATATGCCAATGGCGAGCCTCGTTTAATGAGTTACGAGTCTTTATCAGAAGGTGGTTTTGCTACTGGTACCATGATGGGTTCAGGTGGTTTTATTGCTTTTGATGAAGATCAGTGTATCGTTAGAAATACCTGGAATTTCGCCCGTTTTTATCACCACGAAAGCTGTGGACAGTGTTCACCTTGCCGTGAAGGTACCGGATGGATGGAAAAAGTGTTGCATAAAATCGAACACGGCCATGGTAAAATGGAAGATGTTGATTTATTGTGGGATATCCAACGTAAAATTGAAGGGAATACAATCTGTCCGCTGGGTGATGCGGCAGCCTGGCCTGTAGCTAGTGCGATACGTCACTTCAGAGATGAATTTGAATGGCACATTAAAGAACCGGTTAAAAGCCAGAGCCAGAATTATGGTATTGCAAATTATGCAACGCCGATTGAAAAAGCTCCGGTAACGGAAGAAAAATAAAAGCGCCTTGGTTCGTGATGCCACGAAACGAAAGCAAGAAATAAAATCCTAAGGTCGCAAATTGCGACCTTAGGATCCATCAAAATTTATAAAAGCGCGTTGGTTCGTGTCGCCACGAAACGAAAGCAAGGAAATAAATCTTAAGGTCACATTTTGTGACCTTAAGAAAGTTTAACTTAACACTAAGAATATGTAAATGAAAGAAGAATTAACATCCGTAATTGTCCCAAACGAAGTAATTATTAATAAAATATATCTTTTCCGGGGAGTTAAGGTGATGTTGGATTCGGATTTGGCAGAACTCTTTGGTGTTGATACTAAACGATTAAAAGAACAGGTTAGAAGAAACATAGAACGCTTCCCGGAGCATTTTATGTTTGAATTAACAAAAGAAGAAAACGAAATTCTAAGGTCACATTTTGTGACCTTAGAACAAGGAAAATACTCAAAGTACCTACCGTTTGCATTTAGTGAACATGGTATTTTGCAACTATCAAATGTTTTAAAAAGTAAGCAGGCGGTAGAAGTAAGTATTAAAATTATTGATGTATTTGTGCAGCTTAGAACAATGGTTTTAAGTAATACAGAGATCAGGTTAGAAGTAGAAAAGATAAAAAAGAAAGTAGATAATCAGGATAAAAACATTGAAGTGATCTTCAGATATTTTGATGAACTATTGGAGCAGAAAGCACAGCCAAGAAAGCAAATTGGCTACAAAATCTCGAAAGAGAAATAATAAATAAAAAGATTGCTTCTAGCCTCGCAATGACGGTTGAAGTAGAAAAAATAAAAAGAATATCATTAACCATGAGTGAAAAAGTTAAGGTTACGATAGATGGGATAACAGTAGAGGTTGATAACGGAACAACCATTCTGAATGCTGCAAGGCAGATCGGAGGGGATATTGTTCCGCCAGCAATGTGCTATTATTCTAAATTGCAAGGCAGTGGCGGTAAATGCCGTACCTGTATTGTAAAAGTGACTAAAGGTTCGGAAAAAGATCCACGCCCTATGCCAAAATTGGTGGCTTCTTGCCGTACCACGGTAATGGACGGGATGGAAGTGCTTAACATTACTTCTCCGGAGGTTTTGGAGGCACGTGCAGGTGTTGTTGAAATTTTGTTGATTAACCACCCCTTAGATTGCCCTGTTTGCGATCAGGCAGGTGAGTGTGATCTTCAGAATTTAGGTTATGAGCATGGCTTGCAAAAAACGCGTTATGAGTTTGAGCGCCGTACTTTCGAACGTATCGATATTGGTGATAAGATTCAGTTGCATATGAACCGTTGCATTTTGTGTTACCGTTGTGTTTTCACTGCCGATCAGATTACCAATAAACGTGTTCATGGTATCTTAAACCGTGGCGATCACTCTGAAATTTCAACGTATATTCAACAAGCTGTTGATAATGATTTCTCTGGAAATGTTATCGATGTTTGTCCTGTTGGTGCCTTAACAGATAAAACTTTCCGTTTTAAAAACCGTGTTTGGTTTACCAAACCAGTTGATGCTCACCGCGATTGCGATCACGAAAAATGCAACGGTAAAGTAACCCTTTGGTATAAAGGCGCAGATGTTTTGCGTGTTACAGCACGTAAAGATCAGTTTGGTGAGGTTGAAGAATTTATCTGTAATACCTGCCGCTTTGATAAAAAAGCAACTGCTGATTGGGTAATCGAACACCCAACCCATATTGATGATACTTCGGTAATTGCATCAAACCACTACGAAACATTAAAACCTTTGCATGTAATTCAGCCAAATGAGGCTTTACAGGCTGCAAATGAAATTGAATTACATAAAACAGTTAAATACTAATGGATAGCGCTTTTGTTATAGAAAAATTTATCCTGGTAGCTGTAATTTTCGGCATCAGTTTAGTTATTGCCATGTATTCTACTTATGCAGAACGTAAAGTAGCTGCATATTTACAAGATCGTTTAGGACCAGATAGAGCCGGCCCCTTTGGTATTTTACAGCCTTTGGCCGATGGTGTAAAGATGTTTATGAAGGAAGAAATTATTCCAACTTCATCTAACCGGTTTTTATTTATCGCAGGTCCTGGTTTGGCACTGCTTTGTGCCTGTATTGGTACAGCTGTTATTCCTTGGGGCAGTCCGGTTTTAATTGCTGGTAAAACAGTTTCTTTACAGGTTGCAGATATCAATGTAGGTGTTTTGTACATCTTTGGTGTAGTTTCTTTAGGTGTTTATGGTGTAATGATCGGTGGATGGGCGTCAAATAACAAATATTCTTTGTTAAGTGCCATCCGTGCAGCTTCACAGAACATCAGTTATGAAATTGCGATGGGATTATCGATCATCGCTTTGCTTTTAATGACCAACACTTTAAGTTTAAGGGAAATCGTTGATCAGCAACATGGCTGGAGATGGAATGTATTATATCAGCCACTTGGATTTCTAATCTTTATGGTTTGTTCTTTCGCCGAAACCAACCGTGCCCCATTCGATTTACCTGAATGTGAAACGGAATTAATCGGTGGTTATCATACAGAATATTCATCAATGAAATTGGGTTTTTACCTGTTTGCGGAATATATTAACATGTTTGTATCCTCAGCAGTAATGGCAGCTTTGTATTGGGGCGGTTATAACTATCCGGGGATGGATTATGTTGCGGCACACTTAGGCCCAACCTGGGCCCCACTGATAGGTACCGGGGTATTCTTTTTGAAAATTGTATTGTTCATCTTTTTCTTTATGTGGGTACGCTGGACAATCCCTCGTTTCCGTTACGATCAGTTGATGAACTTGGGTTGGAAAGGTTTAATACCTTTGGCTATTGCCAATATTATAATAACAGGTGTTGTGATTGCGATTATTGAGAAGTTTTAATTATGGAATCATTAAGTAATAAGAAAAAAGTACTGGAACAAAAGCCGTTGAGCTTTATGGAACGGATGTACCTGCCGGCAATTGTTAAAGGCATGGGCATTACCATCAGTCACTTATTTAAAAAAGAGGCTACAATAAGATATCCTGAGGTAGAACGCGAATTCTCTACAAATTTTAGGGGTATGCACTCGCTTAAACGCGATGAAAACGGAAAAGAACGTTGTACTGCCTGCGGTTTGTGCGCCTTATCTTGTCCTGCAGAGGCCATCACCATGATTGCTGCAGAACGTAAGCCTGAAGAAAAAGATTTATACCGCGAAGAAAAATACGCTGCAACATACGAAATCAACATGTTGCGTTGCATTTTCTGTGGATTATGTGAGGAAGCCTGCCCTAAAGAGGCGATTTACCTGGATGGACCGATTGTTCCGGCCGATTATTTACGTAAAGATTTTATTTACGGAAAAGATAAGCTGGTAGAGGCTCCATTGGAAATGAAAAAATAATTAGATCAGTCCGTCATTGCGAGGAATGAAGCAATCCTAATGCGATAGACGTAAAACTAATAAGATTGCTTCGTGCCTCGCAATGACGGGGAGTATAAAATAACAAATTAATGAGTACACAAGTATTCTATTTCGTAGCCACATTAAGTATCATCTTTTCGCTGCTGGTGATTTTTGCAAAAAATCCGATCCATAGCGTATTGTACTTAATCCTTACCTTTTTCACTTTCACTGTTCATTATGTGTTGTTAAATGCACAGTTTTTGGCAGTAGTAAACTTTATCGTTTACATGGGGGCAATAATGGTACTCTTCCTTTTTGTACTGATGTTGCTTAACCTGAATAATGAAACTGAGCCAAGTAAATCTCCGCTGATTAAAATAGTCGGCGTAATTGCCGGAGGTTGTTTGGTAATAACTTTAATTGGCTCTTTAAAATCGGCCAGCATTAACAGTCCGTTGATTTTGAAAAAACCGGGATTAGGTTTGGTAGAAAATTTAGGTAAAGAGCTTTTTGGGCCATTTTTATTACCATTCGAATTATCATCTCTGTTACTATTGGCAGCAATGGTAGGAGCCGTTTTATTATCTAAAAGAGATGAGGTAGAAGCATAATGGAAAATTTATTCACACAAGCAGCAGGCGTTCCGCTAAACCACTACATCTATTTAAGTGCCATTATTTTTTCTATTGGCGTAATTGGTGTACTTACCCGCAGAAATGCCATCGTAATTTTTATGTCGGTTGAGCTGATGCTTAATGCCGTTAATTTACTTTTAACCGCGTTTTCGGTTCACAGCAACGACCCATCAGGACAGGTTTTCGTATTCTTCATTATGGCTTTGGCAGCTGCAGAGGTTGCAGTAGGCTTAGCCATTATTGTAATGGTTTACCGCAATACGAAATCGATAGATATTAATGTTTTAAATCGCCTTAAGTGGTAAATATATAATAAGAATGACAATAGAACAATTGATTTGGTTGGTTCCGTTACTTCCTTTTTTAGGGTTTGTAATTAATGGACTAGGCAGAAACTCTTTATCTAAAGGACTTGTTGGCATCATCGGGAGTGGGGTAATCCTGGCATCCTTTGTTATCAGCGTAGTTATTTTCTTTAGTTTACAAGGCGACACACAAAAAGCTCACGAAGTATTTTTATTCGATTGGATCAGTGCAGGTACATTGCACATTCCGTTATCTTTTCTGGTAGATCCTTTAAGTTCGATCATGTTGTTGATCATTACCGGAATTGGTTTCCTGATCCATTTATATTCTACCAGTTACATGCACGATGATGCTGGTTTTGGTAAGTTTTTCGCTTACTTGAACTTGTTTGTATTCTTCATGCTATTATTGGTGTTGGGTTCAAACTACATTGTGATGTTTATCGGTTGGGAAGGTGTAGGTTTATGCTCATACCTGTTAATCGGTTTCTGGTTTACCAACAGTGCTTATGCATCAGCTGCTAAAAAAGCTTTTGTAATGAACCGCATCGGTGATTTAGGCTTTTTATTAGGGGTATTCTTAATTTTCACCACTTTTGGCAGTGTAGAGTTTGCTAAAGTTTTCCCTCAGGCAGCCAGCGGTAGCACAGATACCTTGGTTTTAATTACCATTTTATTGTTTATCGGTGCCTGCGGTAAATCGGCACAGTTGCCATTATTTACCTGGTTACCTGATGCAATGGCCGGACCAACGCCTGTTTCAGCTTTAATCCACGCGGCAACCATGGTAACCGCTGGTATTTATATGATTGCCCGTTCGAGCATATTATTCGATCTTGCACCACTTACCCAGCACATTATTGCAATTATTGGAGCAGCAACAGCTTTAATTGCTGCAATTATTGCCCTAACCCAAACTGATATTAAAAAAGTTTTGGCTTATTCAACTGTATCACAATTGGGATATATGTTTTTAGGTCTTGGCGTTGGTGCTTATACGGGTTCATTCTTCCACGTATTAACCCATGCATTTTTTAAAGCATTATTATTCTTAGGCGCTGGTTCGGTTATCCATGCCATGCACCACGAGCAGGATATGCGCCACATGGGGGGCTTGAGGAAAAAACTTCCGGTTACTTTCTTAACCATGATGATCGGTACCATTGCCATTGCAGGTTTACCACCATTCTCTGGTTTCTTCTCTAAAGATGAAATTTTGGCTCACGCTTTCCAGGCTAGCCCGATTTTATGGGGAGTTGGAGTATTAACTGCATTCTTAACGGCATTTTATATGTTCAGAATGATGTTTTTAACTTTCTCCGGAAAATACCGCGGCACACACCACGAAGAAAGCCATGTACACGAATCGCCAACAGCGATGACCTTGCCTTTAATTATTTTAGCAGTTCTTGCCGCAATTGGTGGAGCAATCAACTTCCCGCATATTTTTGGCGGAGGCGAGTGGTTGGCTCATTGGTTATCTGGAGCAGGCGTTGCACAACACGAACTGGATTTAAGCCATTCAACGGAATTAGCTTTAATGGCTACTTCGGTGGTTGCGGCTATCATTGCTTTACTTTATGCCTATGGCCGGTATGTAAAAGGGGCACGCGTTCCTGTTGCTGATGAAGCACCACGTTCTGCACTGGCGAAATTATCATACAATAAATTCTACCTGGATGAAATTTACGATTTCATCATCACAAAACCTTTAGATGCATTATCGAAATTCTTTTACAGGATTATCGATAACAAATTTATCGATGGAATTGTGAACGGATTGGGATGGAGCACAAACGAAGCCAGTAAAGGTGTGCGTTTGTTACAAAGTGGAAACGTAGGTTTCTATATATTTATGATGGTATTCGGTATCATCGCATTGCTTGCATATACATTTTATTACATATAAAAAGGGTTCAAAATTAAATAATGGAACAACTTTTACTACTTATATTTCTTCCGCTTGTAGGTGCAATCATTACAGCATTTACTGGTAAGTCGGCTAAAATAGTTTCTACCATATTTTCGGTGGTTTCTTTGGTGTTGACTTTGGTTGTCGCCTGTAATTTCATTCCTAATGCAAATACCCAGTTTGAGGTTAATTTGCCATGGATTGCTGACTTAGGCATCAATTTCCATGCGGGTATCGATGGCATTAGCATGCTTGTGGTACTACTTACCAATTTATTGGTTCCGATTATCATTTTATCAAGCTACAAACATGATTATAAAAATCCGGCAGCATTTTATGCACTGATTTTGTTCATGCAAACGGGTTTATTACTGGTATTTACTGCATTAGATGCTTTCTTATTCTACATCGGATGGGAAGCTGCATTAATCCCGATTTACTTTATCTGTGCCATCTGGGGAGGAAAGGACCGGATCCGCATTAACATGAAATTTTTTGTGTACACTATTGCGGGTTCATTATTTATGTTGATGGGGATCATTTACCTGTACCTTCAAAACCCGGCACACAATTTCGATATTCAGGCATTTTACGCTTTAAACCTAGATAGTGCACAACAAGGATGGATTTTCTGGGCTTTCTTTATTGCTTTTGCCATTAAGATGCCAATTTTTCCTTTTCATACCTGGCAGCCCGATACTTATACTGCAGCTCCTGCACAAGGAACCATGTTGTTATCAGGTATCATGTTGAAAATGGGTATTTATGGCGTAATCAGATGGTTATTGCCAATTGTACCGGCAGGCGTTCATGATTGGGGACAGCTGGCCATCATTTTGTCAATCATTGGTATTGTTTATGCGTCGCTAATTGCTTTTACACAAAAAGACGCTAAACGTTTGGTTGCTTATTCATCCATTGCCCACGTTGGATTAATTGCTGCAGGTATTTTTGCGTTTAACCAACAGGGGATGCAAGGTGCCATGGTGCAGATGTTAAGTCACGGTATTAACGTAGTAGGTTTGTTCTTCGTTCTGGATATCATCTTCAGTCGCGTAAAAACAAATAAAATTGAAGAGCTGGGCGGAATTGCCAAAGTAGCGCCTCAACTGGCCATTGCATTCCTGATTATCGTTTTAGGAACAGTTGCTTTACCAGGAACAAACGGATTTATAGGTGAATTCTTATTATTAATGGGCGTTTACAATTACGGTATCTGGGCCGCCGCCATAGCCGGTTTAACCATCATCTTTGGTGCCGTTTACATGTTACGCATGTACCAGAATGTAATGCTTGGCCAAACCAACAGTTTAACCATCACTTTCACCGATATTAAAGGAACGGAAAAATTGGTTCTTTATACCATTTGTGCATTAATTATTGTTATGGGTGTTTATCCGAAACCAATTTTGCACTTAACAGAGGCATCTGTACAACATTTATTAGAACAGGTAAATCAAAAATTAAACACAGTAAATTAAGCAATGAATATTATTATAACCATTAGTATAACAGCTTTTATAGTGCTTTATGCAGGTTTGTTTAAGGCAAATAAAGCATTACTACCACTTACCGTTGTTGGCTTACTTACTGCACTGGGATTTACTTTCTGCGCCTGGAATGGCAATGCTGTTCATTTCGGCATGATGCAGACTGATAATTTTGCCCTCGCATTCTCAGGTGTTTGCATTGTGGGTACACTTTTAATCTTTTTATTAACGCAAAACTATTTCCACGCCAAAAGCGATAACATAGCCGAATATTATACCTTAATCCTTTTCGCACTTGCCGGGATGATTATGATGGTATCTTATAAAAACATGGCCATGCTATTTGTTGGTTTGGAAATCATGTCGGTGAGTTTATATATCCTTGCGGGTATCCGTAAAAAGGATTTTGCCTCAAACGAAGCTTCTTTGAAATATTTCCTGATGGGTGCTTTTTCAACAGGCTTTTTGTTGTTTGGTATCACGTTGATTTATGGCGCAACAGGATCATTTGATTTAGACAAAATCCAGGCTTACCTGGTTAACAACACCACTTCAGTTTCGCCGATATTTTATCCGGGAGTGATCCTGATGATGATTGGCCTTTGCTTTAAGGTTGGTGCTGCTCCTTTCCACTTCTGGACACCAGATGTGTATGAAGGTTCGCCGTCATTAATTACCACTTTTATGAGCACTGTGGTTAAAACTGCTGGTTTTGCTGCCTTTTTAAGGTTGTTTGCCGGTGCACTTGCGCCACTTCACGATTTCTGGGTTGCACCTTTAATCGTTATCGTTTGTTTAACCTTATTTATTGGTAACGTAACGGCCCTGTTCCAAAAGAACTTCAAACGCATGCTGGCTTATTCGAGTATCTCTCATGCGGGTTACTTGTTGTTTTCTTTGATCGTATTAACTAAAAATTCGGGCAGCAATGTGCTGGTTTATGCTGCTGCTTACACTTTTGCATCAATCATCGCCTTTGCCGTATTGATCCTCGTTAAACAGAAAACCGGTAGCGATAGCTTCGAAAGTTTTAATGGTTTGGGTAAGAAAAATCCATTAGTAGCTTTATCACTTACTGTTGCTATGCTTTCTTTAGCTGGTATTCCATTAACCGCAGGTTTCATCGGGAAATACCTGATGTTCTTAAATGTAATGACCGAGTATCAGACTTTATTGGTTGCATTTGCCATTTTAAACGCCCTGGTTGGTTTTTATTATTATTTTAAGGTAATTGTGGCCGTTTGGTTTAAAGAGGGGGCTGAAACAGAGCTTTCTACTCCGGTACAGTATAAAGTTGTATTATTGGTTTCAGTAGTAATCACACTTATTTTAGGTATTTACCCTGCAATTATTTTAAACCTGATATAGGTATGCTGTTGTTTAATAATTATTTGTAGTTTTACAAATAATTGAATATGCACGATTTTTGGAATAACCTGCATCAACTACTTGACCCCGAAAAATTATTGAGGGAGGGCGGTTTCTATCTTGTCATGTTCGTAATCTATGCAGAAACAGGCCTGTTCTTTGGTTTTTTTCTCCCTGGTGATTATTTGCTGTTTTTGGCTGGTATGTTTGTAGCAACGGGCAAGCTGGATGTTAATATTGCCGTGCTTTTGGCAGGTTTATGTGTAGCAGCAGTTTCGGGCAATTTTACCGGTTACTGGTTCGGACGCAAAACAGGACCCGTACTGTACACCAGAAAAGACAGTTTCTTTTTTAAGAAACGCTATTTAAAGGCTGCTGAAGATTATTATAACAAACAAGGTGCCTTTGCATTAATAATGGGCAGGTTTGTACCAATTGTAAGAACTTTTGCACCGATTTTTGCTGGTGTGGTAAAACTGGACTTTAAAAAGTTCGCCCTTTACAACATTGTTGGCGGCGTGCTTTGGATTTGTTCCCTGACTTTACTGGGTTATTTTTTAGGCAGAAGGTTCGAAAAAGAAATTACCGATTATTTATTATATATTATTATTGGCTTTATCCTTATTACAACTATACCTTTATTAATTACCTTTGTAAAAAGTAAAGTAGTGAAAGGTCCTGAAGAGGATAAAACAGATTTAAATTAAAAATGGCAAAAGACGATCATCACGCGTGGCATAGCGTATCCCCTGGGCACAACGTTCCGGAAATTGTAAACGCAATTATTGAAATTCCAAAAGGTTCAAAAGCAAAATACGAAATAGATAAAGAATCAGGTCTGATTAAATTAGACAGGGTTCTTTTTTCATCAGTAATGTATCCGGCAAATTATGGCTTTATTCCGCAAACTTATTGCGATGATAAAGATCCGTTAGATATTTTAGTACTTTGTTCAGTGGATGTATATCCGATGACCTTAATCGAAGCGAAGGTAGTTGGTGTAATGCATATGGTTGACAACGGAGAACAGGACGATAAAATTATCGCTGTTGCCGCTCACGATATGTCGGTAAACTACATCAACGATTTAGATGAGTTGCCTCCACACCAAATGAAAGAAATTGTTCGTTTCTTTCAGGATTATAAAGCATTAGAAGATAAAAATGTAACCATCGAACATTTACTTGGTGTTCGTTATGCGCATAAAGTAATTAAAGAAAGCATAGAACTTTATAACACAACATTTAGAGAATTAGCTTAATGGATTTACCCACGGTCTGTTTGTTTTTAAATTCAGCGTTAAGTACAATATTACCCCCAACAAATGTAATTTTGGCAGCCTTACAGGAGCCAGATACAGGTTCGGTTGGCTGGCGTTTGTTCTTCGCCTTGTTTTTGGTACTGTTAAATGGATTTTTTGTGGCAGCAGAGTTTGCCATCGTAAAAGTTCGTGCATCACAAATAGAAATTAAAGCAAAATCAGGTAGCCGTGTAGGTAAAATGGCCAAAGGAATTATCCATAATCTTGATGGATACCTTGCCGCCACACAGCTAGGCATAACGCTTGCATCACTTGGCTTAGGTTGGGTGGGTGAAGGCGTTATGCATACTATCTTTAAAAATCTTTTCGATAGCCTGCAATGGGGTTTAAGCGATGCGTCTATCCATACCGCATCAACCATTGTAGCTTTCTCTTTAATCACCATCATGCACATTGTGTTTGGTGAATTGGCTCCAAAATCATTCGCAATACAAAGGCCGGTAGCCACAACACTTTTTGTTTCTATACCACTACAGTTATTTTATGTGGTATTCCGTCCGTTTATCTGGACTTTGAACAGTTTGGCGGCTATTATTTTAAAACCTTTTGGTATCGATACTTCGGCGGGGCATGAATCAATCCACAGTACCGAAGAATTGCAGTACTTGCTCGATCAGGGTAAAGAAAGTGGTGCATTGGATAACAATGAGCACGAGCTGATTAAAAATGTATTCGATTTTAACGAGCGCGTGGTAAAAAATATCATGGTACCGCGTACCAAAATTTCCGGTATCGAATTAACTTCACCAAAAGAAGAAGTAATCGATACCATTATTAAAGAAGGCTATTCGCGTTTACCTGTTTACGATGATGTAATGGATAAAATTGTGGGTATTATCCACGCAAAAGATATCCTGCCATTAGTGGCTGCCGGCAATCAAACCTGGACAGTTAATGATATTATCCGTAAACCATATTTCGTAACGGAAACCAAAAAAATTAACGATCTGATGAGCGAACTGCAAAGTAACCGCATACAGATTGCCATTGTTTTGGATGAGTTTGGCGGAACGGCCGGTATGGTTACCCTTGAAGATATTGTAGAGGAACTTGTTGGTGAAATTCAGGATGAATACGATGAGGAAAAACCATTGGTAGAAAAAGTTTCTGATAATGAATTTATCGTAAATGCATTTGCAACGGTTTATGATGTAAACGAACATTTGCCCCACGATTTACCCGAAGATGAAGATTTTGATACCGTAGGTGGATTGGTTTCTCATGTTTTTGAACGTATTCCGGAAGTTGGCGAAAGCAACGAATCGTACGGTTACCTGTTTACAATTCTTAAAAAAACAGAGCAGAATATCGAAACCATCAAATTAGAACTGGTGATCAATAAAGCAGATATGGTTGATAATCACTAATTTCAACGATGCATATTTTTTACACGCCTGATATCACCCAAAATACTTATACCCTTAACGAAGAAGAAAGCAAACATTGCGTTAGGGTACTTCGGCTTGGTATAGGTTCAATAGTAAACCTGGTTGATGGTAAAGGTGGTTTTTACACGGCAGAAATTACTTCCGATAATCCCAAAAAAGTTGCTTTAAAGATTTTACAGGTTGAAAAGGAATTTCACAAACGAAATCATTATCTGCATATTGCAGTTGCGCCAACCAAAAATATCGATCGGATTGAATGGTTTTTAGAGAAAGCCACCGAATTGGGAATTGATGAAATTACCCCAATTATTACCGATCGGTCTGAACGCAGGGTGGTAAAGGAAGATCGCTTAAACAAAGTGATTACTTCAGCAGTAAAACAATCGATAAAAGCTTATCATCCTAAATTAAATGATGCCATTTCTTTCGATGCTTTTTTAAAAGAGCCTTTCGAAGGTGAACAACTGATTGCCCATTGCATTGATAATGGAGAGAAACAATATATCTCAAAATTGGTAGCACCACATCAAAAATACCTTATACTTATAGGTCCCGAAGGAGATTTCACACCAGAAGAAGTTAATTTAGCTTTGAACAAAGGCTTTAAAGCACTAACTTTAGGTGATAACAGGCTGCGCACTGAAACTGCTGCATTAGCTGTTTGTTTTGAAATCAATTACCTTAACCGATAGTCAGTTTGAAGTTTTCAATTTCCAGTTTTCAGTTTTCAAAAACGATAAAGCTTTTTATTTTTGGCTTTGGCCTTTCAGCTTTCAGCTTTTTGCTTTGGTCTTTTAGCGCTTTTCCACCTACCTATCGGATGGCGAAATTAAAATACAGTGGTGGTGGCGATTGGTATGCAGACCGCACAGCGCTGCCTAATCTAATTTCGTATTGCAACACCAACCTCAAAACTAATTTTTATCCAGAAGAAAGTATTGTAGAAGTGGGATCGAAAGAAATTTTTAATTACCCTTTTATTTATATGACGGGGCATGGAAATGTGGTTTTCAGCGATCAGGAAGTGAAAAATTTAAGACAATATCTTGCCGGTGGCGGTTTTCTCCATATTGATGATAACTATGGTCTTGATAAATTTATCAGGCCACAAATGAAAAAGGTATTCCCTGAACTGAGCTTTGTTGAATTACCTGCCAATCATGCCATTTATAACCAGAAATTTAAGTTTCCTGCAGGTTTGCCAAAAATTCATGAGCACGATAATAAACGTCCGCAAGGATTTGCCCTGATTTATAAGGGTAGGGTAGTTTGTTATTATACTTACGAATGCGATTTAGGGAACGGTTGGGAAGACTTTGGTACTTATCCTGAAGATACACAAGAAACGCGGACAAAAGCGCTTAAAATGGGCGCAAATCTTGTTCAATATGCCTTAACTCAATAAGCCATGCATAAAGTAAAAGTAAACGATCAGTTTTTATTCGAAATTGAGCAAAAGGATTCAGCCCTTTTTGTAAATGGGGAGGCCGTTCAACTTGATTTAAGTACATTGGGCAATTCGAATACCCATGTTTTATATCAGAACAGATCTTTTAATACAGAACTGGTTGAAATAAGCAGGGCCGAAAAAACCTGCAAAATAAAGGTCAATGGAAACATTTATCAAATCAGCATAGAAGATCAGTTTGATGTTTTACTAAAGCAATTAGGACTGGATAATTTAACTTCTAATAAAGTTTCCGAAATTAAAGCACCTATGCCGGGCTTAGTTTTAAAAGTACTGGCAGAGGAAAATGCGGAAGTGAAAAAAGGAGATAATCTCCTGATCCTCGAAGCGATGAAAATGGAGAATATTTTAAAATCTTCAACTGATGGAGTAATTAAAAAGGTATTGGTTAAACAGGGAGATAAGGTAGAGAAGAATCAGATATTGGTGCAGTTTAAATAGGCCATACGTCATTTCGAGCGGAGTGAAGCGTAGCCGAGAGCCACGTAAGTGCTCAGCGAAGCTAAATCTAACTTGAGCTAGATCTCTCCCCACCTGTAAGGGCAGGCATTCCACTGCGTTTCAGTCGAGATGACGAATCTCGTTTAATACAACATATAAAAAAGGTCCCGATAACTTCGGGACCTTTTTAATTTATTTACCTCTGCTCACCCTGTAAGGTCTCTGAGGCGGATTTTTAAAGTTTCTTTTTCCTGCAGTACTGATCTCTGGCGCACCAAGCATAGTCATGGCACAACGGAAGCCTACTTCAGCAGATGATTCGTCCTGTTGCATAAAACGACGTGTTGCCGGATTTAACCAGTAAGCCATATCATTCCACGAGCCACCTTTATAAACCCTCGATTTATCATTTACCAAGGTTACACCTTCTTCGTTCAGCAGAGTTTTTTGGTTATCACGATAACCCCTTTGATCGGCCTGATAAGAAGTTGCAGGTACTGCAGCTTGCGGATCTGTAGATTTCGAAATCGAATCAGAACGTTTAGCTTGTGCCTGTTTTTCTGCCCAGGTTTGTTTTCTTCCTGAATAAGCATTTTCCTTAATCGGATTGCCATACTTATCTAAAGCAATTTTTCCACTTTGCGAATCTTCTAACTTTTTATTAGTGAAGTAGTTACCACGGTATGGATTAAAAGCATCAGCATCAGTAAATGTAGCTGTTCTGTAAACATCATTAACCCATTCGTTTACGTTCCCGGCCATGTTGTACAAGCCAAAATCGTTTGGCGCATATTGAATAACCGGAACAGTTAAATCTCCCTTATCATTCAGTGAACCACCAACACCCATATAATCTCCGGGAGCCCTTTTAAAGTTGGCCTGGATCATACCCCTGGTTTTCTTTTTAGCCGAACTCACACCTAACCCGTTCCATGGGTAAATTTTATTCTGGCTAACGTTTTCGTATTCTGTGTTGCCAATTAAGCCTAAAGCAGCATATTCCCACTCAGCCTCAGTTGGTAAACGGTAAGGCTGCATAATTACACCATCTTCTAGTGTCGCAGTTCTCCTTGGCTGATTATTTCTACCTCCTGCAGCTGCTGTTCCTCCAGCGGTTGAAGTAGCTGCACCGGCTTTGGTGTTGTAATCAATAGGTGCATTTTTACCTTTATCATCATACTGGTTGTTTAAATAGGCATCAGTATTAAAAGGGTTTGTTGGTTTTGGCGTAGCGGCCGCAGTTGCGTTGTTATTGTTTCCTCTTCCGTTGCCGGCAAGCGTTTTATAATCAGTTAAAATTCCTTTTTCGCGTAAAATAAATTCGTTTGCTCTGGATGTTCTCCATTCGCAATAGCGTGAAGCCTGCTCCCATGAAACACCAACCACAGGGTAATCACGGTAAGCCGGGTGCCTTAAATAGTTGTCTACGTAAGGTTCGTTATATGATAATGCCTGGCGCCAAACTAAAGTATCAGGAAGTTCATTATAGTAATATTCACGGTCTTCAGGGAAATTATACCTGATCCAGTGTAAGTATTCCAGCCAATCGGTATTCGATACTTCAGTTTCATCCATGTAAAAAGACGGAACGGTAACCTGCCTTTTGTAGTTGTAGATATTTGGCTCAACACCAGGTACTTCGATGGCACTACCACCAACTACCAAAACCCCGCCTTCAATCGGGATTAGACCTGGTCCCGGTGCTCTTTTGTATTTGGTAGCTACAGCAAAAGCGCCAGACTGGTTATTTTTGCTTTTCCTGTCTGCATAAGGAATACCCGTTTTACTAGAACTGTTCCCGCTTTTTGAGCTACAACTCGAAAGCAGGGCGGCTAATGATAAACAGGCAAAAGAATATAGTAATAGTTTTTTCATATAATACATTGGAAATATCGCCAACAGGCAATTCAGACGATAAAATTAAACAAATTTTAAATGAATATATAAATTATGTGACAATAAAATATCGATTATATTTTTAAGCCTAAACGTATTATTTTATATCGTATTGTGTCTATGTGTTTTTTAAACGAAATTTTAGCTAAATAATTATAAATAAGCGATATAAATATAATTAATAAGGTGAAGATCGCTTTCGACAAATGATGAAAATGGCAATGGCATTTGTGTTGTTTATGTTTGGTTTAATAAATCTTTTATCCTATCAGATTAATGCCTTTGATCAGTTTTAGCGGGCATTACAATTACTGATAAATAACATAATTTGAGAACAGTTATAAGATTGCGAATAAATTAACCATATTTGGTTTATGGATTTGGTAATACCACTCCTGAATTGAAACAATAAATTTATTAATAAAGATCGGAATGAGTTTATTAATTGGCTAAGTGGCTATAAATTTGTTGCTTATGATTTAGGCTGTCACACCCCTATGTAAAAATCGTAGGTTTAATTAGTAAATAATATTAGAATTCGTAATTTGGTAAAATATAAGTTTTGGTTTTACGTTACAGAGTATATCTCATTTATTGCTAAACACCAGGATCTAAAATTACGTACCTTTAAAGGATGAATTTCAAGTACATCAGTAAACTTGCTTTTTCTGCACTCTCAATGGCCTTGGTGTTTGGTAAAACAAATGCCCAAGTGGTTATAGGCAATAATACACAACCCAATGGCAGTGAGTTAAACAATATCATAACTGCAGTTCCATTTCTGCTTATTACCCCCGATGCCCGTGCCGGAGCAATGGGTGATGCCGGCGTAGCCGTTGCAGGAGATGTAAATTCTGCCAGTATAAATGCTTCAAAACTTGCTTTTCTGGATAAACCCTATGGTTTTTCTGTTTCCTATAGTCCATGGTTAAAAAGCCTGGTGCCCGATATTAACCTCGCTTATTTAAGTGGTTTTTATAAGTTAGACGACCGTAACACCATTGGTGCTTCATTGAGGTATTTCTCATTGGGTTCAATTCAGCTTACCGATATCAATCAACAGGATTTAGGAATTGCAAATCCAAGCGAACTCGCTTTCGACGTTTCTTTTGCCCGTAGTTTTGGTGAGGAGTTTTCTTTGGGAACCTCGTTAAGGTACATCAATTCAAACCTGGCCTCCGGACAATTTTCTTCTTCAGGGCAGGTGCACAGCGGAAATGCGGTAGCGGTTGATATCTCCGGATTGTATAAAACATCAACAACGCTTTTTGGTAAACAGGCCATTCTTTCGGCGGGCGCTAATATTTCGAATATCGGAACAAAAATGAGCTATTCTGATGGCGGAGAGAATTTCTTTTTGCCAACCAATTTTAAATTGGGAGGGGCATCTACCTTCACCATGGACGATTTTAGTACCCTGACATTTGCACTTGATTTTAATAAACTGCTGGTACCTACACAACCTATATACGATTCGAACAATAATATTGTGAGCGGTAAAGATCCTAACCGTTCGGTACCATCTGGTATTTTTGGTTCATTTAGCGATGCACCTGGTGGCTTTAAAGAAGAATTGAAAGAAGTTGGAATATCAACGGGTGTGGAATATTGGTATAATCAACAATTTGCTGTTAGGGCAGGCTACAACTACCAAAGTCCGATGAAAGGCGATAGCCGCTATTTTACCCTGGGTTTAGGCTTAAAATACAACGTTTTCAATATCGATTTCTCATATTTAATTGCAAATGCGCAAACAAGCCCGCTTGCAAATACCCTTCGTTTTGGTCTATTGTTTAACTTTGGCGACAAAAAGATTGTTAAAAGGTAATTTAGCTTGTTAAGCTGCATTTACCGGTTAACGCATTTAAACAATTAATCAAGATTTCCATGAAAATTAGAGTAGGTTTCGGGTTCGATGTACATCAGTTAAAAGATCAGCATCCTTTCGTGGTTGGCGGGGTTACTTTAGATCACCACAAAGGTGCATATGGACATTCTGATGCCGATGTGCTGCTTCATGCGATTTGCGATGCCCTTTTAGGTGCCGCCAATTTACGTGATATCGGCTTCCATTTTAAAAATACCGATGATCGCTGGAAAGGCATCAGCAGCCTAATTTTATTAAAAGAAACCGTTAAGTTATTGGCCGAAAAAGGATGGCAGATCGGTAATATCGATGCCATGCTTTGTTTGGAAGCGCCAAAAATTAATCCTCACATTCCTGCCATGCAACAGAACATTGCTGATGCGATTGGTATTTCTACAGAAGATATTTCGATTAAAGCAACCACTAATGAGCAAATGGGCTTTATCGGTAGGGAAGAAGGCGTAGTTGCTTATGCGGTTTGTTTGATAGAGAAAAATTAGCAGATAAATAAATAAAAAGAAGTCAGGTTTTATAACATATTGGCTATTTAACCTGACTTCTCATTTAAATATTAGCTCACCTGTTCTTTCACATTACCCGTCCTTTTTATCGTTCCCCAGGTTTCCAGTTCTCCTTTAATCGCTTTCCTGAACGAACGGAATAACACCACGTACATCAACTGTCTCCAGAAAAAACGTTGTGGGAAAATGTAAAGTAAATTGGTGTATTTTTCTTTTTCCATGCGGAAAGCAATGGCCGCGAAAAACATATCTACCACAATAAAAATGATGTAATAAAAAAGCACCTGACCAAAACCGTTATGCAGGCTTAAAATACCCGAAAAGCCCGTTAAGGTTAAATTATTAATGGCACTTAACGAAAATAAGCCGCTGATTAAGGAAATCAACATAAAAAGATCGGCCAATGGTGAAAATAATGGTAAAATGATCTGATAAATTAAAATATTTGGCATTCCCACCATTCCAAAATAGCCATATTTCTTGTTAAGCAGCGTTTTTCTGTTTTTCCAGAAACTTTGCATTACCCCAAAACTCCAGCGGAAACGTTGTTTCAAGAGCATATTTACGGTTTCCGGTGCTTCTGTATAAGCTATGGCAGTGTCGCAGTTTTTAACTTTATAACCTGCTTTTAAAATGCGCATGGTTAAATCGCAATCTTCAGCGAGGGTATCAACAGTAAAACCACCGATTTCGATGATCACATTTTTTCTGAAAGCACCAATAGCCCCCGGAACTACAGTAATGGTGTTTAAGAGATCAAATGCCCGCCTATCCATATTCTGAGCCGTAATGTACTCGATAGACTGCCATTTAGTAATGATATTTTTTGCATTTCCAACTTTAACCGTTCCGGCTACGGCAGCAATTTTTTCACTGTAAAAATAACGCATCAATTCGGTAACGGCATCATTTTTTAACTGGGTATCGGCATCAATACAGATTACAAATTCTACAGAGGCCTTTGCAATACCAAAATTCAAAGCTGAAGCTTTACCTCCATTTTCTTTTCTGAAAACCTTTACCTGCGGATGATTGCCAAAATTTTCGTTAATAATTTCGAAAGTTTTGTCTTTTGATCCATCATCTACAAAAATCAGTTCGAAATCAGGATAAGTCGTTTTTAGCAGGCTGTTAATGGTTTGTACAGCGGTAACCTCTTCGTTGTAAGCGGGAATAATGATACTCACTTTCTCTGAAGGGTTTGCAATCAGTTTTCCGATGTTACGTTTTGCTCTTTTTCGCTGCCTGATGGCCAGATAGGCAATGAAAATGGTTCTTAAAATGGCCAGTACAATGGCTACAGAGAAGATGATGTTTAAAACCATGTTTCCGTAGTAAAAGAAATTAATGAAGAAATAATCTCCCGAACCGGTAAAACCACTATTGGCAGTCGATTTAACTGCAGGCATCAATTCTGATCTTTTTTTACCCATTAAATCGCCTACGGTGGTAAATGTGTAGCCTTTTGATTTGAAAAATTTAATAATTCTTGGTAGAGCAGCAACAGTAGCCTCGCGGTTTCCTCCTGCATCGTGCAACAATAGGATGTTTCCATTTTCATGCTGTTTTACCACTTCATTAAAAATCTGATCGGCAGTTTTTCCAGGTTCCCAATCTTCAGGGTCGATATATTCGCCGATATTGATGTAATTCTCTTTACGGCTTTGCGCAACCGGTAAAATTTCAGAAATGTTCTGAGGTTCGGCATCGGCATTAAACGGTGCACGGAATAGAATGGTACTGTGGCCTGTAACGGCTTCAATCAGGCGTCGTGTGGCATTAAGCTCAAATTTTACGCGTCGTGGGCCAATAGCAGACATGTCGGGATGGAAAAAAGTATGATTCCCGATTTCATAACCATCATTGTATTCCTGCCTTAACAGTTCCATATTTTGCTCGGCCATAATACCCACCACGAAGAAACAGCCGGGCACTTTTTCTTTTTTTAAAATGCTTAATACCTGTGGGGTATAAACCGGATCAGGACCGTCATCAAAGGTTAAAGCTATTTTTTTATCTGCTTCTCCAAATCTTTTAATTACATATTGCTCAGGCAGGCGGATGTATTTTTGATCGGCAATAGAAAAATTATCCTTATTTAAAGTAAATTTTACGCTGCCCGGGGTAGGGGTAGAAATTAAATCCAATATTTCGCCATCACCCAGGTAAGAAATGCCGCCCATGTTTAGTGACGCAATTTTCCGTAAATCGAAAGGTTTTTTCTTTAACGTATCTAAACTAAGGTCGTTGGAGATGAAAGACCATAAGCGCTTGTCTTCGGATCCTAAGCGCCATAAGGCAATACCTGCAATGTCCCAGTCATCTGCCTTGCGGATTAAGTTAAAATAAGTAGCTGCATCGGTAAAATATACTTCATGTTTAATGCCGCTTCCATCATTATAGCTATAATTCAGATTAGCAGATTCGGGGTTATAATTAATTTTGCTCTTGTAATTAACCGCTTTTATCATGGCGTCTTCGTAGGTAACGGGCTTGCCAATGCTGTTTTGTGGCCAATCGTAACCGTAGCAGGCCAGGGCCAGGATTACCTTATCTGCATCTACTTTGCTACAGATATCATCCAGCTTTTCTTCTACCCATTCCTGATGCGAAATATCACCGGCATTACTTTGATCGGTATGCTGATCGTAGGCCATCAACACAATATAATCGTTATAATTTTGAAGGATTTCTGGTTTATAATCGTCGTTTTCGGGAGAAATATCCTGAGAAACAATCAGTTTTTCTGCATGAAACTGAGCATAGAGATTTTTCATGAAATTGTTAAAGCTATCGCTGTTTTCAAGGTTAAGCTCTTCAAAATCTATGTTGATACCACTATATCCATATTTTTTGGTGATTGCAATCAGGTCGTAAATTAATTTTTGCTGTGCTGGCTGATCGTTTAACAGGCGCCTTACCGCCGCACCATCCCAATGATCTTTATTGTAATTTGAAACCACGGCGATAGCCGATTTTTTGCCGTTATGGATTACTTTCAATGCAGCTGTATCTACTTTATCAACAATAGAATCACCGTTTAAAAAGAACGATTCTGTTGCCACCATATCCAAATGACTGATATTGCGTTTTAAATCTGATATGGATGCATCTTTGCTTCCTGCCCAGCTAACATAAAAAGCCATATTAATGCGCTTGCTATTGCCACGATGGGTTAAAATTCGGTGGTCACGGTCTTTTTTGATTTTTTGAAGTTTCGATTTTTCAATCGTAAAATCCTTATACTGTTGCGATTTCTTTAACTTATCTAACTGTTTTTGGGTTAAAGGGGTATTCGTATTAATAAAAGGTAAATTAGGTGCCTGTACCGATGATAGGGTGTACACTACGCAGATGATTGCGACGATGAAAACTAAAAAGAAGGTGCGGCTTATCCAGGTAAAGGTATTCCATCTTCTTTTAGTCTCAGTTTGAAATATTTGTTTTCCGGACATTTTTCTGTTCTGATTTATGATCAAAAGTCACTAACGAATATGAAGATTGGATGAATGATGAAATGAAACGGCTGGGATGAGTGATCGTTAGTTTATTCTAAGATACTATTTTTGGTTGTATTTTTAAGCAGACATAAAAAAGCCGGCAAATTTTATTAAAATGCCGGCTGGATATTTTAAATTTCTGTAGATGCTGAAACAAGTTCAGCAGGACGTTTGCTGTGATTACTCCTCTAAATAACCAAACCTACCTTGATTATAATCTTCAATAGCCTGGTGGATTTCAGCCTCAGTATTCATTAAGAACGGTCCGTATTGCGCAACAGGCTCGTTAATTGGTTGACCGCTCAACATTAGCAGAACACTATTTTCTAATGCTTCTACCTTAATTTCTTCGCCCTTGTGTTCGAAATAAATAAAATTATCGGCTGTTACGGTTTCAGATCCGTTAATTTTCACCGTTCCTTCAATTACCATAAATCCGGTGTTGAAATTTTCCGGAAAATTAAAAACAGCTTCTCCGCCTTTATTTAACCTTGCGTTGTAGAGCTCAATGGGAGTAAATGTGGTTGCATTGCCCTTTATGTTTTGATAATTGCCTGCAATGATTTCGATTTTTCCTCCGTTTTCAGGTAAATCAAAATGTGCCATATCGGCCTGTTTAATAGCCTGATATTTCGCTTTACTCATTTTATCTTTTGCAGGCAGATTGATCCAAAGCTGAACCATTTGAAAAGGACCACCTGTAAGGCTATAATTTTCTTCATGGTATTCTTTATGCAATACACCGCTTGCAGCGGTCATCCACTGTACATCACCCGGATAAATTACCCCGCTATTGCCTGAGCTATCGTGATGTGCAACTGCACCGTGGTAGGCAATAGTCACAGTTTCGAAACCCCGGTGCGGATGAACGCCAACGCCCCTTGGATTTTTCCTTGCAGAAAATTCGATTTTTGAGCCATAATCCAATAAAAAAAATGGACTCATCTCAATTTCATAACCACTTGGAAAAAAGTTGTGTACCCTAAAACCATCACCAACCATATGCGGTGCAGGTGCTTTAAGTACGGCTTTTATTTGTTTTGTTTCCATTACCTTCAAGTTAAATGAGGCATGGTGCATGGAGCATGGAGTAATAACCCCATGCTTAAATTCCCTATGCTCTATGCTTGTTTGACAAACTGCAATTCGCCTAAAATGCGAACTTCTTCACTTACCATTACACCACCGGTTTCTAAAGCTGCATTCCAGGTTAAGCCGAAATCAGAACGGTTAATTTTTCCGCTTAAAGTAAAACCAGCTTTGGTATTTCCCCATGGATCAGTTGCAATACCACCAAATTCAGCTGTTAATTTTACAGGTTTGGTTTCGCCTTTAATAGTTAAATCACCTTTCACGGTATAATCGCCACCATCTTTTTCTACTGAGCTTGATTTAAATTCGATGTGTGCAAATTTTTCAGCATCAAAGAAATCGCCGCTTTTTAAGTGGTTATCACGATCGGTATTTCCTGTGTCGATTGAACCGATATCACCTTTGAAAGAAATTTCAGCATTTTCAAATTCATCACCTTCTGAGGTTAATTCTGCCGAAAAAGATTTTAAACTACCGGTTACAGTGGTAATCATTAAGTGTTTTACTTTAAATTGTAATTCGCTGTGGGTTGGATCTAATGTCCATTTTGTAGTTGCCATATGTTTTGTTTTTTGAGATGTTTAATATTTACAATACAAATGTACAGCGCGGGGTTTGATTGAGAATTGATGTATGGTAAGTAATTGGAAATGAATGAAAGATAAATTGATTGAATGAATAAAGGATAGATTGATTGAATGTTGAAACAATTCGTTCATTCAAAATTCAATCATTAATTTGTTTTAAGGTTGGAATGTTGAACTTCGCGAACCCATTCATTCATTCAAAACTCACACATTCATTAATTTGTTTTAAGGTTGGAATGTTGAACTTCGCGAATTCATTCATTCGAAACTCACACATTCGTTAATTTGTTTTAAGGTTGGAAGGTTGAAAAGTTGGAATGTTGAACTTCGCGAACCCATTCATTCATTCAAAACTCACACATTAGTTAATTTGTTTTGAGGTTGAAATGTTAGATTTTATTAAAACATTTACTCATTCCAAATTCACTCATTCAAATTTTCTACGGTCTGAAATGTTTATTGGCGAGTTCTTTTCTTACGCGACTGAGTGATTCGGGTGTAATGCCCAAGTAAGATGCAATCATCCATTGTGGTACGCGAAGGGTAAGGTTGGGGTAAAGTTTAATAAAATCAAGGTATCTTTCTTCAGCTGTGGCGCTTAAAAGCATATTGATTCTTTTTTGCATAAAGCGGATAGAATTATGCAGCATGGTTACGTTTAAAGCTAGCAGGCAAGGAACTTTACGGGAAGCTTCACTCATAAAATTATCCGGAACGATAACTGCTTCGGTGGCTTCAATCGCTTCAATAAAAAAATCTGAAGGTTCGTTATGCATCTGGTTACGATCTGAAACAAACCAGTTTTCGGGTGCGAACTGAATAATATGTTCTTTGCCTTTCGAATCGATAGAATAGGATCTCAGGAGTCCTTTGCCCACAAAAAAACCATATTTTAAAATATCTCCTTTAAACTGTACGATCTCGTTTTTTTCAAACTTCTTAACCTTTAGCGAAGATGAAATGCTCTCGAATTGCTCATCAGTTAATTCTATTTTTGATTGAAAGTATTCCTTAAACTGATGGATCATAAAGATGGGATATTATTTTTTTACGGGCTTAATATCGGAAAAATCTACGCCACATTTGCAATTTCCACCGCAACCATCTTTTTTTACCTGTAAAGATTTAAAAACCAAACGGCCAACATATACCAATGCTACCGCAAAAAGTAAAAAGACTAAAATCGTTTGAATATCCATAATACAAATATAAGGGCTTTTGGTATTTTGGTGTTCAGTTGAATGTAAATTATTACTGCGTATTTTACCACAGAGAAAACCGAGTTTTACACGGAGTACACTGAGCGGTTTTAGAGATGTTTTGCCACGGATTCATAGAAAACACGGAGGGATATTACTTAGGCATTGTTTTCCGTGCCATCCGTGTCTCCGTGGCCGAATGGTTATTGAAGATTTTAGTGTAGTTTTTTGTTTTGCCACGGATTCACAGAAAATACGGAGATATTGTTCTCTGTGTAACCTCTATGCCTTTTTTCTGTGTGCTCTGTGGTTAAGAAAGGAGAATTATTCCTCCATAAAACCAATCGTACCACCAACCCAATCGAAATTGGCATTATAACGCACACCGATCATTTTGCCCCTGCTTAACCTGGCCAGGCTGATGCAGAGCTGTGGTTCACCGCCGTCAGGCCATAAATACATCATCCTGATTTCTGCTTTTACACCACCATCCGTTGCCTGAACAGCGGGTTCGTAATTTACTTTTCGCTGCAAAATCCAGTTCTCGGGATCTTTGATATTGGTTAGATCTGCCCCGGTTACATCAATAATTACACCCATGCCGGCGAAAGAAAATAAGGGCTTTAATACATAGTTTTCTAAATCGGCCGGGATGGTTTTTACTTCGTTCAGAAAACGGGTTTCGGGTACAAATTCACTTTTTAAAAATGGCATGGTGTATTTGCTGATCCGGTAGAACCAGTTGGGGTGCGTTACCCATTCAATATCAAGTTCTTGGCGTAGATCGAAACTGTTTTTGAAAATCTCAGTATTATCGGCAACTTCATCAAAGATTAAACGGTTATAAATCCTTTTTAACTGAATCTGTTTCCCGTTTTCTTCGTAAAATAACTGTTTACCTACTTTCTTGATATCTTCTAATGCGAGAATCTTGATGCCCAATAATTTTTGGGTGACGAAAAAATCGATCGCTGTTTTTTGATTCAGTGCATCTACATCCATCAAAGCCACCTCTTCTGGCCGGTGTTTACCAATAATCACTTCCTTTAACAGCTCCACATATTTTTCTTCATTAAAACCATTTAAAAAATAGTTGACGGAGTCGTCTATCTCAAAACTGGATTTAAAAGTTTTAGCTAAATGGTGCTGAAAACCATATAACGAAGGGAAGCCCTGCATTTCGATCAGCATTGGGGTAAGTTCTCCGCTTTTATCTTTACAGATGCCAAAATCGAAGGTTAAAAAATGCGGTTGTTCATTTTCGTTTGGAACATGCCAATCTGTTGGAATTGCTTTTTCGGTAAGGGCCTTAAAGTTGGGTTGTTTAATCAGTTTGATGATTTCTTCTCCAGCCAAAATCAACTTCTCTTTTAATGCCTTCGGGACGAAAACCGGTGTTTCGGCCACCCTGAAAGGAATTTGAGGATAGCCGCTTTCGAGTTTATTTAAAAAGCTTTGATACTTTTCTGTAGAAAACTGCTGATTATATTTTAGGCGTTGTGCGGGTATCATAGTTGTATTTAGTTTACAATTTATTAGTCAAAACAGAACCGTCATTTCGACCGTAGTGGAGAAATCTATTTACGTTTATCATAGAATGGTTTAATAGATTTCTCCATTCCGCTGTGCTCCAGTCGAAATGACGAGTTGGTGAAAGAAAGATTGCTTCGTGCCTCGCAATGACGGCCATTTGTTTACACCTCCTGAAGGTTTCCGATTGCTTTCTGCAGGAAATTAGGTAAAATAATACTTTGTGTGAGTACAATCCTTGCCGGATCGTCTAAACTGTTTAACATATCGAGGTATTTCTGCTCCCCGTGCATATCGCTAATGGCTTTTTTCTTTTCGTCCTGGAGCAAATACATTTTCATACCTATCGGGTCTGCCTCGGGATGAAACTGTGTACCTATAATTTCATCAGAAAAACGAATCGACATCATGCAGCGTTCCAGATCAACATGTTTACGCTCTTTTTCAATGGCTAAAAGTTTTGCGCCTTTTCGTTCAAAAGCTGCAAAATCGGGTTCAATTACCTGCCAATCGCGGCTATCAACAGAAAAAAACGGGTTAGTAATGCCGTTAAAAATTTCATCTTTTTCTCCGTCTTCAGTCAGTGTAATCGGGAAAATCCCAAAAGCGTTTGATCGTCTTTCGGTGACATTGCCCAATTCGTATTTTCTACAGGCCAGTTGAAAAGAATGACATATTAAAAAAGCATATTTTTTTCTGTCTTCATTTTCATGATTAAAAGCTTCAATCTGATCTAAGAGGTTAAAAAAATCATTCTCCCATTTTTCCCCTTTACTTTCAATCGGGCTCCCCGGACCGCCGCTCGAAATATAAGCATCATACTCAATACCCGGTATTTCACCTTTTTGCCTTAAATCGAAAATATCAAAGGTTAAACCGATATTGTTTTCATTTCTGAAACGGGATAAAATTTCCTGAATCCCCCGCATGCCCTGATTGGGTGCGCCGTTATTCATATCGATAACGGCCACCTTTAAGCTTCTTTTATCCATTTTAAATTACTTTGCGCCTATAAGTGTTTGAGTGGTAATGTAATCTACCACGGCCTCAAAGTTACCAGTTTGCTGGTAAACAGCCAACTGCCTGTCGGCGCCGGTTCCATGCTCGAGGATTTTGTGCACATAATTAATGTCATCACGGCAACCTAAATCATCAACTACATCATCTACAAAATCGAGCAATTCTAAAATAAGGTTGCGGCAGTTTACTTCCATTTCTTTACCGAAATCGATTAAATTACCATCAATGCCATAACGGGCAGCACGCCATTTATTTTCGTTGATCAAAGCTCTTGAATAAGAGATAAACTCCATATTCTGCAGTCGCAGTTTATAAAGTTTAGCACATAATGCCTGAAATAATGCCGTAAAAGCCATGGTTTCATCAATCAGCATCGGGCAATCGCAAATTCTAAATTCTACGGTATCGAAAAATGGATGCACACGGATATCCCACCAGATCTTCTTTGCATTATCCATGCAATTGGTTTTGATGAGCAGTTTTACATAGTTATCGTAATCTTCAATGCTGTTAAAAATATCAGGAATTCCTGTACGCGGAAATTTATCGAAAATTTTGGTCCGGAAAGATTTGTAACCTGTATTCCGCGATTCCCAAAAAGGAGAATTAGTTGATAAAGCAAAAACGTGTGGTAAAAAATACCTCACCTGATTGGCAATATGAATGGCCAGCTCGCGCGATTGGAAGCCCACATGTACATGCAGTCCGAAAATCAGGTTAGAACGGGCTGCTTCCTGCAGTTCGTTAACAATTTCGTTATACCGGGGATGTTCAGTAATTAACTGTTTTTCCCAGTGCGAAAAGGGGTGGGTACCAGCCGCGCCGATTCTCAGCCCCTGTTCTCCGGCAAGTTGCGATACAGTATAACGCAACTGCGAAATTTCTTTACGGGCTTCGGTGGTGGTTTTGCAGATGCCGGTGCCCACTTCAACTACGGCCTGGTGCATTTCTGCCTTTACCTGGTCTTTATGGATTTTTTGTGCGGCTTCTACAATTTTTTGGTCATGCGAAGTAAGCTCTCTGGTAACGGGATCAATTACCATGTATTCTTCTTCTATGCCCAGCGTAAACTCATTCATGTTAATATTGATTAGAATTTAAATCCCAATTATTTTTTTGCTGCCGCTTTTTTAGGCTTTGCAGGCGCTTTTTCGGTTGTGGTCAGTTTTTTTACTGTTGCCGCTTTCGGTGCAGTTTTCGCAATTAATGGTGTACCGCCAACAGAAGCTTTTATGTATTGGCCCCAGGTTAAATTATCCTGACCGTCTTTTTGTGCTTTTGCCCTTTCGATGGCATAATTTGCTGTGGTTTCTACTACCCAGTCAAAATTCTCTTGTCCAACACTATTAATATCTGCATCAGGCGCCGGATTACAAAAATCGATTGCAATAGGCACGCCATCGCGCACGGCAAATTCTACTGTATTAAAGTCGTAGCCTAAATATTGGCATAATTTCAGGGTATATTCCTCAACCGTTTTTAGCAGCTTTGGATCAGGCGATTTACCCTCCGTTGCATAACGTAAATGGTGCGGGTTGCGCGGATCGTACTGCATAATGCGTACATGTTTGCCACCAATGCAATAACACCTGAAATATTCTTCGAAAATGATTTCTTCCTGCAAAAGCATCACCAGTTGTTGTGTGCCGCTGTGTTTATCAAAAAAATCTTCTTTGTTATGTAGTTTATAAACATCTCGCCAGCCCCCGCCATCGTAAGGTTTCATATAGGCCGGGAAACCGGTATATTCGAAAATGGCGTCCCAATCTAACGGCATTGTTAAGTTAGAAAAAGATTCGCCTGTGGTTCCGGTAGGGTGTTCTCTTGAAGGTATTAAAGCCGTTTTTGGTACAGGCACACCAATTTGTTCGGCCAGTGCATTATTGAAAAATTTCTCATCAGCACTCCACCAAAATGGATTGTTGATTACGGCCGTTCCGGTAATGGCGGCATTTTTTAAAGATGCACGGTAGAAAGGCACATCCTGCGAAATGCGGTCGATAATAACCGAATAACCTAAAGGTGCATTCTGAAATATTTTGTCGATTTTAACCGCTTCAGCGGTAATACCATCTACTGCTTTTTGATTGATTCTTTCGATAACGGCTTCAGGAAAAGAACGCTCCTGTCCGAATAAAATCCCTATTTTTTTCATTGGTACTATGTTAGTTTAATTGTTTAACTGGTTAATCGTTTAATTGTTTGGTGATTATAGTTTAAATTGACTTTGAATTTAGTACTCGGGATGCAGGACTAAACTAAAGCTGTGCAATATAATTGGGGAACATTTCTCTCCAGATCGGCCAGTCATGGTCGGCATTTTGCCTGATATCAAGCCAGTGGTCGATACCTTTTCTACTGAGGATATCTGATAAACGCTCATTGTCTGGCCGGCACATGTCGCGGTCGGTTGTGCCTAACACAATTTTCATGTAATGCAGTTCAGGGTTACTGTTGTTTAACAGATAATCTACGGGGTTATTGAAATACACATCGTCATTGTAAAAACCATCTAGCTGGCCCGAAATGTCAAAAGCCCCGCTCATGCTAAACATGTGGCTCACCAGCCATGGGTGTCTGAAAGCGAAATTTGCGGCGTGATAACCTCCGAAACTACAACCCGCAGTAATAATTTTGCTGTGGCCGGTTTCCTGACGGGCCAGAGGCGCAACTTCTTCAAGCAGGTATTTGTCGTACCAGATGTGGTTTTTAACACGGTCTGCGGGATGGATACTTTTGTTGTACCAGCTCAATTTATCAACGCCATCAGGACAATAGATCTTAATTTTTCCTTCATTAATAAACCCCTCAACAGAATCTATTAAATTGAAATCCTTATTTTCAAAATATCGCCCCATGCTTGTTGGGAACAGTAGAATAGGGATACCACCGTGACCAAAGATGAGCATGTCGATTTCGCCACTTAAATTCGGGCTGTACCATTTCTTATGTTCTTCTTTAACCATAATAAAAATTGAATGACTTAAGGTATAAATTTAAATCTGTAAAAAGAATTGTTTAAGCCCTAAATTGATGTAAAATCAAAGCGCAGTGTAAAAATTAAGCTTTGGTAATTAATAGTTTAGCGAGATTTGTACCTTTGCCCCGAAATTTCGAGGCGATTGCCATGTGATAGGGATTTGATTATGATATACACAACAATTTTATCGGTAAAAGTTAATATCAGCAACTTTAAAATACCATCGGCTTATTTAAAGCACGATGTAGAAATAGATATTTATACACCTGAAGGTATTTTAGGGAATGAGAAAATAGAACTTTTATTCTTAAACGACGGACAGGATGTTGCCAAAATGAACTTCAGGCGGATTTTGGAAGATGCACATCATGGCAAAAGAAATCACAGGTTAATTGTTGTAGCCATTAAGGCATCAGAAGAGCGGCTGATGGAGTATGGCGTTGCAGAAGTACCCGATTTTAAAGGCCGCGGCGCGAAAGCCCGGCTTTACAATGATTTTGTGATTAAAGAATTGCTGCCTTTTGTTAAAAAGAAAATTGCGATGCCCATAACCGGTAAGGTTGGTTTTGCAGGTTTCTCTCTAGGTGGTTTATCTGCTTTTGATATTGCCTGGAACAATCCTGCCGCTTTTGATGTCATTGGTGTTTTTTCTGGTGCATTTTGGTGGAGAAAAAAAGACCTGGCAGATGGTTATACCGATGCCGACCGCGTTATGCATGCAAAAATTGAAAATACCGCTACCAAACCGGAGATGAAATTCTGGTTAATGACCGGTACAGAAGATGAAAAGGCCGACCGGAATAAAAATATGATCATCGATTCAATTGATGATACGATTGATATTGTTAAAATACTCCTTAAGAAAGGTTATAAAAGACCCGAAAATGTTTTTTATTACGAAAGAGTTGGTGGTAAACATGATGTACCCACCTGGGAAAGTGTAATGCCTGCTTTTTTGGATTGGGCGTTTGAGGTTTAGTAAATAGATAACGTCATCTCGACCGGAACGCAGTGGAGCGGAGAGATCTAATCTTGCATGAAAGACCCTGAAATAAATCTGAGAGCTATCGGATCAAGGTGACGAACCACTGAAATCTGTCTCGATAGATTTAGCTTCGCTGAGCACTTACGTGGTTCTCGGCTACGTTGCACTCCGCTCGAAATGACGGTACGAGGGGAGCTGCGCTCTAGTCGAGAAGGACGAGCACTTCTACTCATACTTCAAAAAAATACCCGTATCAAAAATCGTCCATAGGCAACTTCGTTGCCCGCAACTTTTTAAAGCGCCGTTGGCCCAGGTGTTACAGGTTTTAAAAATACTATAGCTGCCATTGGCTTCATAAAAAGCATCGCCAATATCGTAATGAATGTTAGATTTAACGTTTATTAAACGCCCTGATTCGTCTTTCGTAAAACTGTTCAAAATATAACCGATTAATAAATGATACTGTGTTTTGCTGATCATGATTTTTTTACAGTTCGCATCTTCTTTAATGTACTTGTAATAAGTAGTATGCATGGCCGATGTACTCAGTCCCGAGATTGCCCTTAAACCGTTACTTAATTTTAAATCCGAAAACTCTGGTGTTTCGAGGTAGAACTTTTTATCGCCCCAGCCCAAGGCCAGGTATTGATAAGTGCTGTCGGCTTCTAAAGTGTTTTGATAACTGATTGCTTTCGTCCAGTTCATTTCTGTATTCACAGCCTGAACCACGAGGTCGGTATGTACCCCATTAGTCATGATATAGATTGGAATTTCCTGTTTGTTTACCGGGTTTTTATTGACTGTTATGCGGGAGAAACAAAAAGCGCAGAGAAAATAGAGGAAGATAAGGCCAATAAGTGTAAAAAGTGAATTACGGGTATAGCGAAGAATCTTTTTAGTCATGCTGTTTAATATAAATGATCATCAATCAACAATTATTAATACAGTCAATAACGAATGGTAACCCTAATGGTGGCTTGCAGAAATTTTTAGGGTGAAAGGAATTACCTCATTTTTGAAATAATATTTACCGCGCATTTCTTTAGGTAGTTGCTCGTAGGTATCCCTGATGTTTTCTATGATAAAATAATCCGGAAATTCCTTCTTTGCTGCGGAATAGTGGTAAAACTTCATTTTCCGGTCGGCCTGTTCGTAACCTGTTTCCGTTAAAAACCTCGAAGCTTTTTTGTTCTTAAAAGCGACGGTTCTAATTTCACTGGCTGCAATATATCCGTCTGCCAATGAAAGTTTAATGGTCATATCTTTGGTTTTTCCTGTATAATATTCGTATTCGAATGCTTTTTGAGAAAAAACATAAGCAGGTAAAACCACAAGAACAAAACCGATTACCATTCTTAATGCGATGGCTTTAACTATCATAATTACTATATAAAATTGCGTAATTCAATAAAGCTAGAAAATTTATAATTTATTGCAGCTAATTTAAAGATTATGGTTTCTATTAAACACCTTGTTCGAACCTATAATTGATTGAAAAAAGAAGCGCTTCGCCTTTCTGTTTAAAAATGAGATAATTGCAACATTATCATAGCATTAAATAGTGAGTTATATAGTAGAAATTCCATTTCAAAACACTATCTTTGCGCCAAATTTGAGGCGCATTTTATGCAAAAGATTAGAAATATAGCTATTATAGCACACGTTGACCACGGTAAAACCACGTTGGTTGATAAGATTTTACACTCTTGTTCTATTTTTCGTGACAACGAACAAACAGGAGATTTGATATTGGATAACAACGATTTAGAGCGCGAGCGTGGTATCACGATTGTATCTAAAAACGTATCTGTTCAGTACAAAGACGTAAAAATTAACATTATTGACACTCCTGGTCACGCGGATTTCGGCGGTGAGGTAGAGCGTGTTTTGAAAATGGCAGATGGTGTACTTTTACTTTGCGATGCTTTTGAAGGTGCAATGCCTCAAACACGTTTCGTAACGCAAAAAGCTTTAGCCCTTGGTTTAAAACCAATTGTGGTGGTAAACAAAGTGGATAAAGAAAACTGTCGCCCTGAAGAGGTTTATGAGCAGATTTTCGAATTGTTCTTTAACCTTGAAGCAACTGAAGAGCAATTGGATTTCCCGGTAATTTACGGTTCATCTAAACAAGGCTGGATGAGTACCGACTGGCAAAAACCAACTACAGATATTTTTGCTTTATTGGATGCGGTTGTGGCCAACATCCCGCCGGCACCAATTAACGAAGGTACTTTACAAATGCAGATTACTTCGTTAGATTATTCATCTTTCGTAGGTCGTATTGCAATTGGTCGTGTTCACCGTGGTACCATTAAAGAAAACCAACCGGTAACTTTAATTAAACGTGATGGCAAAATCGTTAAAACAAGGGTAAAAGAACTTTATACTTTCGAAGGTTTAGGAAAAATCCGTACCACAGAAGTAAGTTCGGGTGATATTTGTGCTGTTGTAGGTATTGATGGTTTTGATATTGGTGATACTATCGCTGATTTTGAAGCACCAGAACAATTACCGGTTATCAGCATTGATGAGCCAACAATGAACATGTTGTTCACCATCAACAATTCTCCGTTTTTCGGTAAAGAAGGTAAATTAGTAACTTCTCAACGTATTAAAGAGCGTTTAATTAAAGAAACTGAGAAAAACCTCGCTTTGAAAGTTGTAGAAACAGCTTCTCCTGATGTCTGGTTGGTTTACGGTCGTGGTATTCTCCATTTATCTGTACTAATCGAAACGATGCGTCGTGAAGGTTACGAGATTCAGGTAGGTCAGCCTCAGGTAATCGTCAAAGAAATCGATGGTAAAAAACATGAGCCGATCGAAACACTGATCGTTGATGTTCCTGCAGAAGTTTCTGGTAAAGTAATCGAATTGGTAACCCAGCGTAAAGGTGAGTTGTTAATTATGGAGCCAAAAGGCGATTTACAACACTTAGAGTTCGAAATCCCGGCACGTGGTATCATTGGTTTACGTAACAACGTTTTAACTGCTACAGCAGGTGAAGCGATTATGGCACACCGTTTCAAAGCTTACGAGCCTTGGAAAGGTACAATCCCTGGTCGTTTAAATGGTGTATTGGTTTCAATGGAAAAAGGACAAACTACAGCTTATTCAATCGATAAGTTACAAGATAGAGGTCGTTTCTTCATCGATCCGGGAACCGATGTTTACGAAGGTCAGATTATGGGTGAGCACATCCGTGATAACGATTTAGTAGTAAACGTAGTAAAAGGTAAAGCTTTAACCAACATGCGTGCTTCTGGTACAGATGATAACACCCGTATTGCACCTGCAATTAAATTCTCTTTAGAAGAGGCTATGGAGTATATCCAGGCTGATGAGTATATCGAGGTTACACCTGCAAGTATGCGTTTACGTAAAATCTTTTTAACAGAACAAGAGCGTAAAGTTAAAGGAAAGCAGTTCGCTTAAACCCATAACTTCATACAGATTAATAAAGCCCCGGTGTAAATCGGGGCTTTTTGCGTTTAGATGGTTTTATTCGGGTTAACAAACAGGGCCTGGAAGTTGTCAACTCTTAAAATAAAGATTAGTTGGAACTTCAGGTAGTGATAAAATCCTGATAAGATTTTAGGATAATTTATTGCTTTTCAATTTGATAATTAATCAGAACGATGCTTTTGTGTCAACACTTTTTCATAAAACTTACAGGAGTAAAAAATTAACAATTGGATGGCAATTAATTTTCCTGCAGCTTTTAATTTTGCAGCTTAACAAGCAAACTAATCATCCCAAATCATGATTAATAAAGGGTTATCCAAGGTGGGTATATTTTTATTAAATGTGCTCTCTCTTTTGCCACTATTTCTTTTATATAGATTGGCAGATGCTTTTTATGTATTGATTTTTTATGTTTTTGGCTACCGTAGAAAGGTGGTTAAGGAAAATCTGACCAATGCCTTTCCCGGGAAAAACGATTCCGAAATTTATGCTATAGAAAAACGGTTCTATAAATTTTTGGCTTCACTTTTTATCGAAGTGATTAAAATGAAAAGCATTTCTAAAAAGGAGCTTAATAAAAGAGTCAGATTCAAAAATGTCGATCTGGTTGAAGCTTACCTTAAAAATAACGAAAGCGTAATCTTCTGTTCGTCACATTACGGCAATTACGAGTGGGTTTGCATGGCCATAGGTTTAAACTTTTCGGGCCAGCATTATCCCATTTATAAACCTTTAAGCAGCGAAGCTTTCGATAACTGGTTCCTGAATATGAGGAGCAAATTTGGTAACCATATGGTATCCATGCGCCAAACTTTAAGGGCCATCCAGGCGAGTAAAAATGAAGCTACCATGTTTACTTTTGGTAGCGATCAGGCGCCTTCAAAAGATGAATCGAACTACTGGACCATGTTTTTAAACCAGGAATCATCAATCCAGCTGGGTGTAGAAAAAATTGCCAAAAAAACCAACCGTCCTGTTTTTTACCTGAAAATAAATCATTTAAAAAGAGGCTATTATGAAGTAGATTGTGTGCCGATCTGTTTAAATCCGGCAGAAACTGCTGAATTTGAAATTACAGAGATGCATACCCGCTTTTTGGAAGATATGATCAAAGAAGCGCCGGCTTATTGGTTGTGGAGCCACCGCAGGTGGAAATACAAACCAGAACAGAAAGTTCAGAAAGTGGTTACACATGATCGAAATATTATGGATGCGATAGCTTAAAGGCTAATCCATTTGTCTAAAATTAAAATCTAACATTCTTGTGGCATAGTTTTTTGAGTTGCTTTTTAATTTAGCGATTCAACTAATTCTGGTATGATTAAAAAGGGGATTTCCCGTTTGGGAATATTTTTTTTAGGCGTATTATCTCTGTTTCCACTATCTGTTTTATACATTCTGGCCGATGGAGCATATCTGCTGCTTTATTTTGTTTTCGGCTACCGCCGGAAAGTGGTGAGGGAAAATCTAATAAATGCCCTTCCTGATAAACCAATAAAAGAAATCGTTAATATCGAAAAACGTTTTTACCGTTACCTGGCTTCACTGATATTTGAGATTGTAAAAATGAACAGCATTTCTAAAGAAGAAGTAGAAAAACGTTTCATTTTTAAAAATAAGGCTCAGGTTCAGGCTTATTTAGACCGCGGGGAAAGCGTATTGATCTGCGCAGCACATTATGGTAACTGGGAGTGGGGCACGCTGGGCATCGGGCTCAATTTTCAGGCAGATCATTATCCAATCTATAAACCTCTAACCAATCCGGTATTCGATAGCTGGTTTAAAAAAGTTAGGGGCAGGTTCGGAAATAAACTCATTGCCATGCGCCAAACCATGCGTGCTTTGCAGGCCAGCAAAGGTAAGCCAAGTATATTTAGTTTTGGAAACGATCAGGCACCTTCAAAAGATGAATCGCATTACTGGACTACTTTTATGCATCAGCCAAGTTCGGTGCAATTGGGGATTGAAAAAATCGCCAAACGTACCGGTCAACCGATTTTTTATTTTAAAATAAATGTACTTAAACGCGGTTTTTACAGTGTAGATTGTGTTCCACTATGTTTAAATCCATCTGAAACCGCAGAATTTGAAATTACAGAGCTGCATACCCGCTATTTGGAAGATATGATCAGAGAACAACCAGAATATTGGTTATGGAGCCATAAACGATGGAAATATAAACCCCGGATAAGTGCTTCTCTGAAAGCAAATGAAATGTTAAAGCAGGCGTAAATTTTAAATATTTTATATTTGACGGCATATTCGCTTCTGATGAAAATCTTTAAAAAAACACTTGTAATTTTATTTTATGCGCTTCTTTTATTTTTGGTTTTACTATTCCTTTGGAAACCCTACTTAATAAGGGTATTAAGATATAGAACACCCAACGCCGAAACCTATAAAATTTTTCCACAGGAAATTTCTCATAAAAGTGATTCAGCTTTTCATTTTATCAGCGCTGTGAAACAACGGAATGATCTGGATACGCTTCATGTGTTAGATGGAGATAATCACTCCATTCCTTTAAAAACCTATTTAAAAAACGGGCAGGTAAATGTTTTTATCGTCATCAGGAATGATAGTATTTTATATGAACGATATGATAAGGATTATAGCGATAGCACCTTAACAAGTATATTTTCGGGGGCTAAGAGCATGATTTCTATTACAATTGGTGAGGCATTGGCAGATCGCAGCATTAAAAGTTTAAATGATAAGGTAACACAGTATATTCCCGAATTAAAATCGAACCCCGCTTTCGAACAGATTACTTTAAAAAACCTTTTGGACATGAAATCTGGTTTAGAATTTCAGGATGCTCTGGGTGGAATTGTAAAGGCATTTTTTTCTGATGAAGCCAAATATTATTATACTAATGATATGAAAGCCCAGTTAATGAAAGTTAAACTGGTAAATAAGCCCGGTACAGTTTGGGTGTATAAAAGCATCGATCCGATTTTATTGGGCTGGGTTTTAAAAAAGGCAACCGGTAAATCGGTAGCGCAATATTTTGAAGCCAGTATTTGGAAGAAGATCGGGGCTGAATATAACGCCACCTGGGGGCTGGATCAAATAAACGGTTTAACCAATACCGCCAGTCGTTTCCAGGTAACTGCCATTGATTTTGCTAAAATTGGCCGGTTATATTTAAATAAGGGTAGGTTTAACGGAAAACAGGTTATTCCCGAAGATTGGGTAAATCAATCGGTTAATATTGGTATTGAAAAACCAGCATCGGCAAAAGGCTGGCAAAAATCGGCACATCATTACCTTTGGTGGATTCCGCAGGAAGGCGATAAGGGCGATTATGCTGCAGAAGGGATGTTGGGGCAAAGATTATATGTTGATCCGAAAACGAATACCATTATTGTGCAATTTGCCGGTCATGGTGCAGGTAATTATCCTTACCGGAAAATCAGCAGGTATTTAAGTGCTTTACCATTTAGTTATCCTAAGGGTTAGCCACCGGGGACATGTTTTTTTAACCACTGATGTACACAGATAAACACGGATGGTATATCTGTGTTTTATCCTTTTTATCTGTGGTTAAAATTCTTACGATGCGTTATTCTTTGTTTGCCCTATGGTTGACAACAGATATTCTTTGTAGTAAAAATTTAAACATATTTTGTAGAAAATAGTACATTGCCTCTGCATGGAAAATAATGATGTAAAAATTTCAAAAAAGAAGCCGATTTTTCCGGTTACCCCTGCTTTGCAAAAATATTTGCGTACCTATCAGCGCGAAGCGAAATTACCCATCGGTTATAACGATCTGATGCAGTTTAACGAAGCTTTTCCCTTGATGGATAAATTCGGCAAAGATTCACTTTGGGAAGGGCCTATTTATGCACAGGATTTAATTGAACCTTTGCATGAAGGTTTAAAGGAAATTTATGCCAACTTAAAAGCATCGGGTAACCTGCGGATTGTAGAACATAAATACATCGATAAAATTGAATATTGCACTTTCGGAAATACACATCCCTTCCGTATCCGTATTGTGAACCGTTTAAATGATGTGTACGATTATTTCTATATTAAAAAAGCCGATGCCTCACGTATTTATGGTTTAGAAATGGAAGAAATTCTATCACCTAATCAGGTAAATTATCTGGTTGATGGCGATACTTTGGTTGAAGAACATATTGCAGGGATTCCGGGAGATATTTTTACAAAGGGGCAGCTATATACACCAGAATTTAACCCTACCCGAATTGCAAAAGAGTTTGTTAAATTTAATGAACGCTGTTTAATTATGCTTTTGGGCGATATGCGTGCTTACAATTTTGTGGTACAGATTACACCTGATTTTGATGATATCCAATTCCGCATCAGGGCAATAGATTTTGACCAGCAGTTTTACGAAGGAAATTTAAAGGTTTACTTGCCCCAGTTTTTTAAAGAGAATTTACCTTACGTAAAAATGAGCATGGAGCAATTGACAGAGAAAACTGTACTTCAATACCAGCAGGAAGAACGATCGTCTATTGTACACCGGGTGAGGAGCGAGCGGCACCGGCTAACAGATCTGCGAGATGTTTCGAACAAGGAAGAACTGACTACGCCCGAAAATATCGCTTTGCTAAAGCAAGGGATGAGTGATTATTTTAAGGATACAAATTATCTGCGTTGTAAAACCATGACGGATATTATTGAACTGAATATTAAAAATATTATCAGGCAGGTGAAATTGTAAGTTGTGGCGTTGTATGTGACCATCCGACACTGAATTATCCGTCAGATGATAACATCTGACGGCACAAAAGAAAAACGGCCGACAAATTGCCGACCGTTTTTGAGTGAATCTAGAAAGAGCGTCCAAAGTTTTTAGGCGTGCTGCCCTTCATGAACACCTTCGGCAAATTCCTCTACAATTTTATCGTTAAAAGCAGGTAAATCTTTTGGTGTACGGCTGGTAACCAAACCCTGGTCTACCACTACTTCTTCGTCAGACCAAATGGCACCGGCATTAATCAGATCCTGCGAAATATTTTTTACAGAGGTTAATTTTCTGCCCTGTATTACATCGGCATTAATTAAAGTTTGCGGACCATGGCAAATGGCAGCAACTGGTTTTCCATCGGCAAAGAAAGATTTTACAAAAGTCAGGGCATCTTCATTAACCCGTAACTGATCAGGATTAATTACACCGCCCGGTAAAAGTAATCCGTTATAATCTTCAGCATTTGCTTCCGAAATGGTTTTGTCCACATCAACTTCTATTGACCAGTGATCCTGATCCCATGCTTTTATTTTTCCGCTTTTTGAGGAGATAATGTGAACGGTGGCTCCTTCTTCTTTTAACCTTTTAACTGGTTCGGTTAATTCTACTTCTTCAAATCCGCTTTCTGAAAGTACAGCAATAGTGCGGTTACTTAATTGTCCCATAATCTTTAATTTTTAATAGGTGATGTATTAAAGACAGTTGGGAAAAATTATTGTTTCAGAAATTTTAGATTAGGGTGGCATCTTAATATAGTCCAAACCATTTAAGAGATTCCAATAGGGGGCGTCATCTCGACTGAAGTGCAACGAAATGGAGAGATCTATGAACTAAATTGATTTACATAGATTTCTCGGCTGCGCTCGAAATGACGATACTTCGATATTAACATATTGGCTAAAATACCTAATCATTTGTCCTACGGTGTTTAAAAAAATATAAGGCTAAATTACCGGCAATAATGATATGGTTAAAAATGTTGGGCAATAAACCATAATATTTGGTAAAAATTTTAAAGCGTTCTTTTAAGCTTTCGCGGTGTTTTTTCTTACTCATACCACCAACAAGGTATTTGGCTACATAACGGTGAACATTCACAATATTCGAAGCTTTTTTTGCTGCTTTAATAATCCAGTCGATATCAGAACTATATTTATAAGTTAAATCGTAAGGTGTAACAATGCTGCGGCGGATGTAAATGGCCTGGTGGCTGATGCTCATGCCATATTTAAAACTCGTCCAGTCAAATTCTTCAGGGGCCTCATGCCTTCTGCGGCCCAGGTTTTCCCAGTTATCATTGTACATTTCGGTTTCTCCGTAATATATATCGGCACCGGGAGCGGAGGCAAAAACATCTTCTACCGTATTTTCATCGTAAATTTCATCGCCGGAATTCATAAATAAAACATAATCGCCTGTTGCCAATGCCAGGCCTTTATTCATGGCATCATAAATGCCTTTATCGGGTTCGGATACGATTGTTGAAATGCGGTCTTTATAATGTTCAACAACCTGCAGTGTGCCATCCGTTGATGCGCCATCTATTACGATGTATTCAATTTTTTTATAAGTCTGTTTAAGGATAGACTGGATGGTACGTTCGATATCACGAACGTTATTGTACACAATGGTGATGATTGTTAATTTGGGCATGCTTAGTCCATTAATTTTTTAAAGGTTTCTGCATCGGGGATTAAACCTTTAAATGCTTTTGGTAATATTTGGCTGGTTGTGTAGGTGGAAACACAAAATTCGATAGCTGCCTTTTGGATATAATATGTCCTTTCCTCTGCCGATTGCGAGTTTTGTAAAATTTCGATGTGGTGGGTGAAACTGATATTGAAAAATGTTTTTTCCAATTGGTCCGTCACTGACGGACTAAATTTAATGTTCTGAATATCAGTTAATTGTAATTGGTCCGTCAGTGACGGACTAATTAGCACATGCTCTTGCCACGACTCAAAAAAGAACCTCATCCGTTTAATATTTGTTCCCGAAAATCCGCGTAAGCCTGGTAATTCTAATTGTAAATCATTGGAAAGGTTATCTATTACTTTAGCACCCCATTTCTCTTTTTCTACCTTTTCCGAAATAAATTTGCCCACTGTAAAATAGAGTAGCAAAAGTTCTTTATTCACTAAAGCAGCAGCTTTATACCGGCTCGATAAAATAGCCGATTTTAATGCCTTAATACTTTCAGAATAATTAGTGATGCTTTCCATTTAACAGTTTCAACCGGTATAAATTTAATAAAGATTGGTCAAATTTTTATTTGCTGGCAAGAAAATGAGACTTTGGCAACTAAATTGTAAAACCTTGATTAAAAATTGATTTTATTTCGGCTGTAAATCAATCAGTGTTTCATACAGATGGATATGTTCTGCAGCAATAACTTCTTCCGAAAAGTCTGTTAAAATGCTTAACCTGGCTGCTTTCTGGATTTCCTCCTTATTAGGGCGGTGGTATAACCACTCAATGCCGTTTGCCAGATCTTCTGCATTCTGGTATTCGGCCAGGTAACCGTTTTGCATGTGTTTCACCATATCGGGTATCCCGCCTGTAGTAAAAGCAACAACAGGTGTAGCGCATGAAAGACTTTCCATCACCGTATTGGGTAGATTGTCTTCTAATGATGGCGTTATAAAAGCATCAGCAGCAGAATAACATTTTGCCAAATGGTCATCTTTATTAATCGTACCTAAGAATGTAGTTTTGAAAGGGAATTCGGGCATTTCTGCATTTTCCTTATTCCCGAAAATAACCAGTTCTATATTTTCCTTTTGTATTCCGGTACGGCGCGAAAGAATTTCTAAAGCTTCAATCAAATAAGGTGTTCCTTTGTGTTTGTCGTTTTTAGAGGGCATAAAACCGCTCATTAACACAAATTTATCCGGGTTAATCTTCAGGATTTTCTTCGCTTCCGATTTAACATAAGGTTTGAAAATCTTGGTTTCAATGGTATTTGGAATAACGGTAGCTTTTCTGGTACCCAACAAACTGCTAAACTTTACTGATGCTGCCATCCATTTACTTGGCGCTACAATATGGAAATTCAATTCAGTATAAGCTTTTTGTTTGCGTAACCAGGTTTGATGTGAAATATCATTTTTACCACTGATTTTCAAAATCGGACAATTGCCGCATTGGTGATGAAAATTTTCGCAGCCATAACGCACGTGGCATCCTCCGGTAAAAGCATTGCTATCATGAAAAGTCCACACAATTGGTTTTTCCAGTTCATCAAGCTGCGCTAAAAATTTAGGATTAAGAAAGCCATGGTTTACCCAATGTAAATGGATAATATCTGCTCTTTTAACATCAGGGTGGTTAATTACTGAACGGCCGAACCATTGCAAGCTGAATGGCGTTTTTACCGATTTGCTTAGCCATTTGGCATAATACCTTTCAGACAGGATATTGTAAACAGCCCGGGCTTTTTGAATGGGCGATTTGCTAAAGGTATCTATCTTCGGGTTTTGGCCAAATTTATAGTAAACCAACACTTTCGAATCGATTCCACTTGCCCTTAAGGCATCACTTAAACGCAAACAGGCTCGTCCTGCTCCGCCATTTCCATCGTAGGTATTTAGGTGTACTACTTTCAAATCAATCAAAAATACATTTTATTGTTTACGAATATAAAATCTGTTGTGTATTTTGAGGCATCATAAGCCAAACAAAATAAATCATGATCAAATTCTTATTAAAATCGCTTGCGACACTCGCGTTTTTATTGCCTTTTCATTCAATTGTAAAAGCCCAAACCTACTTTGCAGCATACCCTGCTTTAACGCCTGATGCGCAAACAATAGTATTCAGTTACGACGGCGATATCTGGAAAGTTCCGGTTAAGGGCGGCGTGGCATCCAGGATCACTGCCATGCAGGGTGAAGAAATTAATCCGAAAATATCTCCTGACGGGAAGTGGATGGCCTTTTCATCAAATCAGTTTGGAAATTATGATGTATATATTATGCCTTTGACAGGCGGTGATATTAAACAATTAACTTTTAATGATGCTGCCGATGAAGTGGATAACTGGAGCTGGGATTCGAAAACAATCTATTTTACCTCTGGCCGCTACAATTCTTTTTCGAGTTATAAAGTGAGTGTAAACGGGGGTACAGCTGTTCGTTTATTTGATAACTATTTCAATACCACGCACCATATTGCCGAATCGCCTACGGGTGAACTTTTTTTTAACGATACCTGGGAAAGTTACCGTTTTACCAACCGCAAACACTACAAAGGCGCATATAATCCCGATATCCAATCGTACAACCCAAAAACCAAAAGTTATAAACGTTATACAGATTATATCGGAAAAGATTTCTGGACCAGTGTTGATCAGAAAGGAAATATCTTTTTTGTATCGGATGAAGGTAACGACGAATATAACCTCTACACTTTTATCAATGGCAAAAAAACAGGTTTAACCAATTTCGATACCTCTATTAAACGTCCGTTTGTTTCGGCCAATGGAACTACAGTAGTATTCGAAAAAGATTATCAGTTATATACTTATGATGTAGCTTCTAAAAAAACAGAAAAAATCAATATCAGTACCTCGCGCAACCAGGTATTGAGTAAAGAGCAGGAATACGATGTGCGTGGCAACATTTCGGCATTTGATGTGTCTACAGACGGGAAAAAGATGGCTTTTATCTCTCGTGGTGAGGTATTTGTAAGTGATGCCGATGGAAAGTTTATCCGCAAAATTACCAATAGCGGCGAACGTGCCTTGGAGTGTAAATGGCTGGCCGATAACAAAACGATTTTGTTCAGTCAAACGGCTAACGGATACCAGAACTGGTTTACCATTACCGGCGATGGAAAGGGATCGGTAAAACAACTTACCAAAGATAAAGCGAATGTGCGCGATATCACTTTGAATAAAACCAAAACGATGGCGGTGTATTTAAGTGGCAGGAACGAACTTAAACTGATGGACCTTAAAACTTTTGATGCCAAAACTTTGGTAACCGACGAATTTTGGGCCATACAGAGTTCGGCTCCAAGTTTTTCGCCCAATGATGAATACGTGCTTTTTTCCGTGTATCGCAATTTTGAAAAGGATATTATGGTGCATAGCATTAAAGGCAATAAAACCATCAATTTAACCAATACCGGCGTTACCGAAACGGGGCCGGCATGGTCGCCGGATGGAAAGTATATTTACTTTACCAGTGCCCGTACCAAACCATCGTACCCAACGGGCATGCAGAATGCGCACATTTACCGCATGGCTTTGAATAATTACGACGAGCCTTACCGCTCTGATAAGTTCGACGATCTGTTTAAAGAAAGCAAACCTGCACCAACAGATGTTAAACCTGTAGTAACGGCGCCAAAAAATGATAAAAAATCAAAAACTGATACCGCTAAAAAGAAAACCGACGTTAAATCTACCCCGAAACCTGCAGAGGTAATTACCATTAACACCCAGGATATTTTAGATAGGGTAGAGCTGGTGGGACCTTCTTTTGGCGGTCAGTACGGGACAGATGTTTATGCCAAAGGAGATAAAACTTATGTGTTCTATTCATCAAACCATGAAGGTGGTGCACCCGGACTTTACCGTACCACAATTGAACCTTTTGAAGCCAATAAAACCGAAAAAGTTGCCGATGGCGGCGATTATTCGATTATTTCATCAGGGGATAGATTTTTTGTTTTATCGCGGGGAACCATCAATAAATATACATTGGAAGGTAACAGGCTTGACCGTGTAGATCACGGCTACAAATTTACAAGAAACTTAAATGCCGAATTTAACCAGATGTTTTACGAAACCTGGGTTGGTTTGGATGAAAATTTCTACGATGAAAAATTCCATGGCGTAGATTGGGACAAAATGAGAACGCGTTATGCGGCTTATCTGCCTTATGTGAACAACCGTAGCGATTTAAGGATTTTATTGAACGATATGCTTGGCGAACTCAATTCATCGCACATGGGCTTTAACAGTGCGGGGGCAGAGGAGCGTAAAAACTTAAACTACATTACCAATGAAACAGGAATCATTTTTGATAACGAAAACCCTTTAAAGGTTGAACGAATTGCCGCAAAAAGTAATGCCGCCCGTACCGGAACAAATATTTTAGCCGGCGATATTTTAACCGAAGTGAACGGTGTAAAAGTTGATGAAAAAATAGACCGCGATTACTATTTCAGTAAACCATCTCTGGATCGCGAAATGACCTTAACATTTAAACGCAGCGGGAAAGATGTTTATGTAAATGTACATCCGGAAAGTTCGGGAACTCTGCGAGGAAACCTTTACGACGAATGGATTACCAAAAACCACCAGAATGTAGATAAATGGAGCAATAACAGAATTGCTTACTCTTACATGAAAAATATGAGTACCGGCGAACTGGAAAGTTTTTTACTGGATATGGTTGCACAGGAAGAAAACAAAGACGCGATTATCCTCGATCTGCGTTACAATACCGGTGGAAATGTGCATGATGATGTATTGAAATTTCTTTCCCAACGGCCTTATTTACAATGGAAATACCGTGGTGGTAAGCTGGCACCTCAAAGTAATTTTGGTCCTGCGGCGAAACCGATTGTATTGCTTATTAATGAACAATCGTTAAGTGATGCCGAAATGACGGCTGCAGGCTTTAAGCAATTGAAACTGGGAAAAATTATCGGTACGGAAACCTACCGCTGGATTATTTTTACCTCGGCCAAAGGTTTGGTTGATGGTTCTTCTTATCGTTTACCATCTTGGGGATGTTATACCATGGATGGTAAAAACATCGAAAAAGAAGGTGTAAAACCTGATATTTTTGTGAAAAACACTTTCGAAGACCGCCTGGCCGATAAAGATCCTCAACTGGAAAAAGCAGTAGCAGAAATTTTGAAGGATTTGAAGTAAGGTTAATCGAAAGGATGGTTAATCGGTTAACTGTTTAAATCGGTTAATTGGGCATGGTGCAGAAAGATTGTTTAATTGTTGGATTGTTATATTGCTGGCAATCGATAATAAAGTAATTGTTGATTTTTAGTAGTAGTCACCCTGAATTTATTTCAGGGTCTACCATGCTAAAAGATGCTGATCCAGAAGAATCAGGCAGTATGACGATTGCGTTTGGGAAGAAAGTGATAAATGTGCAGTAAAACAATTAACCAGTTAACCAATTTAAACAATTAACCATTTTTTTCCGTTTCTTTGGGATTGGAATTATTTAAAACATGGCAAATTTATTAACCGACAGGGCTTTTTGGGTAAATTATTGGGAAAGTAAAAAAGGACTAGCGGTTCAGTTACCTTCAAATTATTTATTTCATGCCCAGCTGGAAGCTGTAATCCAGAAAAATGGTATTAAAACTGCCATTGAGCTGGGTGGTTTTCCTGGTTATTATGCTGTGTTCCTGAAAAAGTATTTCAAACTGGATGTTACCCTCCTGGATTATTTTGTTCATCCGCCAGTGGTAAAAGAACTTTTGGAAAAGAACGATTTAACTGAAAAAGATATCCACATTATCGAAACCGATCTTTTTAATTACACACCAGAAAAACAGTACGATTTGGTATTAAGCTGCGGTTTAATTGAACATTTTAATGATACTGCCGATATTATTAACCGCCACATTGCTTTTGTAAAACCGGGTGGAACTTTGTTTATCACCCTGCCAAATTTTAAGGCAGTTAATGGCTGGTTTCAAAAGAATTTCGATAAGGAGAACTACGATAAACACAATATTGATAGCATGGATCCGGCGCTTTTGAAATCAATCTGCGAGCAGGCCGGACTTAAAGAAGTAAAATCTGGCTATTTTGGCCGTTTTAGTGTGTGGCTGGAAAATGAAAGCCAGAAATCAGCTGGCGTTCGGTTATTTAAGAAAGCAGTTTGGCTTACCGGCAAAATATTTACAAAGATTATCCCATTCGAGAGCAAAAATCTATCACCATATATTATCTTAGTAGCGAAAAAAATCTAAAACGCTATGTCAATCAGTTGGGGGTACTCGCCTAAAATTGAAAAATATATTCCACTGGCCGAATTTCCGGCAGATCAATATTTAATTATTGCCAGGCAGGCGATCGAAAATCTGGGCTGGAGCCTGAGCCATGTTTCTGAAACAGGTTTAATTGCCTATACGCCAATATCTTTTCAATCGTACAGCGAGGAAATATCAATCCGCATCCATGGAAATTTTGCTGTTGTAAAAAGTGAGTGTGTGGGTATCCAAATGCTGTTTAACGATTATGGCAAAAATGACTTAAACCTCGAAAAATTTTTTCATGAATTTGAATATGTAGAATTTCACCTCAAAGATGTCTGGGAAGAAAGTTTGCAAAATTTCCACCAGTTTATTGCCACTCAGGATGATCATTATTTTGAAAAAGCGCCTTTAGCGACTAAAAATAAGATCAAAAATGTACTGTTTCTGTTTTTTCCTCAAAAAGGCTATACCGTAACGCCGATTTTGGTGCTTCTCAATATTTTCTATTATATCGCCTTTGTTATTTTTTCGATTGTTTGGCTGCGGTATCAGTTTGTAAGAAACGGCAGCAGTTATGATCCCGAATTTATTGAAGAACTCAAAAAGGTGGCGTTAAATTTTGGTGTTAACCAGCGTAACCTCGTGCTGGGTGGCGACTATTGGCGGTTAATTACCTATCAGTTTATCCACGGATCTAAATCGCATCTGTTTTTCAATATGTATGCGCTGGTTTACCTCGGTTTAATGATTGAGAATAAACTGGGCTGGAAAAAATACCTCTTTATTTATTTGGTGAGCGGTATTTGTGGTGGTTTGGTGAGTCTGATTTTTCATCAGGAAGGCGTGATGATGGGGGCGTCCGGAGCCATTATGGGCTTATATGGTGCTTTTATTGCGCTATTGATTACTAAATCTTTTGAGCCCAGGGCAACTAAAGCCTTATTGGCAAGTACCCTAATTGTATCATTATTGGTGCTTGTAAACGGTGTGTTTGGCAAAAGGGTTGATAATGCGGCACATATTGGGGGATTTGTATCGGGATTTATTTTCACTTATATCCTTAATTATAAGTGGGATAAAACATTCGAAGTTAAAACCTGGGCAAGGTATGCCGTTTCGATCCTTTTATTCCTGCTATTTTTTAGCGGAGTGCTTCACTTTAGCCCCAAATATGGAACGGAAGAGTACCGCAAATTAAGAGATACTTTTAACGGGAATCTCGGCTCACTTAATGGCATTATGAATTTAAAAATTTCTTTGCCTAAAGATGTTAAACTGGCTTCTATTAAAGAAGATGGTATCATCCCAATGGAGCGGAACCTGGTAGTAATTAAACAAATGCAGGCCTTAAATTTAAGGCCCGAAGATGCTAAAGAACGAGATGAAAAGATAAAACTGAGTAAGGTATCGCACCGGGCCGTAATGTTAATGTACAGAGACATTAAGGCTGACAGTACTTATCGCTACAGCAAAGAAACTTCTAACGCATTGGCCAGGGTATTTGAAATTCTTTACCAGTAATATTATTATCCTACCTTTTTATACAAGCCAATCTCGCTCAATGTAATGCAAACCGGAGATTTGGTGATGTTTATTTTTACTTTATTCGTGGTAACAGGGCTATCCAGTTTAATCAAACGTTTCGCGCCTATGCTTGTGCCATCATAGATTTTTCTCCAGGCATTGTTTTCAAATACTTCTACGGTATAAGCTTCTATCCGCTGACCTAAGGGAATGTATTCCTGTAAACTGATGATATCGAATGTTTTTGATGTTTTTAAATCCAGTTCGAGGCTTGCAGTATGTATATCATCCGCTGTAGCCCAATAAGTTTCTCTGTTGTGATCGATCAGCGTGGCAGCATTATACTTTTTACCACGGCTGTTGCTCACTTTAATTTGGGCATTTTTAGCCAGGTTGTTTTCGAAAGTATGCTTCACCATATCGCCAAAGGTTTTGAGGGCGGCTACATCATCTTCATGCAGTTGTCCGCGGATATCAGGGGCTAAACCAAGGTCTAAACCTGCGCCACGGCCTACACTTTTTAAATAAAGATCGAATAGTTTTTCTGGTGTTTTGGGTTTTTCATTAGCATGATAAAACCATCCTTTTCTTAAAGGCACATCGCATTCGGCCGGCATCCAGAATTTACCATTTCTAATCCCTTCAGGACTTTGCGGGTAATTTGCCTGACCTGGAACAGCTTCGTTTTTCCCATCAGGTGCCATTGGTGTAAAAGTAGCCCATGAGGTTTCTGCTGCATGGCCATCTTCATTACCTACCCAGCGGATATCCAGACCAATATCACTAAAAATATTGGCCATGGGCTGCATTTTACGGGTAATTGCCCAGGTATTTTTCCAATCGTAATAAGTGGTATTGTCAATCGAGCGTTTTTCTTTCGCACCGCCATAATAGCCATCGCCACCATTTGCACCATCGTGCCAGCTCATAAAAAGTTCGCCGAAGTTACTGTAAAGTTCTTTTAACTGGGCCTGATAAATGGCCAGGTATTTATCGGTGCCATAAAGGGCATTATTTCTGTCCCATGGCGAGCAGTACACCCCAAACTTTAAACCATTTTTACGAACGGCCTGCTCTACCTCTTTAACTAAATTTCCTTTTCCTCCTCTGAAAGGGCTTTTACTAATGTTGTAACCAGTTGTTTTTGTTGGCCATAAGGCAAAACCATCGTGGTGTTTTGCCACAAGAATAATGCCTTTTAATCCACCTGCCTTAGCCGCTTTAATAATCTGATCGGCATTGAAATCTGTCGGATTAAATGTTTTCGGGTCAGCATCACCAAAGCCCCATTCTTTATTCTCGAAGGTGGTTGGTGTAAAGTGAATTAAACCGTAAACTTCAATATCGTGCCAGGCCAATTGCCTTTTTGATGGTACTGCACCATAAGGTTCAGGTGGCGTTTGGGCATAAATTGCCGTTGTTAAGAAAAGAAAAAGAATTAGTATAGGCTTCATTATCATTATAGCTTAGATGTACCTAAAGTACAAAAAATGCAGTCCAAATGAAAAGAGTTAATCAATATTTAACCTGTAGAATAGGTAAAAGTAAAATTATTTTTCCATCTTGATCGTTACACGGATTGATGAAACATTTAATTTTTCCTTACGTTATTTATTCATGAGCGCTTTTATCCAAAACCCTCCAGATGGTGGTACAATGTACACCGAAACCAATCTTAGTCAGCTTTTTCCTGAGCCATTTAATACCATAACAAGTTGCTTTTTTTTGGCTATTGCAGTGTACTGGACGATTAAACTTCGGGGTAATTTTAAACAGCATACTTTTTTAAGTATTGCATTGGTGTTGCTTTACATCGGGGGGATTGGCGGCACCACTTATCACGGGTTAAGGCGCTGGCCCATTTTTATCATGATGGACTGGATGCCGATTATGCTCCTGTGTCTTTCGGCTGGTGTTTATTTCCTGGCGAAACTTACAAAGTGGTATTTCGCCGTACTAATTGTAGCCGTTTATGCATTCTTTCAATTTTACGTAAGGCGGCTTTTTAGCAACGGCGATTTTCAAATCTTTATCAATATCAACTATGCTTTTATGGCAGCGCTGGTTTTGTTCCCCGTATTTGGCTACCTGATTAAAACCGAATGGAAAAATGGTAAGTGGGTGGGGTTTGCGCTGATTGCTTTCATATTTGCGCTCACTTTTCGTATAGCCGATAAGTGGGATATATTAAGCATTGGTACACACTTTTTGTGGCATACTTTCGGAGCGGTGGCTTCTTTCTGTATGCTGAATTATATCTATCTGGTTAATTATAAAAAAGTGCAGCCATAATTTAACATTGAGCTTGCTGATTTGAAATTCAACAAGCTCAATTAATATTTAGAATTTTGAATGCGCTTTGCTGTAACCTAATTTCTTTTGGTTGCCTATAGCGTATTCAATACCTCCCCATAAATGGTTCTGGAATTTATCTTCTGTCCAGCCTTCTTTGGTATGGCCCATGCAGGTATAAAAAGCCCTTCCGCCGTCAAAGTTGTGGTACCAGCTAAAAGGATGGAAATCGCCGTTTTTACCACCTATATATGATTTTTCGTCTAAAGTAATCAACACTTTAATATCAGGGTTAATATCCTTAAAGTTATATAGCTCATCCTTTCTCATCCAAACTGAATCGGTGAAGAATTTAGTTGAAAGATGTTTTTTATCCTTAATGATAAATTTAGCTTCCTGCACAGCCGGGTGACTGGTGAAATATGCACCTGCTAATTTGCCATACCATGGCCAGTCGTATTCGGTATCGGTTGCCGCGTGGATGCCTACATAACCGCCGCCTGCCTGGATATACCTTTCGAAAGCAACCTGTTGTTTATTGTCGAGTACATCGCCTGTTGTGTTTAAGAAAATAACAGCGGCGTATTTTTTAAGATTATCTTCGGTAAAAAGGTCAGCATTTTCAGTGGTATCTACTTCAAAATGATGCTTGGCTCCTAATTTCTGGATGACTTCTTTCCCGGTTTCAATAGAATTGTGTCTGAAACCTTTCGTTTTAGAAAAAACTAAAACCTTTGCCGATTTTCTGGCTGCGGTATAACTCTGAAATAAAAAAACGGACGCGATTAATAAACACAGGGAGATGTACTTTTTCATTTTTTGACTTGGTTAGTGGTAATAATGAGCTTAAATTTAAGAAAGTTGTTCGATAATTTCTATACATCTTTCTTCAACCTGCTTACAAACAGGGCTAAACAGTGTATTATCCCAATATGGGTCTGTAACTTCGTCGTTATCAAGAAAAAGTTTAACCTTTTTCCGCTCTTCATCGCTTTTTGCTAAATTTTTAACATCAGCCAGATTATTGCGGTCCATAACTAAAATCAGGTCGTAATCGGTGAACATGGAAGGATTAAACTGTTGCGCCCGCTGTTTGCTGATATCGTAGCCCATTGCTTTAGCAGCAGCAATACTCCTGTGGTCGGGTGCTTTACCGATATGCCAGTTACCTGTTCCTGCCGAAGCGATTTCCCAGTTTAAATGCGCTTTATCTGCCAGGTGGCGCATTATGCCTTCTGCCAGAGGCGAACGGCAGATGTTACCGAGGCAAACCATTAAAATTTTCAATATTATTTAGATTTTGCTATAAAGATATAAGTAACATTTAAATTTGTTAATGATGATAAGATTAGAATTGTTTTTTTGTTGTATATGCTAACATTAAGAATAATAACAAAATATCTAAACTTAGCTTTATTGTATTTGAAACCATAACAATTTATTGGCTAGGCGTAGCAATATCTCTACCTGAATCTTTTATGTAACGGATTACACTTTTTATTTCACAGTCACTTAATGTATCCATCCTGGATGCCTTAAATGTTCCGGTCGTACTATACCAGCCCTTGTGTTTTTTTTTAAAGGCGTAATTAATCAATTTTAAGCTATCCATAACTGATATTTCTCTGAATGTAAAAATATTCTTATCCATTCTATCACCATAAGGGACATGGCAGTTCTGGCAACCCAAATTGGACACAATTTGGTGAGCATCATACCGATAATATTTACAAGTGTCTTGATTTGAAGCTTTATCTTTCCTGTTTTCATTCCTGGCATTGCATGCTGTAAGAATCACAAAGATTATGCTACCTAAATTTGTTTTTATTGTATTTAAAGCCATTAGTTGTGTCTCTAAGAAAAAGTCTTAATTTATTTACTGTATTTAAACTCGCATTATTATAAGATGATTTTTCCATATCCTTTAAGTTTCTCATAATAAAATTCATTATAGTCCCTTTTTCAGTATTAGATAGAGAATGCCCAATATTATCGCCCAAGTGATACATTAATCTATTCTTTTTGCCAGCATCTTCAATATCATCTAAATTAAGTGTATGGAAAAATTCATGAACACCTGTGTATTTATCTTTTAACCAATTACTGTAGCCAACAACTGCTGGACCACCACCATCACTACCTTGAGTAAGTCCTGCTGAATTATTTCGTCTCCCATATTGGTCGGTAAATTGATATCCAATACTATCAACTACGGCGAGTACAAAATCATTCCCTTTTAACTGGCTTAACATATTAATCTGTTGTACATTTACAGTAAAATTAAAGTTATAACGTATAGAGTAAGTCCAGGTTTTACTGGTATCGAATGCTTTTTTTATAGAATTATATTTTAAAAAGTTAACCCCACTTCTATACCCACCGCCGCGTAATTTATTTGTAATTACCTGTTGGGTAAAAGTCATCAAGCTATTCAGGTTCGGTGCTCCGTTAGTGGTTAAATCCAATACTTTTAGAGTAATGGTAAAATCGCCGTAGAGGCTGAGTTCGCCGTTGCCGTTATCGCTAATGCGCAGGTTTTTGGCTATTATACCGCCGGTTAAGGGTTGGTTTTGCAATATTGCAAAACGCATTCTAAGTGTATTAATGAGGTCATTCTCCATATTACAAACAATAATTGCTCAACAGGGAGATTGGGCGTTAATTTTTGGTTATGATTTACTGAGCTCAGGATAAATCATTAATCAAATTAGTAATAAAAAATTAAAAACAAAGATAATTTCATGATAAAACTGGTTAAATGGTGATTTTTACAGTCATGGTAAGAAATTAACTTACTCTGGAATTATAATTTATTGGTTTTAGTATTAAAAACCCTTCTGCAAAGGATAGATATTGCCACGCCACCACAAAAAAAATACCCCAAGCTTTGCGTTGAGGTATTAATATTTTAATTGAGAAATGTTTATCCGTAAATGTCATTCAGCATTTTAGCTAAACGCACGCCACCTTTTAATAACTGGTCGTTAAGGGTTTCAACCCAGTCAAAATTGTAGCGGTAGCTTAATTTAGCATCTGGTTTGGTGGTATCGTAAATTTTGTTGCAAATGGTGTACGATTCGTAAATGCAATCTTTCAGGCTTGTGTTCTGCCAGTTATAAAGTTGTACGGCCGAAGCATGGTTAATGGCTTTTGCATATTCGGTATAGCTTAACTGTTGGTACTCGATCAGTTGCTCATCCCAAACCCTGTGGATATTCGATTTTTCGTTAAACCATAATACTGAAACGCGGTTACCCCCTAAATCTTCTTTACGTGCCACGTGCATTGGTTGGCATAAATCGCCCGCCAGGTGCACCAACATGCGCAAAGCCAGTTTTTTTTCGGCTGGGGTGCTGCTTGTTTTCTTTAAAACGGCAATTAAATCGGGGATTTTGGTATAAAGACTTGGCGATTTTTCTGTTTCCAAAAAATTATACACGCCATCTTTATTTAATCCTGCCGGAAGGTTAACAAAATGCCAGTTGTACATGTAATTGTAGGTAGAGTCTGATTTAATAAAATCGCCCCAGTTGGCGCTCATGGCCAAAGTTTCGTAACCTAAAATATCCTGAATGGCTTTGCGCGTTTTCGCTTTTAAATAACTATCAGCAATTTCGCCAACTACACGATGACCAATGGTACCCCAGGCATTGGCCTGAATAGGGAGATACGCGAATAAACCAACCGCAAGGACAGTGGTTAATTTCTTTTTAATTGATGTTAAAATCATTTTATAATTCTTTTTGTACGCAGGTGATTTTTTGTTTGAGGATTAATTTAATTTCACGCTGATCGCTTAAGCTTTCTAAAGATAAGGTATCTGCCGAATGTTTTTTGATCAGGAAATTCTTCTCATACCGGCCAATACGGTAACAACCTGATATTTTTTGTTTGTAATTGGCGTGTGTAAAAGTAGCACCAACAAATAAAGTATCTCCCTTTACTACGTAAACCCCTTTGGCATATTCTTTCCAGATACCATTATTGTAGCATGAATCATCGTACAGGTTCACCTTGCTATGGGTAACCATACCGATGTAAACCGAATCGCAGGTAAATTTAAAGTGATGCTGCGTATAATTGCTTAATTTATTGCTAAAAGCAACCGAATCTTCGTTCCATACGCCCTGCAAAAAATCTTCGCCTTTGCCCTGGATGTTTGGTCTCGGACTACAAGCGATATGTAAAATGGATAATGTAAAAAGGATGATGTAGAAAACCCTTAAGCCAGGATGCAGTTTGTTCATTATATTGTTAATCGTTGCTTTTAGGGAACTGATCGTGGATGATCTTATTCTTTTTAACGGTATTGTAAACCAGGATGAAAAAACCTGAGGCAAAACACATACTGGCTATAAAGCTGATGATACCTATCACACTGTAATATCGTGAAACTTCTGTATAAGCCAAATGCTGACCTGAGATCAATAAAGGCATTAAAACACTGTAGAATAAAGTAACCAATAAGCCAATCCCCGAGCCAATGGTCATTAAAATAGCTTCAACCGCTTGCTTTTTTGCTAACAAAAAGCAACAGGTTCCAAATACAATGCATGGCGAAATGATAGAAACCAAGCTTAGGAGGGTAGAAAGTATTGAATTCATATTACCTGTATTTTAATTAACCGTTTTGATTTTGGTACTATTCCATTCTTTCGCTGTGGATTTGTCACGTTGAGCCTGTCGAAACGTTTTACTATTAATTTAATTAAGGTACTTCGACAAGCTCAGGATGACAAAACTTTATTTATGTAGCTTATTTCAAGCTGCCAACCATATCTTCCGGGCGTACCCACTCATCAAACTGCTCGTTGGTTAATAATCCCAACTCTACAGCCGCTGCTTTTAAAGTTTTATTTTCTTTATGTGCTTTCTTTGCAATTTTAGCTGCGTTTTCGTAACCCACATGTGGATTTAAAGCCGTAACCAACATTAATGAATTTTGCAGGTGTTTCTCAATTTCAGGCAAATTGGCTGTAATTCCTTCTGCGCATTTATCTGTGAAAGAAACGCAGGCATCGCCAATTAAACGTGCCGATTGTAATACATTGGCCGCAATTACCGGTTTAAATACATTAAGCTCGAAATGACCACTCATGCCCCCAACTGAAACCGCCACATCGTTACCGATTACCTGTGCACAAACCATGGTTAAAGCCTCTGGTTGTGTTGGGTTTACCTTACCCGGCATGATAGAAGATCCTGGTTCGTTATCAGGAATCACGATTTCGCCAATGCCACAACGCGGACCAGAACTTAACATCCTCACGTCATTCGCTACTTTCATTAAAGCAACAGCTGTACGTTTTAATGCGCCAGAAAGTTCTACCATGGCATCGTGTGCAGCCAAAGCCTCAAATTTATTTGGAGCAGTAACAAAAGGTAATCCGGTTAAATCAGCAATTTTCTTTGCCACCAAAACATCATATCCTTTTGGTGTATTTAAGCCTGTACCTACTGCAGTACCACCTAAAGCCAGTTCAGCAACCATTACCAGGGCATTTTTAATGGCTCTGATGCTGTTGTCAATCTGTTGTACATAACCCGAAAATTCCTGTCCTAAAGTAAGGGGCGTAGCATCCATAAAGTGTGTACGTCCGGTTTTTACAATCGAACTGAATTCTTCCACTTTTTTAGCTAAGGTATTTCTTAGTTTCTCTAAACCCGGAATGGTCGTTTCTACCGTAAGCTTATAAGCTGCAATGTGCATTGCAGTTGGGAAAGTATCGTTTGATGACTGCGATTTATTCACATCATCGTTAGGGTGAAGCACTTTTTTATCATCAGCCAGCGCACCACCATTAATTACATGGGCACGGTTTGCGATAACCTCGTTACCATTCATGTTACTTTGTGTACCTGAACCGGTTTGCCAGATAACCAATGGAAACTGATCGTCTAACTGACCAGCAACAATTTCATCACATGCTTTAGCGATTAATTCGGCTTTTTCTGCAGATAATACGCCAAGTTCAGTATTCGCAAGAGCAGCTGCTTTTTTCAGGTATCCAAAAGCATGGATAATTTCTTTTGGCATCGAGCCTTCCGGACCGATTTTAAAGTTATTGCGTGAGCGTTCGGTTTGTGCACCCCAGTATTTGTCGGCTGGTACCTGCACCTCGCCCATGGTATCGTGTTCTATTCTGAAACTCATTATATTTTGATTTTTGTTGTCGCAAATTTAGGTTTTTTGCCTTTTAAAGCGTTGTATTTATGTAAGATATTTGGTAGATAATAAAATATCTTTAAGTTCAGCGTTTTTAACCACAGATGCACACAGATAAACACGGATTTATATCTTGTGCATCCTTTTTATCTGTGGTTAATTATATTTATCTGTTTAATGGCCTAAATTAATGATATTGCCACCAGAGCCGTTTCTACCAATGAAATCATATTCATACCTTTACCGCAAATATGCAGGGATTAGTTATTAAATCTACAGGAAGCTGGTACAGTGTTTTGGCCGATAACGGCGAACGCTACGATTGCCGGATTGTAGGAAAATTCAGGATTAAAGGACTTAAGACCACCAACCCGATTGCGGTTGGCGACAGGGTGAAATTTGATCTGGAAAAGGATAGCAACCAGGGTTTAATTAACGAAATGCTGCCGCGTAAAAACTACATCATCCGCAAATCCATCAACCTGAGCAAACAGGCACAGATACTGGCCGCCAATTTAGATATGGCCATGCTGGTGGTTACCCTGGCCTCGCCGCGTACTTCTTTGGGTTTCATCGACCGTTTTTTGGTTACCGCCGAAGCTTACGATGTTCCTGCTGTATTGGTATTTAACAAACTCGATCTGTTTAGTAAAGAGGGTTTGGAAATTTTACAGGAATTTAAAGATATCTACGAAAATATCGGCTATGCCTGTTACGAAGTTTCGGCTTTAAAGGCAATTAACATTCCAATTATCCAGGAATTGATTACGGATAAAATTACCTTAATCTCCGGACATTCGGGTGTAGGGAAATCGAGTTTGATTAATGCTTTAATGCCCGATCGCGATTTAAGAACAGGAGAAGTGTCAGACTGGAGCGATAAAGGACAACATACCACCACTTTTGCCGAAATGTTCGAACTGCCACAGGGCGGATTCATTGTAGATTCTCCGGGGATCAGGGAATTAGGTGTGATCGACATCGAAAAGGAAGAACTGGGGCATTTTTTTAGGGAAATTTTTAAAACCTCGCACAATTGCCGTTTTAACAATTGCAGGCACGTTAACGAACCGGGCTGCGCGGTTATTGAAGCCGTAAATGAAGGTGAAATTGCCGTTTCGAGGTATGAAAGCTATCTGAGCATTTATCATGGAAACGATACGCGTCATTAAGCCCCCAGCCCCTGAAGGGGAGCTGAAAAATTGAATAAATTAATAATTAAATAATATGGAGATTCCCCTTTAGGGGATTAGGGGCTATGAAGTTTAAACTGGGAGATTTTGTGCGTTTTGTTGATGAAAAACGTGAGGGTTATGTAACTAAAATTATCGATACGCAAACTTTAGGCGTTACCGATGAGGACGGTTTTGAAATTCCTGTTGCGGTGAGTAATTTAACATCGGTACACGGCCATGGTGTGGTTGCCGAAGAACTGGATGCGCCAAAACCCATTCAGGTGAATATTCCAAGCATTAGTAAAATAGAAAACGGTATTTACGTTGCCGTTGCTACCGATGATAAGGCTGGTAATGTGGTGCATTTTCATTTGCAAAACCACTCGCCCAATATTTTATTGGTAAGCCTTACAACCGGACGTAAAGAAAAATATGCCGGTGCCTATCATGGCATAATCGAAGCTTATGCATCTACTTTAGTTTATTCTGCTTCATTAGCCGATTTAGACCTTTGGCCAGAATTTAACTTTCAGGTTTTGGTGTTTAGCAAAGCCGATGTTAAACCGATTGATCCTTTAGTTATCCGTAAGAAATTCAGGGCAAAAGATTTTAGTACCGAACAGAAAGAATTACCACAATTAAAAAATAAAGGCTGGCTGATCCGTTTAGATGACCTGGTTCCGGTAACCATCGATCCACAGAAATTAAAAGAAAGTTTCTTCAAATCAACCGAAGAAAAAAGAACAGTTGCAGCGCCCCAAAAAGAAATAGACCTACACATCGAAAAACTGAGAGATGATCATCACTTTTTAGAAGCGGATGAAATGTTGCAGATCCAGATTAATCATTTTCAAACTGCGATGGATGCTGCTGTGGTGCATCATTTCGATAAAATTGTTTTTATCCATGGTTCAGGCAATGGCACTTTAAGGGACAAAATCCATAAGCTGATCAGTAAAAACCCGCATGTAAAAACTTACATGGATGCGCGGAAAGAAAAATTTGGCTATGGCGCTACTGAAGTGGTTTTTAAATGATGTAAGAGGTTGGAGGATGTAAAAGGGAATAGGTGAGATGGATGATGGAGGAGTTTTCATTTCGATCGATTTCTCTTTTTGGCTTAAAAATCCCTCCGGTTGTAGTCATTTCGAGCGGAGTGCAACGCAGTCGAGAAATCTAATGTAAAATTTTTTCAGTTTTGAACCATTTAAGGTATAGGAGTGAATATAAGCTCAAACCCGTTCTTGCACAGTATATTGTTTTCTAAACCTGACAGGAGCGGGCAGCGAACGCAGTGAGGTAAAGCGGATGGCAGGGCTACCTTAACCGAAAAGAACCGGAACCTGCTTTCCAAAAAAAATGAAGCAATCGCATATAAGTCTCCCGCCATGCTTCATGTCCCCACGAACCACTTTTTTTGCCAAACCTAAAACCCAAACTCCAAAACCACTACAATGGCGTTATTGCTCAGTGCTTCAAGCTCTACCTGTTCAATGTTCCAAAGCGCCAAACCGTCTCTTGCATGCATCAGGCGGCCTTCAACTTCGAAAGCACCATCAATAATAAAAGTATAAAACTGATGGTTTGGGTGATGCATTTTATAAATCACTTCTTCTCTGCCGGCAAAAATACCTGCGCTTAATTTAAATGGTAATTTAGGGCTGGCAATAATTTCAATTAACTGATTTTGGTTCTTTTCGAAATCGAAACCGAAAAGCATTTCACTTGCACGCATCAAAAACATATCGGTTTTAATCCCGAACTGCAAGTAGTTGATCACATCATGCTGATAAGGATTGCTGATTTCCAATACCTCGCCTTTGCCCATATTCAAAACCTGTATTTGTCCGGTTTCGAGAGCAAATTCTTTTCCGTTGGCAACAATATCAATGCCGCCGGTAACGGGCATAAATATCTGAAGCGAATCTTCTTTACATAGAAAAAAGGTAATTTTTCCACCTGCAACCGATTCATCATTACATAAAAATAAATGGCCAAAAGGTTCTTTATGCTCATTGTAATACTTCTCGAAATTAAAGGTGCTGTATCTTCTTAGTACCGACGTTTCTGTTAATCCGCGCTGATCGGCCAAAAATATTTTTCCCGGGTTGAGTTCCATCTTTTAATTAATGTTTTTTATGGCGTGGATACTTACAAACGGCTGCACTTGAAAAAGATTGGTGAGAACTTCCTCTTCTTTTGTTGCTTTAAACTGCGATACCAATAGCAGATTGTCAATTGTATCGTGCCAAACCAATGGTTTTGAGAAGAAATTGATCGCCACTTTGTGTTTTTCGGGTTCGTTAATGTCCGAGTTAATGATTTCGAACTTAAAATTTTCAAAAGTTAAAAAGCGCCGGCCAAGGTTATCCAGTACATCAGGTATAATCCCGTTTAACTGCCGTAAATACCCCGTAATGGATGCACTAACCAGGAAATGTAGTTTTTCAGCATCAGGAACATTTAACAGCATCTCGGCAAAAGTAGTACACTGTTTTTCCTGATTATAAAACTGGGCCTGCATTTTAAACTCTGCAAAACTATCTTCATGTACAAACTTATCCCATGGACTGGTATTGGTAAAATCAATTATTTTTCGGTAACACAGTGTAATCACTTTTTTCGACATGGCATAAAATTAAAAAAGACGCTAAGAAATCCTAGCGCCTTCATAAAAATAAAACAATTATAAGGATATACTATGCTTTAACATTTACTTTAAAGGTAAGATCGAACCCGGCTGCCAGTGATCCCGTAACCGTTGCAATTTCTACCCCCGTTTTATCATCACTAAAAACATTGTCGGCATTATTGTAAGTATAACCCGTCATGCCCTTGCTGTAGCCATTTACCAGAGCCAGAGATGTTCCGGCACCTTCCGGGAAAGCAATCTGTGTTACCATTAGCGATGTGCCGGCAGCATTATAAACATGCACGTGGATATGTGTTGCCCGGCCGCTGTACCAGCCCGGAAAAATGGAAGTAAAAGTAACCAGTCCGTTCGCATCAGTGGTTTGGCGTCCGCGTAAAAAATGTACCGATTGATAATTGGTGCTCTGCATCCCGCTGCCTCCGTATTCAGAATAATTGCCATCTGCATCGCAATGCCAGATATCTACTATTGCTCCGGCTAAACCCGCACAACTGTTGTTCAGGTTACCGATGGTGATTTTGACAGTCAATTTATAGCCTGTTCGTCCATCGGTAATATCGCTTCGCACATATGATGCAGGTACTTTTGTAGGAAAAGGGCCTTCGGTTTCAGTTGGGGCTACCGTACAGGTACCATTGGTGCTGGCTGTTGTTCCGGCCGTACCCGAACCCGATGTGTTTGATCCATCGGTGATGCTGCTTTTTTTGCAGGCCTCAATAATTACCGGGGTTGAGATGGCCCCGATCATTAAGCTTCTGATGAAATTTTTTCTTTCCATAGTCAATGCGTTTTGTTTCGTTGGATTAAAATTGCATGAAATAGAATTGATTGTAACAAATGTGTCGACAAACGCTTGGGTTGAAACGTTAAAGGCCTCGAAAAGTCGTCATTTCAACTATAGCGGAGAATCCGTTAAGCAGCATGTATATTACAGGTGCAAAAACATAAAACAAGAATGCAATAAAATAAAAAGCACATGCAATAAAATAGAATGAACAAGTGATAATATAAAATGCGTACGCAATAAAATAAAAAGCACATGCAATAAAATAGAATGAACAAGTGATAATATAAAATGCGTATGCAATAAAATAAAAAGCACATGCAATAATATAGAATGAACAAGTGATAATATAAAATGCGTATGCAATAAAATAAAAAGCACATGCAATAATATAGAATGAACAAGCGATAATATAAAATGCAGATGCAACAATATAAAACACGATGGCAATAATATAATTTAGAATGAATAAGTGACTGAAAAAATCGGGGTACACTTTTTGCTAAGCTGTAATTTCTTTTTATAAAAGATTAAAACTAGCTTTGCCGCTATTAATGAAACACTTTGTTACCATATCGCTTGTATTTTTTAGCTTAACACATCTGGCAAAAGCCGAGCGTGTTGAAGGGCTAAGGATATTAAACGAATATTGTAACGAGCACAATATCAGTATTAATGCTACTGGTAAAGCTTCGGTTCAACTTAATGAAGACCGTAATCCTTATCTGTTATCATACACCAGGCTTGCTTTAATTGGGACTCAGGCTCAATTAAAAGTTGCAAAATACGTGAGTATAAATCAGGTAATTTCTGATTTAACAATCAGGAAAAAACCGAAGAATAACAGTCCCTAGTTATCTTTTTTCAGAAATAAATCTTTATAAGATTGCCCCCATTTATACTAACAGCTGCCAAACTGACTTAATAAAGACAATGGCTTAGTTGTTGTAACACTCCATTTTTTTAATAATAAATACGATTTAAAATATTATAATGTTAGGATTTTTAGCGAAGGTTTTCGGAAGTAAATCAGAAAGAGATATAAAGGCTATTCAGCCATTGGTTGTTAAAATTAACGAACACTACAGTAAACTGTCTGCGTTAAGCAATGATGAGTTACGTGGTAAAACAATAGAATTTAAAGAGAAAATTTCTGCTTTCCTAAGCGAGATTGATGGGAAAATTGCAGCTTTAAAAGCTGATGCAGAAAGTGATAGTTTAGATCTTCACGAAAAAACGGCTATTTACGATCAGGTTGATGCATTAGGTAAAGACCGCGATGCAGAATTGGAAAAAGTACTTTTGGAAATCCTTCCGGAAGCTTTTGCCGTTGTAAAAGAAACTTCACGCCGTTTAAGCGAAAACGACTATTTAGAGGTTACTGCAACCGAGTTCGACAGGGAATATGCAGCGCGTAGAAATAACGTAAAAATAATTGGCGATAAAGCACAGTGGGCCAATAAATGGGATGCTGCCGGAACGGAAGTAGCCTGGAACATGGTACACTACGATGTACAGTTAATTGGTGGTATTGTATTGCACAGCGGTAAAATTGCCGAAATGGCTACCGGTGAGGGTAAAACACTGGTGAGTACCTTGCCAGCTTATTTAAATGCACTGGCCGGACAAGGTGTACACATCGTTACGGTGAATGATTACCTTGCACGCAGGGATAGTGAGTGGAATGGTCCGTTATTCGAATTCCACGGTTTAACGGTTGATTGTATCGATAAACATGAGCCAAACTCTGAAGAAAGAAGAAAAGCTTATGCTGCAGATATTACCTACGGAACCAATAATGAGTTCGGGTTCGATTACCTGCGTGACAATATGTCGCAAACACCAGATCAGTTGGTACAGCGCAAACTGCACTTTGCCATGGTGGATGAGGTCGATTCAGTTTTGATTGATGATGCCCGTACCCCTTTAATTATTTCTGGTCCGATTCCACGTGGAGATGAACACGAATTTTATGAGTTAAAACCACGTATCGAACGTTTGGTTAATGCACAGAAAGCTTATGTTACACAAGCTTTAAACGAAGCTAAAAAACTAATCAATGCAGGTAACAGTGGTACCGAAGAGGGTGAAGGTGGTTTAGCCTTATTACGTGCTTACCGTGGTTTACCAAAAAATAAAGCGTTAATTAAGTTTTTGAGCGAAAGTGGTGTTCGAGGTTTGTTATTGAAAACAGAAAACCACTACATGGCAGATCAGTCTAAGAATATGCCTAAGGTAGATTCTGAACTGTATTTCTATATTGATGAGAAAAACAACCAGGTTGAGTTAACCGAAAAAGGTATCGAACTGATTACCCAGTCAGGAGAAGATCCACATTTCTTCGTATTGCCTGATGTTGGTACTGAAGTTGCCGAATTAGAAAAATCTGATCTTCCTTTAGAAGAAAAAGTAATCCAAAAAGATGCTTTAATGCGCGATTATTCTGTTAAGGCAGAGCGTATCCACTCCGTAAACCAGTTGTTAAAAGCTTACACCTTGTTCGAAATTGATGTAGAATACATCATCGACGAAGGAAAAATCAAAATTGTTGATGAGCAAACCGGCCGTATTATGGATGGCCGCCGTTACTCTGACGGTTTACACCAGGCCATTGAGGCAAAAGAAAATGTAAAGGTTGAGGATGCCACACAAACTTATGCAACCGTAACCCTGCAAAATTACTTCCGTATGTACCACAAACTTTGCGGTATGACGGGTACTGCAACCACAGAAGCCGGCGAGTTTTGGTCAATCTATAAATTAGATGTGGTCGAAATTCCAACCAACAGAAATATCTCCAGAAATGACGAGCAGGATTATGTTTATCGTACCGTTAGAGAAAAATATAATGCCGTTGCCGAAGAGATACAATACCTTGTTTTCCCATATTCTCATTACGAAACAGAATATGAATTGGATAAAGAAGGTAACGTGAAGCAAAAAGATGGTAAGCCGGTTATTAAATACGATCAGATAGGCAGGGCCGTACCTAAATTGGATGCTAAAGGTGGTTTAATTCCTGCAGTTAATCCTCAAACAGGACAACTGGAGCCAAAAGCCGGTCGTCCGGTATTGGTGGGTACCACTTCTGTAGAGATTTCCGAGTTATTAAGCCGTATGCTTAAACTGCGTGGCATCAAACACAACGTATTGAACGCTAAAATGCACCAGAAAGAGGCAGATATTGTTGCCGAAGCTGGTCAGGCAGGTACTGTAACCATTGCAACCAACATGGCCGGTCGTGGTACCGATATTAAATTGGGTGCAGGTGTTAAAGAAGCAGGTGGTTTAGCCATTGTAGGTACCGAGCGTCACGAGTCTCGTCGTGTAGACAGGCAGTTGCGTGGTCGTGCTGGTCGTCAGGGCGATCCGGGTTCATCTCAGTTCTTTGTTTCATTAGAAGATAACTTAATGCGTTTATTTGGTTCAGAGCGTATTTCTGGTATCATGGTGCGTATGGGTATCGAAGATGGTGAAGTGATTCAGCACTCTATGATTACTAAATCAATCGAACGTGCACAGAAAAAAGTAGAAGAAAATAACTTTGGTATCCGTAAACGTTTATTGGAGTACGATGATGTGATGAACTCACAACGTACTGTAATTTACGCTAAACGTAAAAACGCGCTATTTGGCGAACGCTTGGATGTGGATATGAACAACATGGTTTTCGATGTTGCCGAAGATATTGTTAGCGAATATAAACAGGAAGGTAATTATGATGGTTTCAAATTGGAGGTGATTAAAAACTTCTCTTTAGATACGGCCATCACCGAAAAAGAATTTACCTCAACCAGCATCCCTCAGTTAACTGAAAAGTTATTTGAAGAAGCTGAAGCATTTTACACCCGTAAATCGGAAGCCATTATTCAGCAGTCGCTGCCGGTTTTAACTCAGGTGTACGAAGAGCGTGGATCTCATATCGAGCAGATTGTAGTGCCGTTTACCGATGGTATCCGTGGCATCCAGGTAGCTGTTGATTTAAAGAAAGCCATTGATAATAAAGGAAAAGAGGTGGTTCGTTCATTCGAGAAAACCATTGTTCTGGCCTTAATTGATGATAGCTGGAAAGAGCATTTACGCGAAATGGACGATTTGAAACAATCGGTACAAAACGCCGTTTACGAGCAAAAAGATCCCCTGGTGATTTATAAAATGGAAGCTTTCAACTTATTTAAAAACATGCTTAATGCGGTAAATAAAGAAGTAGTAAGTTTCTTATATAAAGGCGGTATTCCGGTTCAGCAAGAACCCGATCAGGTTAGAGAAGCACCAGCTCCGGTTAAACAGCCAAAGTTGCAAACCACTAAACAGGAATTTGGCAGGGAAGAGCCGGGTATCGAGTTTGGTGATACACGCGAAGCCGTTCCACAACAGCCAATCCGTAAAGAAGCAACCATTGGCAGAAATGAGCCTTGCCCTTGTGGTAGCGGCAAAAAATACAAAAACTGCCACGGCGCTAATTTATAAATTAGCCCATCATAGCATACCAAGCCCCGACATTTTTTGTCGGGGCTTTTTTTGTAACTAAATTTTTAATTCTCAAATTAACCCCTATATTTAATGACGTAGATTTTACATACCGTAAGGGTTAAAAGATACACTGTTTAATATCCGGTTGGGTCAATTTGAAACTGGCAGGCAGTTTCCTGGTGATAAATAAAATGGAGTCTGGAAACCATAAAAACGGGGCGTAACTGAAAAGCCATAAGAGTAAGAACACACACAAACACACACACACAAATGAAAAGAATTTTTAATGTTGCTGCTGTTTCAGCGACATTGCTGCTTTCGAGCTGCGCCACTATTTTTACCGGTACAAAACAAAACGTTCAAATCAATTCCAATCCTCCGGCCGCTACTATCGAAGTAGATGGGGTTAAGGCTGGTGTTACACCTATGGCTGTGCCCTTGAGAAAAGGATTTACCGGGCAAACCATCAGCTTAAAACTTGATGGTTACGAAACCAAAACATTCCAGCCCCAAACCACTTTTAATGCTGTATCTGTGGTAAATGTATTATTTGTTCTTGGATTTGCAGTTGATGCTGCTACAGGCGCAATGATGAAATACGACCCGAAAGTGTACGAATTTACATTAGAACCAAAGAAAGCGAATTAATTAATTTTCTTAGTGGAAATGATTCAAAAGCCAGGTTTCGAAAGGAATCTGGCTTTTTTTTGATCAAAAAGATCTAATAAAGCAAAGTCGTCATTTCGACCGTAGCGGAGAAATCTAATGAAGTATATTATTTTGTTTTGATAAAAGTAAGGTGAAGCAACAAAACGTATATTGTTGATATCAAGTTATATTTTTAGTATTTTTGAGTATGAGAACTGTAACACTTGATATTTTAAACGATAAAGCATTAGATCTTTTAAAAGATTTAGAATTACTTAAAGTTATTCGTTTGAGAAGAGATTCTGATGTGCAAGATGTATTTGGTAATGATCTAATCTCAAAATACAAAGGGGCGATGCAAAAACAGCCAATTTCTGAAGTTGACGAACAATTAAATAATATACGGAACGAGTGGGAATAAATTATCTTTGGGATACGAACACTGTAATCTATTTCCTTCAAAGGCAATTTACACCAACAGCTGAAAAGTTTATTGATAATATTGTATCAACCAATCAGCCTGCCATTTCTGCGATCACTGAAATTGAACTTCTTTGCTGGAAAACTGCCGCTGAAAACGATTTACTCATATTAAGAAGCTTTATTAAAGATTCTTATGTGTATGAATTAAACCAGGAAATTAAGAATCAAACTGTAGAGGTTCGCAAATCTTACAGCCTAAAATTACCAGATGCAATAATTGCTGCAACAGCTATTGTGAATGAACTTACGCTCATTACAAGAAATGCTAAAGACTTTGAAAAGATACCGCAAATAAAGGTTTCTAATCCTTATTCCCTTTAAGATTTTCTCCCAAATAATAACTATTTGCTTAACCCATAAAGAATGCCGATTTTTGCAACGATTTCGGCATTCTTGTTGTTAAGAAGAAGTGAGCAGGTTGATCTGCTCTCCAAATGCCAATTATTTTGCTGATGAAAACCACAATTACTTTTATATTCTGTTTGTTTCTTGCCATAACTGCTTTTGCACAAAAAGGTGAAGTAACCGTTATAAAAGATCCTTTAATCGATAGTTTAATTGCCAAACGGCTCGAAGTTTATAAAACTTCAGGTGAGGTAAAACCCGGTAAACCCATTATTTCTGCATATGGTTACCGGGTGCAGATTTTTTACGGATCAGACCGGCGCGAAGTTTTTAACCAGCAGGCCCGTTTTAAAGGACTATACCCGCAGTTAAATACCTACCTCACTTATAAAGAACCAAATTACTACGTTCGGGTGGGCGATTTTAGAAGCCGTTTAGAGGCGCAGCGCCTTATTAACGAACTCAGACCATCTTTCCCAACATTGTTTATTTTCAGGGAAAAAATTAATGCACCAAGTTTAGATACCACAACAACCAATGATCAAAAATAAAATACAGGAACTGGCCGCCAACATTTTTAACGATGTAGTAGGCTATCGTCAACATATCCACGCCAACCCGGAATTATCTTTTAAAGAATTCGAAACCTCTTTATTCATCAAGGATAAATTAAAAAAATGGGGCATCGAATATACCGATTGTGCCAATACAGGCGTAGTGGGCTTAATTAAAGGAAATTTACCATCTGATAAAGTAATCGCCTTGCGTGCCGATATGGATGCTTTACCTATCCACGAAGCAAATGATAAACCTTACCGTTCTAAAAATCATGGGGTAATGCATGCCTGCGGACATGATGTGCATACTTCTTCCCTTTTAGGAACTGCTTATATCCTAAATCAAATGAAAGATGATTTCGGCGGAACCATTAAACTGATTTTCCAGCCGGCTGAAGAATTGTTACCGGGTGGAGCAAGCATCATGATCAAAGAAGGTGTGCTCGAAAATCCAAAACCACACCACATTGTTGGTCAGCATGTGATGCCGATGATCGATGCCGGTAAAGTAGGTTTCCGTTCAGGCATTTATATGGCTTCTACCGATGAATTATATGTTACCGTAACCGGAAAAGGTGGTCATGGTGCACAGCCTCACCAAAATATCGATCCTGTTGTAATCGCTTCGCACATCATTATTGCCTTGCAGCAAATTGTAAGCCGCAACGCCGATCCACGAATCCCCTCGGTTTTATCTTTTGGTAAAGTAATTGCAAACGGTGCAACCAACATCATCCCGAACGAAGTAAAAATTGAAGGAACATTCAGAACTTTAGATGAAGAATGGAGAGATGAAGCGCACAAACGCATGAAAAAAATGGCCGAAGGCATTGCCGAAAGTATGGGTGGAAGCTGCGATTTTGATATTCACAGGGGATATCCGTTTTTGATTAACGAAGAAAAGTTAACCGCAAACGCAAGGGCCTTTGCCGAAGATTTTTTAGGTAAAGAAAATGTAGTCGATTTAGATATCTGGATGGCAGCTGAAGATTTTTCTTTCTACTCGCAGATAACAGACGCCTGCTTTTATCGTTTAGGCACCGGAAGTGCCGCTAAAGACACACAATATTCCGTACATACGCCACGATTTGATGTGGATGAAGATGCCTTGAAAATCTCGACCGGATTGATGGCCTACATCGCTTTAAAACAACTAGGTAATTAGAATGGAAGATGTTGAAAGGTAAGATGGATGATGGAAGGTTCAAGTTACATCGTCCATTTTCCATCTCACATCTTCCATTTTCCATCTTCCATTTTACTATTTCTTCCATGAAAAAATTATTTCTGTATTTACTGTTAATCCCATTCTTTCAACAGGGTTTTACTCAGGAAATCAAGCGTTTCAACCCGGATACGATTAAAACCATTACGCTCGATTCTACCGTGAATATTAAAGCTGAAAAACTGAATGTGGAAACTTTTATCAGGAAGATCATGTACGATACTTCCTTTTATCAGTCGTTCAGGGATATGAAACGTTATACTTTTATTGCCGAGAACAGGATTTACAGTTACGATAAAAAGAACAAGGTTGATGGCAAAATATACCGTAAAATAAGGCATAACAATAGTGGCCCCTACAAAATGGAATACCTGGTAAAACAGGATACCGGGAAAATTTATAAAAAGAACGGTAAATACCAATTGTACACTGTAGAAATGTTCGATTACATTTTTATGAATGCCTACAATACCGATTTCGTGCCCAATGCACCCAAACCAGATGGAAAAGGCGGAACAAACGAAAGTTATAAAGATAAACTGAAAACATTGATTTTTAATCCCGGCCGACCTGTAAAAGTTCCTTTTATTGGAAGTAAAACCGAGATATTTTCGGCCAATATGCGCCAGTATTACGATTATGGTTTCACCAGTGGCACTTATTTAGATTCTATTCCCGTATACCGTTTTAAAGTTTCAGTAAAACCTGATCTCAGCAGCTGGACAAAAGATGGCATCATGATTAAAGAGCTGGTAACCATTTTTGATAAACGTAATTTTAATATCCTCGGTCGATATGTCGACATGAAATACAGCAATATGCTTTTCGATTTTGATGTACAGATGAATATCGAAATGGGTTATTTTGGTGAAGATAAATTACCAACCAAAATTACTTATCAGGGCAACTGGGATTATCCTTTCAAAAAAGAAGAACGGGCAAGTTTTTTAATTGTGCATAAAGATTACAAACTCGAAAAAGGCAAGTAACATTTAAACTAATGCTTATCCTCACCTTGAATTTATTTCAGGGTTGGTTTGGTAAAGGAAATTTTATCCTTCTGAATAAATATTAATCGAATTCAGGTATTATCTTTAAACGATTATTTAAACCCATAAATATGCAACTCTTTTCTTCGTTAAAATTTAAAATAACCATTGCTATATTGCTGTTTTTAGGTATCCAGGTGCGTGCACAGGTACTCACTTCAAAACAGATTGATAGTGTAGTCGAAAAAACATTAACCACTTTTAATGTTCCCGGAATCGCCGTTTCTGTAATTAAAGATGGTAAGGTTATTCATTTAAAAGGTTACGGCGTAAGTTCCATCAAAACCAATAAAAAGGTTGATGAAAATACCCTTTTTGGCGTGGCATCCAATACAAAGGCTTTTACTGCGGCTTCTTTAGGTATGCTCGTTGATGAAAAGAAAATTACCTGGGATACCAAAGTAACCGATGTTATTCCGGAATTTAAAATGTACGATGCCTATGTAACCAGCGAGTTTACCATCCGCGATCTGCTTACACACCGCAGTGGTTTAGGTTTGGGCGCAGGCGACTTAATGATCTGGCCGGATTCATCAACCGTTGATAAAAAACAGTTAATTCATAACCTACGTTATTTAAAACCTGTTTCGTCTTTCCGTACCAAATATGATTACGACAACCTGATGTATATTGTTGCCGGCGAAGTGGTGGCAAGAGTTTCAGGCATTACCTATGAAGATTTTATTGAGAGCAGGATCATTAAACCATTGGGCATGACTAAAACTACTGCTTCCTGGTATCGCTTAAAAGATAAATCGAATGTAATTGATGGTCATGCACCTTACGAAGGTAAATTACTTCCCGTTGGTTTAAGCTTTGGCGAAATTGCCAATGCAGCCGGTGGAATTTATTCTAATGTTACCGATATGAGCAAATGGGTAACAGCTATGATCAATGGTGGCAAATATGGAGAAACCCTGGATAAAAAACTGTTCAGTCCTGCCGTGGCAAGAGAACTTTGGACCCCGCAGACCCTTATTGCAGGTGGTAATCCAGCGGCTTTCAGCAGCTATGGTTTAGGCTGGTTTCTGAGTAACGTGAACGGTAATTTTCAGGCGACCCATACCGGTGGCTTATCTGGTATTGTTACGCAGGTTACCATTTTACCAGAGCTAAAACTCGGTATCATCGTATTAACCAATCAGCAATCGGGTGCTGCTTTTAATGCCATTACCAACTCGATTAAAGATGGTTATCTGGGAATCAAAGGTCAGGATAGAATTAAAACCTATAACGATAACAGGCTGCGGAACGAAAAACAGGCCGATGAAATGGTTGCGAAAGTTTGGAATGATATTGCTGCTCAGCAAAAATTATCGACCACAAAACCTGATGCTAAAAATTACTATGGCACTTTCCGCGATTCGTGGTTTGGAGAAGTAACCATCAGCGAGGTAAATGGCAAAATGCATTTTCAGGCTAAAAATGCACCAAAACTGAAAGGTGATATGACCTATTATAAAGGCAATACCTTTATTGTAAAATGGTATGACAGAAGTTTGGATGCCGATGCTTTCGTAAATTTTAGTTTAGATAACAATGCTTCGGCCGATGGTTTTAAAATTGAAGCCATCTCGCCATTAACCGATTTCAGCTTCGATTTTCAGGACCTTGATTTTAAAAAGACCGATAAAAAATAACCTAACCATTATAAACGATGAAAACCCTATTAAAAACAAGTATTTTACTAAGCTTTTGCTTAATTGCATTAACTTCAATGACATTTAAACCAAAACGGATTATTTTTTTCGGCGATTCGATTACCCAGCAGGGCGTTTCTAAAAACGGCTATGTAACCCTGATTAAAAAATCGCTCGATTCTACCAAATACGATGTAATCGGTGCTGGTATTGGTGGGAACAAAGTGTACGATCTTTACCTGCGTTTAGAAGATGATGTTTTGAACAAGAAACCCGATTTAGTGGTGATTTATGTTGGAATTAACGATGTTTGGCACAAACAATCATCACACACCGGAACCGATTATGATAAATATTTAAAGTTCTATCAGGCTTTGATCAATAAAATTCAGGGTGTGGGCAGCAAAGTGGTATTGGTAACCCCATCTGTGGTGGGCGAGAAAAAAGACGGTACGAATGAATTAGATGCCGACCTGAATAAATATGCTGAAGGTATCAGAACATTGGCTGCAAAAAACAACCTTCCTGTATGCGATTTAAGAAAGATTTTTGCCGATTATGAAGCAAAAAATAATCCCGAGGATAAAGAAAAAGGTGTTTTAACCGTTGATAGAGTCCACCTGAACGAAACCGGCAATAAATTGGTCGCCGACCAGTTGTTGCCTTTGGTAAAGTAATCGTATTTCTCTGTCGTCATTGCGAACTGAGGCTAGGGATGTGTGGTGGAGTGAAGCAATCTTTCATGCAAGGCGATAATAGATCAAAATAAATAAAAGCAAAAAGGTTACTTCCCCTAAAATTCGGGACAAGCTGTCGGCTGAAAAAACCTCCTCGCAATGACGATTTTGCAACGTCATTGCGAACTGAAGAAAGGGAATGTGCCATGGAGTGAAGCAATCTTTCCTATTTAGCGGTAAATTTAAATACAATAATGGAACGCGGCGGAACAGTTTACATCATTACCAATTTTACCCATACCACTTTATATACTGGTGTTACTGCAGATATCATGTTTAGGGTAAAAGAGCATAAAGACAAGGAACATCCAAAGTCTTTTTCCGCTAAATACAATGCAGTTAAACTTGTTTATTTTTGTTCTTACGATTCAATAGAAGAAGCAATTGCAGAAGAAAAAAGAATTAAAGGCGGAAGCCGGAAAAAGAAGATAAAATTAATACAGTCCATGAATCCTGAATGGAAGGATTTATGGGAGATAGTAAAAGAATGGTAAATATCAGTTACGTCATTGCGAACTGAAGAAGAGGAATGTACGATGGAGTGAAGCAATCTTCCTGCAGGTAACAACAGATTAAAATAAAAATAGCAAAAAAGATTGCTTCGTCGTGCCTCCTCGCAATGATTGTTATGATAAAAACAAATTTTAAGCGGCAATATTAAAGTTATTTTTATAGCTCTCCTGGTTTTTAATAACAGCAGCAATTCTTAGCGCTATTTTGTTTCTAACGGCATTAATTACGCTCA